>Ga0075424_100003530_pt1 | contig 14669 bp, 12 predicted proteins | sample SoiMethybrSBSTD3_FD_75301 | JGI IMG/M metagenome (GOLD analysis project Ga0075424, IMG submission 75301) | Bulk soil microbial communities from a Populus tree surrounding site in Tennessee, USA - Soil MetaG P. TD hybrid SBSTD3 | ecosystem: Environmental > Terrestrial > Soil > Tree plantation... | reverse complement strand
CAAGAGCGGGCGGGCATTTTTTCAGCCGCTCAGCACAAGCGTTTTCGTCCGTTGTGGGCGGCGTCGATCATGTCTTGCGTCGGCTCCATGACCGCGCTCACCGCGTGCGGCTGGGTCGCGTTCGACCTGCACCAGCACTCGAGCACCGTCGGCCTCGTGGTGTTCGCCTCCTTCCTGCCGTCCCTCATCATCACGCCCTTCGCCGGCGTTTTCGCCGACCGCTACGACCGGCGGACCATGTTGCTCGCCATGAACGCGATTGGCCTGCTTTCGAACGTCGGGCTCGCCTGGATCGTTTGGACCGGAGAGCAGAGCCCGTGGCCGCTCGCCGCGGCCTCCTTCGTCCTCGGCGCGGCCCGCTCGTCGAGCACGCCGATGGAGCAGGCGATGCTCGGGAGCCTCGTCCCTGCGCGCGATCTGCTCAACGCCGTCTCGCTTCTCCAGGCGAACCTGAACGGCGCACGGCTTTTGGGGCCGCTGCTGGCTGCGCCGTTGCTCCATGTCGGCGGTGGCGCTGGCGCCTTCCTTGTCGCGGCCACGCTCTTCGCCCTGGCCTTCGGGGCGATCTGGGTGCTAGGCGAAGTCCCGCACCAGCGCAGTAGCTCGGATCACAACCCGCTTCCGCAGTTCGCGCAGGGCGTCCGATACGTCTTCCACGCCCCGGCCGTGTGTTCGGTGATCACGCTCGTTTTCCTTCACTGCGCCTTCACGATGGGCTACGACGCCGCGCTGCCCCGCCGAGCATCCGACGTGCTCGGCGCGACCGGCACCGCCTATAGCCTGCTCATGATGGCGATGGGCGGCGGCTCGCTCGCCGGCGGCTTCCTGCTTGCCGGCTTCGCGCGACGTGTCCACTTCGGGTATCTGTTCTTCGCGACCAGTATCCTCAGCGGGCTGACCTTGGCGCCGCTGGGCTATACCGCCTCGTGGCCCGGTGCGCTGCTCGCGGCGGGGGCTGTGGGTCTGACGCAGTCGGTGTTCATCGCGCTCGCGACGACCTTGCTTCAGATCGCCACGCCCGACCATATCCGCGGCCGGGTGCTGGGGTTGTACTGGGGCTCGACCGGTGGGGTGATGGCCGTCAGCAACCTCGCGACCGGCCGCCTGACCGACGAGCTGGGCGCGGGGCTGACGCTCGCACTGCCGGGTCTCGCGTTCGGCGCCGTGACCATCCTCACACTGTGCGCGCCGACTCTGCGAGAGATCTACGGCAGTCGCCGGGCCATGACCGCGTTGCCGTCCGCGCTCGGGAGGTTGCGAGCTCCGGGTTGGGAGAGTCGACCCAGCTGAGCGACTTCAGCCGGCGTTCTGGGCCTTAACGCTTGTCCTTCAGCAACCAGTCGATCACGTCCCGCGGGTCCGGTTCGGCGGAGCTCCGAGCCGGTGTGGTCTCCGACAGCGGCTCGAGCGGTAGAGGCTCGGGGCGCGCGCTGACCGGCTCGGGTGCGCTCGTGTAAACGACATCTCCTCGCAGTCGATCGGAACGCGACGACGTCTGATCTCCGGCCGGCTCCGTCACTGGCGCGGGGCGCGCGACGTCTCGTCCGCTGCGGAGGAACGGGCTGGAGCAGCCTGTCGCGAGGACGTGCACGAGCGCGCCGCTCAGAATGAGTCGAGAACGAACCAGGGACCATCGCATAGGCGGCGAAGCTAACGGGACGCGGCCCGGGTGTCAAGGGCCTGCGTGAGCCAAGTCGATCCCGGTTCGGACCATGGAGCGCGGCGCCCGTACGTGCGAGACGCCGCGCTCCGAGTCGGTTCGGTCAGGAAGCGACTCTCGTGACCTCGATGTAGTCGGCCTTGATCGCGCTAGCGGGAGGCGCTTCGCCATTCGGCACGGTCGTGGTCTCCGTGGCAAGGGAGCCGCCGGAAGGCCAGACCGCCACCTGGTCGCCAGGTCGGAGCTCAGAGATTGTCATGGTCCTGCCCCCGCTTTGTAGCCGCGTCTTGGGCAGCACTTTGACGTACGTGCCGTCGTTCAACGCGATCACGGAGGTGCCGCGGTCGACACGCCTCACGGTGCCCACGAGCGCGGGCGGCGGCGCCACGGCGACCGGCTGTGGCGGCGCCACAGCCGCCGGCTGGGTGTTGGCAACGTAGATCTGAGTGCCAGGCTGAATAGACGCGATCGGCGTCGCCTGCCAGACGAAGGACTGGTTGCTCAGCCTGACCGTGCGTCCATCCTGCAGCGTGATCACGCCATTTTGGCGGTCTACCTGTGCCACTGTACCGACGACGCCGGGCGCGGATGACGCGGCAACGGCTCCAGTGCTTGGCACTCGCGAGACGACCGTCGCGGTCGTGCCTGGCGTTAGTGTCTCGAGCGCGGCCTGATGGCCGTTGACGATGACGACGGCGCCTGGCTGCAACCTCACGACGCTGCCGTCCGCAAACGAGATCGTCCGCGTCGTCGGGTCGATGCTCGACACGGTGCCGGTGATCTGAGTCTCCTGCGCGAACGCCGTGGCCGTGGCAAGTGCCAGGGCGACGACGATCGTGAGGCCAATCGTACGAGCGCTCGTTCGAATCATGTCATTCCCTTCCGTCGTCGCGACATGCAGCGTGACCGGACGCGTATCGGGTCTTTACTTGCTGCTTTTCGTGATCCGCGGCGACAAGGTGAGACGAAGCATGCGATGTGCCAGGAGGCCGAGGCCCAACCCATTGGGGAGACATCCGCTCCGCACGCCGAACCCACCATGCAACTCCCGCCGTCGTGTAAGAACGATCGAGCAACTACTACGTCGGCGAAAACCCCGACCGGAACAATCGCGAGCCGAAGTCGGGAAACCTTGAAGGCCGATTATGTCTCCCTGGGCCAGAACTCACTCATGCGATGATGTTGCGAATCTCGAACCGGAAGGGATTTTATGGCTGACATTTATTTGCTGGGGCACGGCAGTTGGGACACGCGCGGCAAGGCCAGCGCCTACACGATCGTTCCCAAGGACACGTCGGTCGTGTTCTATACGCCGGTGGGACGATTTATTTCTTCGCGCCAGACGTCGGCAATCTTGCGCGGCGACCCCGGCCATCTGAAGCCCGAAATCGAGTACAAACCTTTTGGGAGCTGCCCGAACATCGAGCTCAGCGACGGACTGTTCGCCGAGGAGGAAAAGGCCGTCCTGACGTCCGGCAAACGCTTCGTGCGGGTGGCGGTCGACACGCCGATTTCGGAGCTGCTGCAGAAGTACGCCGGTAACCGTCTCCACTGGCTGGCTTGCGCGCCGCGGCTCGGCGGGAAGGACACCACCGAAGGCGGTTTCAACGAAGACTATTTCCCCGACAACGGCGTCGGCGTCACCCGCATGGCCAGGAACCCCGACACGATCCGCGGGCGCTAGTCAGTTTCTCGAGTCCCGATCAGCGCTTGGTGTATCCCCGTGCAACGAGGCATCGCTCGGCGAGCGCCTGGCGCTGCCCGATGGGACGGATAATGTTGGGGGAGGCCTCGCGTGCCTCGATGTCGCACTCGTACGCGTCCTTCTGCCAGCTCCTGTCTTTCGGCGAAACCCATTCGGTGTAAACGAGGTTGATGCCGCCGGCGGAGTAGACCTCGCTGCCCTTGTCGTAGAGCATGAAACCGCAGCCGGCGACCATCGGCGTCCAGAGCCAGACCCACTGCCTCAGGCCTCGCATCGCCACTTACTTGGGACCCTCCTCGCCGCGCTCGCGCTGCACCCGCAGGAAGTCCTGCAGCTCTTGCATCAGCTTTTCCGAGTCGAGCTCCTCGTTCGGTAAGGTCGACTGCTCCTCGCCGGCCGTCGCGTCGTACTGCTGCTCGAGCTGCTGCACGTGCTCGCGGGTGGCGCGATCCCGAGCTACCGCGCGATCGCACTGGGTGCGAAAGTCCTTCATCGCCTCGGTGAACTGGGACAGGTCCGGGCTCAGGTGAAGCAGGCGGGCCACGTAGGTCAACAGTGCATGGATCGCCGCCGGATTCTCGGCACTTTGTAAGTAGTGGGGCGCTTGGCCCATGAATCCCAGGTGCGAGATTCCCCGCTGCTCCGCGGCATCCAGGAGGACCGTGGAAATGCCGGTCGGGCCTTCGTAGGTCGGACGACGATAAATGCCCCAGGCTTCGAGCACGGACCGCCAGGTCGGGTCGGTGCAGCGTCCGGTCACACGGATTGGACGCGTGTGCGGCGCGCCGGCCAGGAGCGCTCCGAGCGAGACGATTTTCCGCACCCCGCAGCGCTCGGCCAGATCGAGGAACGCGGTCGTATACGCGCGCCATCTCTGATGGGGCTCCGGGCCACAAAAGAGCAGGAGGCCGTCGCGGCCCTCCGCGGGAGGACACGCGAAGAACTCGCTCCGCGGCCAGTGAATCTCGCGGCTCTCGTCGGGCCTCATCTTCACGTCCGGCCGTTCCTGGGTGAACACGAAGAATTGCTCGGGGTCGATGCAGGCCAGCCGCGCGGCCGAGAGGTCGGTGACCAGGTGGCGCAGGGCGCCGGTGGCCGCCTGGCCGGCGTCGATCCAGCCCCCAAACGCCATCACCAGCGTCGTCAAGTTCGTTGGCGGCTCGCGGTCGTACACGACGTGATCCATCGTCATCCTCTCGAAGTTTCTTGGGCCTTAAAAGCTCGGCTTGGTCGCAAACGGTGTCAGCTGCAGCTCGTGCGTCCAGCAGGATCGGTCCTGAGTGTGGAGGTAGTAGAACGCTTCGGCAATCTTCACAGGGTTCATCACGATCTCGGGATTCTTCTGGGCTCTCGGAAGGGCTCGGGTGCCCGGCGAGTCGATGAGGCCGTCGATCACGACATTGGCCACGTGGACGCCGTGCTCGGAATATTCTTCCGTGAGCACTTGCGCGAGGGTGCGCATCATGACCCGCGGATAGTACAGCGACTGTCCGGTCAGGCGCTTGCGACCACGCAGCGAGAACTGGTTGTTCGAGATGAGGAAGGATCCGGCGCCACGCTGACGCATGGCGGGGAGCACTTCCTGTGCGACCAGGAAGGGGCCGCGACTGGCGATGTGCTGGGCGGTTTCGAATATCTCGACGGGGACGTGTTCCAGCAGCTCCTTGTCCGGCGGCAAGTCACGCCCCTCGAGATAGCCGGCGTTGTAGACCAGCACGTCCGGGTCGCCGACTTGCTGGCGAATCGTGGCGAACGCTCGCGCGATCGATTCGCGCGACACCAGGTCGAGCTCGACGATCGTGGCGTGGCCGCCCTGCTCGATGATCGCCTTCTCCAGCGCCGAGGCGTTGGCGGCGTGCCGGGTCGTCAGCACGACGAACAACCCTTCCTTGGCAAACTTCTGGGCGATGGCTCCACCGACCCCCCAGCGCATGCCGACGGGGATCTGGCTGTCGTCGAGCACCTTACCGTGGGCCAGCTTGGTGTTGCGTCCATCGGACTGCCACTTGGAGGTGGCCCCGACCACGACGGCGACCTGCTTACGGGCGGAGCTCATGCGGGAGTCCTCGCTTGTTGGTGTTGGCCGGCTCGCGCTGCTCGTAGACGCGCTAAGCATAGGGAAAAGGAGCGCCCTTCACAACCTCCGCCAAAGGGGCTCGAGTGGACTTCCCGGCGGGGAAAGGAGAGAATTTGGGGGACGATGAATCCGGTCAAAAGTATCGCCATGCTGCTCGCCGGTGCCTTCTTCGTGGCGCCGGCCTGCGCCCAGGAGCCGCCCCAGCCCAACCTGCTCCTCGAGATGACCCGGCCGGCCTCGTCGGTTTCCATCGATTCGACCAGGCGGGGAGATGACATTCAGGACCGGCCGGCCCCACCCCGCGCTGACCCAGCGCGAGAGCCGTTTCGGTTGTATGTCGGTGTGGGCGATCCACGATGCGTCCCCGGCGAAGACGGGCTCGGCATGGAGCGGTTCGGCGCCGGAACTCGCAGACGACCCCGCTGACAGTTCGCGCGCTCACCTTCGATACCTACGGCACGGTCGTCGACTGGCGGACGAGCGTTCTCGCCGAGCTCCGGTCGCTCGCCGATCGAAAGGCGCTCGCGCTCGACTGCGTCACGTTTCTCGACGAGTGGAAAGCCGCGTACCGTCCGAGCATGGACAGGGTCAATCGCGGAGAGATCCCGTGGACCACCGTCGACGCGATCTATCGGACGCGATTGGAGGAGCTTCTCGTCTCGCACGGCATCACCCGTCTCACGACCGACGAGATCGAGGGGCTCGCCCGCGTCTGGTGGCGGCTTCGGCCGTGGCCTGATTCGGTGGCGGGTATCCAGCGTCTGAAGCGTCGATACATCGTCACGCCGCTCTCCAACGCGAGCTTCATCGGGATGGTCGAGCTTGCGCGATTCGCCGGGCTCCCGTGGGACTGCATCATCACCGCCGAGAACGCGCGCTGCTATAAGCCGCGGCCGGAGGCGTATCGCACGGCAGTCTCCCTGCTCGGCCTCAGGCCCGATGAGGTCATGATGGTGGCCGCCCACAACTACGACCTCGCGGCGGCGCGCGGCGAGGGGATGGCGACAGCCTTCGTCCCGCGCCCGCTCGAATACGGCCCCGGCCAACGGACCGACCTCGAGGCCGAGTCGGACTGGGACGTCGTCGCCGAAAACATCGAGGATCTGGCGGCCCGCCTTCAGTGCTAGCGCGCGACCGTGTGGTAATGTCACGGCCTTGAACGTTCGGCTCCGGAACGTCCTTCTTCTCACCCTGACCCAGGCGACGTCCTCCACCTCGGTGACGCTCATCGCGGCCGTGGGCAGCCTCGCCGGCTACGCGCTGGCCAGCAACAAAGCGCTGGCGACCTTGCCCTCGACGATGGCGGTGATCGGTACCGCGCTCAGCACCATTCCCGCCTCCTTGCTCATGAAGCGCGTGGGCCGCCGTGTCGGATTCGTCGTGGGCGCCGTGTGCGCGATGGCCGGGGGTCTGATCAGCGTGGCGGCGATGGCCCGGGGTCAGTTCTGGCTCCTCGTCGCGGCGGCGTTGTTTCTCGGAGTCTCCGTGGCGTTCGCTCAGCAGTACCGGTTCGCGGCGGCTGAGACGTCGCTCCCGGAGTTCCGCAGCCGCGCCATCTCGTTCGTGCTCGCGGGCGGCCTGGCCGCCGCGTTCATCGGACCGATGCTCGCTCGCGCGACGGTGCAGCTCTTCGAGACGACGTATCTGGGCTCGTATCTTTGCGTGCCGCTGCTCGGCTTGCTCACCGCCGCGTGGCTCGCCGGTCTCCGCATGCCGCCTCCGTCGGACGCGGCGGCCCTGGTCGCCGGCCCGGCCCGCCCGATCGCAGAGATCGTGCGCCAGCCGATCTTCATCGTGGCCGTCCTCGCCCAGATGATGGGGCAGGGGGTGATGAACCTTCTGATGACCGGGACGCCGCTGGCCATGATGGCCCACCACCACACGTTCGCGGACACGGCGTTCGTCATCCAGTGGCACGTCGTCGGGATGTTCCTGCCCGGCTTCTTCACCGGCACGCTCGTCCAGCGCTGGGGTGAGCGGACCGTTATCGTGCTCGGCATCGCGCTCAACCTGCTCGCCGTGGCGGCGGCGTGGCTCGACGTGGGCGTGAACAACTTTCTGCTGGCCATGACCCTCAACGGAATCGGCTGGAACTTCATGTTCGTGGCCGGCTCGACCCTGGTGACGAAAGCCTACGCGCCGGCCGAGCGCTCGCGCACGCAGGCCGCCAACGATTTTCTGGTTTTCGGCACCTCGGCCGTGACCTCGCTGTCGTCCGGGCAGCTTCTCCACCACCGGGGATGGCAGGTCGTGCTGACGACGGCGGCGGTCATGCTGCTCGCGGCGCTCGCCGGATCGCTTGTGCGCGTTTCGCGCGCGGCAAGCCCGACGGGGCGCTCGGGTCTCGCGGCGGCCGACTGACGGCTAGGCGCCCGAGCGGCGCCTGAGCTTCAAGAGCACTCGCTCCACGGCGACGACCGCGAAGAAGACCTCGACCAGAGCCCGCGTGGCGATCGACGGGCGCCAGTTCCCTGCCAGCACGGACACGACGGCGTCGAAGATGCTGCGGAGCGGCGGGCGCGAGTACCAGAGCTTGCGGAAGGCGGGCTCGTAGAAGCCGACGGCGAAGCGCCGGAAGTGGTGGAAGCGGCCACGCACGGCCCGCTCGTAGCCCGCGAAGATCCGTGCGGACACATCCCCCGTGCGCAGGCCGTTGTCGATGGCCTCCGCCACCTCGAGCCCTCCCTGCATGGCCAGCATCACGCCGGTCGAGAAGACCGGATCCAGGAACGCCGCCGCATCGCCGACCGCGACCCAGCGGTCGCCCGACATCCTGGTGGCCAGATAGGAGTAGTCGGCGTCGAACCGCGCGGGCGAGACCCGTTGCGCCTTCTCGAGTAGCGGCAGCGCGGCGGGCGTGCCGGCGAGGTAGTGAGCCAGGCTCTCTTCCGGCGTCGCCTTCGACTCGCGGCGGTGGACGACCTGCGGGATGACCGCCCCGACGCTGATGACCGTCTCCGAGAGCGGAATGAACCACAGCCAGCCCATGTCCGGCCGCGTGAACATGCGGATGTCTCCGGCCCGGCGCCCCGACGAGCGCGGAATGCCCTCGTACTGCGCGTGGACCGCGATGTTCAACAAGAGCGGATCGGGCTCGTGACGGCCGAAGCGCTTGGCCAGCACGCCGGCCCGTCCCGAGGCGTCGATCACGACACCGACTCGCATGGTCCCGGCGCCGCCGTGTTTGTCCGAGAAGCTGAGCGTGACGCCGTCCTTGTCGAACGCCGCATCGGCCAGCCGATGCTCTTCGAGCACCCGGGCGCCGGACTTCTCGGCGTGGCGCAGCAGGATCTCGTCGAATTTCTCGCGCAGCACCTGAAACGTCTGGGGTGTGGGCGTCTCGCGCGCGAACTGGAAGTCGGCGTATCGCTCGTCGGGCCCATCGGGGCCGCGAAAGCTGGCACCCCACTTCTCGACGAACCCGGACGCTGCGATCGTGTCGCGTACGCCGAGCGTGCGAAGAATCTCGTTGGTCCACGGAAGCTGCGATTCACCGATGTGGAAGCGCGGAAATCGTTCGCGCTCCAGCACGACGACCTTGCGGCCGCGCTGTGCCAGCGCCGTGGCGGCCGTGGACCCGCCCGGCCCGCCGCCGATGACCGCCACGTCATAGTCCCACCGGGTGCCCGCGTCGGTCATGCGCTCGTCTCGTCTCCCGGCGATCGCCTAGAGCTTGGCCGCCGTGAAAGTGTCGCACTGACCGGGATCGCCGGTCTCGATTCCGCGCTTGAACCAGCGCACACGCTGCGCGGAGCTTCCGTGGGTGAACGACTCGGGCACCACGCGGCCCTGAGCCTGGCGCTGCAGGCGGTCGTCGCCGATCGCGGCGGCCGCGTTCAGGCCTTCCTCGATGTCGCCCGACTCGAGAATCTGCCGGGAGCGCTGGGCGTTGTTGGCCCAGACCCCCGCGAGACAATCGGCCTGCAGCTCCATCTTCACCTGGAGCGCGTTCGCTTCGGTGCGGCTGCGCTTGCCCTGCGCCTCCTGGATTCGCCCGGCGATCCCGAGGAGATTCTGCACGTGGTGGCCGACCTCGTGCGCGATGACGTACGCCTGGGCGAAGTCGCCGGGCGCACCGATCTTGTCGCGCAGGTCACGGTAGAACGACAAGTCGATGTAGACCTTGCGATCGCCGGGACAGTAGAAGGGACCGACGGCCGCTTCGGCGAAGCCGCAGGCCGACTGGATCGCCCCGCTGAACAGCACGAGATGCGGCGCCTGATATTGCCGGCCCATCTGGCGGAAGAGCTCAGCCCACGTGTCTTCGGTATCTGCGAGGATCACCGAGACGAAGTCGCGCAGCGGCTCGTCGCGGGCGGGCGCGCGCTGCTGCTGGACGCTCGGGGCGGATCGCGAGTCGCCCGGATCTACGCCCTGCAACACCACGCTCGGGTCCACACCGAACCAGAGCGCCAAGAGCACGAGCACAACGGTGCCGATGCCGCCTCCGACGACGGCACCACGGCCGACCGGCATACCGCGTTGGTCTTCGATGTTGTCACTGCGCCTGCCCATCTGCCATCGCATGTCTGGCCTCCTGCATCCGCCGGCGAGCCGGTCGTTTCTCACGGTTACGCGTGGTGAAGAGAAGTGTACGGGCTCCCTCCACGCAGCCGCAAGACCGAGGCCGCGAGCACGACGTCAGCGCTGGAGGCTTCGATCGAGGCGAACGTCCGGGATGAGCGATCGCGCGGGGAGGTCAGCGGACCAGCGAATCGAACGCGTCCGACACCAGGGCCCCGTGCGAGAGGACCGAGAGCCAGCTCGTGAGGGCGCGCCGCATCATCGCCGGCGTCGTGTCGGGAGTGATCGTCGACATCGTGTACTTGAGCGTCTCGGCGCCCGCCACGCACACCCCGAGCAACTCCGTCGTCGGCGCCTTCGAGACCTGCGCGGTCTTGACGATGATGTCCCAGCGGGTCTCATTCAAGGTTCCGGGCGTGACGCCGAAGGCCGACCGCAGTCGATCGAAGGGGCGATTTCTCAGAAACGCGTCGGCACGCTGAAGCTCCGCCGTCTGAGTGAGCGCGTCCTTGTACGCGCGTGCCGCGTCATCGAGCAGCTTCAATGCGGCCGTCCGGTGGTCGTCGAAGCCGTCTCGTGAGACGTCGGCCGTCCCGAGCGCCAGGAAGGCGCGGCTGGCGGCTTCGAGAAGTTTCGCCGATCCCTGCGCCGTCCGGGCCGCCAGCGCGTCCGACGTTGCCTTGTCGATCGCGCAGAGGTTGCCCGCGGCGCTTGGCGCCGCGCCGGCCAGAAGCAGAGCCGCCAACATGAACGCGATCGAGCGAGCGCGTTCGAGCATCGCGCTCCTTTCCGACGATCGGCCGCCGGCGGCTCTCAACCAGAAGCCGCCGGCGGTCGGTCGCATCATCTACTGCGTCGTTATCGACCGGCTAGTCGTCGTCCTTGTCGTCGTGCTTATCGTCATGCTTGTTGTTGCCGATGCGGCTGAACTTCCAGATCACGCCGGTGTGCGGAATCTGGACGAGCGGCGCGTTCGCCGGATTCTTGAACATCGAATCGGGATCGGAGCGGCCGAAGTCACGCACCGCGCCGAAATCGACGAGATAGAACGAGCCGTCCGGGCCGAACTTGCCATCGACCGGGCGATTGATGGCCTGCAGCCCGCCCTCGGAGAACGCCTGGTCGGCGGGAGCCTTGCAGCGCTTGCGTCCGTCAGGGTCCGTGATCTGGTCGCTCTTGCGGCAGTTGAATGCCCACCGCTCGAGCTTGATGCGCCCGTCCTTCAGGAATTGAACGAGCTCGATGTCGTGCCCCTCTTCGGGCTCGCCGTTGCCCTTCGAAAAGCCGAAATCGCCTTCCCGCGTCAGCAGCACATCTCTCGTTCCGACTTTGGCGCCGGGGTTACCGCCACCGGCGAAGTCCTTCGGCACAAAGTCGAGACCGACGGCGGCGACGTCGGCGGGCTCGAGGGCGAGCGGCGCGATCGGCAGCTGTGGCGGGAACCGGAGAAGCGGCCGAACCGGCTTACCGACAGCAGCCGCGGGATTGTCGTCGGCCGGGCCGCCGACCGGATTGAACACGGCCTGGGTCGACGCCAGGAATCCGAAGCGATCCGGCCACCCATGGTAGTCGAGCCCGCCATTCCAGATCTGCAGGCGGTCCGGGGCGTTGTTGGCCGGTCGCGCGCCGCGCTCGTCCTCGCCGTTCTCACTGATGAGCAGCGCGCCTTTGAGGGGATGATCGTGAGGCGCGAAGCGAATCCCGAACGGGTTCCGATAGCCGTACGAGATCGGCCGGATCGTGTGCTGCAGGTCGTTCAGCTGCGCCGCGAGAATGGCGCCGGTGCACATACCGACCTGGGTTGCCCCGGTGAACGCGTGGACCACCTGGCCGGCGGTGCCGGCCACGCCGTGGGGCAGGTAGCCACCGGTCATGTGCCCGTCGCCCGAGTCGAAATTGTTGCCGCTGAGCACGACGTCCTGGCAGGGAATTTCGAACTGGAACTTGACCGCGACGTCGGGCGGCCCGCCGACGCCGTCGGGACCCGTGTTGTCATGGCCGACGACGCCCGAATTCGTCACGGAGCCCTGCGACCAGACGAGCCAGCCGTCCTTGACCGTGAGCTGCTCGGTCGGATGGTCGCCGGTGGGCAGACCGGTGATGCGCTCGGTCACGTGGCCCGTCTGGGCATCGACCTCGAGAATACGCGAGGAGTTCTTCGGTCCCAGCGCACCACGGATTCCCTGCCGCGAATCGCTGACGAACAGCCGGCCGCCGTTGAAGTCCTTCTCGAACGCGATGCCGATCGTCGGCGCGTGCAGGAAGGCCGGATCCTCTCGGACGGCCACGGTGGGCGCCCGACCCAGCACGCGAGCGAGCTGACCATTCTGGTTCAGCACCCTGACGTCGGCCAGGAAGGGATTGTCCGCGGCGGAGCCGGGATATCCGACCGCCGCATTGCAGATGCCGGGCAGCGATGTCCCGGCTTCGGTCACGTAAGCTTCGAAGTTGCGCTCGTTGCCTTTGAAGGCGATGTTGGTGGGGAAGTTGAGGCCTTTTGCGAAGACCTCGACCTTGTAGCCGGGCGGGACGAGGATGTCGTCACCGTTTCCCGGATTGAACTCGACGTCCTCTCCGGGGCACAGAGCGTTGCCGACGGTCGCAGCGTGCGCCGCCGACGCCAACCACGAGACGGCAACTACCAGAGCCAGGACGAGACGGAATTTCATGGGAACTCCTCTCGACTGCTTGGAAGCTTGAGGGTTCACTTCACTGGGTACCCTCCTGTCTCGTGTTCCACATGGGCGCGGGGGTGACCGGGGGCGTGGGGCCGCGGGACCGTCAACGCCTTGTCGAAGCAACGGCCGTGTCGAAGCTCCACACATGGACAGGCGTCACTCTTTCAAGGAGGAGTGCACTCTAGGATTCGCCCTCGTCCTTGTCAAGTCGCATTCAGTCAACGATGGAGCCTCGAGCACTGGCAACGACACAGTGGTTTGTGCCACCATCGCGTCGACCGCGGGACGAGTGCCCGCCACGCGTCTGACCGTCAGCGCTCAAGGAGGATCGCCGATGGCTTCCCAGCGCCGCCACCAAACGATTGTTCTCGCTGGCTGGATGTTCGTCGTCACGATCGCCCTCGCGGCGTGGCCGCGGCCGGCCCTCGCCGATCTGATGATCATCGGCAACGACGACAAGGTCGTCTTCGACGCCGAGGGTAACCGGTCGTTCGTCGCGCCCGGCAAGGACACGATCTCCGTCGTCGACATCACGGACCGCGAGGCGCCAAAGATCCTGATCAGCTTCCCGTTGATGAACTCTATTTTCGGGCCGCCGGTCAATCTCGCGATCACGCCCGACGAGCGGCTGGCCATCGTCGCCAACTCCGTCGACTGGATCCAGGACGGGACGAGCTGGAAGCCTCAGCCCGACACGAAGGTCTACGTCTTCAACCTCAAGACGAGCCCGCCCAGCCAGATCGGCACCGTCGAGGTCGGTAAACAGCCGTCGGGGATGGCGATCAACCGGGCGGGGAACCTCGCGCTGGTGACCAATCGCGCGGACAAGTCGATCAGCGTGCTCTCGATCAGCGGCAACGACGTCAAGCTGGTCGACACGGTCGCGATGGGGGACGAGGTCGCGGCGGTGGCGTTCACGCCGGACGGCAAGCGGGCGCTCGCGGCGAAGTTCGCCGCCCACAAGATCGCGCTGCTCACGATCGAAGGGCAGAAGGTCACTTACACCAAGCACGACATGCCCGTCGGCCTCTGGCCCTACAACATCGATGTCACGCCCGACGGCAAGATCGGCATCAGCGCCGACAACGGCAACTCCGGCTCGCCCGACGGCCACGTCGACACCGTCAGCATCATCGACCTCGAGCAGACGCCGCCGCGCGTGGTCGACCGAGTCGTCGTCGGCGATGCGCCCGAAGGCTTCGCGATCAGCCCGAAGGGCGACGTGGCGGTGGCCGTGCTGCTCGGCGGCGCCAGCGTGCCCAAGAGCATGTGGTTCAACACCAAGCGCAATGGCACCCTGGCGGTGCTCAAGATCGACGGCAAGAAGGTCACGAAGGTGGGCGAGGTCGAAGTGGGGGGGCTGCCGGAGGGTCTGGTCTTCAGTCCCGACGGGAAATATCTCTACGTCGGCAACTTCACGGATCGCGACGTGTCGATCCTCAAGGTCGACGGGGCGAAGATCACGGATACCGGCAAGAAGCTGAAGCTTCCCGGTCAGCCGGCGTCGATGCGGGGCAGGGCGCAGTAGCGCGAGCTCGCGCGCGGTCGGCGCGCGATGAGATTCGGCGTCTACCTGCCGACATTCGCCTGGCGAGATCTGCGCTTCGACCAGGCGGCGCGCGTGAAGGAGTTCGCGCGCAAGGCCGAGGCGCTCGGCTTCGACGCGCTCTGGGTGGCCGAGCACTTTCTGGAGGCGCCCGGTCTCTACGGCACGGTCTGGATGTCGCCGCTGCTGTGCCTGGCGCACGCCGCGAGCGTCACGACGCGCATCCGTCTGGCGACCGGGCTGCTCATCGCTCCCTACTATCATCCGGTCCCGCTGGCCCGCGAGATCCAGACGCTCTGGCACCTGTCGGGCGGGCGCTTCGTGCTCGGAATCGGACCGGGCTGGGATCAGCACGAGTTCGAGACGCTCGGCATGAAGCTCTCCGAGCGCGGCCGGCGCACCGACGAGATCATCGCCGCGCTCCGCCGTCTCCTGACCGAGCGCGACGTGAGCTTCGACGGCCGCTACTATCGCTTTCA
>Ga0075424_100003529_pt1 | contig 14673 bp, 12 predicted proteins | sample SoiMethybrSBSTD3_FD_75301 | JGI IMG/M metagenome (GOLD analysis project Ga0075424, IMG submission 75301) | Bulk soil microbial communities from a Populus tree surrounding site in Tennessee, USA - Soil MetaG P. TD hybrid SBSTD3 | ecosystem: Environmental > Terrestrial > Soil > Tree plantation... | reverse complement strand
GGCTCGAACCCGATGGGCATCAAGCGCGGGATCGACAAGGCGGTCCGGGCGGTTGTCGAAGAGCTGAAGACCTTCTCGAAGAGCGTCAAGAACCCCAAGGAAATCATGCAGGTGGCGAGCATCTCCGCCAACGGCGACCAGGAGATCGGCAAGATCATCGCGGACGCCATGGACAAGGTGGGTAAGGACGGCACGATCACCGTCGAGGAAGCCAAGTCGATGGAGACGACCCTCGATCTCGTCGAGGGGATGCAGTTCGACAAGGGCTACATCTCGCCTTACTTCGTCACCGACAAAGAGAACATGGAAGCAATCCTCGAGGATTGCTACATCCTGATCTACGAGAAGAAGCTCTCGAACATGAAGGACCTCCTCCCGCTCTTGGAGAAAGTGGCGCAGAAGGCGAAGCCGCTTCTCGTAATTGCGGAGGATGTCGAGGGTGAGGCGCTCGCGACCCTGGTCGTGAACAAGCTCCGTGGCACGCTCCAGGCGTGCTCGGTGAAGGCGCCTGGCTTCGGCGATCGCCGGAAGGCCATGCTCGAAGACATCGCGATCCTCACCGCGGGCAAGCTCATCACCGAGGATCTTGGGATCAAGCTCGAGAACGTGAAGATCGAGGACTTGGGGCGCGCCAAGCGGGTCACGGTGGACAAGGACAACACGACCATCGTGGAAGGCGCGGGCAAGCACACGGACATCCAGGGTCGCATCACCCTCATCAAGAAGCAGATCGAGGACACGACCTCGGACTACGACAAGGAGAAGCTCCAGGAGCGCCTGGCGAAGCTCGCGGGCGGCGTGGCGGTTGTGAACGTGGGTGCGGCGACCGAGACCGAGATGAAGGAGAAGAAGGCTCGCGTCGAGGACGCCCTCCACGCGACGCGCGCGGCGGTCGAGGAAGGAATCGTTCCAGGGGGCGGCGTGGCGCTGATCCGCTGCATCCCGGCGATCGACAAGCTGAAGCTGGAAGGTGACGAGCTCATCGGGGCGAACATCGTGAAGCGCGCGCTCGAGGAGCCTTTGCGTCAGATCGTGAACAACGCGGGTCTGGAAGGCTCGGTGGTCGTGGAGCAAGCCCGTAAGGAGAAGAACACGGTCGGCTTCAACGTCGAGACGGAGAAGTTCGAGGATCTGTTCGAGGCCGGCGTCGTGGATCCGACCAAGGTAACGCGCTCCGCGCTGCAAAACGCGGCGTCGGTGGCTTCCCTGTTGCTCACGACGGAAGCTCTGGTCGTCGAGATTCCTGAAAAGAAGAAGGCTCAGGCCGCGGGCCCGCACGGTGGTGGCGGCGGCTACGAGGACATGTACTAGACCAAGGTAAGATTCGAAGCGAAGGACGGGGCGGGACCGAAAGGTTTCGCCCCTTCTTGTTGCCTAGTGGTGGGTGTCGGGCACGGCGGGCGTCGAGCCGACGGGAGGGGTCTCGCTCGGCGCGGGCGGCGCCTTGGTCCCCGCGAGCTTCGCCCACTCGGCGGGCGTGACCTGCGTCACGACCCTGTACGTTCCGCTGCCGAGCGGCTGAAACACGAGCGCGTCCCCCTCCTTGAGCTGATCGCGCTTCAGGCCGGGAACGATCGGGATGAAGTGATCCTGATGACCCACGAGGACAAGGTTCTTGTGCGCGGAGGTCGGCGTGCCCAGCATCTTGATCCGCGCCTCCCGGAATGTCGGCCCCTTCCCGTAGAGCATGATCGTCGTGTCGTAGGCGCCGAACGCAAGCTGCGCGGTATCGCGGCAGCGCCACATCGGGCTCGCGAGCACCTTCTCGATGGGGATCCCGAGCGCGGCAATCGCCTTCCCCAGGGCGGCGGCCTGGGCCCTTCCCGACTCGCTCAGGTTGCGCTGCTTGGACCGGTCGGCGAAATCCCCCTCCGCGCCGTCCCGCTCATTCCAGTTCGTCATCGCGTGGCGGAAGAAGAGGACGTAGCCGCCCTTCCTCAGATCGCGGACCAGCGTGGAATCGGCGACGTGGGGAATTGAATCCGTGGCGGGGTTCGGGACGGCCGGGACGATCCTCGTGGGCGCCGGCGCGGCGGTCGATGCCGGCGCGGCTTCCACGCATGAGGTCGGCGGGGACGCGGGCGCCGGGGTCGGATCCGCGGCCGCGCGGGATGCAGGTCCGAGAAGCGAGCCCGAGATCGCCATCGTCACGTACAGGATTCGAATCCAGGTCATTCCATTTCCTTCCGGGTTCTCTCTCGCGCGGTCTGGACGATCGCGAAGAGCGCCAACGGTGCGATGTAGCTCCCGCCGCGCTCTACGAATTCCCAGATCGGCGATCCGGTCATGGGATAGAGAAGCTCGGTCGCGAGCTTGAATACTGCGGTCGCGATCAACAAATACCGGAGCGGCCGGATCGCGATCGCGAGCCCGAGCGCGATCTCGAGCCAGCCCAGCGTCTGCGTGAACGCACCACCCACCCAAGGCAACGACGTGAGCCCGACCGCGGCGTACTGCTTGGTGAGCACGGCCTTGTGAACGATGGCGCCGTACGCTCCGTGCCCGATCAGGAAGAGCACCGTCGTCCAGCGCAGCACGGTCGCGAGTCGGTCGAGCGATTCGCGGGTCAAGGGGCGCGGTCGGATCGGCTCGAGCCACTCCTTCCAGGTACGCCCCGGCCCGCTCAGCAAGAGGAACGCCAGCGGAACGCCGTAGTTCCCGGCACGATCCAGGACCTCCCAGATGGATTCCCCGGACAGCGGCCGCAGAATGGCGGTGAAGAGTCCCCAGAAGGTCATGTACGCGAGAATCGCCCGCCGAGGGCTCAGGAAACTCACGAGGCCCATGGTGATGTCGATGGTGCCGATCACCGGCATCACCCGGTACGCGGTCGCCTCGCTGATTCCGAACACCCCGAAATAGGGGACCCACGAGGCCTTGGTCATGATCCCGAACGCCCCGTGCCCCAAAAACTCCATGAGCACGGAAACGCGGAACATCCAATGAAGCAACGTTCCGAGCTGGGCGGCGGAAATGACCGTCGATCGGGCTGCCAGGGAAGAAGTTACGGCGGCTCGCTGGGAGGCAGATTCGTTCAAGTTATTACAACTATACAAGATAGGGGCGCGAAAATCAAGCCCTGGCTGTGGCGAACGCCTCCTCGACCATGTCCGCGTGGATGCCGACGGTGTCCTCCACCCTCAACGCATATCCGCCCGCCAGGAACGCGACAGCCGGGATCTCGCGCGCCGCGCACGCGCCGAACACCACGCGGTCGCGCCTGCGAAGGTCCTCGCGGCTCAGCTTCAACCCGCCGAGCTGATCTTGCTCGAAAGGATCCGCTCCCGCGACGTACGCGACGAGATCGGGGCGGTGGCGGTCCAGGATCGCGGGCGCGTGGCGCTCGAGCGCGGAAAGGTACTCCGCGCCCCGGGTGCCGGTGTCCCAGCCGACGTCGAGATCGCTCGGGGGCTTGACCGACGGGTAATTCTGCTCCTCATGCATCGAGAACGTGAAGACGCTCGGATCGTCGCGGAAAATGGCGGCCGTTCCGTTCCCTTGATGCACGTCCAAGTCGATCACCGCGGCCCGGCGGATCAGCCCCTCGTGCTGAAGCGCGCGGATCGCGATCGCGATGTCGTTGAAGACGCAAAACCCTTCGCCATGATCCGGGAAGGCGTGATGAAACCCGCCGCCCAGGTTGATCCCGACGCCGCGCGTGAGCGCCTCGCGTCCCGCGAGAATGCTGCCGCCGGCGCACAAGAACGAAGCCTCGACGAGCTGCTTCGAGTATGGAAGCTCCAGCACCGCCTCTTCGAGCACGGAGAGCCGTCCCTGGGCGAGCTTGTCCACGTACGCGCGATCGTGAACGCGGAGCACTTGCTCCAAGCTCGCGCGTTCGGGGCCCAAGACGTCGGAGTCGGCGAGAAGGCCCCGCCGCACGATTTCCGCCCGAACCAGGCGGAATTTCCGGGTCGGGAAAACGTGCGCGCCGATGTCGGCGAAATAGCCGTCGGAGTGAACGACCGCGGGCGGGAACACGGGATCGCTATTCGAAGGGGGCTGTCGACGCCGGGCGGAATTCAGCCTCGATCGCCAGGCCCGCGCGCGACCGGGCGTCGGCGGCGGGCGGGACGAGGGCGCGGTAGAGCACCATGAGCGCGGCCACCCAGAACGGGAACGAAAGCGTATCGACCGCGCTCGACCAGATCACGCCCGCCACCTTGAACGGAACGGACACGACGTCCGATGACCGTTCGGCGGCGGTGAGAATCGCCGAGGGCATCATGGCGAAGAGATAGGCGATCGTGGCGACGAACGCGAAGGCCACGAGCCTGCCCACGAGACCCGCCAGGTGCTCTCGCACGAGACGGATGCTCGTCGAGATGGACCGGACCGGCCCCTCGCCGTCGAGCACGACCGCGGGTGTCGCGAACATCAGGAAAAGGCTTCCGATGAGCGTCCAGAGCAGTCCCCCCAGCAGCACGAATGCCATGGCGACGACGCGGGCGGCCTCGGGATCCGAGCCGCTGACCGAAACCATGATTCCCGCCACGAGGCACAGCGCTACGAACGGCGTGAAGAGAATCAGCACCTGGGCGATTCCGGAAAGCATGAAATTCCACGAGACCTCGAACACCTGCCGGATCGCGGCGGTGAAGCTCATGCTGCGCCCGCGCAGAAGGCAGTCTTGTAGAGGAAGAAACGGCGTGTAGACCAGGAGCAGGAGCGGGACGAATGTTCCCATGATCGCCACCTGGGGCAGGATTGCGCCGATCGCGTCTCCCCCCTCGGGATAGGTGTAGTCCGAGAGCGCCATATAGACGCCGATGCCGAGGCGGTAGAAATAGAGGAGAAGGAGCGCGGGCAGGGCGGGTCGGAACGAGCGCCGGCCGAGGTCCACGATCGCGCGAAAGTAGTCGGCTACGGGGGGGAGTGGCGTGCCGGCTCTCTTCGAGCCGATGGCTGCCACTTCGACGTTCATGGGCCCGCATTCTACGCCGCTTCCACCTGCGTTGCCATCCTCGAACCCATCTGCTAGCGTGCGGCCGCCATGCCGATCCACGCCCGATTTGCGCGCGCGGCAACCCGACTCACGGACTGGACCCAGCGCTGGGTGCCCGGGACCTTCACGATCGCGTGGCTCCTGACGCTCATCGTGCTGCTCCTCGGGGTCACCGCGGGCCGCGCCTCTTTCCTCACGTGCGTGTCAGCCTGGGGGGACGGGTTCTGGGAGCTCCTCCCCTTTTCCATGCAGATGTGCCTCATCATGTTCACGGGGAGCGTCGTCGCGGTGTCGCCTCCGGTGAGACGCGCGCTCGCGTGGCTCGCGTCGCGGCCCCGCACTCCGCGCCAGTCGATCCTCCTGGTCGCGCTCTCCTCGATGCTCCTCGCACTGATTCATTGGGGAATCAGCATCGTGGGAAGCGCGGTCCTGGTCCGCGAGCTGGGACGCCGAAGATCGGGAGCCGATTACAGGCTCCTTGTCGCGGCCGCGTATCTCGGCATGGGCACGACGTGGCACGCCGGGCTCTCCGCTTCCGCGCCGCTCCTCGTCGCGACCCCGGGGCACTTCCTCGAATCGGAGATCGGCATCATCCCGGTTTCCGCGACCATCTTTACGCCCTTCAATCTCATCCTTGTGGCGACCGTCGTGCTCCTCTTCTCGATCGTCACGCCCCTCCTGCATCCGGCCCCGGCGGAGACGATCGAGGCGACCCCGGCCCAGCTCGAGGCGATCCACGTGTTCGAGCCGCCTCGCCCGCCGGCGGCGCAGAAGGCAGCGCCGGCCACCAAGCTCGAATTCTCGAGATGGGTCAATCTCACCTTCGGGGCGCTCGCGCTGGTTTGGGTCGTGGACTACGTCTTCGTGAGGCCGCAACACCCGGTCACCTTGAACGTGCTCAACTTCGTGATGATGGGTCTCGCGATCGCCCTCCATCCCTCCGCCGCGTCGCTCGTCGCGGCCGCGGAGGAGGCGAGCGGGCTCGTCTTCGGGATCATCCTGCAGTTTCCCCTCTACGCGGGGATGTACGGCATCATCCGCGAGACCCACCTCGCCGAGTCGCTGGCCGGCGTGTTCGTCGCGGGGGCGACCGCGCATACGTACCCTGTGATCGTGTATTGGTACTCGGGAATCGTGAATTACTTCGTCCCCTCGGGCGGGTCCAAGTGGGCGATCGAAGCGCCCTACATCCTCGCGGCGGGTAAGACGCTCGGCGTTCCCGCGGCCAAGGTCGTGACGGCCTACGCCTGGGGGGACATGGTGACCGACATCATCCAGCCTTTCTGGGCGATCCCGCTCCTCGCCGCCGCGAAGCTGGATTTTCGGGAGATACTCGGATTCTGCATGATCCTCTTCTGCATCTACGCGCCGGTCGTCACGCTCGCGTTCTTGCTCTTCCCGCGATGAGGCCAATCGGAGCTCATCCGCCGGCGACGTCGGACCTGGAAGGGCTCGACCCGGAGCAACGTGCCGCTGTCGAGCACGACCAAGGGCCGCTTCTCATCGTAGCCGGCGCCGGGACGGGCAAGACCACCGTCATCGCGCGCCGCATCGCGCACCTGATTGCCTCGGGGCGCGCGCGCCCCTCGGAGATCCTGGCCCTCACGTTCAACGAAAAGGCCGCGACCGAGATGCAGGAGCGCGTGGACGTGCTCGTTCCCTACGGATACGCCGACGCCCACATCGCAACGTTCCATGCGTTCGGCGAGGAGGTGCTCTCGAGCTTCGGGATCGAAATCGGCATCGCCCCCAGCTTCACGGTTCTGGACCAGACGGCGCAGTCGCTCTTTCTCGCGGAGCATCTCGAAGAGCTCGGTTTGGACCTGTACGCGCCGCTCTCCGATCCGACCAAGTACCTGCGTGAGCTGGCGGGCTTCTTCAACAAGCTCAAGGACTACCCGATCCCCGCGGAAGAGCTGCGCCGCTTTGCGGAGGCAGGGCTCGCGCGCTCCGACACGGACCCGGCGGCGCAGGACGGCTTCGCGCGCGCCCTGGAGCTGGCTCTGGCCGCGGATCGCTACAACACGCTTGTATGGAAGCAGGGATTCGTGGATTTCGGGGATCTTCTCGCCCTCACGCTCCGGCTTTTCGACGAGAGCCCATCGGCGCTGCAAATCCTCCAGCAGCGTTTCCGATACGTCCTCGTGGACGAGTTTCAGGATACGAACCCGGTCCAGTTCGAGATCGTGAGGCGTCTCACGGCGGCCCACCGGAATCTGGTCGTCGTGGGCGATGACGACCAGAGCATCTATCGTTTCCGGGGCGCCCACCTCCAGAATATTCTCAAGTTCCACGAGTTCTTTCCGGACGCGCGCTCCATCGTGCTCACGCGGAACTACCGTTCGACGCGGGAGATCCTGAAATCGGCTCGGCGGCTCATTCTCGTGAATCAAGATCGCCTCGAGGCGAGGCTCGGGATCTCCAAGGAGCTTCTCACAGAGCGGACCGGGCCGATGCCTCGCATCAAGGAGCTGCCTACCGAGGCGGAGGAAGCCGCCTGGGTGGCTGCGGAGATCCGCTCCGCGGTCGAATCGGGAGCACGGCGATGCCGCGACATCGCGATCCTCGTGCGCTCGAACAAGAACGCGGAGCCGTTCCTCCGCGCGCTCGACGAGCTGGGTGTGCCGTACTACTTCCCGGGCAGCCGAGGGCTCTTTCAGCGTCCCGAGATCCGCGAGCTGGTGGCGCTCCTGTACTCCCTGTCGCAGGATGCCCGCGAGGATCATCTGTACCACCTGGCGGAGTCCGCCTACGGCGTGCCGGGCGACGATTTGAGCCGGCTGGTGCACGAGCTTTCCTCGGAGCCGACGAAGCTCCGCACGCTCATGGAGCGAGCGAGCAATCGCTCGGCAGCCGTCGAGATCTCCGAGGAGGCGAGGGAACGGATCGCGACGATGCTCGAGGATCTCCGCGCGCTGCGGCACACGGCGCGCGACCACCGGGTGGGGGAGGTGCTGCGCGCCTACCTCGAGCGCCGAGGGATCATCAAGCGGCTCCGAGCCCCCGCGAGCTTCGAGGACGAGATCAAGGCGCGGAACATCGTCAAGTTCTTCAAGGTGGTCCAGATGTTCGCGTCCGTGGCGGTGGTGGACCGCGTGCCGCTTTTTCTACGGCATCTTGGGGCGATCATGGACTATGGCGAAGATCCCGCCGTCGCGGAGATCGGCGAGGAATCGGACGTGGTCCAGGTGCTGACCATCCACCGCGCGAAGGGGCTCGAGTTTCCGGTTGTGTATCTCGTGCAGGCCGCGACCGACCGCTTCCCGACACGCAATCTCCGCCGCGGAATCGATGTGCCGGTCGAGCTGGCCCCCGGAGAGAGGACGAGCTCCGAGCTGCACAAGGAGGAGGAACGCCGTCTCTGCTACGTCGCGTTCACGCGCGCGAAGGAAGAGCTGATCACCACCCACGCCGTCGATTACGGTGGCAAGAGGCCCCGACAGCGAAGCGAATTCTTATCCGAGGCGTTCGACCTGGGAAAACCCGCGCCTGCGCAAAAGAGACAGCGCGTGATGGAAGAGCTGGAAGCCTATCGAACCGACGCGCCCCGCGGCCTTCCACCGCTCGAGCGACCGCCGGCCCACGAGCCGATCCGCCTCAGCCATCAGCGCATCGCCGACTACGACACGTGCCCCCTCAAGTACCACTTCCTTCACGTGCTCGCGGTCGATCCCATTCTGACCCTGGACCATAGAGTGAACTTCGGGAACGCGATCCACCAGGCGGTCGCCTTCGCGCTCGAGCGGCATCGCTTGGGCGAGCCGCCAACGTTCGAGCACGTCCTCGAGGTGTACCGGTCGAGCTGGAGAAACGAGGGATACCGGTCGGAGGAACACGCGCGCCGCCGGTTCGAGCAGGGCGCCGCCGCGCTCCGCTCGTTCCTGGAGCGCGAGGTCCTGGGCGGAGAGCCGCCCACCGACGTCGAGCGCTCGTTCCGGTTCAACCTCGGGGACGTGATTGTTTCAGGCAGGATGGACCGGGTGGACGAGGGGCCGGACGGAGTCGTCATCACCGACTACAAGACGAGCGAGCTGGAGATGGAGGAACACGCCGACACGAGCGCTCGAGAGAATCTACAACTCTCGATCTACGCGCTCGCGCACAAGGCGCTGACAGGCCGCGCGCCCCGGAGGCTCGAGCTGCGCTACGTCTTGGGCGGGGCGATCGGGACGTCCACGCGCTCGGAGGAAAAACTAGAACGGACCCGGGATCGCATTCTCGCGATCGCCGAGTCCGTGCGCTCCGGAGATTTTCGAGCGCAGCCGAGCGAGCACAACTGCTCCATCTGCGCCTGTCGCCCGATTTGCAGCGAATCCGCTGTTTAGACCGCCGCGAGAACGCCGTCGAGCACGGACACGATCTGGTGCTTGGGGACCGCGCCGACGATCTGCTCTACAATCTTCCCGCCTTTGAAGACGTAAAGGCTGGGGATGCTTCGGATCGAGTACTGCGCCGCGATCCGTTGATTCTGATCCACATCCACCTTCGCGACCTTGATCTTCCCCTGGTACTGCTTCGCGACCTCCTCGACGACGGGGGACACAATTCGACATGGCCCGCACCATTCGGCCCAGAAATCCACCAGAACCGGAACCTTCGAATTCAGCACTTCGGACTCGAACGTGCTATCGCTGACCTGGACTACCGCATCGGACATGGGCCAAGACTCCTTACACGATGAGTGGAACGCCCTCCCACACGAGTTGGGAAAACTAACGATTTAGACTCCGCGCATCAAGGTTCGATTCGCCGCCAAGCCCCGCGGCGGTGCGGTGCACGCCGCCGGCGTTGACACTCCTGACCCGAATGCCTAGACTTGTCGGGCGCCAGAATCACGGCAATCCTCCCCGCGAGGCTCCCGGAGTTCGATTGATCGAAGTTCTGAACCTTCGTAAGACCTTCCACGACCGTAAGAAGGGCGACATTCCGGCCGTCCGCGATATCTCCTTCGTTTGCTCGCCGGGTCATGTCTTCGGCCTCCTCGGGAGAAACGGCGCCGGGAAGACCACCACGCTTCGCATGCTGGCCACGATCCTGGCGCCCACCTCGGGCACGGCGCGGATCGACGGCTTCGACGTGAACGATCACGCCGGCGATGTGCGGAAGCGGATCGGCTATCTCTCCGGCGACACCAAACTCTACGACCGGCTGACCGGCCGGGAGCTGCTCGAATATTTCGGTCAGCTGACGGGGATGGCGTCCTCGGCGATCTCCTCCCGAATCGCGGAGCTCAAGGGCTCGTTCGGCCTGGGTGACTTTCTAGACAAGCGCGTCGGGAAAATGTCCACCGGGATGAAACAGCGGCTCTCGCTCGCTCGCGTCGTGCTTCATGACCCGCCGGTGCTCATCTTCGATGAGCCGACCTCCGGGCTCGACGTCCTGGGAGCGCGCGAGGTGCTGAAGATCGTGCGTGATTTGAAGGCCAAAGGGCGGACGATCATTTTCTCGACCCACATCATGACGGAGGCCGAGCGGATCTGCGACGAGATTGCGATCATCGAGAGGGGTTCGATCCTGGCCCAGGGAACCGTCGAATCGCTCCAGCGCGAGAACGGCGGCGGCTCCCTCGAGGACGTGTTCGTGAAGACGGTCGGCGAGGTGAACGGTGACGCATAGGTCCTGGGCCGTTTGCCGCAAGGAGCTCCGAGACGCGCTGCGGGACGGCCGCACGATCATCGCGGTGTTTGTGATCCCCTTCGTCCTCTACCCAGGGCTCATGCTCTTCATGGGTTGGATCGAATCCCAGAACAAGAAGGAGGAGAGCACCCTCCAGGTACGCGTGGGGGTCGTGGGCGAGGCCCAGCTCCCGGCGGTGCGCGAGCGCCTTCAAGGCGTGGGTGGCGTCTCGGTGGTCCCGCTGGAACGGGCGCCCGCCTCGATGGAGGATGCCCGCGTCGATGCCGTCCTGGTGCTTCCTCCGGGAATCCAACCGGCAATCGCGCGCGGCGATTCCGTCAAGGTGGAGCTTCTCTACAAGGACGCCGACCACAAGTCCTCCGCTGCTGAGGAGAGGACGAGGCCGGTCCTGGACGACGTCCGGCGGGCCCTGATCGTTCTTTGGGCACAGAGTCACGGCGCCCAGGTCAACCAGCCTCCCGCGATCTCCGTGGAGCATCGCGACGTCTCTTCGAAGGCGGAGACGGGGCGCTTCATCGCGGCGCTCGTGATCCCGTATATCCTCGTCTTCATGGTCGCGGCCGGCTCCATGCACATCGCGATCGACACGACGACGGGGGAGAAGGAGCGGAGCACCCTCGAGACGCTTCTCTCAACCTCGACATCCCGCGGCGAGCTGGTGCTCGGCAAATGCATGGCGGTGATCACCACCGCGCTGACGGCGGGGTTCATCGGCATTTTCGGACTCTGGTTCAACCTCACGGTGCTTGCGGGGCTCATGCCGGCGCTGTCGGGGCAGTCACTCCAGCTCACGATTCGCCCCGATCAGGCGCTCTTCATCTTCCTGACCGTCCTCCCTACGGCGATTTTCCTGGGCGCCGCGCTGGTGGCGATCGGCTGCTTCGCGCGGAGCATGCGCGAAGGGCAGACCTACGCTACGTACGTCTACATGGCCGCGGTCTTCCTCGGCCTGGGAAGCTTCCGCCAAGTCGGGGCGCCCCCGATCGGGCGATTCACGATCCCGATTCTGAACACCGCACTGCTGCAGCGGGAAATTCTCACCGACACGGTGGTGCCCATCCACGCGATCGTCGCGATCGGCATGAGCGCGGCCATGGCGGCCGTCATGCTCGTCATCGCGACGAGGCTTTTCTCCAACGAGTCCGTACTCTTCCGGACGTGAAGGGACGCGCATGAAGCGAGACATCGATCACCTCATGAAAGAGCGCGGTCTCTCGGCCGCGGTCGTTCTCCAGGGCGAGCACATGAGCCCCACGTTCCGATATCTCACCGGGCCCCGTGCGCACCTGAAGGGCATCGTCGTCTGGCGCCCAGGGGCGAAGCCCTATCTCGTCCACCACGCGATGGAGCGGGACAGCGCGGCCGCCACCGGATTCGAGCTGGGAGACTACGGCTCCCTCGGCTGGATGAAGCTGCTCGAGCAGGAGGGAAACCAGGTGCGGGCCTCCGCGCGCCTCATGCAGACCGTTCTCGACAACCTTGGCGTGCGCGGACGGGTTCTGGTGGAGGGCGTGGTTCAGGTCGGCTGGTACTACCACATCCTGAATTATCTCGGGCAGATCAAGCCCGACATCGAGCTCGTGGAGGATGAGGATCCGGGATTGTTCGAGTTCGCGCGCAGCACGAAAGACCCCGATGAGGTGAAGACCGTCCGGTCGGTCGCCGCCGTATGCGAGCGAGCGTACGCGCGCATCCGCGAGATCATCGAACACGCGCGTCTCGATGGGAAGAAATTGCGCGATGCGGATGGTTGGGTCACGATCGGGCGGCTCCGCCGCGAAGTGCGCCGGATCTTTTTCGAGGCCGGTCTCGTGGAACCGCACGGCAATATCATCGCGATGGGCCGCGACGCCGGCGTGCCGCACAACGAAGGAAACGACCAGGATGTCCTGGAAGAGGGGCGCCCGATCGTGGTCGATCTGTACCCCGCCCAGGAAAACGGCGGTTACTACTTCGACGTGACTCGAACGTACTGCGTGGGCCGGGCGCCTCAGGAGCTGAAGGAGCTTCACACCCTCGTCCACGACGCGGTGAAGACGACGGTGGATCGGCTGGCCGTGGGGACGCCGGGCCGCGTCTACCAGGAGAACGTGTGCGACCTTTTCGAAGCGCACGGTCACAAGACGATCCGCCAGGACGAGCGGGTGGAGGAAGGTTATGTGCATGGGCTCGGGCACGGCATCGGCCTCGAGGTGCATGAGCGGCCGCGCCTGAGCGCGGCCACGAATCCGGATCTCATTCTCCCGGGTTCGCTGTTCACGGTGGAGCCGGGCCTCTACTACCCGTCACGAGGGCTGGGCGTGCGGATCGAGGACGTGATCTACGCTCATCAGGATGGAACGTTTGAAAACCTCACGCATGTCCCCTACGAGCTGGAGATCGCACCCGCATAGGGAGCGCGCGATTCTCGCCGGTCGCGAGACGAGGACGCGGCGATCGGAGAATGGCCAGTCCCTGACGGAGCTTCGCCTCCTGGCCGAAACGGCCGGCGCCCAGGTGCGCGGCGAGGTGCTGCAGCGGCGCGGCCCCATCCGCGCGTCCACGTTCCTCAGCAAGGGAAAGATCGAAGAGGTTCGCGTCCTCTCCGGCGAGGAGCAGGCGACGCTCCTGCTTCTCGACGATGATCTCTCCCCGGCGCAGAGCCGCAACCTAGGCGAGCAGCTCAACATGAAGGTCGTGGATCGAACCGGACTCATCCTCGACATCTTTTCCAGGCGCGCCCGAACGCGCGAAGCGCGCATTCAGGTGGAGCTGGCCCAGCTCGAATACCTCCTTCCCAGGCTGACCCGAATGTGGGAGCACCTTTCCCGCTTGGGTGGCGGCATCGGGACCCGTGGACCCGGCGAGACGCAGCTGGAGGTCGACCGGCGACGCATCCGCGAGAGGATCGCGAAGCTGAAGCGGGAGCTGGAGCGCGTTGTGAAGGAGCGACGCGTTCAGCGGCGCGGCCGCCGGGGATGCTTCAAGGTCTCGCTCGTTGGCTATACCAACGCGGGGAAATCGACCCTGTTCAACACACTCACCCGCGCGAGCGTCTACGTTGAGGACCAGCTGTTCGCGACCTTGGATCCCACGACCCGTGTCTTTTCGATCGGACGCGACACACGCGCCCTTCTCACCGACACCGTGGGATTTATTCGAAAGCTTCCTTCCAACCTGGTCATTTCCTTCCGCGCGACCCTGGAGGAAGTCACGGAGGCGGATCTCCTCCTCCATGTCGTGGACGCAACGGAGCCGGATATCGATGCCCATATCCAGGCGGTCGAGGCCGTGCTCGATTCGATCGGCGCGCTCGGGCGGCCCAGGTTATCCGTGTTCAACAAGATCGACGCGGTTCCCGACGAGGTTTCGGTTCTGGGGCTTCGGGCGGGGTACCCCGGCGCGGTCTTCGTCTCCGCCCTCACGCGGGAGGGAATCCCCGAGCTGCGCGCGGCCGCCATGCGCTATCTCATGCAAAACGAGACCCACGAGGAACGAACGGCGCGCGGCGGCCCTATAGAGTCATGACGCGCGGGGGGAAAGTACCGCTACACGAAATCGAGTTCCGTACATCGCATTCCAGCGGACCAGGCGGGCAGAACGTGAACAAGCTCGAGACGCGGGTCGAGGCGCGTTGGAACCTGGATGCGTCGCGTGCGATCACGCCCGAGGAGCGGGCACGGCTCAAGGCCGCTCTCGGGTCCCGGATCGGTCCCCGCGGAATCCTCCGGGTCACGAGTCAGCGCCACCGGAGCCAATCGCGCAACAAGGTGGCGGCCCTCGAACGGCTCCAAGCGCTCGTCGCCCTTGCCCTCGCGCCCGTGAAACAGCGCCATGCGACCGCCCCCACCCGAAAATCCGAAGAATCACGGATCGCCGCGAAGAGGCGACGCTCCCGAATCAAGCGGCTCCGCGCCCTCCGGGACGCGGGCGCAGCGGACCAGGCGGAGTAGCCGCTCGCACAACTCTACGTAGTTGTGATACATGCAGTTATGCTGATTCTGCCTGGCGCCATGCCCCGTAACTTCTTCTCAAGTAGACATATCCAGAGGTCGATACATGCCTCTGACCACCCATTTCAGGGTCGCCGATCCCCGCGGCGCCACCCGCCG
>Ga0075424_100003526_pt1 | contig 14676 bp, 9 predicted proteins | sample SoiMethybrSBSTD3_FD_75301 | JGI IMG/M metagenome (GOLD analysis project Ga0075424, IMG submission 75301) | Bulk soil microbial communities from a Populus tree surrounding site in Tennessee, USA - Soil MetaG P. TD hybrid SBSTD3 | ecosystem: Environmental > Terrestrial > Soil > Tree plantation... | reverse complement strand
GAGCGCGAATCGAAGAAGAACTGACCGGTCACGAAGTCACCGGTCATGCCGTATCCGACGCGCACCGATGTGCGGCCGTCGCCGCTCGGATCCCACGCCAGCCCGAGGCGCGGCGCGATGTTGGACCAGACCGTCTTCATGCCGGTCGTACCCGGAAAGCCCGGATCGCCGGGATAGTACAGACCGACGGGCGCTTGCGGGTACGTCGTGCTGTGGGTATTCGAGCGGACGCGCGCCATATCGAACGCATAGAACGCGCGGTCCTTGCTGTTCTGCGGGAACCACGGTTCCCAACGGGCGCCGTAGTTGAAGGTGAGATGTGACGACAGGCGCCACGTGTCCTGCCCATACAGGGCCATGTAAGGCTGCGTGATGTTCTGGCGGAACGGCGTCGATTCGCGGAATTCGAACATGCGGCCGAGCAGGAAGTCTCCGAGCGGAAGGCCCGTGACCGAGCCGTTGAACGAAATCGGACCCATCGAGCGCACGTTCGATTCCGTTTTCCAGTTGGACAACGACAACGCGCCGCCCAGGCCGTACTGATGGCCTCCGCGGACCATCGTGAAGTCGTCCGACAGCAGGTACGTGTTCGGCTTGTAGTACGAGAAGGTTTCCGTCCCCGTATTGATGGAGAAGGCGCCCGTGGTCGTGATGTTCATGTAGTGCGGCACGTGGCTGAACATTTTCACGCCCACGTCTTCGGGACCGAACATGTCGGCGTGCGTCCGAAGGATGCGCGTACGATTCACCGCGACGCGCACGTTATTGATCATCGTGTTGCTCATCACCCACGTCTCGCCGATAGCCAGCGAGTGCGACGCGTTGTCGCGGCCACCGGCGCCCGTGCCCGCGGCCGAGAGGATGTTGCCGCCCGAATTGGTGAATGCCGGATCCCAGAACGTCGTCGCCAGCTGATAGCGCGCGAACAGCTGGTGGGCGGTGTTCACCTGCCAGTCGACCCGGCCAATCGGCTGTTTTTCACGCGGCTTGGTCGTCTGTGAATAGGCGATCTGGCCGCACGGATCGGTCGTCGTCGGCAGCATTTTCGCGATCTTCACGGCCGCGGGGCTCAACAGCGCCGGACTAATCCGGTTGTTCGTGAAGCCGAGCGCGGCAGGCAGCGTCAGGTTGCCTTGCGCCCGGCACTGCGCGGAGGCGACCGTGGAGAAATCGCCGTCCAGCATGGCCTGCGTCGGGATGAACGTGATGATGTCGGCGGGCGTCTGCGTCGTGCGCGTCCCCTGATAGCCTGCGAAGAAGAACACGCGGTCCCTGACGATCGGTCCGCCTAACACGCCGCCAAACTGATTGCGTACCAGGCCGTCGTCGAAGCGTTTCCCCGTCGCCCTGTTGATCGATGCGAATGGACTGGTCGCATTGAACCGATGGTGTCGAGCAAATTCGAACACGTCGCCGTGAAACGCGTTGGTACCCGATTTCGTGGCGAAGGAGGCGGTGCCGCCCGCCTTGTATCCGTTCTGCGCGTTCTGCGAACTGGTTTCAATCTTGAACTCCTGCACCGCGTCCGGGAACGGCAGTACCAGGTTGTCGCCGTCGTACACGTTGTTGTGCAGCGCTCCGTCGAGCAAGTACGCGACGCCGAACTGCTGGCCGCCGGCGATAGCGATACCGCGCGTCTGCGTCAGGCTGCGGCTCGAGGGATTGCCGGTGTCCACCGCCGCGCCCGCGGTGACGATCAGCGACGCGACATTGCGCCCCTCCATCGGCAGCGCTTCGACCTGCTCGTTCGTCATGACCACTCCGACGGCAGGATTACGCGTCTCGACCAGAGGCGCCTGGCCTTCGACCGTCAGCGTTTCGGAGAGTTCCCCCAGCTGAAGCGTGACTTTGATCACGGGGTTGCTGTTCACCTGCAGGACGATGCCGCTCTGCGCATAGCTACGGAAGCCGGCGAGCGACGCTTCGAGACGGTAGGGACCGATCGGGAGGTTCAGGAGCGCGAATGAACCGGTCCCGTCGGTGACACCCTCGCGGCGAAAACCTGTGTCGGTCTGAATGGCGACAACCGTGACGCCCGGCAGGACGGCGCCGCTGCTATCCGCGACGTTGCCGTTGATTTGCGCCGTAGCCTGGGCCCACGCATTACCGGATGCCAGGACGAGAAGGACCACGCCGACCAGGGTTCCCCAACTGCGATTCATTCCAAGGCCTCCTCTAACGAAGGTTCACGAATACGCCGGAAAAAATATGAGTGCTGGCCGGAGCGCGAGAAATTGGCCGGAAGTATACACCCTGGGTGCGGCGGCCTCGCGCCCTGTCAGACCGGAACAGGCTTACGGTTTCTGTGCCTCTTTCTGCTCCGGTTGCGCGACGGCGACGTAGGTAACGGTGTCCCACGCGTTGTGAATGCCGATCAAAACGAGCCCGAGCACCGCCAATCCGATGGCGAACAGGGAGTGCTCCGGATCTCTAGGCAACACAACAGAGGCAAGCAGAACGGCGACGTACGCGATTAGAGGAAAAACCGTGTGGAAAAGCCAATCTTCGAGGACGGGCTTGTAGTCGGTTTGCCGGCGCGCCCTATGAAGAACCGTCAGCGTATAGATCAGTCCGGCCGCGCCGACCACACCTACCGCTCCGGCCACGCTCCCCAGCGTCCGCCACGGGGCGGTGAGGATCGCCGCGACGACAAGCGCGGCGCAGAAATGCACCAGCGTCGGCGTTCCGAACGCCGCGACGGTCCTGCTCGATCGCGGCATGTCGGAGTCGTTGATGAGCGCGATCACCACGAACATCAACCCCGTCAACGCCGCCGCGGACGAGCCGACGATGACGTAGAAGGTTTCCCATCCGGCAAGCTGCGGCATCACCGCGCCGGCAGACCGAGGAGCTGCGCCGGGTTGCGGCGCGCCATCCGGTCGATGTCCTGCTCGCTCAGGCCGTGCGCCTTCATGGCGCCGAGGAATGCGGCGAACCCGTCGGTCGGCAGCGGATTGCCCTTCTGACCAAGATCCGACGAGAGGATACAGAACTGCGGCCCGATCTTCTTGATGGCGTCCGCGAAGCGATCCATACGCGCCTTGCCGTCTGCATCGCCGATGTTGCCGCCGACGAACTCGATGAACGCGCCGAGGCTGGCCGCCTCCTGCATCTGCGGCACGCTCATGCGGATGGGATCGTTCATCGCATGGGTGATGACGATGCGCTGCACGCCCTGCCGCTTGGCCTCGCGCACCAGCATCAGGCCTTCCTCCGGCGATACATGGCCTGTCGCCAGCACGAGATTGTGTTTTGCGATCGAGGCAATCACGTCCCTGGTTGCCTGCAGCAGCTGGCCGTTCTTCGAAACGCTGACGAACGGCCGGTTCTCTTTCGAGAAGCGCACCTGGTTTTCCGCGTCGAAGGTCGACATCCACACGAGCCTGCCGCGCGCGCCTGTCGTCGACGCCATGTAGTCGACGGCTGCCGGATTCATCCCGCCGACGGTGAGATTGAGATCGACGCCGCCGAACACCTCGATGCCCGGCACCTGCTTGCCGACGATGTAGGCGAGGCCGGAGGTGTACTCGTAGTGGTTCTTCAGCACGACGGCGCGCATGCCTTGCGCCTTCGCCTGCTGCGCCGCTTCGATGGCATCGACCGATCGCTCCCGGCTGTCCGGTGCGCTGTGGAGGTGAATATCGATGGCGCCGACGAGAGCCGCCGACGGACGTAGAGGCGGACCTTCCGGTCCGCCCTGCCTGCGAATCGGCTCGAGCCCCGTCTGCTCGACGATCGGAGCGGCCGCCGGCGAGGAGAGGAACTGAATCAATCGCCGCGCGCCCTCCACGTTCTTCGCGCCCTTCGGGATCGCGGCCGAGAAGATCGTCACCTGCTGCGCGCCTTCCGGCAGCGGGCCGACGATGGTGATGCCGGGGACGGGTTTGAGCTCGCTGACCTGCTGGAAGCCGATTTCGACATCGCCTCGCGCCACCGCGTCGCCGACGCGTTCGAACGCTTCAATGACCTTGCTCTTGCCCTTGATCGCGTCCGCGATGCCGAGACGCGGGAAGAGCTCGGTGCGCAGGTAGACGCCGCTTGCGCTGTCGGACGAGCCGATCGATTTCGCCGCCAGCAGCGTGCGCTTGAACGCCTCGAGCGTGCTGATGTCGGGTTTCGGCGCGCCGGTCTTCACGGCCATCGCAATCAGCGAGCGCACGAGATCGACGCGCGTACTCGCGTCGACCATCCCGTCCTTGATCAGCGTCTCGAGCCCAGGGCCTGCGAGGATGATGACGTCGATCGGCTCGCCGCGTTTCAGCCGGTTCGGGATCGCGTCGGGCGTGGCGCCCATCGACGCGCCGAAGCCGCTGATCACCTTGATGTGCGTGTCGCGCTCGAACTGCGGCGCGAGCTGCTTGTAGGCCTCGGTAAAGCCACCAGACGTGACGACCCGTACTTCCTGCGCGGACGCCGCGGCTGCGACCAGCACCACGAAGGCGACGAGGACATGTGTTCTGACGAGACGAATCATCTTCATCATTCACCTGCAGGGTCCGCCATCGGACGGACCTTATGACGTTTTCACGTACCGGTCGACCTCGCGGGCGAGGATCTCGAGCGGCACCACGCCCGTCGTCAGCACAACGTTGTGATAGTTGCGGAGCGAGAAGCGATCGCCAAGCGCCTTCTTCGCGTTCTCCCGGAGCTCGATGATCTTGAGCTGACCGATCATGTACGAGCACGCCTGGCCTCCATAGACGACGTAGCGTTCGACCTCGCTGGCCTCGATGCCGTAGTCGATCGATTGCTGCCGCGTCCATTTCTTCGAATGGAGACCGGTGTCGATGACGAGGCGCCGCGCACGGAACAGCTCGGCGTCGAGCTGCCCCAGCAGCCCTTCGACGTCGTCGCCGTACCAGCCGCTTTCAGCCGCGAGGCGTTCGGCGTAGAGGCCCCACCCCTCGGTGATCGCCGAGATGCCGCCGAAGGTGCGGAGCTGAAGGAACCGCTCGAGGTTCTTGTTCTCCACCTGAAGCGCGATGTGAAAGTGATGCCCCGGCACCGTCTCGTGGTACACGGTGCTGCGCAGGCCGAACTTCGTCATGTTCTCGATGCGCCGCGGATACTGGAACGTGCCGGGGCGCGAGCCATCGGGCGCCGGTGCGTTGTAATTGGCCGCCGCGTTCGCCTCGCGGAACGTCGGAAACGGTCTCGCGACGACCGGCGACACGGGGCGCTTGTCGAAGAGCAGCGCGGCGCGGCGTTCCGCATCGCGGATGATGCCGTCGATGTCGCGCATGATTTGCTCGCGGCTCTCATCGGACCGCGGGTTCGGATACTGCAGATCGATCTTCAGCTTTTCGATCCGCTGCTTCACCGAGCCGTCGGCGCGGCCGATCCGGCGGAACAGCCGATCCATCTCGGTTTCGAGGCGGTTGACCTGCATCAGGCCGATCTCATGGATCTCGTTCGGCGTCAGCTTTGTGGTCGTGAAGTACTCGAGGAAGTACGCGTACGCCTCCGGCCCTCCGGGCAGGCGCGACAAGCCGGCATCATCACCGGCGCGACCCGCTTGCCCCTTCAACACCGCGATCGCGCGCGTCCACGCCGGATAGATCTGCGAGGTCACGATCCTTTCCGCGTCCGCACGAAACTGCTGCTGCCGCGCCGGTGGGAGAGACTGAATCGCGGCCATACGGTCGGCGAAGGTGGTGACGAACGGGTTCTGCGCCGGCGCCATGTCGGCGAACGACTGCATCTGCTTCAGCGTGGCGGCGAGGATGAATCGCGGAGGGATGAACGTCTTCGACTCGAGCCGTTTCGCGTCCGCGGACGCTTCATCCATGCGCGCGGCCACCTGGCCGAGCGCGGCCACGTAGTTGTCGGCGTCGCGTTCGGTCAGCAGCGGATGGCGGACCGTCATCTGCTCGACGAGGCCGACGTTGGCGCCGTTCATCTGCTCGAGCGGGAAGGTGTAATCGAGGAACGGCTCCTCGCGCACTTTCATGTCGAGCTGCCACTCCATCACATCGGCGGCAATCCGCTGCGCGTCGGTCAGGCGCGTCCGGTCGAACCTCCGAAGGTCCGCGAGTCCCTCTCTTGCGCGGCGAATGCGATCGCGGCGCCACTCGAGGGTATGCGGCGTGAGCTGCCGTTCGAGCCGATCCTGCTCGGTGCCGGTGAAGTAGCGAGTTGAGGTGGCCAGATCTGGATCGCGACGAACCCAGTCGTCGGTGAATTCGCGGAAGAAGTCTGCAATCGATCGCGCTCCTACTGCCTGCGGCTGCGCCGCGAGCGAGCGAAGCGCGCCGACGGGGGCGACGCCGAGCGCGAGGCCGGCGGCAAGAAGCTCCCTGCGGCTCCACTCGTTCGTCGTGGTCACGATTCCTGCTCCTCGCCTGCCGCCGCATCGACAACGCTCAAGATCGGCCGAGGATCACGATGGATGCGAAGCTCGAACACGTCTGGCCGCGCGTAATGACCGGCGATGTCGAGCTGCCACCGTGGACCGATCAACTGATCGTGGTGAATTTCCGCGTAGAGAATCTCTTCCCTCTCGCGCACCGGACCAGCCAGCACCTTGCCGTCAGGATCGACGATCACGCTGTCCCCCGGGTTAATCCATTCATCGGCGGACGAAAGATACTTCGTCTTGAATGGCAGCTCGTCTGGTATGTCGTCTTTCCGCACGGCCTGGCAACACCCGATCACGACGCAGCGCATCTCCTTCGCGACATGCCTCATCGTGGAGAGCCATGGCTCGCCGCGGTCCCACGTCGGCGCCGCGTAGATCTGGCATCCCCATGCGGCGAGAGCGTAGCGCGCGAGCGGCATGTAGCTTTCCCAGCAGATCAATCCACTGAGTTGCCCAAACGGCTGCGCATAGACCGCGAGATCGCCCCCGTCGCCGCGGCCCCAAATCATACGTTCACCGGCCGTTGGTATCAGCTTTCGATGGCGTCCGAGCACGACACCGTCATGCCCGATGAAGAGCAGCGTGTTGAAGAGCGTCGAGTCGCTCGCTTCAGCGTTGCGCTCGTTGACGCCAATCGCGACGGTGATCCCGGCCCTGCGCGCTGCGTCACACAGGCGGTCGGTGGCTGCATCGGGAATCGCAATCGAGCTCGCGTGCAGCGCCGTGTAGAGTTCGCGCAATTCAGCCGTACGACCCGCGGGAATCCACCAGATCCAGATCGGGTAGCCGGCAATGAACGCCTCGGGAAAGACCGCAAGCTGGGCGTCGCTTCGCCCGGCTTCGGCGATGAGCGAGCACGCCTTGTCGAGCGTGGCGTCGAGGTCGAGATATACCGGGCACGCCTGGATGGCGGCAACACGAAAGGAACCGGTCGTCATGGTGAACGCCGCTTCTCGGCGGCGACGAGGCGCGGCGGACCAAGCTCGGAGATGCGATAGCCCTTCGGATACGTACGGTTACGGCTGTCGGTAAAGAAATGTGGTTTGCGCCGCGGCGGCAGCCACCGCACACAGGCACCCCGCAGCTTCAGCGACGCGCGCAGCACCGGTCGCGTCAGCGGCAGCGGCTTCGGGAAGCCGAACGCCTCGATCATCGAGTCGTCCAGCATCGCGTAGATGCTGTAGCGGACGATGGGCGTGAAGATGCGCGGGAACCAGGCGGCGAACAGATCGCGTGTCGAGGTGCCGACGCGCTGATTCGTCTCCGCAAACCGGAAGTGCTCGCGTTCGTACGCCTCGCTCCACTCCTCGAACGCGTCGTACGACGGCGGGATGTCCTTGATGCCCATCCGCTTCCCCACTTCACGCCAGAAGCAGTAGTAGCCGAGCTGCTCGTTGCGGCTCGTCGGCCGCCACCCGAACGCGTCGATCCAGCGGACTGGTTGATAGATAAAGGTGGAGAGCACGTACAGGAAATCGTCGTTCGCGATCTTGAAGTGACCGTGCGCCCAGTTCATCCGCTCGAGCGCTTCCCGGCCTCGTCCGCTCTCGTACCCCCACTTGCACATCTCCGCGATGATGAGCGACGTGTCGTCGTAGCGCTGCTGCGTCCGCTCGCGGAACTCGCCCGTCCGGTCGAGCAGCGCCGAGATGCTCGGCACGCAGTAGGTGCGATACAACGCGATCTCGAGCGCGCGGATCGAATCCCAGGGGAACTCATAGCCGAACGACAGATGGACGATGCGCTGGTGATCGCGCTCGGGATCGAGCCGCTCGATTTCGCGCAGCACGTCAAAGCGCTTTGACATTGGACCCACGTGCGGCATACGCGATGAACGCGCCGAGGAGCATTGCCAGAGCCGCGACGATGCGCACAACCGTCCGGCCCTGCGCGGCAGACCATTCCACGAGCCCGCGTGCGCGATCGACACCGAGCACAGGCGTCGCAACGCCGGCGATGATGACGAAAATCCCGAAAGCCTGAAAGAAACGCGGAAACCGCGACGCGCGCGACGCGCCGAGCAGCACGCCGCCGATCACCACCCTGACGACCCCCGCGGCGATCAATCCGGCGGGATTGACGAGCATCCGCCCTGCCGCGAGCAGCGTGTCAGGCGCAATAATCCCGACGAGCCCCTCGGCGATGAGCGCCACGCCCACCAGGAGGGCTACCAGGCCCATATCGCGGGCATCCTACACTATTGGGCATGTCCTTCGACTCGCTTCGCTCGCTCGGGACAAGCCTCCTTGTATTCCTTCTGCTGCCCGCGATTGCCGCGGCCCAGACGAATCCTGCGGCCCAGGCCGCGCGGCAGTGGCGCCAGCAGCACGAGCGCGCCATTGTCAACGAGTTCGTAACACTCCTCGCGGTGCCGAATGTTTCGAGCGACAAGCCGAACATCCAGCGGAACGCCGAGCTGATCGCGAAGATGGTCGAGGCGCGGGGCCTGACGGCAAAGCTCGTCTCCGTGCCCGGCGGCAACCCGGTGGTCGTCACGCAGATCCGTACCGCGGGCGCGACGCGCACGATCGGCCTCTACGCCCACTACGACGGTCAGCCGCTCGACCCGAAAGAATGGGCCTCGCCGCCCTTCGAGCCGACGCTGCGCGACGGCGCCCTCGAGGATGGCGGAAAGACAATGCCGCTCCCAGGCGCTGGTTCCACGTTCAACCCGGAATGGCGTCTCTACGCTCGCGGCGCAGGCGACGACAAGGCGCCGATTGTCGCGACGCTGACGGCCCTCGATGCGATCCGCGCGTCAGGCATCCGGATGAAGTCGAACATCACCCTCGCCTTCGAAGGCGAGGAGGAGATGAACTCGCCGAATCTCGAGAAGACGTTCGCGGCCAACAAGGATCTGTTCGCCGCCGATGTCTGGCTGCTCTGCGACGGCCCGGTCTTCCAGAACCGGCAGCAATCGCTGATCTTCGGCGCGCGCGGCGTCATGACGTTTGACGTCACGCTCTTCGGAGCGCGAACCGAGCTGCACAGCGGCCACTACGGCAACTGGGCGCCGAACCCGGCGCTCGAGCTCGCGCGGCTGGTGTCGTCGATGAAAGACGCGAAAGGGCATGTCGTGATTCCCGGGTTCTACGATCAGGTCGCGCCGCTCACCTCCGCCGAGCGTCGCGCGATCGCGGACACGCCGCAGGTCGACGCGCAGTTGATGCGCGACTTCTGGCTGGGCGCGACCGATGAAGCGCCAGCCACGCTGTACGAGCTGATCACTCACCCGTCACTCAACATCCGCGGCATGGCGAGCAGCCGCGTCGGAGCGCAGGCAAGCAACGTGATTCCCTCGACCGCGACCGCGACGCTCGACATCCGGCTGGTAAAAGGAATGGACGTCAAGCGGACACAGCAGCTGGTCCGCGACTATATCCGGCAGCAGGGGTTCTATGTGACCGACCGCGACCCGACTGCGGATGAACGCCGCATGCACGCGAAGGTCGCCAGGCTGGTCTTCGGCACCGGATCTGAAGCACGCCGAACATCGATGGAGCTGCCGATCGCGCAGGAAGTGATTCGCACAGTCGAAAGCGCCCGCGGTCCCGTCGTGAAGGTGCCGACATCGGGTGCGACGGTGCCGCTCGAAGCGTTCGAGCGTCCGCTCGGTGCAACGACCATCATGGTGCCGATGGCCAATCACGACGACAACCAGCACACCTTCAACGAGAACCTGCGCATCCAGAATCTGTGGGACGGGATCGAGATGATGGCCGCGCTGTTGACGATGTAGGGACCCATCATCGAGGCGGACCTGAAGGTCCGCCCCTACAAGGTCCGCGCCCTCACGCGAACAGTTCGCGGTCGCGGATCTTGTGCGGTTCGGCGTAGTAATCGGCCCACCAAGGCTTCTCTTTCGGCTTCCTCGGCGGCCGCGCGAGCACGAGCTGCTTCCGTGGCGTCTCGGCCTGCAGCACCCTGAAGTGATAGTGATCGAAGATGCGCAGCGCTTCGACCAGGTACGAGACCGCAATGCGCTGGTCCCGAAAGACGAGAAGGTTCTCGCCGTTCTTGGTGTCGGCGGTCGGCGAAAAGTTGTACGAACCGACGTAGACGCGAGCGGTCGGCTTGTCGAAGTCGATGACGGCGAACTTGTGGTGCATGCGCGTCCCGAACCCGCCAGTCGGTTCCGACTTGAATGGCTCGGGCAGATGCTTCGCCAGCTCCTTTGCGTACACCGGCGCGAGATTGCCATTCGGTTTCTGCAGAACAAGAGCGGCCTTCTTGTCAGAAATTCCGTACACGAACTTCTGCGAGTTGGTCACGTCCCGTAACGCGTCGCGCAGCGCTCCCGTCGTCTTGTCGAGAAACGCGAGCGAATAAAACAGCGAGGAGCTCGTCGTCTTGATGTCGTTGGCAATCGCCTGCAACCGTTCGTTGCCGGTACTGTGCGGCGAGAACGTGACCTCCGCATCGATGCCCGTGAGGCCGAGCGGCGTCCAATCCACGGCCGGCGAGCCATAGTGGGCGGCGTCGTTCTTCCAGTATTCGTCGAACCCTTTCTTGAAGGCGGCCACGGGACCTGCGCCTCGGAGAACCAGCGCGCTGTTGTTCTGCACGTACAGACCCCGCCAGCTGAAGTTGGTCGATCCACAGGCCACCAGCTGCGTCGAGGGTCCGTCGACGATGATCGTCTTGTTGTGCTGCAGCTGCTTCATGTGCTGGCGAATGACGTTGGCCGCTCCCGCGGAAGCGGCCAGTTGCTTGAACGAGGCCGTCTCCGCCGATTTCGATTCGCCGTGATCGGCGGAGTCGTCGACGATCGCCTTGAGCCGATGGCCAAGCTTGACCAGCCGCGACACGATCTCTGGTTCGTTGAGGTCGTACGCGACGACGCGCACCTGGGCCGCCGTGTCGGCGATCGCTTTGTCGAGCACGTCGATGATCGCCTCGCGGGCCTCGAAGCCCATCCACGCGAGCGCCTCCTCACTCTCCTTTGCGCTCTTGTAGGACGGCTTGAACGTCAGCCCGAGGGCGGCTTTCTTCGGCAGCAGCTTGGGAATCGCGTCGGCGCCGTATCGATCGATGAACGCCTGCGATGAAATGAACCCGCGCGTGAACGCGAGGTTCAGCAGGCCGGGAACCGTCTCACGCCGCAACTCGACGGACACTTCCTGAACGTCGCCATAACTCAATTCGTCCTGGGCGTTCATGAAGACCGGTGTCACGCGATACGTGAACGACCCGCCCATCTCCGCGTTGCGCGGGAAGTGAACCCAGCGAAACTTCTGGATGGGCGACATCAACGTCGAAAGCGTGTTGGGAACGACCTTCCCGGAAAGCGGCGTGAACGCGAGCCGGTTCTTCAAGGCAAAGAACTTGTGGCCGCCTGGCTCCTTGTACTCGATGCCGAAGCCGACGAAGTCGTCCGGCGGCTTGGGCGCCTTCCAGTTCATCGCGAGCAGCACCATGCTGTCGCCGCGATAGACCTTCAGCGTGAAGAGCGCCGCCGCATTCGAACCGGTGATGATGAACGGAGCAGCCATCGGAAAAGTGGCAGGATGGTAGCACCGCCGGGCGATCTATCGTGCCAGCATTCGTCCTACGTGGCGCCCTGCCGCTGTTCGAGGCGGATCTGCGCGGCGCGCGCACAATCCTGCATGACCGTGAAGTAGCGCTGCACCCACTCCTCGCCGATCTCGTACGGGTGCGGCCCTTTTCCCCGGCCGGCCAGCATCCGGTTCTTGTTGTAGGCGTTGTCGAACTCGGAGTGATTCGACAGCAGCACCGTCGCATGCACCGCGGCGGCCTTGGCGGCCATCTTCTTCTGCGAGTCGATGTAGATCTGGAAGTTCCTGATGCCCGGGTCCGGCGTGTTGTTGACGAAGTTGAACGCCGTCCCGCCGGAGTACGCGATGTTCACGGTGCGACCGCGATCGAGCGCCGTGAAGGTGTACGACAGCGTACCCGGCGTGTGGCCCGGGGTCGTCCAGATCGTCACGGTCCTCCCGCCGAGCGTAATTTTCATCCCGTCGGTCGCCACGATGTCGCGCTTCGGTGCCATCGTCTTGTACCGGTTCGGATATTTCTCGACGGTGGCCCAGTCCGGCGCCCCCATGACGATGCGCGCGCCGTATTTCTTCTGCAGCATCTCGGCGCCGCCGATGTGATCGGTGTGCGCGTGCGAGATGATGACGTACTTGATCTGCTTCGGGTCGAGACCGAGCTTCTGCATCCCGCCGACGATCAGCTCCTCCGAGTTGTAGGGAAAGATAGTGTCGATCAGGATGATGCCGTCACGCGTCGTGAGCGCCCACGACGAGTGAATCTTGCCACCGACGAAGTACAGATCGTCGAACACCTTCGCCGGCTCGGCGTACCAGGTGTCGCGCCCCGGGGCCTTCTTCGGATCGGCGACGAAATCAGGCACGTTGTCGCTGGTGTTCTCGCCGCCACTCTGGGGCAGGAGGCACGTGCGGACGAGCGTGCCGAGGAACTCGAACCCCGCCGCATCTTTCGCCGCCTGAACGGCGGCCCGGTACTCGCCGTCGAAATCGCGCGTACCCGCCGCGCGTTGCTGCGCGGCATGCGTCTGCCACGTACTCCCCGCGAGCAGGCCCGTGGCGAATACCACGGCAAATGCCATCATTCCGGCGCGCATCCAGGCTCCTTTCATGGCGGCCAATCGTACGGCGAATTCTAGTAGAATGCTGCCCTTTCTCACAGCCTGGAGGCATGATGCGCGAGACTCTCCGTGGACTTCTCGTTGTTTTCGCAGCCGTTCTCTCGGTCAGCGCCCAGGGCGGTCTGCAGGTTGACAAGACGAGCATCGGCGGCACCGTCGTCAACAGCGCCAGCGGCAAGCCGGAGGCGGGCGTCTGGGTGATCGCGGAGACAAAATCCTTGCCCACCCCCTTCCGCAAGATCGTCGTCACCGACGATCAGGGACGGTACTTGGTTCCAGACCTGCCTGACGGATCCTACGAACTGTGGGTGCGCGGCTACGGGCTGAAGGACTCTGACCGCGTCAAAGGCGCGCGCGGCGAGAACGTGAAGCTGCAGGTTGCCAACGCCGCAACCCCGCAAGAAGCGGCGAAGATCTATCCTGCCAGTTATTGGACGTCGATGATTCAGCCGCCCCCGGCGAGCGAGCTGCCGGCCAGGTTCAAGAGTCAGGATGAATGGCTTGCGACCCTGAGGAACGGATGCAACCACTGCCACGCGCTCGGCATGCCGCAGACGCGCATCTATACCACCGCGAAAGATTGGGACGCGATGTTCCTGCGCGCCCAGTCGATGCATCGGGAACTCGATGCGATGGGCAAGCCGGTCGTCGAGAAGATGCTGGCGGATTGGGGCGCCCGCGTGGCGGCCGGAGAAGTGCCTCCTGCTCCGCCGCGGCCAACCGGCATCGAACGCAACGTCGTGATCTCTCAGTGGGATTGGGGTTTCCCGGAGTCCTTCGTTCACGACTTGATCTCGACCGACAAGCGCAATCCGACGTTGTACCCGAATGGGAAAGTCTACGGGGTGGATCGAACCGGCGGCGGTCGATTGTTGATTCTGGACCCGGTGAAGAACACCACCTCATGGCTCCAGGTGCAACCACGAGACAAGAGCCATGGGTACTCCCTGACCAAGGACTACTACCACGGCGCCGAAGAAAACCAGGCGTATACCGGGGAAGACGCGGAATGGATGGCCAGCCCGCACAACCCGATGTTCGATGAGCACGGCCGGGTGTGGATGACCACGCAGATTCGCGCCGGGGGCAAGGACTACTATCCGGCGTGGGCGAAGAAAACGATCGTCACCGGGACCAATGACCCCGCGGATGTCGATGCCGCCTTCAACATGGTGTCTGCGCGCGGGAACAACATGCAGCTCGGTTACTTCGATACGAAGACCAATAAATTCGTCTCGGTCGATACCGCCTACAACACCCACCACCTGCAGCTCGACTGGCAGGGGCGGATCTGGACCGACGGCGGCGGGTCCGCGATAGGCATGCTCGACACGAAAAAGCTGGACTTCAACAATATCGAGGGCACCGAGGTCGCTGCTCAGAAGATGTGGGTGCGGATCGATCCGGCGACCAAGAAGATAATTCCAGGAACCGGCTATGGAGAAGCAGTCAGCCCCGTCGATGGTACGGTGTGGTATTCGTCTCCCCAGGCCGGCGGCCCCGCGAACAAGGTCTACATGGTCGACCCCAAGACGGACAAGATCACGGATTACCCGCTACCGGCGCCAGGACGTTTCCCGCACGGGATCGACTTCAGCTCGGATGGGAATCTCTGGACCTCGCTGGGCAGCGGTCAAATTGGGCGCCTGGATGTCAAAACGGGGCAGTGGAAGTTCTGGGACAACCC
>Ga0075424_100003524_pt1 | contig 14679 bp, 9 predicted proteins | sample SoiMethybrSBSTD3_FD_75301 | JGI IMG/M metagenome (GOLD analysis project Ga0075424, IMG submission 75301) | Bulk soil microbial communities from a Populus tree surrounding site in Tennessee, USA - Soil MetaG P. TD hybrid SBSTD3 | ecosystem: Environmental > Terrestrial > Soil > Tree plantation... | reverse complement strand
CGCTGGGACTGGCGCCGAGGTAACCCCACTAGTCGAAATCGACAACCGCAAGATCGGCGATGGCCGGCGCGGGCCGCTGACCAGGGCCATTCAGCAGGAGTTCTTCGACGTGGTTTATGGGCGGACCAATACCTGGAGCGCGTGGCGCACTCCTGTGTGATTCGAGGGCAGTACGATGTCACCAATGCCACCTGACGAGTATGCCAATCGCGTTAATCGTGCCCGCCAGCTAATGCGCGAGCATGGGATGGATGGCCTGATAGTGACCGACACGATGCATTACTCGTATTTCACAGGCCACAAAGTCGCGCCATGGATGCGATCACGCCCGTCGATCTTCGTGCTGCCGCTTGAGGGCGAGCCCGCGCTCGTCACTTGGTCGGGTCCCGAGATGTTCGCCAGACTATATCGCCAGCCTTTTCCGTCCTGGGTCGCGGATCGCCGGATTTATCCGGAAGTGCCGTTCACCAGCGAGCCGCGCGTGGACTGGGGGATCGCCGACATCCTGAGAGATCGGAATCTCGATGGGGGTAAACTCGGGATCGAGCTGGGGCGCGAAACCTGGCTTGGTATTGCTATAATCGATTTTGAACTATTGAAGGAGCAGTTGCCGAGAGCGCAATTTGTCGATTCGGGACCAGTCGTCTGGGGTTGTCGGCTAATCAAGTCGGAATGGGAAATCGACTGCATGCGCAACGCTTGTGCCATCGGGGGCAAGGCGTGGCGGCGCGCATTCGAGGAACTGCATCCCGGCATTTCCGCGAAGGCCGTGCAAAGGAAGGTTCTCCAGTATTACGTCGAAGGGGGGGCGGACATCAATTCGGAGCCGCCGATGGTGCTCGGGGCAACTGGTCCCAATCGGACCTTTCAAAACGGCGACGTGCTGTACATCGATGGCGGTTGCAATTATTTGGGGTACAAAATGGATTTTGCGCGCCGCGCCGTATTCGGGCGTTCCTCACCACGCCAGCAATCAGAGCACGATGGGATGTGGGATATACTTCGTGGAATCATTGAACGTATGAAGCCCGGCGTTCCGGTGCGTGCGTTGTTCGAATATTCCCAGCAGCGCCTATGCCAGCATCCCGAGTGGCGGAACTATTCGGATCATCCCTCCAAGCGCATCGGACACGGCATTGGATTGGAAAACGAGCCGCCATCCATTTCGGCAATCGACGATACGGTCCTCGCGACCGGTATGGCGCTCACGCCCGAGCCGAAAATCGAAAGCGTCGACGGCCTAGTTAATCCCGAGGAGCATGTCGTCATCCGTCCCACTGGCTGCGAAGTCCTGTCTGCCGTATCTGAGTGGCGTCTCTACGCGGTGACGTAGCAAGAACGCCTATTCGGGTCCGCCTGCTCTCAGTGCGCTAGCCTGATTAGAATCTAACCTGCATTGCGCGCTGGGGGTAGTCATCCTACAGTCGCGAATAGACCGGTAAGCGGTGCTTGTTGAATGCACGGGAGGAGAGCGATGACGGGTAATCGCCAAATCGACCGCAGGGAAATGCTTGGCGGCGCAACTGCCGTAGGCCTCGCCGCCGCTCTTGACCAGGCGTATGCCCAAGCACCACCGCCCAAGCCGAAAGTGCTTACTGTGAACGCCTCGGGCGGAGCAATGGGTCAGGCAATGAAGGACTCATATGTCGCCTTGTTCGAGCAGCGCACGGGCATACCCATCACGCTCACCAGTCCGAATGATCTCGGCAAGCTCAAAGCGATGGTCGAGTCGGAAAATGTCGAATGGAACGTGACTGAGATCAACTCTGCCGACGCACGGCGCGCTTCGCGGCTTGGTCTGCTGGAGCCGATCGACGACAGAATCGTCGACCGTTCCAGCTATCCTGCCCAAGCCCGCGACAAGTTCCTGCTCACGACCTCGATCTACTCGACGCTGATGGCGTTTCGCACCGACGCGTTCAAGGACGTTCGGCCGCGGACATGGACCGACTTCTGGGACGTCAAGAAGTTTCCCGGTCCGCGCTCGATGTGGAACTCCCCGGTCGACAATCTGGAGATTGCCTTGCTCGCCGACGGTTTGAAGCCGGAGGATCTTTATCCCCTGAATGTTGACCGAGCATTCAGGAAGCTTGACGAGATCAAGCGACATGTTGCGGTCTGGTGGACATCCGGCGCGCAGCACGCCCAAATCCTCGTGGACAAGGAGGTTGTGCTCTCGACGGGTTGGAACGGCCGTTTCTATACGGCGATCAAGGGTGGGGCGCCAATCGCGGTTTCCTGGTCGCAAGGCATCATCAAACAGGCGTATTTCGGCATCCCGAAAGGGGCAAAGGAACAGTATTGGGGCCAGCAGTTCCTCTCGGTCATGCTTGATGCGAAGGCGCAAGCAGCATTCGCCAATCTTTTCGTGTCGCCGGGGCTCAATCCGGAATCTTTGCGCTATGCCGATCCCGTGGTAAAGGAATTCCTGCCCACGGATCCCGCCAATTTCAACCAGCAGCTCTGGCAGAACGATAGCTGGTGGGACAACAACGTCGAATTGGTCAAGGAACGCTGGCAGCGGTGGATACTCGCCTAGCCAAGCCGGCGCTGTTGCGGCCAACGACTGAGGCAGCGCTGTCGGCTGACGCGCGCTGGCTCCCTCTCGGATCGGAAATCGCCATCGGGTGGTCGGCAGCTGAAGGCCATGTGCTGCTCCATCCTTCGGCCGCGACCATGCCTCGCCGAGCGGCCGCGATCAGAGGGGAGAGATGAAAGGCGGAGTAACGCCATCGGCGCGCTCGATCTGGAGGTGGCGCAACTGGCCGGAAGCCAAGTTCTTCTTGCTGGCGGCGCCGGCCCTCGTCGTTCTTTGCGTCGTCCTCTTCGTACCGCTCGTCAACTTGTTGAGCCTGGGTGTTGCCTCAGGCAAGTTCACACCATACCAACATGCGCTGAGTGATGCGCTCTACCTAAAGGTTATCGGCGCTACTTTCTCTATCGCGTTCGCGACCACTGCCATTTGCCTAATGCTCGGCTATCCCGTCGCCTATCTGCTGTCGACCAGTGGCAGGATGCTGAAGGCGACCGGGTTCGTCTGTGTGCTGCTGCCGTTCTGGACCAGCTTGCTGGTGCGCACCTACGCCTGGATTGCACTCCTCGGTCGCAATGGGGTCATTAACCGGCTGCTGCTCGAATGGGGTGTGATTTCAGAGCCGCTGCCGCTGTTATACAGTATTGGCGGTGTGCTAGTGGGGACCGTGCACGTCCTGCTTCCTTATATGGTATTCCCAATATATGCGGCGATGGTGCGGATTGATCGCGATGTCCTGCTCGCGGCCGAAGGCCTTGGTGCCGGCTCCGCCTCCATCTTCTGGCGGGTCTATTTGCCTTTGACCTTGCCGGGCTTGTTCGCAGGTAGTGCGCTCGTGTTCATCCTGTCGCTCAGCGCCTTCGTGACACCCGCTTTGCTTGGCGGCGGCCGCGTGATCATGATCGCTAACATCATCCAGACCGAGGTAAGCCAGTTCTTGAACTGGCCATTCGCCAGTGCCCTGTCGGCGATCATGCTGGTCGCGGCAATACTGGTTTATATCATGCTTGGTCTTTTCACACGCACTCCGGAGCGATCCGACGTGCAACTGAGGGAGGGCTGATGCGATCGAAGTCCCTCTTGTTTCGAGCAGCTTTGAATCTCTACTGCTCGATCGTGTTTGCATTTCTGATGCTGCCGCTCGTCATTGTCTTTCCGTTGTCGGTCAGCTCGGCGACCTATCTGCAGTTTCCACCCCCGGGCTATTCCTGGCGCTGGTTTGAGAGCTACTTCGGCTCTCTGAGCTGGATGCAGGCGACGGTGCTCAGCATCGAAGTTGGCTGCATCACTTCAGCTTTTGCGGTGCTGCTCGGTGTTCCGCTTGCCTTTTACCTAACCCGCGCCCGCTGGCGAATCGTGAGCAGCGTCGTCGAAAAGCTCTGCATCTCGCCATTGATCATTCCCTCGATTGTCACCGCGATCGTGGTCTATCGGCTGTTCGCATCCTATCGGTTGATCGGCACAATGCCCGCTTTGGTGCTCGGGCACACCATTCTCGCGCTACCCTTTGTCGTGGTCGTCGTTTCCGCAGCATTGCGAACGTTCGATGCGACACAGGAGGATGCGGCGATGGGGCTCGGCGCGGGGCGATTTCGCGCGGTCTTCTTTATCACGCTCCCACAATTGCGGCCGAGCATCTTGGCAGGGGCATTCTTCGCTTTCATGGCATCGTTCGACGATCTGATCCTGGCGCTGTATCTTAGCGGCTCTAACATGACGCTCCCACGCAAAACATTCGAAAACATCCAGTTCGCCATCGATCCGACGATTGCCGCGGTCTCGGTATTGCAGATCCTGTTTGTTGTGGCGCTTGGCGGCGCTTGGTATGTCTTCGCGCGCAGCGCTCTCCGCGCTGCTTCCGTAACTTTTCCAACCGTGTCGTCCATGAATAGTATTAACCCCAAAGTAAGCTAAGGCCAGCGCACGTGTCCCTTTGGGCGGCTTGATGGCCGCACCCGCGTTGAAGAGCGTGTAGCCAAGCTTATGCGCATAGGACAGCAACGATTTGACGCGCAGGGTGTGCTGGCGGCTGGTCGCAGTCGAGCGGTCTATGTTGATAGTATTAAGGGCATCGCGCACATCCTCAACCGTGGCGGATCGCAAGGGACAAGCAAGCATCGCGAGAAAGCGCGACCAGTCGCATTGTAGGCGCGGCGTGTATGCGGCGACCCCAAGGAATCGAGCCAGGAAGCAAGGAGTTTCTGGTCGCTATCAGCCTTGGTGGCGGCGGGACATTGGGCCTGCGGCAGCGAGACGAGCGCTTCATCGGACCCCAAGGCATCCCAATTTTGATGTCTGATTATTAGCGTAATCAGACATCGTGTTCAGCAACATTTTACTCTAGGGCACGACGAAAAATGCAGAGACTAGAACTCGAACTGATGCTGACATCCAACTGTATAACAGTTTAGCTCAATCTCAGTTTTCGCGCGAGCGCCTTTTCACGATTTCGGGGAGAAACTCTATTCAACTGCCGACCCTCGCGGATGCGGTCCGCAGAACGCAACCGGTTAGATCGCCATGGTCGACCGTTTGAGCTGTTCGATGCACGCGGCTCTGGCACATCATCTTGGTCCTGATAATGCAGATTTGAGGGACCAATTCTGTAACAGGGCCTGGTGTTACGTGAGACTTGGTCAGGAAGTGATAGCGCCATTCGGTGAGCACGCACCAATCGCGAAAAACTGCAGGGGCCCAAAGTTAGGCGGTGGCAGTCGGCGTTGAGATGCAGCCTCGTAGGCCGAAGCGATCCGCAGCAGTACGTCCTCCCTGCCTGGCTCAGCGCGGAACACCAGTGACAACGGCAGGCCAGGAGCGGGGATCGTCGTGGGCTGGTCAGAAGCCTTCGAGATGTAGCGATTGCAGTCAGGACTGAGCTGATAGACCGGATCATAAACGGTTGTTACGTAACCGGCCGGAATTTGCACCTCGGTCAGTCCCGCGTTCGGCCCGGAGAGCGACTCAGGACGAAGATTGCTGGCAATGTCGTATTGGTAAGCGTGCCCGATCAGGGCCGGCGGCCATGGCGTGTGGAGGCGCACCAGTGCGTCGAGCTTGTTCTCCAGGACTACCATCATGTCAGCGCGGCGCAGAAGCTCGCGCAGCATGATGCGCTCGTTGACGCCCTGCCGCTGCCCAAGCGGATTGCGTGGATCAGCGACCTCTTCCCAGTTCTTGAATGCCGCGCGCTGATCGTCGCCCCAATATTTCGAACGCGCGTTCAGCTGGGCCCAGTCTGCCAGAGACTCATCGAAGCCTCTCGCCCTCCAGTCCGCGGCCCGACGACTCAGGTACTGCGAGATGTGGAACCGGAATGCGTTCGCCATTGCCTGATGCTGGATGGTGCCAAGGTCCAGATTGCGCGGCGGCACGATGCAGCCCTCCGCCAATTTGACGCAGTAATCGATCGGCTGCATCTCGCCCGAACCGAACACTTTGCCTGGTGCGAACTCGGTAGGCACGATGGCCGCGGCAAAATCAGGAAACACGGGCGTGCCGTCCGTTTTCAGACGGAAAAGGAGGTCAGGCATGAACACCGGCACGAGGCGCGCCAGCGCTCTTCGGTAATCGGTTTTCATTTGCTCGATGTCGGGATTGGCACTCCATAGCGGATCGCCCGACTCCACCAGCGTCGCACCGAGATGACCGCTGAGCACGTTCTTGATCTCTCTGGCTGCGGCATCGACGATCGGTTGCTCGGTTTTGGAGCCGACCGGATAGACCATCGACTCACGGATAACGCCGAGCCGTACGCCTTTCAGGGCACCGAAACATCCGGGCATGCAGGCATGGCTCGCGTAGGACGTGTTTAGCACTGAAGAGCGAGGCACGGCTGTAAATGGGTCACGCACATCGTAATAGCCCTCGACCGGGTCCTTCAGCGCGTCGAGAATTTTCGCGCAATCTCCGATCGTGCGCGCATGGATGCCGGAGCGGTCGCAGTAGATGTCGGCCCCGATGGCGCCGCCGTTGAAGCCGAGCATCGCCTTGTGTGGAAGGATCAATGCAATAGCATTGTGGTTTGAGGGACCGCGACATGACGCCCGTGTTTCTTCGCCCAGCGACGCCATCACCAGATTGGCACTCACCGACACGGCGGAACCGGAGCTGGAACCGAGCGAGGCCGAACGCGCAGTGTCATACGGATTTGCGGGATTCCCTGCCCAGGTGCTGCGCTGATAGCCGAGCGTCGTGGGGAGCACCTTGCCAGGCTTGTGTGTTCCGCCTGGATCACCGGCGCGGCCATTATATTCGGTGTTCACCGCCTTTGCGAAAATAATTGCGCCCTTGCTGCGAAGCTGCTGGACCAGCACGTGATCGCGTGCCGGGAAATCAATATCGTAGGCCGCATCCCCGCCGCCGGTGGAACGCATATCTTTAGTATCAAAGGAGTCTTTGAACGAGAACACGACGCCGTACATGGGCATGATATCGAGATCGGGAGCAGGCCCGTACATATCGTCTAGCTCGGCGGCTCTCTCAATCGCATCGGGCTGCCGACGGAACAACTCACAGACCGGCGGCGCGGCGGGCGGTAACGGCCCGAGCGAAGGATGTTTGTCGAATTCACCCCAGCAGGTAACCGACCGTTCGCCTCGGATATTGAGCGTACCGAGTGCGTTGAGCTGGCCGGCATTAGGAATGCCGACAATCATGCCGAACTGCTGATGCACCTTCGGATTGGAGGCGGTCGTCTCCATGCGGCCGAACTCCAGGGGTGGCCCATTGTATTTGTCGAGATCGGGCAGGATGGTAGAGGCATCCACGGTCTGGGTCGGGAATTTGAGTTCATTACCCGCGCGCGTGATGCCGGCCACCTCAGCAATGGTTGCACCGTCCTGTGTCACCAACATGCTGGCGACCCCGTTATAGGCGCGCACACGCGCCAGATAGTGCTGCACGACCGCGACCACGGTGGTCGTGCCGGACCGGATCGCCGCGTGCAGGTCATCAATGGTCGCCTCTTCGAGACGAAAGGCCCCGGTTTCTGCTTTCGCCTTGTTAAACATTGCCTCGTTCCTCGCGTGCACGTGATGGCAACCTTATTCAAGTTCGACGACTTCGTTACAACCAAGACTTGGATACCATGTGCCCAGCAGCGCCATGACCAAGGCTTCTGAGGACTAGGAAGACCGCTACATGTGGCATAGGTGTTCGGGATTTGGCGCCGCTCGGGATCCAGGCCTTGAAAGCAGCAGCGAAAGGCCTCGCCGCAAACATAAGTCAGGATAGAAGGCATCGTATGCGGCTAGAACAGCACAACGTCACCGATAAAGTCTTGTCGAGCTAGCCATGGGGTCTGGGCGCCACGGCTCGCTGACGTGACAAGCGATTTGACGCCTGCATAAAGCTCGCTGAGTTCGATGACACCATTACCATTACTATCAAACCGTGCTCGATCTCTTGAGATGACACGAGCCACCGCATCCGTGAATAGGCCGCCGCCAAACTCACCATCTTCAAGACTCTCCTGGCGTCCCTTAGCTGCGGACAACACGACGAGGGGACGCCGCGACGAAGCGAGCAACCCGCGCACGGCATCGTCGTTGGAGCCCAAAAGATCGGCCCCGGACCGGCCGGCATGACAAGCGTCGAGCACCACGATGACGCGTGCCCGAGCCTTGTCGAGCACTTCAGCGACGCGTTGCCAAGCAAGGGCAGTCTGGGATAGCCGGGACCTTTCGGTGGTGCTTGCGGTCAGATAGTAGCCGCTTGAATCTTGCGTGCCATGACCAGCATAAAAGACGATGAGAGTATCCTCCTGTGTTCCATTAGCAACCGCGCGTGCGATTGCATCGAGCACAGCAGGAGGGGTCGCCTCGTGGTCAGCTAACGTGGTGAGCCGAACGTCCACGTAATAGCCCGCGGGATTGGCGGCGAGCGCCCGCGCCATCTTGGTGGCATCGCTGCGCGCGTAATCCAGTTTAGATATTGTCGGATCATCATAGGTGTCGACGGCCACCAAGACACCGAGTAGCCGACCAGTTGCAGCTCCGCTCGGGCTCAGCGATATGCTGGCCGGTTGGCTTACGAAGCCGTCCCGATCAAGCGCGATGGCCGTGAGCCAACGTCTGCGCCCAGGATGATCGAGCATCACGGTTTCGCGCGTCTCCGTTCCTGAGATGTCACGTTCTTCGACCGCGTGCCCATCGAGAAATACTCTGAGTTTTGCGAGCCCCCGGTCTGAACGAGCTGTCACGACATAACCCGCATCGCCCCTTCCGGCTGCGGGGCCAATCTCAACACGGGGCGGAGCCGCAATTGGGCCCATCGACACGGTGCTCGCGTGCGCAGTGGTCAGGATGGCGCTAATCCGGTCAGGCTTGTGCAGCCTGGCCGCATACTGGTGAAAAGTTGCTGAACCGTCAGTGCCGGCAAATCGCAAGTAGACGAAATGCGCTCCCTCGTAGCTCGATTGATAGACACCTTCGCGGTCCCATACGACGATCTCATCATCGACGTAGCGTCCGCTGAGTAAGTGTTCACCGGTTTCTCGCGCGTAGATGAAGAATTGGTCGTCGGCGTTGTGCTGCAATACGAGCCGACGGTCGATGGACAGAGACAGGCTCACAAGCAGCTCTGGCTGCTCGATGCGCGGCAATGCAAATCGTTTGGCGGAGATCGTGTCGATTATGGCCGCTTGGGCTAGCCCCCTGTGTGCGATGATGAGGAAGCGGCCCTCGCTAACCCAGACCTGCGCCGGATAGCGGTCCGTCGTCCAGAACTGACTGACGATCCCATCGATCTCTTTGAGAAGCCTAGCCACACCATTTAGCAGAACGTGGATGCCAGCGTCCTGTGCACCCGTGGTGGTGGGGTTGAAATTGGCGTGTTGCACCACCCAACCTTTGATGCCGGCGCTCGACAAATCCCAGGCACCATAGACGACGCTGTCGCAGTCATCGCTTTCGGCACTTGCGCACGGCTTATAGATCTCTGCGAACTTGGGTGCCGTCGCGACGATGCTACGCCGCAACGAGTCGGGATAGGCGCGCGAAAAGCCGCTAAACCCCGGCTTCGACGGAGGAGGCATGACCGAAGTGATGGGTGTCGCCCCCGTAAAGCCGGTCCCATAGGGATCCAGAAGCTCATTCAATCTGGTGCGGAAGCCGACACCGCCAGCGTCTGGCTGGAAGCTCCTTCTGCTCCAAAGCGCACGCGGTCGCGCACCCAGTGCTGCTTGCCTTGCTCGTGCGGTTTGCACGTCAAGGTTCTTCAGCTGCTCGTGTGCGACCAGGATGCTTGCCTGACGAATAGGGTTGGTGCACTCCTCCATGTCGCGCTGGCAGCTTGGGCCCGTATGAGTGAGGGCGATGCCGCTATCCGATTGCCAACCCTTGGCGAGTTTAAATCCGGATACGCCGGTCAGCTGGCGAAAGGTCTGCTCAAGGCCCTTAGCCGCGTCCGCCGCGGTAAAAGCATCTTCAATCTGGTGGACGTTAGAGGTAGCAAGCTCGACTATTTTGGCTCCGGTTGGCCCCTGTGCGGCCACAAGGCCCTGATCCAGCATGATGCGGAATTGGGTCGACTCCCAGCCAGTGCAAGTGTTGCAACCGAAGCCGAGCGCGATATCTCCGACAACCGTACGGTCATCGCCGCTGCCAAAGACAATCGTGTCGACTAAAACTGGCGCAAGGCTAACCCCTGAATAGTGTAGCTGACCTGTGATCAAGAAGCTGTCGGCATGCGACCATCCGACAACGGGGCCCGTTGCTCGCCGCACGACCTCACCAGAAGCGAGGTCCACGACTTCAAGGCTTGGCATCACCTGAGTCGGGTCACCTACGGTGGCGACGACGAAACGGGATGTGGGCGAGAAACGGGCGTTCCAGCCGGCGCGGTCGACGATCTTCGTACCTGTCGTGTCAAAGACCCGGTAGCGCCCGTCGTAAGTGTGTAACCTATATCCCCCGGACCGTGCGAGAAGGACCGCGCTGGGCCGCTTGGCCTGATCCAACTCGGCTGCTCTGAGTTCGTCCTCTAAAGTAAAATAATCCTGCACTGTTACCGTCGGCCCACCCGGTCTGACAACTAGGGGCGGCAAGGATCCAGCAGCGACCTGAACGGGTGTACAGCGACTATCCACCTTGAATATTGCCCATTGCAGCTCATGGGTTCCCGCTCGCCACGGAGCCATGTCGACCTCGCCCATGGAGGCGCGGACGGCGTGCAGTGGGACGAGGATGCGCGAGCGGTTCTTGGCGAAGTCGATCCCGTAGGGAGCCCGAGCGGAAGGCGCGAGTGCAATAAAACCAGGCCCCAAGTAATCTTCGATGCCATACTGGCTCTTTACCGGCGACCACCGACCCGCGAACCGCGCGCTCTCGGGCGCCGAGACAATGAGAAGTAGGCGAGTGTGTTCGGGCATTGGCGCTGTCCGGCGCCAGCGAAGCGTCACTGGCTGTCCGGCAGGCACATCAAAGCTCGACATTTCTACGAGGATGCTCCGGACGACGGCACTCTCCGCTGGATCGACCGTGCATGGGGTCTGGGCGATGACAGGGCGCCCTCCAAGCGCGCTTAGGACCGCAAGGAGCGCGAGAGTGCGACAGAGGCAGCGATGAGCGATCTTCCAAAGGCTTGGCCAAAACTTGCGCGTATAATGCATGGCGTTCACCCCCGCATGTGCCCAGGTGAGCGTGGCGCAAACCTGCGTTGACCACGATCAAGCCATCTTGCACGTGTTTCGCGCTCTTCTGCCACAACTCATAGTGGAGGGAGGATGGCGTGCAGGTCCCAATGGCATACAGCGCTTCCCCCTTCGCGCTTTAAGGCCGCCTGCTCGACGTAAGATCCCGGTCTCTGGCGATTGTGATCCATGCATCGACTAGGGTGGGCAGTTTTGGGCGATCCGGTCGGGCTGCTCCAGGTTCCTCACCCCACCCGTAGAGCGCGACCGGCGGTCGCCTTTCTTTGCCTCGTAAAACCGCCGCCCAGCCAGTCTAGGTGCCCCCAACCGAGGCGGCCGCCCTTGGCCCTCCAATTGAGTTCTTCGACGACCTGCAGTGGAACCAGCTAAGTGCCGCTTCTTCGCGAGCCGGGCAGAGCCAAGACTCACGCCGAGGATCCGCGCCGCCTTCTCGTCGTCATCTCCGGCCATAGCATACGCGCCAGCCAGCTTGGCGCGCATCGCGGGGTCACTCCAGTTGGCCTTCTGCGCCCGTTTCGCGTGGATGGGGCCGGGTCTGACCAGGGGCCCCTCATGGCGCAAGGCTGTCGAGACTGGGCTCAATAAGCTTGGACGCTGAATGCAGCGAGGGCCCGATCAGCAAGTTATTTGGCTCTGATCATCGCCGGCGCGCTAAGCTGCAGAGTGGGCGAAAGAAAGGCGGGTCACTTCCAAAGCGCCGCTGACAGGGTCCTCCATCCACCAACTGAAGGCTCTCTGGCACATGGATATGCCTACCGGCCCTTCCGTCGGCAATCGCGCTAAGCATATCCCAAACCCATGTGCATCCGGGGGCAAGGCGACACTGTTCAAAATCTAGCCCGTGGCAGGTCGGCGGGCGTTCCTGGGCAAGGGCTGTGCCGGCCACGAACATGCCGCAAGGGCGAGGATGACGGAGCGCACTAGCCTCCGCTATAGCGCAGAGGCGCCCGAAATTTGGCCGGTGGCGGCCGTTCGACGGCCCGGTGTCATTGGGCCGGGCAGTTGAGCCATGCCAGCAGCAGCGCGCCCCAGATCGGCTGAATTTTTTTGCCCGGTTGGCAAATACCAATGGCGATCGGTTGCTGTCGGGGCATGGTGTTATCGGGAGAAGAAGTCTGGCGAGCCGTGCTTCGAGTGAGAGGAGAGCACAATGCGCCAGATCTCTATTGTTCTCGCGACATCTGTCATCACCGCTACAGTCGCCGTGGCCGGCGTGTTGGCGGTCAATCCCGATACTACGCGGCCCGGCGCGGTTGTGCGTACCTCTGCCGCCGTTGATGTCCTTCAGATGATGAAGGATGCACGGGACCTTCCCGAGCAAAGTTATCAGGCGTTCTAATGCAAGGGTAGATCAGGTCGTCGGGGTCGGCGGCGCCCATCCGCGTCCGAGCGGCATCGATGTCTCCGGTGACGGCATAGCGTGTGGCGGATCCAGAAGCCGTCCCGGCCGGTCTCGAAGGCTACGGCGATGCGGGTGATCTTGTGCCCTGCCTTCCCCGCGTCTGCTCGCCAGCGCTCGAGTTGCTTTATCGTTTGCCGCGCCGCGGGGCCGATCGAAAGCCGGAGCGTCGGATCGCTTCGGCTGGTCCTTCTGAGAGAGTGAGCAATTGCCGTTCCTACGGCGATCGTGAGCGCGTCCAGTAGGGTTCGTTTGAAGTCAAATTATTCGATCAAGCGCTAACGCGCGACGCCGAGCTTCTGCAAGCCGGTTACTGCGCAGATCGCCTCGATTGTCATTGAGCAAATCAGATAGCTGCCGTTTGCCGTGCCGAGCCACCGCGTCTCACCATTCAGGAGTGTCATTACCGGCATGTAGGAATAATCTTCACCACGATACTCGTTCAGACGCAAGCCCGCGATCTCCGCGAAGACGTAGGTGCGGACATCGTGGACGACTAGGTGAGAGCGCAGATCAAAAGTGGTGGTGACCTCACGAGGCATTGAAAGAAAGACGCCGATGCCGACGAACATGACGCCAATCATGAGACCGAACCAGTGGGCAACCAAGGCAACCACACTCTGATTGGGTATTCCAATCCCGTAGATGCGCCAAATGAGATATAGCGCGAAGCCCCCCACCAGCGCTCCAACCCACCTGGCGTTGTGCTTCGAGTGCACGATTAGTGCATTGCCTTGGCGCTCAAGGCGGAGGTCGCCCTGGATCACTTACGACACCGAGCAGCCAGGAGCACGACCTCAGCGCTGAGTGCAATGAGCGACCACTTCGACATGAACAGCGATCCTACCAGAGCCGGATAGATATTCTGGCAACCCAATGTGTCACCCTACACACGGTGGGTTAGTCGCCCGGCCATCAGCTTGCCCCTGTTCGCGCATCCTTCGCCATAATCTGAAGCGCTTGTGTTCTTGATGTGCTCGGGGTCTCTATCGCTGCCTTCACTTTGGGCTATCGCGAGTATGACATTTGCAAGCCTGACCCGCGCCGCCTCAATGGCCAGGCGGTTGTCGCCGAAGTTGGGCGCGATGTCATTTCATGCTTCGTCGAAGGCTCGGTAGAGGATATTGAGCTTTTCTGGCCCGAAAGACGCAGTTCCGATGAGATGCCGAGCTTTCACTTTTCCCTCCGTAAGGCGCCAGCTTGCATGCCGCTGCACTCAGCCCCGATACTTGCACGGAACCAACAGTGGCGCGATCGTGCTTGAAACGGTCCGGAAATCCGGTGCCGCATCCAATTCTGGCATTCACAATGTCAAAGAGCGCGGCACCACGGCGCCCTCGTCGTCCTTCACGACGATTTGGAGCTTGAACAGCACAACATGCTCCAATCTCAAGCGTTCCCAACCAGTTACGACATGCTCAGCAGGTCGCTGGCCGCAGTCCCACGTCGAGGCCACGGGCCAGCGCTTGAGCCGGAGGACCCAATCCTTCGCGCCTGGCTGCGTCCACGCCGATCCGAGATCGAACATGCCGGTGCCAGGCCCTCCGGCTCGGGGCAAAGGGTGGTATCCGCGCTGAGCGCCTCGACGCTTGCCTCTCCGACCGCCATCTCGGCCGGACTTTCAACGTTGAGCTGGAGAAGTGGGGAGCAGCGGGCTTGCGGTTCGTTTGGCTCGCTTAACAGGCGAGTGTTCGTGACAAACGAACATTGGCAACGACGTCGGAGTTGAACCCACGACCCTTAGATTCACCATCTAACGCTCTACCAATGCGCTAGTCGTGGTGGTGGAGCCCGAAAGCCCCGGTCTTGTCGAAGGCGGAACACACGTGCCGCAGGGCGGTGTGCGCCAGCCGGGACTCGAGAGCCCGAATCCCGGGCGTTCAGCAGTGGCGCGGCTCGTAGCACGGAATTTCGAAGCAGGCTCATTGCACCGTGCGATATTTGGGGTTGGACAGACTTACATCTTGGTGTCGTCAGGGCGCGTGACAGGAGTGAGAAACGGGCAGACTGGCGCCGTGTGAACGGTTCATCGTGGAATCGACGGCAATCGGCATAACGATCATGATCGCAATCTGATGAGAGAAGTAATACGTTGCT
>Ga0075424_100003523_pt1 | contig 14682 bp, 10 predicted proteins | sample SoiMethybrSBSTD3_FD_75301 | JGI IMG/M metagenome (GOLD analysis project Ga0075424, IMG submission 75301) | Bulk soil microbial communities from a Populus tree surrounding site in Tennessee, USA - Soil MetaG P. TD hybrid SBSTD3 | ecosystem: Environmental > Terrestrial > Soil > Tree plantation... | reverse complement strand
TCGAGGATGGCCCGGTATTCCTCGCGCATGGCCTCCGCGCACGCGTAGATCAGCTCTTCTTCGGTCTTGTAGTGCTCGTTGCCGATGCGAGAGGCGCTGCCCGGCGCGATCGACGTCATGAAACCCTCGGTCACGCCCGCCGCTCCCAGCGCGGCCTTCATGTGCGCGATGTCCGCCCGGATCGCCTCGCCGCCGGTGTAGGTGATCGGCCCGCGGCACACCGGCAGCCGCATGCCCGGCCCGCCGCGGTTCGTCGACACTCCGGAGTCGGGATCTGCGTACGCGGCGGCGAAGAGGGCGCGATCTCGCCGGTCGCCGAAGCTCGTCAGGCGCGCGTGGCCGGGCGTGGAGCGCTGCGCGGGAATGCGGTAGAGCTCCATGCCGAGCTCGAGGCCGCCCAGCCGCTGGAACGAGTAGCTCCACCACGCGCCGTAGTTCACGCGCTGGCCCATGGCCTTGCCGAACTCGCCGTCGCCCGGAACGTCGATGCCCGCCGCGCGCTGGCGGCGCACGACGTCGGTGACCGCCGCGCCCAGGCGCGCCTGATACGCGCCCTCGTCCGACGATTCCCCGGCCTGGCGCGCGCGATTCAGCTCGATCAGGTCATCGGGGCGGGGCAGGCTGCCCGCATGCGTGGTCGGAATGCGCGCGCGACTGTCCCTCATGGCGGACCAGCCTACAGCGTTCGCCGGAGAAAGGCGAGGGCGGGGCCGCCGCGGCGCGCTCAGCGCGCGACGAGTGTCTCGACGTGACGGTTACCGGCGACCGCCATGACGGTGAGATCGGGCGGCAGCGTGCTCGGATGGATCACGCCGCTGCGGAACGTGCCGGGACTCTCCGCGGGATAGAGCCGCGTCTCGAACAGCGCGCCGCCGGGACGGCGTCCCGCCAGCATCGAGACCTCTGCGTCGGACAAGGGCTGCCCCGCGAGATCGGTGACGCGGACCAGGAACACCACGCCGCCGCCGGTGGCTGACGTCGGCTTGCGCGATAGCTCGATGCGAAGGTCACCGGAGACCGGGGCCGGCGCGGTCGTGGCGACGGTGCCCGCCGGCTCACGCCCGGAGCCTGGGGCGGCGGGCTCGCGCGCGGACGTCCTCACCATCGGGGCGGCGGACGAGGAGGAGGCCAGCGAGCGCGGACGATCGGGCAGGGCGGCGCGGGACGCCGCCTCGCGCGGCGCCGCGCCGGCCGTCCGGCTCGAGGGGGCGGGCGCCTCCGCGGCGGCCATCGCCTTCGGCGCCGCCGTGGCCTTGGGCGGCGCGGGCGCTGCCGCCGGGCTGACGGCTTGCGTCGGGGCCGCGGGCGCCGGCGCCGGCCCATGGGGCACCGCCGGCCCATGGGGCACCACGCGCGCGGCGGACGGGGGGGCCGCCGCGACCGGCGCCTGCTTGGCCGGGGTCGGGGGAGCCGCCGCGACGGGGGCCGGCGGAGCCGGGGGCGCTGCCGCGACGACGGGGGCCGGCGGGGCCGGGGGGGCGACGGCCACCGGGGCCGGCGCACTCGGAGCGGTAGTAGTCGGCGCGGGCGGGGCGGCGGGCACCGGGGCAGGAGGTGAGGCGACCACGGGCGCCGGCGCATCCGCTTGTGGCTTGTCCCTTGGCGCCGAGGACGTCGCCACGCGGCTCAACGAGCGGAACGGCCACCCGATCAGGTCACTGTCGCGCAGGTCGTTCATCCGGAACTCCGAGGACGCGAACGCGACAACCAGCGCAACCCCAGCCAGGATCGCGAGAGTTCGGCCCGCCCGCTGCCCCCAGACGCGCTCGAGAACCGGGCGGCGCCGGCGGCGCCGGAACGGCCAGCTGCGCTCTTCCATCCCCGCCAGCAACTCGACCGTGTGCTCTATCCGAGCCGCGTCCCGCGGCCGGAAGGTCTCCCCCGGCTCGACCACGAACGCGAAGCCGCGGCGGCGCAACTCCTCGTCGATCTCAGAGGGGCGGCGGCGCTCCACGTCGGGCGGCCTGGGGGACTCGGGGTGCCGGCGATCGATGACCAGCTCGATCTGCTCCGAGCCGATGGGGCGGTCCCGGAACAGGGTCGAGAGATAGCCGAAGAGGAGCGGGTGATTGCGGGCAACAATGCACAGCCGGTGGGACAGCCGCCCGATGTTCCGGTCTCGGTTTGAAAGGCCTCCAGAGTCCTGCCGAGTCATCGACGTGTACCTTCTGACCTTCCGCAGAAACTCTTACACACGCAAAGGCCCCTCCCGTTGCGTTATACCGTGCGTACGAGGAGAGTCAGCAAGGCGTGTGCCAGAAATTCGGACCCTCTATTGCTCTCCCAGTAGTGCGGCGAGCTGCGCCGGATCGACCGGCTTCACCAGATGCCGGTCGAAGCCCGCCTCCATGGCCCGCTGCCGGTCCTCGGGCAGACCGTATCCGGTAAGAGCTACCAGCCGAAGGCGCCGGCCGATCGGGTGCCTGCGCAGCCGCCGGGCCACCTCATAGCCGTCCAGGCCGGGCAGTCCGATATCGACCAGGGCCAGGTCGGGTGCGATCGCGAGGGCGGACTCCACGCCGGCGATCCCGTCGGCTGCCTCGTGCACGTCGTGGCCGAGCCCCCGGATGAGCTCGCGAAGGGACAGGCGCGAGTCCTCGTTGTCCTCGATGACGAGGACCCGCCTCGCGGGGGCCGAGGCGCGGGATGCCGCCGCGGGGCCGAGGGCCAGCGGCCGAGCGATCGCGGGCAGCCGCACCGTGAACACGCTGCCCTGCCCCTCGCCGGCGCTGTACGCGGTGACGGTGCCGCCGTGCAGCTCGGCGAGCCGGCGGACCAGCGTGAGCCCGATGCCGAGGCCTCCCTTGCTGCGATCGAGCGAGTGATCTCCCTGCATGAAGAGGTCGAACACGCGAGGCAGGAGCGGGGCAGGGATGCCGATGCCGGAGTCGCGGACCTCCAGCTCCGCATCCTGCCCGTCGCGCCGCACCGTCATCCGGATCGCTCCACCGGACGGCGTGTACTTCACGGCGTTGTCGAGGAGATTGACCGCCACCTGCTCCAGACGCGCCGCGTCCGCGTCCACCCAGACTTCCTCGGCGTCCACCGTCACCGCATGGCGCGGTCCGCCCTCGAGAGTGCCAACGAGCGCGACGGCGCGGCGCGCGAGCTCTGCGAGGTCGAGTGGCTCGCGCTCGAGGGTGATCTTGCCGCTGGTGACGCGCGACACGTCCAGCAGATCATCGACCACGCGGCCGAGCTGGCGGACCTGACGGCTGATGATGCCCTGGGCGCGCGCGACCAGGGGGCCCGTGTCACCGGCGAGCCCGAGCACGTGGGCGGCATTGCTGATCGCCCCCAGGGGATTTCGCAGCTCATGACCCAGCATGGCGAGGAACTGGTCCTTGGCGTGGTTCGCCGCCTCCGCCTCCGAACGCGCCGCCTGCTGCCGCGCGAACAACTCCGAGTTCTGGATCGCGACGGCGGCCTGCTCGGCGAGGCGCGTGCACACCGCCTCGTCCTCGTCGGTGAACGAGCGGGTGCTGCGGTTGCTGACGTAGAGGAGGCCGGCCACCCCGGTGCGGATGATGATGGGGACGACCATCAAGGCGACGATCCCGGTCTCCTGCGCCAGGGTGTGATGGGCGGCGGAGACGCGTCGGTCGCGGCGGTAGTCGCCGGTGCGCGCGGCGCGGGCGGTCTGCATGACGAGGCCGCCGAGCCCTTCCCCGGCGCGGACGGTCACCGGCGGATAGCGGGCGGGCCACGCTCCCACCCGGTAGCGCGGCTGCATGGTGTCGCCTGCCCGCAGGAAGATCGCGGCGGTGTCGCTGCCGCACAAGGCCTGGGCGCCGTCCGCGATGCGCTGGAGCACGGTCCCGAGATCGAGCGACGCGGTGATCGAGCGGGCGATCTCGCCCACGAAGCCGAGGCGCCGCTCGCCGTTCTCGGCCCGCGCGCGCGCCGCGCGCTCCTGCTCGAGCAGGCGCTCCCGCTCCGCTTCCGCATCCTTGCGCGCGGTGACGTCCAGGCAGACCCCGCGCAGGCGCTCGGGCCGGCCGTCCTCGTCGCGGGTCAGCTCGCCGCGCGCTTCGAGCCAGCGGACGGCCCCGTCCGGCCGCACGATCCGGTACTCGAGCCGATGGGTGCCGGTCTCGAGCGCCTCGGCGATGGCCTTCTCCACGCGGACGAGGTCCTCGGAGTGGATCTCGGCGCGGAAAGCGTCGAAGGTGCCCCGGAAGGAGCCCGGGGCGAGGCCGTGGATCGCCTCGAGCGCGGGGGACCAGACGACGCGTCCGGTGGCGATCGTCCACTCCCAGGTGCCCATCTGGCCGGCCTGGACGGCCAGACGCAGCCCCTCCTCGCTCTCCCGGGCCGCCGCCTCGGCGCGCTGGCGCTGTAGCGCGCCCGCGCCCACCGGCAGCATGGTGACGGCCATGGTGGCCATGAACATCTGCAGCAGCAGCAGCGACTCGTTGGGGGAGCCGACGGCGAAGGGGCCCGCGCCCTGCGACGTGCCGCCCACCGCGATGGTCGAGAGCAGGGCGATCACCGTCACCGCCTCGCGCTGGCCGAAGCGCAGGGCCGTCCACAAGAGGATCGGGATGCAGAGGAAGGCGATGGGCCGGTTCTGCGTCAGCCCGGGCATGAAGCCCCCGAACACCAGCTCGCCCATGACCAGCACCGAGAGCCCGAGGAGCACCGCCTCCTGCCAGCGCGTGCGGAGCCGGCCGAGGCCGAGCGGCCGCGTCCAGAGCAGGATGAGCGGCGCCACGATGAGGTTGCCGGCCAGGTCGCCGAGCCACCACGTGAGCCAGATGTATCCATAGTCCGCCCACCTCGCGTAGCCGGCGAAGGCGAGGCTCGTCACCCCGATGGTGGCGCTGAGCGCCGTGCTGACGATGCCGGCGAGGACGACGAAGCGGAAGATGTCCCGCGGCCGGTCGAGCGCGCCGACCCCCCCGGCAAAGCGGGTGACCAGGCGCGCGCCGACGACCGCCTCGAGGGTGTTGCCGGCGGCGATCGCCAGCGAGGTCGCGATGGACCCGGCGGTGCTGGCGTTGATGACGAACGCGCCCAGGAAGATGACGGGCCAGAGCCGAGGCCCGAAGAGCAAGAGGGTGGCGAGGGCGATGCCCGCGGGGGGCCAGACCGGCGTGGCGCTGGCGTGCAGGAAGGCGAAGGCGAGTCCCAGCTTCCCGGCCAGGACGTAGACGAGCCCGACGCCCACCGCGAGCGCGACGCGCCGCGATTGCATGCCGGGAGAATACACCAGCTCAGGGGAGCTTCTGATCCAGCTCGGCGACGAGCTCCTTGACGTCGGTCTCCGCCTCGAGGGTGGCGCGCTCCTGCCGGGCCGCTGCCTCGGGCTCGATCCCGAGCCGCTCCGCGATGCGGGCGAGAAGGCGCAGGGTGGCGGTGGACTCCTGCTCGGCAAGGAGGTTGATCTGGAGGTCGAGGTGGGCCCGCCGCTCGGTGAGGCGCGTCATCCGGTTCTGGCTGATCATCACACCGATGGTGATGAAGATCGCCTCGAGCGACACCACCATGGTGAGGAGGTTGAACGGATAGGGATCGAACGGGGCGAGCGCTGGCGCCCAGCCTCGCAGCCACCCGAAATTCACCGCGATCCAGGTGGCGAACCAAATGACGTGGACCAGGGCGAAGGTCCCGGTGCCGGCGACCGCGACGAGCCGGTCGCCTACGCGCTCCATCATCGAGCGCTGGCCGAGGTGCTGCGCCTCGAGATCCGCGATCTTCTCGATGTTCGTCTTCTCGGTCCGCGTCGTCCCCACGTCGCTTTCTCCCGGCGCCGGTAGCCTTGGCCCTGTCGCTTCGACCCACCCGCAGGCCCACGCGCTCGACATTGTTGGAGGAGCAAGGCGCATGCCCGGCGGCATGGCCCTTGCTCGCTTCCACCCTCGTGCGAATACCGGCGCGGAGCGCCGCAGGGAGGCAGGTCATGCACAAGGAGCAGATCGCGGAGCTGCTGTATCAGGCCTACGAGACGGAGCAGGGCGGCGAGAAGATCTACGAGACCGCGCTCAAGTGCGCCGAGAACGAAGAGCTGCGCGAAGAGTGGGAGGAATATCTCGAGCAGACGCGCGAGCACATCGAGATCGTTCGCGAGGCCATGGAGGCCTTTGGACTCAATCCGGATGTGGAGACGCCCGGGCGGCTCGTCGTCCGCCACATCGGCACCTCACTGGTGCAGGCCATGGAGATGGCGCTCGACTCGGGCATTCCCGGCGCCGCCCAGATCGTGGCGACCGAGTGCGTCGTGCTCGCCGAGACCAAGGATCACCTCAACTGGGAGCTCATCGGTATGTGCGGCGACAAGCTCAAGGGGGATGAGGGGAAGGCGCTCAAGGAAGCTCACGGGAAGGTTGAGGACCAGGAGGACGAGCACCTCTACCACACCACGGGCTGGTGCCGCGAGCTCTGGATCGACTCGCTTGGAATGCCCGCCCAGCTACCACCCCCCGAAGAAGCGAAGGACGTGAAGACCGCCATCGGCGCCGCGCGCGCCAAGGCCTCACGCAAGGCCAAGAGCAAGAAGAGCTAGGTAGCTTCTCCCCGCGCCGGGCGCGGGCAGGGCGCGCGTGCTATGGTCCCTCCATGACCAGGTGGCGCTCCCGCCCGAGCCCGGCAGGGCTTGCACGCGCCGCGGTCGCGGCCCTGCTGCTGGGCGCGGGGTGCGCGACGGCCCCGGCCGCGGTGTCCGATCGCGATCTGACCGTCTCCGAGGGCACCACCTTCACTGTCGCCTTCGACCGTCGCGCCGGCACCGGCTACGGCTGGATGGTCGACGGCGTGGATGCGCAGACCGTGGCGCTGATCAGCCGATCGGTCGAGCGCGACCTCGCGATGCCGGGCGGGCCCGAGCGCGAGGTGTTCGTCTTCCTCGCCCGGGGATCGGGCACCACCACGCTCCGCTTCACCTATGCCCGGCCGTCGGAGGCGGCGACGATGTCGCCGGCCGAGGCTCGGGCCTATCGCGTTCAAGTCATCCGCTGCTGATCCGACCCCGGGAGGAGCCATGTTCGATCTCGTGCTGAAGGGAGGCCGTGTCCTCGATCCATCCACCCGGCTCGACAGTGTGCAAGACGTCGCGGTGCAAGACGGCAAGATCGCGCGCATCGCGGCCGACATCCCGGCGGGCGAGGCGGCGCGGGTCATCGAGATCGGCGGCAAGCTCGTCACGCCCGGCCTCATCGATCTCCACGCCCACGTGTTCGAAGGAGTCAATCGCACCGGGGTGAACCCGGACCTGGGCGGCGTGCTCTCGGGCGTCACCACCATCGTGGACGCGGGCAGCGCGGGCGCGGCGACCTTCGCGGCGTTTCCCCGCCACATTCTGCCGCACTGCCATACCGAGGTGATCCCGTTCCTGCACATCTGCCAGACCGGGCTCGCCACGCTTCCCGACATCGTCTCGGAGTCGAGCGTGAACCTCGACGACACGCTCAAGACCCTCGATCAGTACGAGGGGCTCATCCACGGGATCAAGGCACGCATGGTGTCGCCCGCCCTCGAGATCATGGGCATGGAGATGCCGAGGCTCGCCAAGCGCGCGGCCAAGGAGAGCGGCACGCGGCTCATGGTGCACATCGGCGACACCGAGAAACGCTACGACCCCAAGGTCATCCACCAGCTCCTCCCGCTGCTCGAGAAGGGCGACATCCTCACCCACTACTTCACCGCGAATCCCGGCGGGGTGCTCGACGCCAACGGCAAGCTGGTGCCGGAGGCGCGGGACGCGGCGGCGCGCGGAGTCTGGCTCGACACCGCGCACGGGCGCATGAATTTCTCGTTCGACGTGGGACGACGGTGCATCGATCAGGGGCTGCTCCCGCACTGCATCAGCACCGATCTGACCGTGCCCGGACGCATCCACACCGTGCACAGCATGGTGGAGATCATGACGCGCTTCCTGGGCCTGGGCTTCACGCTGCCCCAGGTCGTCACCATGTCCACGGAGAACCCCGCCAAGGCCATCGGCGCCGAGGGGCGGCTGGGAAGCCTCGCGGTGGGCCGGCAGGCCGATATCTCGGTGCTGGAGCTGCGCGAGGGCGACTGGGTGGTGAAGGACGTCGTCGGGGCGAGCCTCCGGGTGCAGAAGGCCTTCGTGCCGTTCGTGACGGTGAAGCGCGGGCGCGTGTTCCAGCCCGACTGGGGACCGCGCCCGTGGGGCTGGGAGCCCGACCGCGTGCTGCCGGCGGCGCCGATCCGGGGCGGATGCTGCGCATGAGCGCGGGTGGGCGCGTGCGCGCGGCGGTGCTGGTCCAGCCGAAGACGATCGAGCTGCGTGACTTCCCGCGACCCTCTGTCGGAGGGGACGATGCCGTGCTGCGCATCGAGGCATGCGGGATCTGCGGCAGTGACTACGAACAGTACGAGGGCCATCTCCCGGACACCGAGGACTACAAGCAGTTCCCGGTGATCCCGGGTCACGAGCCGCTGGGCCGCATCGAGGAGATCGGCCGCGCCGCGAAGGAGCGGTGGCGCGTGAGCGTGGGCGACCGCGTGGCTGTCCGATCCGGCTATGGCTGCGGGCGCTGCGAGGCCTGCCGGCGCTTCGAGCCGGCGGCGTGCGGCACGCGCGGCGGCACCTACGGCTACACGGACGTCGAGAAGCCTCCGTTCCTCTGGGGCGGCTATGCCGAGCACATGTACCTCACGTCCCTCTCCGTGGTGAAGCAGGCCGATCCGGATCTCGCTCCAGAGGTCGCGGTGATGTTCAACCCGCTGGCCGCGGGGATCTCGTGGGCCGGCACGGTGCCGGCGACGGGTCCCAGCGACCGTGTGGCCATCCTCGGCGCTGGCCAGCGCGGACTCTGCTGCGTGATCGCGGCGAGGGAAGCAGGCGCCCGCAAGGTGGTCATCACCGGACTCGCGCGCGACTCGGCCAAGCTGGCGCTGGCGCGCGAGCTGGGAGCGGACGCGGCCATCGACGTGGAGGGCGGCGACGTGGTCGCCCAGGTGCGCGAGGCCCTCGGCGGCGGCGCCGAGGTGGTGGTGGACACCACACCCTACGCGCCGCGCTCGCTCACCGACGCCGTCGCCATAGCGGTGCGCCGCGGACGCATCGTGGTGGCCGGGCTCAAGGGCGGGCGGCCCACGCAGGCGCTGCTCGCCGACGACGTGATCTACAAGGAGCTGACCATCCGCGGCGTGCTCAGCATGCCCGTCGCCGAGACGTTCAAGGCCGTGGACATCATCGGCTCACGGCGCTATCCCTTCGAGCGCCTGCACTCGCTCTCGTTCCCCATCGAGCAGGCGCAGGACGCCATCCTCACGCTCGCGGGCCAGATGCCGGGGGTGAACCCGATTCACCTCGCGATCGTGCCCGGCGCCCCGCGGATCGCCCTCCCGCGCTGACCGCCTCGCCGGCGGCTACCCTTTACTTTCCCTTCAGCGTCACGTCCTCGTAGGGCGCGGAGTACGCGTGGCCGCTGATGAGGCCGAGCCCGGACTCGCCCACGCGCGGCCCCACGCCGTTGAGAAAGGCCAGCTCCCAGATCGGCGCGTACACCGTCCTCTCGTGCACCAGCTGCTGCATCTTGTGGAGCATAGCCTCGCGGCGCTTGCGATCGAGCTCGGCGGCCTGCTCCTGGAAGAGCCCGTCGAGGTCGGGATAGGTGCCGTACACGTAGGCGCCGCCCGTCACCACGAAGGCCTCCAGGCGCGTGGCCGCGTTGCCGAAGGCGCCGCTCGCCGCCTGCACGAGGCCGCCCCTGAACTTCTTGTCCGAGTACGCGCTGAAGAACGCCGCGCGCTCGAGCGGCCGCAGCCGCACGCGGATGCCCACCGCGGCGAGATTGTTGGCGACCGTTTCCGCCAAATTCGAGTAGGAGCCGTCGCAGGCGAGGTCGCCCGCGTCGAAGCCGCTCGCGAAGCCGGCCTCGGCGAGGAGCGCCTTGGCCCGCGACGTCGAGTAGACGGCGGCGGGCGGCTGCCAGAAGAATTCGAACGTGCTGGGGATGATGCTGTTCGTGATGCGGGAGTGTCCCAGGGTGAGCGCCTGATTGATCGAGGCGCGGTCCAGCGCGAGGCCGGCCGCCTGCCGCACGCGACGGTCGTGCCACGGTGACTTCGGATCCCACTGGTCGGGGAAGTAGAGCCAGAACGTGCCCTGGATCACCGCGGGCTTGAGGGTGAGCCCCGGCGTGCGCTGCAGCTCCTCCGCGAGCTCGCCGCGCACCGAGTAGACGATGTCGACCTCCCCGCGCTTGAGCGCGGCCAGCCGGGTGGACTCGTCGGGGATCACGCGGAAGACCAAGCGCTTGACGCTGGGCGCCTTGCGCCAGTACTGGTCGAACGCCTCGACGGCGAGCTCGACCCCCGGGGTGAACGAGGCGAACTTGTAGGGCCCGGCCCCGATGGGCGCCTTCTTGAAGCCCTCGTCGCCCACGCGCTCCACGTACTTCTTCGGCACAATCCAGCCCGCTCCGGTGGCGCTCGAGTAGAAGGTCAGAAAGTCCGGCCACGGCTGCTTCAGGCGGAACCGGACATGGGTGGCGTCCGGCGTCTCCACCGCCGCGACGCGCTCCTTGAAGCCCTTGGCGGCCGCGCCGCGATAGCGGTCGAACGAGAACTTGACGTCCTCGGCGGTGACCGGGGAGCCGTCGTGGAAGCGGGCGTTCTTGCGGAGGACGAACTCGTACACGAGCCCGTCCTTCGACACCGTCCATGACTCGGCCAGGCTCGGCGCCTGCGTCTGCCCCGGCATGGGCTTCACCATCGCGTCATGAAGCGCGTAGAGCACCATGAATGGCGTGATCATGCCGGGTGTCTCGGCGGGGTCGAACCAGGTCGGCGCCAGGGTGACGTGCACCCCCCAGGTGAGGGTGCCCTCGGCGGCCGCGGCGGGGCGGTGGCCCACCGGGGGGACGCCAGTGAGGGCGAGGACGGCGATCAGGGCCGGAGCGAGCGCACGGGAGAGCTTCATGGGCAGCCTCCAGGAGCGATCCGGGATCGATCGAAACGGTGGGGTGATTATCCCCAGGGTCGAAGGCTTGTCAACGCGAGGTCCCGGGAAGACGGCGTGCTATCCTCGACGCGTGCGTATTCGCGCACACGTGCTGCTCCTCGTGGTGGCGTCGGTCCTTCCCATCCTGATTTTCTCCGGCGTCATGGCCTACGTGTTCTGGTGGCAGCAGCGCGCGGCCTTCGAGCAGAGCTACCTCGAGCGGGTCCGCGCCCTCTCGATCGCCCTCGACCTCCGGCAGAACGCGACCCTTGCCGCCCTGCGCGCCATGGCCGATTCGCGCCGGCTCGACACCGGCGCCCTCCGCGAGTTCCTCGACGACGCGCGCGACGTGGTGGCGGCGCAGCGTATCTGGTCCGCGGTGGTGCTGGCCGACGCGACGGGCCGGCGTCTGCTCGACACGCGCCCGGGCGTCGACGGCAAGGGGGCCAACCTCGCCGCCGACCCCCTGTTCCAGCTCGTGCAGCGCACGGGCCGTCCCGCCATCTCGCCGCTCGTGAAAGCGCCGGGGGCGGAGGGTGACTACACCACTTGCTTCGCGGTGCCGGTGATCCGCGGTGGTGTCCTGCGCTACGTGCTGATCGCCGAGATCGACCAGGCGGAATGGCTGCGCTTCATGGCGTTCTACCCGGTGGCCCCAGACGCCACCCTCACGCTTCTCGACCAGAACGGCATCATCATTGCCCGCACCCTCCACAACGAGCGCTGGGTGGGCCGCCCGCCCTCCGCGACGCTGGCCCGCAAGTCGCGCGAGCTGCCCGCGGCGACCTATCAGGGCCCGGGGCTCGAGGGCCAGTGGTTCTACACCGCCCACAGCCGCAACACGACCTCGGGCTGGACGGTAGCCACCGGCGTGCCCGCCGAGAGGGTGGAGGCGCAGCTCCGCGCCGCGCTGGCGTCGGTGGCGGGGGGAGGGGCGGCGGCAGCGCTCCTCGCCGTCGTGCTCGCCCTCCTCCTCGGCCGGCGTATCGCGCGGCCGATCGCCGGCCTCGCCGAGCTGGCGGGCTCGCTCGCCAGAGAGGACACGCGGGTCAAGCCGGCTCCTGCCTCGAAGCTGCGCGAGGTCGACGAGGTGGCGGGCGCCCTCGCCGAGGCCTCCACCAGGCTCGAGCGGCGCGCGCACGAGCGGGACGAGGCGCTTCGCAAGGAGCGCACCGCGCGCGCCGAGGCGGAGGTGGCCAATCGCGCCAAGGACAGCTTCCTCGCCATGCTCGGCCACGAGCTGAGGAACCCGCTCTCCGCGATCCGGGCCGCCCTCGGCCTCCTCGAGGTCGCGGGCCGCGATCCCCAGACGGCGGCGCGGGCGCGCGAGGTGATCGGCCGCCAGGTCAATCAGCTCGTCACGGTGGTCGAGGAGCTGCTCGATATCGCGCGCGTGACGACGGGCAAGATGCTGCTGGACCGACGGCCGGTGGACCTGGGCGAGCTGGCGCAGCAGACCGTGCAGAGCCTCCGGGTGGCCGGCCGCCTCATCCGGCACGAGGTCACCGTCGAGACCGAGACCGCCTGGCTCTACGGCGATCCCGGGCGCCTCACCCAGGTGCTCACCAATCTGCTCGTGAACGCTCTCAAGTACACGCCGGAAGGCGGACGCATCGAGGTCCGCGTCGCGTCGGAGGCGGACACGGTCGTGCTCACGGTGACCGACACCGGCGACGGCATCCCGCCCGCGCTGCTCGAGCGCATCTTCGATCTCTTCGTCCGGGGCGATCAGGTGCTGGGCCGCACGGGGAGCGGGCTCGGCATCGGGCTCACGCTGGTGCGACGGCTCGCGGAGCTGCACGGAGGCTCGGTACAGGCGACGAGCGCGGGGCCCGGGCGGGGAAGCGCGTTCACGGTGCGGCTGCCCGGCATCGCCGCCCCCGCCGAGCGCCAGCAACCGGTGGAGCCCATCCGGAGCGTGCGCGGCCCGCGGCGCGTGCTCATCGTGGAGGACAACGCGGACTCGCGCACGATGCTGCACGCGATGCTCGAGCTGTGGGGCCACGAGGTGCACGAGGCCGCCGACGGGGAGCACGGGCTCGAGCGTGCGGTCGCGGTACGTCCGGATATCGCGTTGATCGACGTCGGATTGCCCGGGCTCGACGGCTACGAGCTGGCGCGGCAGATCCGCGCGAGCGTCGGCGGCGTGCACATCTTCCTGGTTGCGGTCACCGGCTACGGCGAGCCCGACGACATCCGCCGCGCCCGGGACGCCGGCTTCGACAGCCACCTCGCCAAGCCGGTGGACGTGAAGACCCTCGCCGGCATCCTGGGGGCGGCCGGTCGGCAGTCGGACCGCGCGTCCTAGCGCGGGCCGCCGATCACGCCCCGGTCGCGCAGCGCCGTCACCGCCTGCTGATCCATCCCGAGGAGCTCGCGGAGCACCTGCGTGGTGTGCTCGCCCAGCATGGGCGAGGGCGTGCGCACGGAGCCCGGCGTCTCCGAGAGGCGCACCGGGGCGCCCACCATCTTTACTTTTCCTGCGCGGGGGTGGTTCATCTCCACGAGGGCGCCGCGGGCCTTGACCTGCGGATGCTCCACGACCTGGGCGATGTTGTTGATGGCGCCGAACGGGATGCCCAGGGGTAGGAAGATCGCCTCCCACTCCTCGTAGGTCCTGGTGAGGAACACCTCCTGGAGCAGCGGAATGAGGGTGGCGCGGTTCTTCGCGCGGTCCACGTTCCTGCGATAGCGGGGGTCGTTCGCAAGATCGGGCCGGCCGATGGCGGGGCAGAAGATCTGCCAGAGCTTCTCGCTGCCCACCGCGAGGGCCAAATCACGGCTTTGTGTCCTGAACGTCTGGTACGGGAGCAGCGCCTTGTAGGCGGTGCCCATGGGGAAGGGCAGCTCGCCGTCCGCGAGGTAGCCGCCGATCATGGTGCCGAGCAGGGACATCTGCCCTTCCAGCATGGAGACGTCGATGGCCTGGCCGCGCCCCGTCTTCTCCTTCACCCGCAGCGCGAGCATGATGCCGAACGCCGCATACATGCCGGCGGTCATGTCCGCGATCGAGGTGCCCGCGCGCACGCCGCGGCCGCCCTCCTCACCGGTCACCGAGATCATGCCGCTCTCCGCCTGGAGGATCAGGTCGAGCGCCGCGCGATCCCGATACGGGCCGTCCTGGCCGAAGCCCGACACCGAGCAGTAGATGATGCCGGGGTTGCGCTTGCGCCCCTCCGCATAGGCGAGGCCGAGACGCTCGAGCGCCCCGATGCGGTAGTTCTCGAGCACCACGTCGGCCTTTTCGACTAACTTGAAAAAGAGCTCTTTTCCTTCGGGCGCCTTTAGATCCACCTCGATGCCCTGCTTGTTGCGGTGCAGGCTCACGAAGTACGCGGTTTCACCCCCCGGAAGCGGCGTGCCCCACGCGCGGGCGATGTCGCCGGCGCCCTTTGGCTCGAGCTTGATGACCCGCGCGCCGAAGTCCGCGAGCATGGTGGAGCAGAAGGGGCCCGCGAGGGCGTGGCTCAGGTCGAGCACGGTGACGTCTTCGAGGGGCAGGCGCATGCGGCTGGTCTCCTTCGAGGAGATGCGGGGTCGTGGCCGTCGGCTTGGCCGGTAGCCTATAATAGCGCAGCGGTACCCGGCAGACGGGGCCGGCCCCACAACGACTCTTCCCAGAACGAGAGGTTCTAGATGGCGAGCGATGAGCTGTCCGAACTGAAGATGGATCCCGCGTCCTTGTTCCGCGAGGACGTGTATACCGATCGCCGCATGGGGACGATCCGCGTCATGACGCCGGTGACCGGCGAGGGCAACGTCGATCTCAC
>Ga0075424_100003522_pt1 | contig 14683 bp, 12 predicted proteins | sample SoiMethybrSBSTD3_FD_75301 | JGI IMG/M metagenome (GOLD analysis project Ga0075424, IMG submission 75301) | Bulk soil microbial communities from a Populus tree surrounding site in Tennessee, USA - Soil MetaG P. TD hybrid SBSTD3 | ecosystem: Environmental > Terrestrial > Soil > Tree plantation... | reverse complement strand
CGAGGAGGCCGAATCGGGATTTGACAACCGCCTGGTGGGAGAGGAGAGTTGGCCCACCAGTTTCAGGTGCGGCCCTCAGGAGGCGCAGATGCCCCCGGATCGGTGCCCGGTAGCCCCAGCCCTTCGACGTCCTCGTTGACCGAAATGGTCGGCCTTCGTGTCTGAAGGGATTGCTCCCATGGCGCACTTCGCCAGTGGCCCGGCTCGCCGACCTGCCGCCAGGAACGGGAGGATGGTCGTGGGCCCTTTCGACAAACCCATGGCGCTCTTCTACGTGGGCGGCGAGGTCTTCGCCATCAATACGGTCTGCCCGCATCGGGGGGACCCCCTCGCCAACGGCCGGCCCGACGCCCATGTCCTCGTTTGCCCCTGGCCTGGCTGGACCTTCGAGGTCAGGACCGGCCGGCCCGATCTCCGGGCGGACACGGCGTGGCCGCCGGCGCAGTTCCCCTCGGCGCTTCCGCACACTTCGCGTGCGGTGGGAGAACCTGATGGCCTCGACCACCGGTCGAAGAGTCATGGGACCTCGTGGCACCACCACTTACAGTCGAACCCTCGTGCGGAGGAAGTCTCCCAACGTATCCGTCCGTGAGAAGCCTGACTTGTCCTTCTTACCTATCCTCTCGCCATAGTCCCACGTGGCTGGATGAGTCCGATCATAGCGTGGACAGACGCGAAATGAAGCCCCATGAGAACCTGGACCCTCTTCGCGCTCGCGGCATTGGCATTTAGCACGCTCGCCGGCGCGATTGAAGCGTTGTTAGCGCGGCGAGCACAGCAGCGGCTTCAGGAGAAATCATCGATCGTCCTCCATCGACTGGCGCAACCCCGCTTCCGCAATGTTCGGAATCCACTCGTCACGCGAGCACTCCAGCATGTCGGATTATTCTTCGGATTTCTGCTCGCAACCTACGTCGGCTGGCTCGTGCTGCGGATAGTGCATAACGTCGTCTCGCACTGATTCTAGGCAAACCGGGTCCACGTCACTCGTCGGCGAATCATCCCATGGCCGAGAACCTGATCATCCTCGTTGCTATCGCCTTAGTGGTCGCCGTCTTCTCCCTCATATTCTTCAGTATTCTCGCACGGCGGGAGCGTAGAGCCCTGCGGAAGCAGCAAGGGGGCAAACCCCAGCATAAGAGCGGTTAGAGCCTTCTGATCTCTTGGCGTGTCGGTTACGCAAAGGCTCGGCGTGGTCGCACGAGCCGCGTTGCACGACGAAGCCGGAGCTAGGGCCCAGCGTGCTTCAGGCCGCGGATAGAGTGGAGGGCCGCTACAGCTGGTGCGGCCGGGCAGGAGGTGATCCCCTTCCGCTGTCGGACGGCTGTTACGTTCGTGGCGGTGCTGGGGGAGGCGCGCTAGCCGGGTGCGCAATGCGCGCCCACAGGAGCAAGCGAGCCAGATGTACCCGCGGTCCTCCCATCGTCCAGGTCTCTCCGCACCGCTGGTTCTTGTCCGCCAGGCCGATCGCCACTGCGGCTCACTACTTGGCAGAGTCGCTCGATATAGGAAATGATTTTCTCTCTTTGGCCTGGTCGATACCTAAGTCCACCCGTTAAGTCGTCAGTTCCGACCGAGAACGTCGCTCGTGAGCCTTGGTGTCCCCGTGCAAGGGACTGTTTTGATAGTGATACCTCAAGCGCGACGGAACATCCCGAACTCTTGGCTTTCGTGGCGCCAAATTTGCTCGTTTCCGCCCCTTCCGAGCCAAACCTGAGCCTTGAGGGTTCAACCATTGTGACTATCTCGGTGGTTGTTCCGGTTTTCAATAGTCCCGAACAGCTGTCGAAATGTCTGGACGCCCTGCTGGCCGCATCGCACTCGGAGGTCGAGATCGTTGTCGTCGACGACTGCTCGACGGATCGCACTCGGCTTGTGGCCGCGGCCTACCAGCGAGTAAGGGTTGTGCAGATGGACCACAACTCGGGCCCCGCCGCCGCGCGCAACCGGGGGGCTAGAGAGGCCGGCGGCAGCATTATCTTCTTCGTCGATGCCGATGTCGTCGTGGCGCCGGACTCCGTCGATCGGGTAGCTCGGACCTTCGCCGACCATCCAGACGTCGCGGCCGTCTTCGGATCGTATGACGCTCGCCCCGCCGCAAAGGGAACTATTTCGCAGTATCGCAACCTGCTCCACCATTTCGTGCACCAGCACGGCAACGAGGAGGCGTCGACGTTCTGGGCGGGCTGTGGAGCCATGCGCCGCCCTGTATTCGAGGCAGTGGGTGGATTCGACGCCAAGCGTTTTCCGGTACCCTCGATCGAGGACATCGAACTTGGCTTCCGAGTCCGGCGAGCAGGCCATCGGATCCTTCTCGACAAGCAGTTGCAGGGAACGCACCTGAAGCGCTGGACGCTGACCTCGGTCATCAAGACCGATGTGACCCGCCGGGCATTGCCCTGGGCCCGGCTCATTTTGGAGAGCGGAAGCGCTCCCGGCGATCTGAATCTCAAGCGTGGCCAGCGAGTCAGTGGCGCCCTCGTGGTTCTTGCTTGCGCGCTCACCCCTCTGATGGCGCTGCGGCTCGAATCGGCGGCGGCTCCGCTGCTAGCGTTCGCGGTCGCTGTCTCGCTGAACTGGAGCCTGTACCGCTTCTTCGCTCGCCAAGGCGGCGTGATGTTCGCCGCGGCGTGCGTCCCGCTCCACTTGCTCTACTACCTCTACAGTGTCCTTGCCTATGCGATTGCTTGGGCGGACATCCGGCTCGGAGGCTGGCGAAGCCGAAGCCTGCTGGTCCGCGGGGCGTCGATCGGACCAAGACGATAAGGACATGGTGTCCAAACGGCGCGTAGTGGTGTTCGGCGCGGGCCCTGCCGGCCTGACCGCCGCCTATGAGCTTACCAAGCTCAGCGAGCGTCCGATCGTGCTCGAAAAACGCCACACCGTTGGCGGTCTTGCGTGCACCGAGACGTACAAAGGCTTTTACTTCGATATGGGTGGCCACCGATTCTTCACCAAGGTTGAGGAGGTGAAGAAGACATGGGACGAGGTGCTGAAGACCGATTTCCTCCGTCGGCCGCGGCTATCGCGGATCTATTACGGGCAGAAGTTCTTTCACTACCCATTGAAGGCATTCAATGCTCTCGCCGGCCTCGGCCTGTCGGAGAGTATTCTCATCCTCTTCAGCTACTTCCGCTGGCAGCTGTTTCCGTATCGTCGTGAGGAGACCTTCGATCAGTGGGTGACTAATCGCTTCGGCCGGCGACTCTTCCTGACATTCTTCAAGACCTACACGGAGAAGGTCTGGGGAATTCCGTGTTCGGAACTGAAGGCGGAATGGGCGGCCCAGCGGATCAAGGACTTGTCGCTGAAGACCGCATTGATGAGCATGTTCCTGAAGCCCCGCCAGACGATCAAGACGCTCATCGAGGAGTTCGACTATCCCCGCCTGGGCCCGGGGATGATGTGGCAGGCCATGGCTGAAGAGGTCGTGCGCCGTCAGGGAGCGCTGTTCCTCAACTGTGACATAGTGCAGGTGAAGCGGACCGGCAATCGCATCGACGGCGTGGTGGTGGACCGAGACGGGTGCACGGAAACGATCGAGGGAACCGACTTCATCTCCAGCATGCCGGTCACGGAGCTGGTCCGGAAGCTCGATCCCCCAGTGCCCGCTCCCGTATTCGAGGCCGCTGGGCACCTGAAGTACCGGGATTTCCTCACGATCGTTCTGATCGTTAACAAGCGGGACCTGTTCCCCGATAACTGGATCTACATCCACGATCCCGGTGTTCAAGTGGGTCGGATCCAGAACTTCAAGAACTGGAGCCCGTACATGGTCCCGGATCCGGAGAAGTCGAGCCTGGGTCTCGAGTATTTCTGCACCGAGGGCGACGACGTCTGGAGCATGCCCGATGCCGAGCTGATCGACCTCGGTAAGCGCGAGACCGCGTCGATCGGTCTGATCAGACCGGAGGACGTCGAGGACGGGTGCGTCGTCCGTGTACCGAAGGCGTACCCCATCTACGACGCCGACTACCGCGATTACCTGGCGACGGTGCGCGAGTTCGTCGACGGACTGGACAACTGCCAGACGATCGGTCGGAACGGGCTGCACCGGTACAACAACCAGGACCACGCAATGCTCACCGGCATGCTGGCCGTGCGAAACCTGATGCGTGGGGAGCGCAACGACCTGTGGAGCGTCAACACCGACCAGGAGTATCACGAAGAGATCCGGTCAGAGAAGACCGTCGAAACGCACGATCTCGACGAGCTGGTCGAGGGCGTACTCGAGCAGGTATTCCTCAAGCTCGACCGCGTCGCGCTGGGCCTGTCGGCCGGTACGATGAGCGCCCTCCTGCTGTTTCTCCTGACCCTGATCCTCGTGTTCAAGGGCGGGGACGTGGTCGGGCCGCGACTCGGCCTTCTCAGCGAGTTCCTGCCGGGGTACACGGTGACCACGGCGGGTAGTGTGGTCGGTCTGGCATACGGATTCACGGTGGGGTTTATCGGTGGATGGGGCTTCGGGTTGCTGCGGAACGTCTCGGTCTTCCTGTACATGGCGGTGATCCAGCGACGCGCCGAGCTCCAGCAGTTGCGCAGGCCGCTGGACTATTTTTGATGGGGCATGCGATGCGACATGATCGGTCCATCTCGGTTGCCGCATCGGGAGGTACCATGACGGTCAGCGGCAACGGGCTCGAGAAGGTCCTGCTGACGCGGGTCCTCCGACTGAACTCGAAGATTCATGGCGTGGTGATCGGGCTCCTGGCCGGGCTGGCCCTCTTCGTGGCCACCAACTGGCTCGTGCTCAAGGGGGGAGCCGTGGTCGGCCCCCATCTCTCGCTGCTCGGGCAGTACTTCATCGGGTACCGGGTCACCTTTGTTGGAAGCCTGATTGGATTCGCCTACGCGTTCGTCTCCGGGTTCGTCGTCGGCTACGGATTCGCGAGCCTCTACAACGTCTTCGCTGATCTGCACCAGCGGCGCGCTCGGAGACGAGGGTGACCGGAGCCGAAGCCCGCTCCGATGCCGGGGTCCTGCTCCGACGGCGCCGAGGGCTCCGAAGGATCACCATCGGTCTAGGGCTGGCGTTGGCGCTCGGGGGAATCGCGCTCTCCCCAACCGCGCTCTTGCACGCCCTGTTGCCGGATGGGACGGACCCGTCCTCAACGCTCGCGCTCGGGGCGCGCCTGTTCACGTACACGCTCATGGTGCTGGGCGCCTACATCGCGGCGGCCGCCTGGTGGCTACCTCCGCGCGTGGCATCGGCCGAGCGCGGGGGACTTTCCGAAAGACCGTTCGTGGCCGTGATCCTGGCCGGGACCATCGGGCTCGCGGCGGCCCTGCGAGCATATTCGTTGGACTCGGGACTTTGGTACGACGAGATCCTTATGCACGTCCAGGAGTCGTCGAAATCGTACGGCGAGATCCTCACCACGTACGATTCGAAGAATCAGCACTTTCTCTATACGCTGCTCGCCCGCCTGGCGATGGACTGCTTCGGGGACACCGCCTGGGCTCTTCGGCTCCCCGCCGCACTGTTCGGGGTCGCGGGCGTTGCTGCTCTCTACGCGTTCGCCCGCGAGGTCACCGATGCCTCGGAGGCGCTGCTGGCCACCGCGCTGTTGGCGTTCTCGTACCACCACGTCTGGTTCAGCCAGAACGCCCGTGGGTACTCGGGCATTCTGTTCTGGGCCCTCCTCTCGAGCGCGCTGCTCCTCCGGGCGCTCGGCGATGGTCGGCAGCGCTGGTGGGCGCTGTATGCGGTAACGGCCGCTCTCGGCGTCTACACGCACATGACCATGGTGTTCGTGATGGCCGGTCAGGCCCTCGTCTACCTCTCTACGGTGTGGACGCGCCGCGGGCGGCCTTCGCCCGCCCGCTGGGATGGCTTGCTCCTCGGCTTTCCCCTGGCCGGATTGCTCATCCTCCAGTTCTACGTGATCGTCCTTCCTCAGGTATTGACGGGTGTCGCCAACGAATCGAGCGTGGTCACGGTGTGGCGGAATCCCGCCTGGGCGATGATCGAGATCCTCCAGGGCTTGCGGATCGGGTTTTCCGGCAGCGCGGTCGGGTTGGTCGCTCTGGCGGTGTGCACTGTCGGCCTGGTGAGTTTTGTCCGGACGGCCCCGGCCGTGGCGACGCTGCTGATCGTTCCGGTGACACTGTGCGCGGCGGTGGTGATCGGTAGCGGCCACCATGTGTGGCCGCGCTTCTTCTTTTTCGGGTTCGGGTTTGCCGTTCTGATCGTCGTGCGGGGTGCCAGTGTGCTCGGCCGCTGGATCGGGACGGGCCTGGGACTCCCTCCCGCTCGGGCGATCCAGGCAGGCACCCTGGCCTCCCTCTTGCTGGTCGCCGGCGCCGCCGTCGCCCTACCACGGGCATACGCTCCCAAGCAGGACTTCGAGGGCGCGTTGAAGTTCGTCGAAGCGAGCCGAGCGCCCGGCGACTCGGTGGTGACGGTCGGACTCGCGACGATGCCGTATCAGCGCTTCTATAAGGCGAACTGGGGGAGCGTCGAAAGCGTGGAGTCGCTGGAGGCAGTGCGATCCCGAGGCCGGCGGACGTGGCTCGTCTATACGCTGCCGCCCCATCTGGACGCGGTCTACCCCGACCTCATGCTCCGGATCAGGAATGAGTTCCAGGTCGTCCGGATCTTCCCGGGTACCCTTTCGGGCGGCGCGGTCATCGTCTGCCGATCGGAAGGGATACCGAGAAGTGCGCGCGGCGGAGGCGCGTGATCGTGGAGCGACAGTTCGGCGACAGCCACGCCGACGCCGAGCGAGGCGTATCGGTGGTAATTCCCGCCTACAACGAGGAAGCGGCGGTGGGCGCTCAGATCAAGGCGATCCGGCGCGTACTGTCCGTCGCCAGAACACCGCATGAGATCCTGGTTGTCGACGATGGCTCAAACGATCGGACGGCCGCCGAGGCAGTAGCCGCCCACGCGCGGGTGCTCCGGCATCCCGAGAATCGAGGCTACGGGGCGTCCATCAAGACGGGCATCAAGGCGGCCGGCTACGACCGGATCGTCATCATCGACGCCGACGGAACGTATCCAGCGGAAGCAATCCCTGACCTGTTGACTGGACTCGACGCCGCGGACATGGCGGTAGGGGCGCGGATCGGCCCGCGCGTGCACATCCCGCGGATCCGGCGGCCGGCGAAATGGATCCTCGGCTGGCTGGCCAATCGCATCGCCGGCCGAAAGATTCTCGACCTCAACTCGGGGTTGCGGGCGTTCCGCCGCTCGTGCGTGGCGCCATACTTCCCGTTGCTGTCGGATCGATTCTCGTTCACCACCACCGTGACGCTCGCGCTGATCGCGGACGACTATCACGTCGTGTATCACACGATCGAGTACCACCCACGCGTCGGGCGCTCCAAGATCCGACCCCGCCACTTCATGGAATTCATGATCCTGGTGGTCCGGATGGCCATGCTGTTCCAGCCTCTCAAGGTGTTCACCCCGCTCGGCGTCACATTCCTCGCCGGGGGTGTGGCGAAGGTCGCTTTCGATATCGTGGCGCTGTTCAAGCGGGCGGATACGGCCGAATGGTCGCTTATCTACCAGCCGGCTATCTCAACCTCGGCCCTTCTCCTGCTTCTGGCCGGGCTCCAGCTGTTGATGGTCGGGATGGTGGCGGACAGTGTGCTGAGGCGGCTCGCGCAACAGCGGGGTCCTCTGGTGCAGTCTCGGGCGATCCGGGCGGTCGAAGAGCAGTATCAAGAGCCCGGTGAGCTTCTGGACTGACGCCGATTCTCGAATCGATGCCGCTGATTGAACCGATGCCGTTGCGTTTCATTCTTCTCGCGGGGCTACTCGCCCACAAGTCGCTGTGGGAGGTGCTCAAGCGTCAGCGGGCCCCGCGTCCGCCGTCGACCCGCGGGCCGCTCGGGCCGCTGACGATCGCGACGAAGGCGGTCAAGATGCTCGTGCTGCTCTTTCTCGTCGTGCAGACCCTGTTCCTCGATGTACTGCCAATCACGGCCGAACCCGGCGCCCTGCGAGGTGTCGGGCTGGCCGTCTTTCTCACCGGACTTGTCATGGCGATGACTGGACGGCTTCAACTGGGGCGGAACTGGGTGGACCTCGAGGACTACACGGTTCTGCCCGACCAGGCCCTGGTCGCGCGCGGCCTGTACCGGTATGTGCGCCATCCCATCTATGCCGGTGACATCATTCTCCTCATCGGGCTCCAGCTGGCGCTGAACTCGTGGCTCGTGCTCGGCGTGTTGCCGGTGGTCATCGTCGTGGTACGACAGGCTCGGGCCGAGGAGAACCTTCTGCTGCGCACGTTACCTGGTTACCGCGAGTACTGCGGGCGAACGAAGCGTTTCATCCCCCTGGTCGTATGACGTCGACCCATGTCGTGATCCTGGGCGCCGGCCCAGCCGGACTCGGAGCGGCGTTCCGGCTCAGCCGGCGCCCTGCAACGCGGGTCGCGGTGCTCGAGCGCAACCCCGTGGTCGGGGGCAACGCCGGCAGCTTCGATGTCGGTGGGCTCCGGGTCGACTATGGGAGCCATCGCCTGCATCCAGCCTGCGATCCGCGGATCCTCGCCGACATTCGAGAGCTGCTGGGCGCCGATCTGCTGGATCGCCCGCGACATGGGCGGATCAGAATACGCGGCCGCTGGATCCACTTCCCGCTCAAGCCGGTGGATCTTGCCTTGCGGCTGCCGCCGGGCTTCATCGTGGGTGTCGCGGGAGACCTTGTGCGGAAAGTGACGAAGCGTCGGCCACCGATGCCGCTCGCCGGCGAAAGCTTTGCCTCGGTGCTCGAAGCGGGCCTCGGCAGGACGATCTGTCGGGACTTCTACTTCCCATACGCCCGCAAGATCTGGGGCGCGCCACCCGAGGAGCTCGCGGCGGTTCAGGCGAAGCGCCGGGTGTCCGCGGGCTCGCTAGCCAAGATGCTCGGCAAGGTCTGGTCCGCTGTTCCAGGCTTGGGCCGATCCCGCGGGAGCCGCTTCTTCTACCCCCGCAACGGCTATGGTCAGATTTCCGATGCCTACTGCCGGGCCGCGCAGCGGGCCGGAGCGGACATCCGGCTGGAGGCACGCGTCCTCGAGATCGAGACGCAGAACGGGACGGTGGTCGGGGTCCACTACGAGCGCCATGGCCAGCGGTACCGGCTGGCCGCCGACCACGTCTGGTCGACGATTCCGGTGACGGTCCTGGCGCGCTGTCTGCGTCCCGCCCTGCCGGCCCAGATCCTTCAGGCCGCGGAGAGGCTGGAGTTCCGGGCGATGATCCTCGTGTATCTCGTGCTCGAGCAGGTCCAGTTCTCGGAGTACGACGCGCACTATTTCCCGGAGGCTGACATCGCGATATCCCGACTGTCCGAGCCGAAGAACTACAGCGCCTCGGGCAGGCCGGGCCGCCTCACCGTCTTGTGCGCGGAGCTGCCGTGCTCCACTGACGACCCGACCTGGTCCCTCGACGACGAGGCGCTGGGAGGGCTCGTGCGGGACGCGTTAGAGCGCGCGGGCCTTCCGGTGCGGGCGCCCGTGAAAGAAGTGCTGACGCGGCGACTGCCCAATGCGTATCCAATCTATCGTCGCGGCTACAAGGAATACTTCGACTGCCTGGACGAGCAGGTGGATGGCATGGCCGGCCTGGTCACGTTCGGGCGACAAGGCCTGTTCGCTCACGACAACACGCACCACGCGCTGTTCATGGCCTATTGCGCGGAAGACTGCCTGCGGCCCGATGGCACCTTCGACCGGCTCCGCTGGCAGACGTACCGACGTGACTTCGAAACTCATGTGGTCGAGGACTGAAATGGAATCGCGCCCGGCGACTGCCCCCGCGGAGGCGACGAGAAGTGGCCTGTCTGGGGCGCGGCTGGCCCGCAACTTCGTCCTCCTCGGAGGCGCTGAGGTCTTCAGCAAGGGCGTCACGATCCTGGCGTTCGCCTGTCTCGCACGGGTGCTCGGGCCCGCGGACTTTGGCGCCCTCGAGTTCGCGCTGGCGGTGATCACCATCCTCACGCTCCTGGTAGATTGTGGACTGTCGCCATACGGAGCGCGCGAGGTCGGCAAGGACCCGGGAAAGACCGGCGCCCTCGTCCGGCACATCGTCGTCACCCGTCTCGCCTTGGTCCTCGTCGCGTGGGCCGTGCTTCTCGCGCTGGTCCTGACGCTCGACCAGCCGTGGCCGACCCGTCGCGTGCTCCTCCTCTATGGGCTGCCGCTGGCGGTCCTTGCCGGTTCGCTGTCCTGGGTATTCCAGGGGCGCGACGCGATGGGCGTGGTGGCGGGTGGCTCGTTGCTTCGGTGGTCGATCTTTGCCGCGGGCATTGCCCTGGTGGTCAGGGATCCCGGCGACACATGGAAGGTCCCGCTGGTGGAGGCCGTGGCGATCGGCGGCATGGTCGCGCTGTACGTCTGGATGTTTCGCTCTCGCTTCGGCACGTGGGGTTCCGGAGTGAATACCGGCCACATCGCGGCGCTTCTGCGCGAGACGTTTCCGATCGGCGCCAGCGAGCTGACGTGGGCGCTGCGCGTGTACTTTGCCACGGTGGTGCTCGGGGTCCTGGTAGGTGGAGCGGACGTCGGATGGTTCGGTGGCGCCCACCGGATCGTGCTCGCGCTGCACACCTTCGTATGGCTCTACTTCTTCAACGTGTTGCCGTCGATGGCGCGGACGAGCGGGCGCCCACGGGCCGAGCTGCGTGCCCTGATAGGGGGCTCTCTGCGAGCGAGCGCCTGGCTAGCTGTTTTCCTCGGTGTTGTCGTTACCGCGCTGGCCGAGCCGATCGTGACCGTCCTCTACGGCCCGGCCTACCAGGCATCCGCTCCCGTGCTGCAGGTCCTCGTCTGGCTCGTGCCGGTGGCGGCGATGAGTGGTCACTACCGCTACGTGCTGATCGGCTATGGCCACCAGCGCCGGGAGTTCATGGCCGCGGTGGTGGGCGCCGCCGTCGCCGCCCTCCTGGGCATGATCATGGTCCAGCGGTTCGGCATGCTCGGGGTAGCCGGCGCGCTGGTCGCCTCGGAGGTTGCCATCTGGGCGCTCGCGTTTCTGTTTGTTCGTCGAGAGGTGACCGCGATCCCCGCGGGGCGAATGCTCTGGAAGCCGGCCGCGGCCGGCGCCGGGCTCGCGAGCCTGTTCTGGCTCTGCCCGCCGCGCACCGGTTGGCTGCCCGCCGCCTTGGCGGCCGTCGCCTACTGGCTGTGTGCCGGACTGACGGAGCCGCAACTCCGCGGTGATGTCCGAGCGCTCCTCTCGGGGCGTCGTGTCTCGACGCGGCCGAGGATCGTGTAGACGATGACGCCGAGCAGAACCTCCGTCGAGTCGGTCACGCCGGCAGTATCTCCGCGATGGCGGGTGGACGGGGTGCCGCCCACCGCCCCTCCCGGGTTGGCCCTGAGGCTGTTCGCTACCTGCTGGATGCTCTTCGCGCTCCACTTCGCGACAAACACTGTCCGTGAGATCTATCCGGCTCTCAGCCTCGGCGATCACATGAGTTTCAACGTGTCGGAGTATGCGGGTTTCCATCCAGACATCTTCGAGCTGCCAGGCCGCGGGGTGTTCATCAACAACAATCCGGGGGCCTCCATCCTCGCGGCAGCGCCGTACACGCTCGCGCGTCCCGTGATCGATCGCGTCGTCGACCATATCCAGCGCGGCCGGGCGACTGCACCGCGGGCGGTACCGGAGTACCGGACGATCTATCCCATGGCGCGCGAGTTCGTGGCCAAGGCCCGGGAGCGTGGCCTGGACATCAAGTTCGGTCTCGCGGCCGCGGTCATGCAGGTGGGCCTGATGGCGCCCTTCTCGGCGGCGAGCGTCGTCGCGATGTTCTGGTTGCTGCAGAGCCTGACCAGCTCGAGTCGGATGGCGCTCTGGCTCGCGTTCCTTTACGCGTTTGCCACGCCGGTGCTGTACCGGACCGCTCAGCTGAACCAGAACATTTTGGTCGCCCATTGTGCGCTCTTCGCATTCGTGCTCCTGTGGCGGCCGTGGGACGAGCCCGGTGCACTTCGGCGTCCGTCCTACGTGCTGGGCGGCGCTCTGGCCGGCTGGTGTGTCGTCCTCGACTACAGTGGCGTGGTTGCCCTCGCGGCTCTCGCCATCTACGCTTTGGCCCGTAGACGGGCCCTGCCGCGTGAAGCGCGCTCGGGGTGGGATGTGTGGCAGTTCGCGATGGGTGCCGGCGCCGCGCTGGTCGTCCTGCTCGGATATCAATGGGCGGCCTTCGGCAGCCCCTTCTTGCCCGCTCAGACCTACATGCCGCCGGCCACCTTCACGCATCACGGCTATCGCGGCATGGACTGGCCGCGCCTGGATCTCCTGTGGGAGACCGCCTTCGGGATGCGCTATGGGCTGTTCACGTCCGCACCCATCCTCTTGCTGGGACTCTATGCTCCGGGATGGCGACGTGGGCGGGGTGGCCTGCTCGGCTCCGGCGAACTGGGCTTCGTCGTTCTCTTCTGTGTGCTGTTTTTCGTGTTCGCGGCGGCGAATCAGTACGGCCGCATGCAGTTCAACAGCGGAGTGCGGCACATCGTGCCGGTCACCCCGTTCTTGTTCCTGCTGGCCGCCGGGCCACTTGCCCGGATGCCCGTACCCGCCGCCGTGCTCATCGGGATTCTGGCGACGTACTGGTCCTGGTGCCTCGCGATGTACCGCGATGTCGAGCAAGGCATGGGCGTCTTGGAGTCGGTGATCCACATCACGCTCGAGGGCTTCCGCTTACCGTGGCTCACGACCCTTCAGCAGCTTGGCTACGTGGCCAACACCTCGGTGGCGCCGGTATTCGCGTTGACCGCAGCTGTCCTGTGGGTACTGTGGCGGTGGCGGCCCGACACCAACACGGCGCGGACCAGTCATAGCGTGCCTGCCGCCAGGGGTGGCCGATGAAGACACCCTTTGCGGCCGACCCGGACACCACGGCGGCGGCGGTTCGGGCCGGTGCGCGTGGCCGCTCGCTCGCGGTCCTCGCACGCTGGTGGCCGTTCATGGGCTGGTGCGTGCTGGTGCTGGTCGGTCAGGTCGCGACGTTGGCGCTGATCGATGCCGGCCGCCTGATCCAGTATCAGCACTACCGGCCACTCAAGGCCCTCGACTCGCCATGGGGGACGGTCTCACTCGTGTGCCTGCTGCTTCAGGCGATGCTGGTGACCGTCGGCATCGGACGACGCTGGGCAAGCCTCTGGAACTGGGCTCGCGCTCACCTCGGCATCGGCACGCTCTTGGGCGCTGGCGGCGTTGCGGTCGCCTGTAGCGCGGCGGTCTCGCGTGATGTCCACGCCTATATTGGCGAGGTGGTGTTTGCTAGCGCCGTGCAGGTCGTCAATGTGGGGACGCTCATTCTGGTGGCCTTGGCGCTTCCCAGCGCGGCGCTCCCCACGGTACAGCGCTGGGTTGAAGGCCTGCGCCACCCTTCGGCGAGAGTCGACAAGCTCGTGCTCGGCGCCGCACTCTGGGTGACCGCGCTCACGGCCCTGCTGAATGTCCTGGCTTACGAGCGCCATCCGCATGTCCCGGACGAGGTCCTCTATATCTTCCAGGCGCGCTACTTCGCCAGTGGCCAGCTGACCGTGCCGGCGCCTCCCGTGCCGGAGGCGTTCAGCTTCTACATGATTCCCTTTCGATCGGCGCAATGGTACTCCCCGTTTCCGCCGGGTTGGCCTGCCGCGCTCGCGATCGGCACGCTCCTCGGCGTCCCCTGGCTCGTCAACCCACTACTCGCCGGCCTGAACCTGGTGCTCGTCTTCCTGCTCCTGCGCGAGCTCTACGGCCCGGGTACTGCACGTATGGGTGCACTGCTCATCGCCATTTCGCCGTGGCACATCTTCCTCGGGATGAGCTTCATGGCCCAGCCGCTCACGCTGACATGTGGCGTCGCGGCCGCGCTGGCCCTGATCACCGCGCGTCGGACCGGTCGAGCACGCTGGGCTTTCGTGAGCGGGTTGGCACTGGCGGCGAGCGGACTCGTCCGTCCGCTCGATGCTGCCGTCATTGGTGTGGTCCTCGGGGTCGCGGTGCTCGCGACGGGTGTGAGCGCATTTTCGTCGCGCTCTGCCGGCGCGTTTCTCGCCGGTGCGGCACTCCTCGGCGGTGTCGGCCTCACCTACAACAAGCTCATCACGGGCAGCGCCGTGCGGATGCCGCTTGAGGCTTACTATGAGGACTACTTCGGCCCTAAGGTCAATGCCCTCGGATTCGGCCCGGAGCGCGGGTTCGGCTGGGCGCTGGATCCCTTCCCGGGCCATGGACTTCTCGACGCGCTGGTCAATGCTAGCCTGAACGCATTCTCGCTCAGTACCGAGCTCTTCGGCTGGGGCATCGGATCGCTCGCGTTCGCCGTGCTGCTGCTGGCCTCTCGGCGTGCCCGCCGGCGTGACTGGGGCATGTCGTTGGTCATCGTCGCGGTCGTGGGAGCCTACAGTCTCTACTGGTATAGTGGCGGGCCGGAGTTCGGTGCCCGGTACTGGTATCTGGCGATCGTTCCGCTCGTGGCACTCACGGTGAGAGGTATCGAGTGGCTGGCGGACACCCTCGAGACCACGACCGGAGCCGGGGCGCGCGTCTTCGTCGCGGTAGCGGTGGTGGGCGCTCTGACGCTGTCGACCTATATTCCCTGGCGCAGCGTCGACAAGTATTACGGCTTTCTCCGGATGCGTCCGGATGTTCCCGCGCTGGCGGCCGAGCACGGCTTCGGGCGCGGCCTCGTCCTGGTGCGAGGCGACTGGCATCCGGACTACATGTCTGCGTGGGTATACAACTC
>Ga0075424_100003521_pt1 | contig 14683 bp, 11 predicted proteins | sample SoiMethybrSBSTD3_FD_75301 | JGI IMG/M metagenome (GOLD analysis project Ga0075424, IMG submission 75301) | Bulk soil microbial communities from a Populus tree surrounding site in Tennessee, USA - Soil MetaG P. TD hybrid SBSTD3 | ecosystem: Environmental > Terrestrial > Soil > Tree plantation... | reverse complement strand
CAGCGGGAGGCTCGCGCCGCCTCAGCACTCAATCATCAGAATATCTGCACGATCCACGAGATCGGCCATCAGGACCGGCAATATTTCATTGTGATGGAACTATTGGAAGGTATGACGCTGCGGGAGCGCATTCCGGGTAGATACCTTCCCACGGACCAGTTACTCGAAGTTGCAATCGACGTTGCCGAGGCTCTCGATGCGGCTCACGCCAAGGGCATCATTCATCGCGACATCAAGCCAGCTAACATTTTTGTAACCAGATCCGGGCATGCCAAGATTCTGGACTTTGGACTGGCGAAGCTTACTCTGGAGCACTCTCGACCGAGCGAACCCCAGGCCCCAACCGTCATGAGCGAGGCTGCACTGACCAGTCCGGGCGCGGCCGTGGGGCACAGTGGCCTATATGTCGCCCGAGCAGGCTGCCGGCGAGGACTTGGATGCGCGAACGGATCTGTTCTCGTTCGGTGCGGTGCTCTACGAAATGGCCACCGGGCGGGCTGCATTTTCGGGGAGCACTTCAGCAATGGTTTTTGACGCCATCTTGCATAGGGCTCCCCTGTCTCCGGTTCGCCTGAATCCCGAAGTGCCCCCAGAACTGGAACGCATCGTAGCCAAAGCTCTTGAGAAGGACCGCAAACTTCGTTACCAGACCGCCTCTGAAATGGTGGTTGACCTGAAACGTTTGCGGCGTGAGATCGACTCTGGTCGAGTCAGCTCGGTGTCTGGGTTTAGTTCGCCCGCATTGCCGACGGCAGGACGGGTTGTGGGTTCAGTGGCCAAGCCACCCACTCACAGCATGCTGCATGTGATCGGGGCGGGAGCCATGATTATTGTTCTTGCTGTCCTCGGGTATTTCCTCCGCCCCACTCTGCCCCCGCCTAAAGTTACCGGATACACGCAGATCACTCACGATGGCCAGCAGAAGAGTTTCATGGGGCAAGTCACGGACACCGTCCTGAGCGACGGTCCGCGCCTCTTCATCCAAGAGAACGTCAACGGACGGTTTGTGATTGCGCAAGCTTCTTCCTCCGGTGGAGACACGGTGCTCATGCCGACCCCATTTGCCAATGTGACTCCCTTGAACCTCTCACGTGATAATTCCGAGATGTTGGTAGGCAGCTTCACCGGGGCGGAGGTGGACCAGCAAATCTGGGCCTTGCCCGTGCTGGGCGGCTCGCCACGACGAGTAAGCGATTCTACGGGTTGGGATGCGACCTGGTCACCAAACGGCAACTTGCTGATCGCCCGCAGCAATGAGCTCCTCGAGGTCTCCTCTGGCAACACGCGCCGTTTTGGACCACTGCCGGATTACAGTTACTGGTTTCGCTGGTCACTGGATGGGCAGGCCTTGCGCTTCACTGTGAGTGAGGCAAGCGGTAGCAGCTCGGTGTGGGAGCTTTCTTCAAGTGGTGGAAACTTGCATCGCGTTTTACCCGAATTGGCTGGAAAGCATCACCAAAAAGGCACTTGGACACCAGACGGAAGATACTTCGTCTTTCAGGCCCTCGAACAGAATCGCATGGACCTGTGGGCGACGCGAGAGCGAGGCGACTGGTTTCACAAGGTTGACCATCGTCCCGTGCGGTTGACCTCTGGCCCGATGAGCTTCCGGGGTGCGCAGCCCAGTCCGGATGGGAAGAGGATTTACGCCGTGGGTGAGCAGTCTCGGTCTGAGCTTGTTCGCTACGATGCCAAATCTGGTCAATTTCTGCCTTACTTCGAGGGTGCACCGATTGGCGACGTCACCTTTTCTCGCGATGGGAATTGGCTAGCTTATGTGACCTATCCCGACGGCATCTTGTGGCGCAGCCGGGTTGACGGAACTCAAAAGCTGCAGTTGACCTCGGCCGGGCAGTCCGGCGTTTTTTTGCCGTCCTGGTCTCCAGATGGCAAGCAGATCGTTTTTTCTAGAGGAGAAGGCACGAAGCATGCCCGGCTATATCTCATCTCAGCTGATGGCGGTACTCCGCGGGTGCTCACAGGAACAGAATTCGACGCCGTTTGTGCAAGCTGGCTGCCAGACGGCAAATCGGTCGTTTTTCTGGAGATCAGAGGCACACCGTCGTTTTCGGTCGTCAAGACAATCAATATAGAAACCCTGCAGGTTGCCGAGATTCATGATTCAACGGGTCTGTTCGATCCGGTCGCATCTCCGGACGGCCGTTACATTGCCGGACCCAACACTAACGGCCAAAAGCTAATGCTGTTCGACTTGAGTACCCAGAAATGGTCAGAACTGCTCACGATGAATGTGGGCTGGACAAGCTGGTCTCGCGATAGCAAGTACATCTATTTTGATACTGGTCTCGTTGAAAACCCGGCGTTCTATCGTGTGCGTGTGGCTGACCGAAAGCTACAGCGAATAGCCGACCTGAAGGGATTTCGTCGCGTGGTTTTTGCCTGGATTCCGTGGAGCGGAATTACGCCGGATGGCGCACCAATGCTCTTGCGCGATATCAGTTCGCAGGAAGTCTATGCCTTGGATTTTGAAACTCCTTGATTGAACGCTCTCCACCAGAGCCTTCGATTCCGTCGGTTGTTGACCGAATACTGCGATTACCTCATTGCCCGGCTAAGAACATCGCGCTCAACGGAGGCTTTCCCTCAAGGTAAAGTGTCATTCCTAAGCTGACTTGCCTATCTCCTCCTCTGATTCTTGTTCCACATCCCCGCCGTGTATTCCACTCAGCAGGGCCGCTCTCTCATAATGCATTGACCTGAGCAGAGATCGCGAATCGACTCCGGCAGCCGCAACTTACTTTTAGGCTATGGACGTGGAACCTTCGAGGCCATCTTATAATCGAGCAGCTATGAAACCACCTCTCTCGCTGAAGCGAATCGGAATCTGGACGGGTGCCTTCGAACCACAGCCTGCCCGCAAGGTCCAAGAGACCGTCGCGGAGCTCGAAGAACTCGGCTACGGCGCGGTGTGGTTCAGCGAGGCGTTCGGCCGCGAGACATTCACCCAGTCGGCCTTGTTGCTGGCTGGGAGTACCCGAATCGTGGTGGCCAACGGAATCGCCAACATCTATGGACGCGATCCCTTTACTATGGCTTCTGGACAAAAGACATTAAGCGAAGCCTATCCCAGTCGTTACCTGTTGGGTCTCGGTGTTAGTCACGTCCCCCTGGTGGAGCAGTTGCGTCGGCACAAGTATGCGAAGCCCATCGAAACCATGCGCGCCTACCTGGACGCCATGGACGCGGCTCCATATGCCAGTGTGCCGCCTGCGGCAACCTCCCGCGTGTTGGCGGCGCTAGGTCCCAGAATGCTGGAATTGGCTGCGAAACGCAGCGATGGAGCGCATTCTTATAACGTCCCGCCCGAACACACTGCCCAGGCTCGAGAGTTGATGGGCGCAGGCCCATTGCTGTGCGTTGAGCAAGCGGTGATACTGGAAACCGATGCAACCAAAGCACGCCAAATTGCGCGCGGATTTCTTAACGTTTACCTTGGCCTGCCGAATTACACCAACAATTTCATCCGGCTTGGTTTTACGGAAGAAGATATTAAGGACGGCGGGAGCGACCATCTGATCGATGCGATTGTTGCCTGGGGCGATGCGAAGGCTATCCAAAGCCGGGTGCAAGCCCATCAGGCTGCGGGCGCGGATCATGTCTGCATTCAGGCGTTGTCCGCGGATATTAAGGCATTACCGCTGCGGGAGTGGCGCGAACTTGCTAGTGCGTTGATTCAATAGGCTGGGGTGCTCGCGTGCCCGGCCATCATCTTGTCTATTGCCCGTCCTACGGTAGCGAGCAGATAAATGCCTATTACACTCGCAATGTTGCAGTGACCGGTCGCGAACTGGGTTCCACTCGACGTGATTGGACATGCCCCATACCCAACTGAGCAGGGAGTCGGCTGTAGTAAAACTGTAGTAGTTCCATGGTCAGAACGGGCCAAGTCGATCAGTACGCGTCAAAACCCGTTGAAGAATCAGGTAGAGTAGAGAATTTTCAGAACCAATCAGAACGCACCTGTGTGCCCATAATCCCATGGTCAGGAGTCGGAATGCCTGCGTTCCAAACCTAGCCGGGTTGCGTGATGTCAAATGAGCACGCAGTCTTCTTAACCCGTAAAGAAAGAATCCTAAAGCCTCCTCAGCCACTACCCGTGTCGGCGTCGCCCTAGCCAGATTCCAAGTCCGAGTCCCGCCAGCACAGCACCGGTCAGTTTCTTTCGACTGGTAATTGGAATGAAGCGTGTCTCCCGACTGCTCACCTCTATCACGCCGACGGGAACTGCGCGCACTCCAGCTCCGCCCCCGCCTCCTTCGCCACGAGCTTTGCTTTCACCAACCCCTCCCGTGCCCGCACCCGCACCGTAGCCGTACGATATTTTTGCAACAGGGATGATTGTTTTTTCGTGCGCTGAGATCGGTTCGCCGTAAATAGCTTTCACGCTCGCTTGGCCGAGAATGTTTTCCCTTAAGGATTGGAGGAGAGCCAGACTGCCCATGAGAGAACTCCTTGCAGGAAACATTATCCCACTTGGAGCTTCGGCATGTAGAGACTTGTCGTGAGTGCGGGCGTCGGTTGCCCTTCGTGGTGTCTAGGCAGTTTTTCGTCTTTGCTGTCTGCGCTGGTCTCGCTCTGCTGGTTTCGGATGCTCGTTTAAATGGAATGACAGACACACAGGGCAGAAGTTCTCGCGGCAAAACTCACACTGCTGAGTGTGATTCACGCAAAGCGAAGTCCCACAGTCGTAGCAAAGGGTTCCTGCGGGGCGTCCACAGGCAGTGCCCAGAGCGTCTTGCAGGCCTCGGAACTCGACCACTCCGCAAAGGAAATAATTCATAGTCGACCTGCTCAGATGGTCTTTCGCTGCTTTCTCCACTTCGCCCAACGCGCTTTCTGAGCCGCCCGAATGTTGGCAAGCGCCGCTGCGGAGATCTTGCGCCGTCTCCGCCCACTGATAGAGACCACCTTCTGTCCCCTGGCCTTCGCCCAACGAGCCCGCTGCGCAGCCACGATCCGAGCGCGACCGGCAGCAGACAGGGTTCTGCTGGTTCCACTGTTACTCGTGCCTTTGAGGGCCGAGATTGCATGGTTGAGGCGGTCGATCTGATGTGTGAGACGGCTGCGCTCCTGCTGGAGCTGATTAACTACTGATGCGATATTGGCCATGGCGCATTGTAAGAGACCAAGCCAATCGGATTCAATACGCATGAACGCAGTATTGCCGGTTCGCATCATGCCTGCCGGATGATTGCTGGCAATCGACCAGCGAGTGGATTTGTGCTTGCACTGGTTCCGGTCGCGCTCTGCCTGTCTCTGCTTGCTGTATTTCTGATGCGCTGGAAGACAAGGCGGCCGCTTCCTGAGAAATCGATTATCAGCAGCAGCGTCGTCAATAATTGAGGAAGCCGAAATTGAGGAAGCCGAAATTTCTTGCTGACTATATCCGCTATCATCCCGACGATCGCACGCATTTGGGATTAAGGAAGGCAACCCCCAGCCGCAGAGTTCACTCTGCGGAACGGGGTTGCGTTGTTTCTCATCTGCGACTCGGTGGCCTGCACCATCGATATGAACGCGCCGCATAACAGAATTCTGGGGGATCTTAGGTTCTGCCGCTCGAAACAACTTAGAAAATGTCTGCGCTGGGCCAAAACTGGGGACGATAATTCGTTCGCTTAGTTCAGACCTGACGTTAGCCGGCGGCCTTGAATTGTGGCGAATGACATGGTTCTCACCGCGACGGGTTTCCTGGATGACGATCTGCGGACAATGTGCAAGTGATTCAGAAGACCGGCTCGAATCAGAATAGCTCGATAGTCGCTCCGTGACCCGAGGCGGCGGCAAGGCGACCGTCACGCGTGATTAGGGGAGCGCTAAGTTTCTCAGCAAGCACGATATAAGCAGCGTCGTAGGCAGAAAAATTATGCCGGAGTTGCCAAATGCGAGGCAGCAGAACGAGATGAGGATACCGGGTCAGCCGCAAGTCTACGAGGTCGCGGACCGCCTCGGCAGCGCGCGTTCCGGGGACGACTCCTTGCTGTGTGAGACGCCGCAGCACCTGTGTGACCTCAAGATCCAGGAGGTGAGGCGCATGCAAAGTCTCGCTGTGTGCATAGATTCGCCTCTCAATGCGCCGTCCCGGAGATGTTTGAAGAAGCCAGTCGACTGCAGCCGACGCATCCAGAACAATCATCGCGCTTCGCGTTCTTCTCGTACCAGCAGCGCGGTATCGATTAGTGCCGAGACGGGCTTGCGCTTGTGCAAGCGGTCTCGTAATTCTGTGAGGGTTGGCCTTTCTGCGATTTCTTTGATCTCCGCTAGCAAATAATCCGACAGCGACATGCCTGCCAGCGCCGCGCGAGCCTTTAAACTCCGGTGTAACGCGTCGGGCACGTTGCGAAGCTGAATCATTTTTGACATGCTATTAGCATACTTTCATGTGGACGACATGTCAACAGACGCTCTGGCGCGTCGTCCCAGTCGTGGAGGACGTTCTTCAGCACATAGGCGTCACAGCCCCGGGGGACTGCCTCGTGCGACCACCGCGCAGCGTGAAGAAGGACCTAAACCGTCTTCGGCGAATTTTCTGGGCTTCTGTGGACAGCAGCAGAGGATAGCAACCCCATGTACTTCAGATGTTCTTGATCGCGGGGTCGCCCGGCTGGATTGTAGTTTTCCATTCCAAGGTCTGGGTTTGCGTCCCATCGGTGAGCACCAATTTCTCTAGCGGAAGCACTCCTTCCACCAATTGAACGCGTAGCGACCGACCACCGAGTTCAATGGTGCCAAAGCCGGAAGCGGTGGAGAAAAAGGTTTTGAACGGGCGCATGGTGAGCTGGGGACCAAACCAGAGTGTCCGCTGGACGGCAGAATAATGGAACCCAGCCAGAGCACCAAGCAATGCAAAGCTGGCCATGGCGCGAGCGTAATAGTTGCCGCACTCATATTCGTTCCAAGGGTTACGGATCCGCCCGTCGTAACGACTCCGCAAAGCCTTAACGATGGTCAACCCCTCTTGGACGAAACCCTCTGCTATGAGATGCGCGGCTACTTGGTATTCGATTCCGGTCCACACTTCGTCGGAGTAAACAAAAGGCAAGGTGGGTTTGCCACCCAGAGGCCAAGTGCACAACAGCAACCCTGGCTCGTGGCCCATGGCATAGCCAGGACGTTGCGCATTGGCATGCAGGCTAAGGTCCGTCTTGAAATTGTGCTTGAAGATGGCTTGCAGTGTCTTTTGAACTTTCTCGCGAGCAAGCGGGGTATCAATTCCGTACATTCGCGCCATCCACGCGCCAATGACTCCATCCGACAGACATCCGTTGCCATATTGATATTTGGGGCCTTCGTGCTTTAGGAGTCTCTGCATTTCGCTACTGTGTTCGTCGACCTGCGCCACCATGCTGGCGAACGAGGTGTTATGCAGTCCCAGATATTGCACCTTCTGTTGAAAATACTCGCCATTAAAGAGTTGCTCTTCCAGAAAGCGCGCACAACGATGGGCCAGATCGTCGTAAAACGTGGCATCCCGAGTTTGTTCAACGGCTCTAGCCATCTGGGCCAAGGCCGAGAGCGCGCCCAGGTAAATACTCGTACACATGCCGTCCGGCCCCCAAAATTCGATGTCGTAGGTATTGTGGTGAGGCTCAAACAAGCCTCCCTGGTGATCCGGATCCCAGGTTCGAATGCAGTAGTCTAGGCTGCGTTTGGCCAAGGGATACATCTTCCGAAGCCAATCGATGTCTCCGGAAATTTGCCAGTCACGAAACACTTTCATGATTCCGCCCAACTGCCCATCTGAAGCAGCGTGGAAGTCGTGGGTGACCGGACCCTCGGGAAGTGCAGAGCGGAACGTGACATGACCGTTTTCATCCATCGAGCGTCCTAATTCCAACTCGCGTAGAGTCCGTTCCAATTGCGGGTAAAGGTGAGGAAACGCTTGGGCATAGTTCCACACATGCGTGCAGGAACCATGGCAGCAACCAGCGTCGGGAAAGCATCCTTCCCAGCCCCAAAGGTCTCCATTCTCCAGACGCAGCACGGTGGGAGACTTGAGGATGGCCAAGTTCGCGGAGACCGCATCCAGCACATACGTCGGCAGAGTAGAGGAAAACAGCGCTTGCTTGAACGCAAGCGTGCGCGCTCGCAATGAAGCGTAATGCTCTTCGACATAGAGAGCTATTTCGCGGGCATCGTTCCAAATCGAAGCATAGTACGGCCGCCACGGCGGTGACGCTCCTTCCGGAGAAGAACGACAGTCGGTACCGCCTTGGGCAAGGGCCGCGCCTCCAACTTGCAGATAACAATTTGGGAAATGCCATGCGATAAGGATAGGGTGGGTTCGCGATTCACCTGGGGCAAGTGCCCCCGCAAGCAGAATCGAACCGCCATTCCGCCCGCGAGTATCGATTGGGTTGGATCCCTCGTTGGCAGTGAATGTACCCGTTGAAACTTCGCGCCAGAGTGCCGATAGAGAATCGAATTCCCACCCTGGGCTGCGCAGCCACATTCCCTTGATGCGCGGCTCATTGCCGATGGCGGTCAGGCAGGCGCTCCCGTAACCTTCGGCATTGGGCTTCTCCAGGTTGTGCAGAAACACTCCCCGCTTATGAATCGCGGTGTTGCGGCTTATCGATTGCTCCTTGCCGCATCCAGGTGCCAAGTGAGAAAGATGGTAGGAGAATTCATACTCCACAGTACGGGGTGAACTATTGTGAAGCGTGTATTCCAGGATGGCACACGGTATCCCCGAGTTCTTGTCATCGAGCGGGATAAAAGGACTCCATGCACTGAGGGAGACCTGCAACGGAACCGATGAATCGCTGATCCTGGCCTCTGCGAAGGGGTATTCTCCTTTGAAAACGCACTTTTCAAAACGGGGAAGCCCTTCGAACCCACCTCGGCGGTATCCCTCTCCCTGCAGCCCCTGATCGTAAATTTTGAGAACCGGGAAGGGCCCCTCGACAAGTTTGGTTACGGAAGGCACTCCTTTAATATGGAGGATGGCGAAAGCGGCCTGGGAAGAAGCGTAGCCCTCGGGTAGCGCTGTGGTTGAGGGATGATTCCAAATAGAAAAATCCTGCAATCCACCGTAGCCATTCAGACAGATGCAACCGGCTCCGATCCCTCCCAGTGGCATCGCGATTTGTGTGGCATTGTCGCCGCTGAATGTGCGCTGCGGTCCGGCCTCGAACAGTTCTTCCGATGAATATGGAACCCGTTCAGAAAGAGGAACCGAAGGAGGATTCGAGACTGGCGCCTCCGGCTGGACGCGGGGCAAAGGTACTGCTGCACCCAATGCTGCAGAGGAAGTGATCGCCATGAACTCTCTGCGAGTGGACTTATCTAAAGGCGACATCGGGTCCTCTGTCGGGACCAGAGGCTAGGACTGTGCCGCTGGAACTCCTTAAGATTAAAGAACACGATTGTAGCCGAATGAACTGCAGAAAGAACGCAACCGTCTCGCGTCTAAGCTAGCCTTTGCCAAGTTGACGTAATAGTGCTGCGAGGGTGATCGACAATTACTTCAAGCGGTCCGGAATCAAAATCACGCCAGCTCACGAGGCGGACCATGTCACCATGGCAATATCCTTGATAATGTCGACGCGTGGCATGGGGCTGCTACCTGCTGACCCACAGAACTTTCTCCCTTCGTCTGTAACGAGTCGCCCTCTGAAGGGAGAGTCACCAACTGTCGATCTTGTCCTCGGTTACAAAAAATCGAACCAGTCTCCCATCCTAAAGCTCCTACTTTCGAGATTGGACGAGTTGGTCGCCCGTGCGTCGAATAAGACCCGATAAAACTCGAAATGGATGGCAGCGACTATCGACTTCCTGAGTCAGAGGCGATCAGATGTTGAGTGCTGCAATGAGTACTGGCAAACGCGCCTCTCGCCCTTGTATTTTCGATTGGTCGGTAACTCTTACAAAGTCGGGTTGCGGAAGCGTTCGGTGTTGACTGCCTGTTGCTGATGAGTGACGTGCGCGACCGCCCGGGTGTATTTTGTTGACAGCCCGAATGCTGACGAGCGTTGTTTTAAGCTCTTAGGCGCTGAGACAGGTGTGAGATGTTATCAAATCGGAGCCGCCGTTAGGGATGAGCGACATAGACCAAAGCGCGGTCGGGAAGGCGGCAACCGAGCGATACGAAGGCCTCTTCCGCGTTTCGCAAACCCTTATCTCAATTCGCTCTTCGGAGGAACTCTTCAGGCTTCTCGCACGCGAGTTGCGCGCGGTAGTGAATTTCTATGTGATGGGCGTCGGCATCTATGACGAGAATGCGCATGCCATACATCTCACGTCGTACGGTGAACCCGGTGTCCCCCTTCAGGTTCCACAATTCACGCCGGAGGAAACCTTCACCTGGTGGGTGTACCACCATCAACAGCCGTTGATAATTCCGTCATTGGACACGGAGACTCGATTCCCAGCGGTGGCCGAGATGCTCAAGAACCGCGGGGTTCGGTCGGTATGCGTGCTTCCTTTGACGACGGTACATCGGCGCCTCGGAGGCCTCGCTTTCGGCAGCATAGAAGCTGATGCCTATAGCGAGGAGGAGGTTAACTTTCTCTCGTTCGTCGCCAACCAAGTGGCGCTGGCGGTGGATGACGCGCTGAACTTCGACGCCTTACAACATGCCGAGGAGGCGCTGCGCGCGAGCGAACAGAGTTTTCGCCTGATCGTAGACAGCATCCCCGGGCTCGTTAATACTACGACGGCGAAAGGTGAGTTCGAATTTGTCAGTCAGCAATGCCTGGACTATTTTGGTACTACTCTTGAAGAATTGAAGGCTCAGGAATCGAAAGGTTGGACCACCTCAAACATTGTTCATCCCGATGACTTTCCTCACATGCTGGCCACGTGGAGGCTCTCGGTCGAAACTGGGCAACCTTACCAGTCTGAGCACCGTATTCGACGTGCCGATGGCGTATACCGCTGGTTCCATGTACGCTCTCTCCCCTGGCGGGACACGGAGGGACGTATCATCCGCTGGTATACGCTGCGGACGGATATTGATGATCGCAAACGGGCAGAAGACCGGTTGCAGTTGCTCCTCGATGTGACCAATCAGGTGGTCTCAAATTTGCAACTCCGCGACCTCCTGGGTGCAATCTCGTCTGGCGTCCGGCGCGTCATGCAATGCGATCTGGTGAGTGTCTGCTTTCCCGACTCGGAGATGAAAAGACTGCAAACGTTCGTGATCGATTTTCCAGACAGCAAAGGATTCATTCGAGAGGAGCTTATTTCGATAGAGGGGTCGCTTGGTGGTCTTGTTTTCCGCACTGGTAAAGCATGGGCGGGCAATGCTTCAGACCTGCTTCAGTCAGGGCTAAAGAATGATCCAGCCATTGCCGAGGGTCTCAAAACCGGCTGTGTCCTGCCACTTATTAGCCGGAATGGCGTTCTCGGCGTTTTGGCGCTTGGCCGCCGCGAGGACAATCCTTTCAGTCGAGTCGATATTGGGTTTCTTACGCAGGTGGCGAACCAGGTGGCCATCGCGGTAGAGAACGCCACTGCCTATCGCCAAATCGAAGAGGCTAGGGCCGAACTGGAGAAAGCTTTCGAAGAAATTAAGGAGCTGAAAGACCGTCTTCAAGACGAAAACGTGGCGCTCCGGGAGCAAATCGATCAGGCCCTCATGTTTGAAGAGATTGTAGGAGTCTCTCCCGCCCTGCGAACGGTGCTTTCTCGCGTGTCAAAGGTTGCGCCGACGGATTCCACTGTTCTGCTCACGGGTGAGACGGGCACAGGCAAAGAGTTGATCGCGCGCGCAATTCACAAGAGATCTCAGCGGTCGTCCCGTGCCTTCGTCAGTGTGAATTGTGCTGCAATTCCTGCTTCCTTGATTGCATCGGAGTTATTCGGTCATGAGAAGGGGGCTTTTACGGGGGCAACGCAACGGCGACTGGGTCGGTTCGAGCTTGCGAAAGAAGGCACGATTTTCCTCGACGAGGTCGGTGAGCTACCTGCGGAAACTCAAATTACGCTATTGCATGTTCTGCAGGAGCGGGAGTTTCAGCGTGTGGGTGGCAATCAGTCTATCCGAGCGAACGCGCGGGTCATCGCCGCCACCAATCGCGACTTGGAGGCTGCCATCGCTGAGGGGACATTTCGCAGCGATCTGTATTACCGCCTCAATGTTTTTCCGATTGAGATTCCTCCCCTGCGGGAAAGAAGAGAAGACATTCCCCTGCTGGTCGAGTATTTCATCGACCGTTACGCAAGAAAGGCAGGGAAGAGCATCCACGGGATAAACAAAAAAACTCTGGACCTTCTCCTCTCGTATCCCTGGCCGGGCAATATTCGCGAGTTGCAAAACGTCATCGAGCGGTCCGTCATTGTATGCGAAACAAAGAATTTCTCCGTGGATGAGAGTTGGCTGTCGCGGAAGCCTCTTGTGCACGATCCGAAGAGCCATTCTCAAAAGCTTGCCGCCCAGGAAAAAGAGATGATTGAGGCCGCCCTCCGGGAAAGTGGAGGGCGAGTGTCTGGACCAACTGGAGCGGCGGCAAAGCTGGGGCTTCATCGGTCAACCCTAGAATCGAAGATCATCTCTCTGAAGATCAACAAGTACGGTTTCAAGGCTGGAAACTCCTCGAAAGCCAGCTAGCCGCATCCCCACCCATTCGCCAAAAAGAACGCCTCGGAAACTTGCTGTAGGGAATTTCAGCAATTGCCGAAGATCCCTACATTTCACCAGCGGCTAAGCCATCTGTCTTGATCACTTTGGGTTGGAACTGCGATTGCCCATAACCAAAGAGGCAGGCCCAAGGTGGCCGTACTGAAGAGAGGGAAGATGCTCAAGATCACGAGGGCAGCGAATGGAGAAGTGATCTTTACAGTGAGCGGTCGAATGGACGCTGAACACCTGGCCGAATTGAAAACGCTGCTTCACTCAGAAGCGAACGGTCGCCGCATAAGCTTGGACCTAACGGATCTAACTCTAGTGGATCAAGACGCTGTCAGTTTTCTAGAGCGCTGCGAAGCCGGCAACATCCAGCTCAAGAATTGCCCGGCGTATATCCGCGAGTGGATCACGAAAGAACGAGGCCAAAACTAACAGTTCATCTAGCTAACGGGAGAGAACACGCCGACGACCACTGGAAGGCGTTCATGTACAGAAACGTTGCGCAGCAGGAAACCATGCGAATGCGAGTCGGGATGCGAGACGAGACCAGAGTGGCTAAGGCTTCGCTGTTTTCAGCACTGACCTGCGTGCTGGCTGCAGCACTTTGCCAATTTCCTTGTGCAAACGCGCAAATGAGTGGAGTAGTACTCACGCTCGATGAAGCGCTCCGGCTGGCTCGTTCAAACAACCGAGACCTCAAACAGTTTGGATTTGACATAGACAGACAGCGAGAAGCAGTGGGCGAGGCAAAGGCGCACTTGTATCCTAGGTTCGACACCTCAGTCCTTGCGGCCCAGTTGCTCGCACCACTCGATTTCACAATCAACAAGGGGCAGTTCGGTACTTTTCCAGGAACAGGGCCGATCCCGGGATCTAACACCAATCTTCACACGCCCGCTCGTCCAATAGCGATTGCCGCGGTCACCGCGACCCAGCCCCTTACGCAATTGATCCGCATTCGGCTATCCATCGCAGACCAGCGACTCAAGGTCAACGCTGCGCAGTTGTCCTTTGCCGAACGCGAACAGAAGCTAACCGCGGATGTTCGCCAATCGTATTATCGAGTTCTCCAGTCGCAAATCCAGTACGAATCACAACAATCGTGGGTGAAGTATCTGGAGGAACTGCAGCAACTCACCGATCGGCGTTTCAGCCAGCATGTTGCACTCGAGGCCGACAGACTAACTGTTAGGGCAGAAGTAGCCAAAGCAAAGTATCAATTGATCACCATCGAAGATGGGCTTGCTGATAGCAAAGAGATCCTCAATCATCTCTTAGGACGCAGCGTACAGACGGACTTCTCAGTGGAACCCGTTCCCGCCACGCTTCCCGAACAAGAAGACCTTCCCGCAGCCAGATCGATTGCGCTCGAACATCGGCCAGAAATGAAACTGGCAGCAAATCGCGTGCGTGAAGCTGAGCTGGCGACCAGGACCGAGAAATCGCATTACATCCCGGATGTTGCCATCCAAGCCAGCTACTTTACTCCAGCAAATATTAATTTTTTGCCTCAAAACATAGGCGCCATTGGAGCGTTGCTCACTTGGCAGCCATGGGATTGGGGAGAGAAGCGCCATAAGGTCCGGCAAGCGGCACTTGCCGAGAAGCAGGCGGGACTCTCCGTCGATGACACCCGCGAACAGATTCTTATTGATGTGAATTCCAACTTTAGACGTCTGCGGGAAGCGCGTTCGCATCTCGCAGTGACAGAGGCAATTCGCGAAGCCGAGGTTGAGAGGATGCGCAATCAAAAAGAAGCCTATTCTCAGCGGTCGATCTTGCTCAGCGATTTGCTAAAGCAGCAATCTTCCCTGGCTGAGGCGGACAGCCAATACCATCAAGCGGTTCTTGCCTATTGGAGTGCGCGAGCTGATTTTCAGAGGACGCTGGGTGAGGAGTAGAGCCATGAAGTATCCCCCAATATGCGGGCACAGATCGAACACGTCAGTGGTATGGGTCGCCCTGTCGTTCGCGCTGGTGTGGGGCACCGGATGTAATCGCGAGACTCGGATACCCGCACAACCGCCAAGGGCCGTCCGGCTCGCAACCGTAGCAGTGCCCCAGACGACTGGAGAGACACTGCGTTACTCC
>Ga0075424_100003520_pt1 | contig 14684 bp, 2 predicted proteins | sample SoiMethybrSBSTD3_FD_75301 | JGI IMG/M metagenome (GOLD analysis project Ga0075424, IMG submission 75301) | Bulk soil microbial communities from a Populus tree surrounding site in Tennessee, USA - Soil MetaG P. TD hybrid SBSTD3 | ecosystem: Environmental > Terrestrial > Soil > Tree plantation... | reverse complement strand
CTGGCTGATCTCGCTGAAGAAGGGATCGCTGCCGCGATCGTCGCCGCGCACCGCGGTGATGCCAGAGCCGGGCGGTCCGGTGAAGAGGACCTCCGAGGCGAGCTGGATGCCATCGTCGAAGAACGTCTTGAACGTGGGCACGAAGCCGGACGCGCCGATCGGGAACGGCGGCAGCGTCGGCGTGGTGCCGAAGCCGAACGTGCCGAGGTTCACCAGCGCGGAATAGTGGAACGTGAACGTCCTCTGGGCCTGCGCGGTGAGCGAGCCGCTGAAGACGCACGCGCCGCCGGTCGAGGTCGAGAACTGGCCGGCGACGGTGGCGTTCAGCGTGCCCTGGTCGAGCGAGCCACTGAGCGTGCCGCTGCCGGTGCCGGTCAGCGGGCTGCTGAGCGACCGGAAGATCACGCTGTCGAGCGAGCCCGTCACCTCGCCGAAGAAGTCGATCGTCGCCGTGAAGGCGATCAGGTACTGGACCGGCACGCCGCCGAGGGTTCCGCTGAGGCTCGCCTGCCCGACCGCCGTGTCGCCCTGCTGGTCGTTGATCACGAACGACCCGGCGAGATTGACCGAGCCGGTGACGTCGCACGGGCCGGCAGCCGGACGTGACACCGGCCCCGTCGGCGCCGGCGAGGACTGCGTGAACTGTGCGCTCGCCGACTTGAACTTCAGCCCGGGGCTCACGGAGATCGCGGTGGGGAACGCGCTGCGGCCGTTGTTGGTGCTGTCGGCCTCCGGGAACCGGTTGTCGAAGTTGGCGACGGCCGACAGGAAGTACTGCCCCGGCGGGAAGGTGTCGTCGAGCATCACCTGCGTGGGGAACGTGGCGGTGGCCCCGGCGGCGAGCCGGCCGACGTCCTGCGTCGCGACCAGCGAGCCGGCCCGCGGGTTGGTCGCGTCGAAGTCGGCGCTGCGCACGATGTACAGGCCGATGCTGAACGGCGGCGAATCGACCGCGCCGATATTGCGCACGGTGCTCGGCGTGGGCACGCCCTTGCCGGTGACTCCTCCGGTGGGCGAGGCGACCGACACGATGACGAGATCGGGACGGAAGTCCAGGATCGTCACCGACGACGCGTTCACGCCGGTGACCGCGGCATTCACCGGGTCGCTCAGCATGACGGTGAACACACGATTGCCGTTTCGGCGGGAGGCGTTCTGACTCAGGATCGGCACGACGAACGGCTTCGTCACCTCGCCCGGGGCAAACGTGATGATCTCGTTGCGGGTCGCGTAGTCCTGTCCGTCGAGCGCGGTGCCGTCGACCGTCCGCGCCCGCACCTGGGCGGTGCCGTCCGGTACGCCGGAGCGCATGACGGAGAGCGTGACCGTCGCTGCCGTCTCTGCCACTGACATGGCGGCGCTCGCGAGGCTGACGGTCTGCTGGCGGTCGACGACGAGCACCGTCATCGCGGAGGGAACGCCGAGCGTCGCACCCCCGGTCGGCGGATCGAGGCTGAGGACGATCGATTCCGTGCCCTCCGGCTCGCTGTCGGGGGTGGCGACGAGATCGAAGCTCTGGCTCGTCACGCCGGGACCGAACGTCAGCGTGCCGCTGGCCGGCGCGAAATCGGCGCCCGCGGTCGCCGAACCGCCGGTGGCCGACCAGCCGACGCTGACGTTGCCGGCGAGATTGGCGCCGCTGCGGACCACGGTGATTCGTACGGTCGATCCCTCCGCGACGCTGGCAATCGGGCTCGCGAACTGCACGCTGCCGCCGCTCTGCCGCTCCAGCAGCGTCAGCACCGCCTCGCTCGGGGAGGCCACCGTGCCCCCGACCGCACCCGTCAGCCGGACTCGCACGGTGCGCACGCCGGCCAGCACGCCGTCGTCCTTCGTCGGCACCGTGAACGTCGCCTTGCCGGCGGCTCCGCCGATCGTGAGCGATCCCGACACGGCGGTGTAGTCGAACCCGGCGAGACCGGTGTCGTCGGCAGTCGTGAAGCTCACGACCATCGGCGGTGCGGAGGGCGGCCCGCTCCGCGTCACCGTGATCGTCGCCGTATCACCCTCGACCACGGCGTACGCCGCCGAGCTGAGCTGGACGTGCGGCAGGCCGTCGGTGATCACGAGCGTCGTGCTCGTCAGTGCCCCGAGCCCCGGGGCATTCGGCAGGCCCGCGGGGCTCGGGTTGCTGAGGGTCAGGCCCAGCACACGGTCGGTCGCGGCCAGAGGGCTCGCCGGCGCCAGGGTCAGGGAGATGGAGGCTGTCGTCTGCCCGGCTTGCGGGAACGTCAGCGTGCCGTTCGTCGCCGAAAGCAGCGCCGTCGTGTCGCCGGTGATCGTATAGTCCACCGTCACGCCGCTCGCCAGGTTGCTGCCCATGCGGCTCACCGGCACGGTCACGCCGGCCACGTTTTCGGTCACCGTCCGGGTCGCGCTCGTGAACTGGATCGTCCCGCCCGTCTCGTTGTCGAGGACCCGGACCGTGGCGGTACCGCCGGCCCCGAGCACCGGGGGGAGGGCCGCCGTCGCACCGACGCCGATCGGATTCGCCAGCACGACGGAGAACGAGCGGTTGCCGTCGAGAATCGTGTTGGGTGGGATGGCCAGCGCCATCGTCCGGCTCGCCATGCCGGCGGCGAAGGAGACGTTGCCCGACTGCGGCGTGACACCAGCCGCCGCCGCACCCGTCAGCTGCCAGGGGACGTTCACTGCGCCGGCGGTGCCGGCGCTCCGTGTGATCGTGAGCGTGACCACAGCGCCTTCGACGGCCGTGTACACCGTCGGCGCGAACTGCAACGTGCCGCCAAGGTCCACGTCCCGGATCGTCAGCGTGGCGCCACCGCCGCCGACCGGTATGCCGACCGTACCGGGGTTCGGAGTCCCGAGCAGCAAGGTCACGACCCGATCGTCGTTGAAGCCGGTGCGCTTGTGCGTGCTGACGGTGACGGTCTGGCTTCTGACGCCGGGCCCGAACGTCAGCGTCGTCGCGCGCGCCGTGTAATCGATGCCCGAGAGCGCCGACATGTTGCCGGTCGAGAACGGTACGGTGACCGTCCCGGAGGCCGGCCCGCCGCGCAGCACCGTGATCGTCGCCGTCCCGCCCTCGTCGACCGCGTAGGACGGCGTGCTGAACTGTACGGAGCTCCGCGAGTCGACGATCGTCACCAGCGCGCTGGTCACCGCGCCGAGCGTCGCGCCGCCGGCAGGGCTCATGAGCGTGAGCGGTACCGTGAGGTTGCCGACCGGCTGGCCCCCGCCGAAGAAGAGATCGCCGAAGATGAACAGCGGCACGGTCGCGGTAGTGGCGTTCGCCTCGAACACCACAGTGGTCGCCAGCGGGGCGTACTGCAGACTCGGCGTCGCCGTTCCGGTTCCCGTCAGCAGCAGCACGGACGCGCCGGCGGCCAGACGGCCGCCCGTCCGGGTAAGTGTGATCGAGACATTGCCGGTGCCGGTGGCCGGACGCGCGACCGTGTAGGCGGCCGCGCTGAACTGCACCACCCCGCCCTGCTCGTCGTCCACGATCGTCACGACGGCCTGGGTCGGCGAGCCGAGCGTGGCGCCACCCTGCACGCCGGTGAGCGATACGAGGAACGTCTCGTTACCCTCCGCGAGCGCATCGGCGGTGATCGGCACGCGGATGGTCTTCGACGTCTCGCCGAGACCGAACGTGAGCGTGCCCGAGGTCGCGTCGTAGTCCTGGCCCGCCTGCGCCAGCCCGGGGCACGGCGGGGAGGCGCACGGCCGATCGGCCGTCGTGTAGCTCACCACGACGCCGCCCGCGGAGCCCCCGCTGCGTGTGACCGGGATCAGCACGGCGCCGGCACTCTCGTTCACCGATACCGACGCCGTGCCGAGGCGCACGACGCCGCCGCGGTCCGTGTCAATGATCGTCAGGACGGCGCTGCTGCGCGGCCCCAGCGTCGACGCGTTCGCGCCGCTGAGCAGGAGCAGGACCGAGCGCGGGCCGCTGGCCGTGTGATCGGGCATCAGACGGACGGTGAAGCTCTGCGTGGCGATCGTGGGGCCGAACGTCAGCGCGCCGGCAGTCGGAACGTAATCGACGTTGCCGACGGCGGTACCGTCCGCCGTGGAGAAGCGCACGGTGGCGGCTCCGGTCATCGGCCCGCTGCGGACGACCGTGACCGTCGCCGTGGCCATGGTCTCGGCGACGCTGTAGTTCGCCGCGGCGAACTGGATCCCGGACTGGGCGTCCCGGATGGTCAGCACCGCGTCCTTGAGCGCGCCGATCACCGGGAGGCTCGTGCCGGGCCCGGCGGCCACGCCGGTACTGGAGCGCGCGTTGCTCAGCGAGAGCAGCACCGTGCTGTCGCCGGCCACGCCGGGATCCGGCAGCACGGGAACGCTGAACATCGCCGAGGTGTTGCCGGCGTGGAACGTGAGCGTGCCGCTCGTGGCCATGTACTGCTGCCCAGCGCGCGCGGTCCCGTCCGCCGTGGCGAAGTCGACCAGGACACCACCGGCCGTGCCGCCCTTGCGGGTCACCATGATGGCGGCGCTCGTGTTGGCGCCCACGAGCTCGGTCACCGAGAACGCGCCGGCGCTGAACTGGATGTTGCCACCGACCTCGTTGTCGGTGATCGTCACCGTGGCCGAGGCCGGCGTGCCGAGCGTCGCGCTGGCCGAAACGTTCGTTAGTGTGACGGCGAACGTCCGCGGCCCGTCCACGAGCAGGTTGTCGAGGATGGGCACGTTCACGGTCTTCACGGTCTCGCCGGCGCCGAACGTCACGCTGGTGCCGGCGGGCACGGTGTAGTCGCGGCCGGCCTGGGCGGTGCCGTCGGTGAGCGCGAACTGCACGACCACGCCGCCGCCGGTGCCGAGCGAGCGCTGGATCAGGATGGGCACGCTCTTGGCGGTCTCGGCGACCGTGTAGCCAGCGGCGCTCAGCCTGACGGTGCCTGGCTTGTCGTCGTCGACGATGGCCAGCGTCGCGCTCGCCCGTTCGCCCAGCGTGGCGCCGGGGCCCGCCGGATTGCTCAGCGTCAGCGTCGCGCTACGGTTGCCGTCCACCGCGGAGTTCACGAGCGTGCGTAGCATGAACGTCGCCGACGAGGCGCCGGCCGGGAACGTCAGCGTTCCGCTCGTGGGACTCATGAGATCGCCGCCCGCGCCGGTGGCCGTCCACGTCACGGTAGCCGGCGCCGACGTGCTGCCAGTGCGCTGCACGGTCGCCATGAGGGTATTGCCTTCGGCGACCGTGTACGCGGCCTGGGAGAAGCCCAGGAACGCCGCGTCGTGGACGAGCGTAACGAGCCCGAAGCTCACCTGCCCGCTCACATTGGCGGTGAGGACGCCGAGGATCAGATCCTTCGCCGCGCGCATCGTGCCGCGCACCGTGTAGCGCGCGGTGCCGCCGGCAGTGGCCAGGGTGCCGGTGACGCTCCCGTTGGTGCCGTCGATCGAGAGTCGCCCCGTCGCGAACGTCGTGAGCACCGGCGGTGCGGAGATGTCCACGAGCGATCCGCTGCTGAGTGCGCCGGTGGCGTTGAACGTGGCCTGGCCGATCTGGATCGTGCTGGAGGCGAGCGCGCCGTCCACGCGGTGCAGATACATGCGCCACCCACCCTGCAGATCCCCGGCGGCGAACCCGCTCGCGCCGAGGCGCGACATCGCGACGAGGCCCGGGAACCCGGCGCCCTGGGTGACCGCGAAGAGCAGATCGCGCCCGGCCGCCGAGCCGTCGGCGTTCGTCGTGAGCTGGCCGTCGAGCTGGGCGGTCGTGCCACCGATGGCGCCGGCGGCGCCCACGGTCGCGCAGCCGAAGCTCGAGAGCCCGTCGCTGCGGCGACTGCGCACGCTGCCGTCGGCGAAGGCAAGATCCGCCTCGGCGCAGCCGTCGGCATGGAAGGTAATGGAGCCCGCGACCCACGTCGCCTGTCCCGGCAGTGGGGCGCCGGCATTGCTCGGCGTGAGCTCGCTGTAACTCCAGTCGCGGGTCGTGACCCCGCCGAGGTCGGCCGAGCCGAACGTCTGGCCGGCCTCGACCTTCACGAGCGCGACAAGTCCTACCTGGGCCATGACGCTGGCGGCCCCGATGATCGCGTGCCCGCCCACCAACTGGCGTCCTTCGCGCAGGGCGACGGTGCCGGCCGGGCCATTCTCGTCGGCGAGATCGAGTGTCCCCGTCACCAGACCATTGCTCGTCACCGACACGTTGCCCGTGGCGCCGAAGACGCGCGCCTGATCGTCGATCAGCGCGCTGCCCGGCAGGACCAGGCCGGCGGCGTCGAACGAGATCGCGCCGCGATACGCGCGCACACTGCTGGTGTTGCCACCGACGGTGGGTGTGGCGAGCTGGACGACTTCCCAGTCACCGGCGAGGTCAGCCGGCAAGAACGGCTGGGCGCGGACGGGCGCCGGCGTGAGCACGACCAGCGCGAGCAGGGCGAGCACAAGCGAGGCCTTGCTGGAGCGGCCCCTGGTCATGCACTGACCCCCTGCGGCAGCGGCCTTGTAACTGACAGGCGTCGCTCGCGCCGCATTCTAGCCGAACGACGCGACGTTGTGTGGCGCGGTCATGGTCTCCAGAACCAGCAGCCGGCGCTCGTCTCACCGTTCAGGCCCGTGTACTGCACGCATACGTTGGCCTGGATCACCGGCTTGCCGTTGCACGTCGTGGGCAGCGTGAACGTCGCCTGCGTCGTTCCCGCCGGCGGGTTGCTGAGCTCGCCGGTCTGCAGCGAGCAGAAGGGCGAGAAGCCTGGCCCGCTCGACGCGACGTACACGTTCGGGTTGACGTAGAAGTTGGCCACCTCGAAGCTCGGCGCCGTCCAGGAGATCGTCGTCGGCCGGCCGAGCACAGACGCCAGCCTGAAGCCGGCCGGCACTGTGAGGCGCACGACGTCGTTGGTGAGGTCCGCTTCCGGCGCGGTTACCGTCACCACCGTGGTCTGCTGGTTGAGGGTGGGGTCTGTTGGATGCGTGCTGACGGTCACGTCGAACTTCGTGCCCACCGGAACCGTGACTGCTCCCCCGCTGTCGGGCGCGTTATCGAGGTCGATGAAGTCGCTGAACCCGTCGACCGTGATCGGGCCGCCGAAGTTGCTGGTGAAGGAGTAGTTCAGGCATCGCGGCGTGTTGTACGGCAACGCGGGGTTCGGAGAGCCGGTGGCCGCGTCGTGATTCTGGATCTGCACGAAGAACGGCGGCCCCGATTGCGCCGGGCCACCGCCGGCGAACTGCGGGCAGGAGGTCTTGTTCGGCACGAGACCGCTCTGGACGTTGGCGAAGACCTGGAGCTGCCGCGTCAGGCACCCCGTGGCGCAGGGCGTGGGACCGGGACTGCCGAAGTCGTTGTACTCGACGTGCACTTGGGGCAGGACCTGGATACTGATGGCCTTGCCGTAACTCTGCTCGTAGAGGTGCCCGACGAGGTCCGAGTACGTGAACTGGATCGACTGCACCGTCGACCACTTCACGTTGCTGAAGCCGGCGTCCGCGAGCGTGAAGCTGGTCACCGAGGGGCTCAGGATCGGCGAGCGCGGCCGGTCTCCCGCCGTCTGGCTGTCGACTCGTACACCGATGCCCGCCATGAACGACGGGGGGGACATGACGCTGCCGTTGAGGCGGTTGCGATAGACCCAGCTGATCGACAGGAGGTTGTCGTCGGCATCGACGTTGACGCTCGGGAAGATGACGACGAACGACGCGTTCGTGTTGAACGGCGCCAGCGTGAACGTCTTCGTCTGGCCCTTGTAGAGCACGGTCCACGTGCCGCCGGGCAGGTTGCCGCGGTCGTTGTTGCCGACCCGGTACCGCGCGTGATCGCCTCCGACGTCGCTGTCGTCCGGGTCCGGCGTCTTGTTACTGATGTTCGAGCCGGCCGGCCCGGTGATGCGTACCGTGCTCGGGTCGGGATAGTCGCTATCGAAAAAGACCTCGAACTGCACGCCGGCGCCGCGCGGCCCGGCCGGGAAGACCGGCTCGGCCGGCGTCAGGCCGAAGCCGAAGCTGCTGAGGTTCTCGAGTCCGGTCCCGCTGATCAGCGAGAAGGACGTCTGCGCCTGCGCGGCGAGCGTGCCGGTGAACACGCAGGTGCCGACCAACGGGCCGCTGAACTGCCCGCTCACGTTGGCGAGCAGCGTACGGCCGTCGAGCGTGCCGGTCAGCGAGCCCGTGCCGGTGCCCGTCAGCGCCGACGTCAGCGACTTGAAGACGATGTTGTTCAGGGTGGCGGTGACGTTGCCGTTGTCGTCGCCGGTTCCGACGAAGCCGATCAGGTACTGCACCGGCTGATCGTTCAGCGTGCCCGTCAGGTTGGCCTGCCCGATCGCCGAGTCGTTCTGCTGGCTGTTGATCTGGAACGTGCCCGTCAGGTTCACCGTGCCCTGCGCGTTGCAGGTGGCAAGCGGGCGGGCCGGGCCGGGACCGACCGGCGGCGAGGTCTGGCTGAAGGCGGCGCTGGCCGACTTGAACTTGGTCAGGTTGGTCTTGACCGTGAACGGCGCCGCGGCGCTCAGACCATTGTTGGACGTGTCGCCCTCGGGGATCGTGAGACCGAAGTTCGCCACGGCCGACAGCAAGTAGTCGCCGGCCGGGAATCCATCGTCGAGCGCGAACTGGGTCGGAAATGTCGCGCTGGCGCCCGCGGCCAGACCGGTCACGGGCTGGGTGGCGACGAGTGAGCCGGCTCCCGGCACGCCTGCGTCCGGAGAGTCTGCCCGCACGATGAAGATGCCCACGGTGAATGCGGGTGCGGCCACCGGCCCCAGGTTGCGCACGGTGCTCGGCGCTGACACGGTCTTGCCGCTCAGCGTACCGGACGGGGGCGCAACGGAGGCGATCACCAGATCCGCACGGAAGTCGAGGATGCTGAGCGTAGCCGTGCTGGCCGCGTTCAGCGCCGCGCCGCTCGGGCTGCTGAGCACGACCGTCAGCGCGCGATTGCCATTTCGGGTGAGCGCATTGGTGGTGACGATCGGAATCGTGACGGTCTTGACGATGTCGCCCGGGCCGAACGTCAGCGTCCCGGTCGTGGTCTTGTAGTCCAGATCGTGGATCGCCGTGCCGTCGACCGTGGTGAAGTTCACCGTCACGGTGCCCGTCGGCAGGCCGGAACGGACAACCTGGAGTGTGGCATTCGCGGTCGTCTCGCCGACCGTCGCCGTCGGGGCGCTGAAGCCCACGCTCTGCTCTGCGTCGACGACGAAGATCGTCATCGCCGTCGGTGAGCCGCTGGCCGCACCGCCGCCGGGGGCGCCCAGGCTCAGGAGGATCGTCTTGGTGCCGGTGGCGACCAAGTCCGGCGTGCTCGTGATGTCGAAGCTCTGACTCGCGACACCCGCGTCGAACGTGAGCGTGCCGGACGTCGGACTGAAATCGTCGGGCAGCGCGGTGCCGCCGGTCGCAGACCAGCCGACGGTCACGCCGCCCACGAGGTTGGCGCCTGTCCGCGTGACCGTCACGCGCAGCACGCCGCCTTCCAGCATGCTCGCGCCCGCGGTCGCAAACTGGACAGACCCGGCCGACTGCTTGTCCTGGACCGTGACGACGGCCTGGCTGGGCACGGCGATGGACGCGCCGCTGCCGACGATCCCGACGAGGCTCACCCCGAAGGTGTGGTTACCGGAGAGCAGGCCGTCGTTGAGCGTCGGCACCGTGAACGTGGCCTTGGTGGCCCCCGCCGGCACGGTGACCGAGCTTGACGTCGCCGTGTAGTGCGTGTCCGCCAGGCCGCTGCCGTCGCTCGTCGCATAGTTGACGACGATCGCGCTGGTCGTCGCGCCCGAGCGGACGACCGTGATTGTCGCCCGCTCCCCCTCGGGCACGGCGTAGCTCGGCGCACTCAGGCTGACATGCGGCAGCGAGTCGGTGATCGTCAGCGGCAGCATGCTCCTCGGCCCGAGTGTCGGCGCCGCCGGACCACCCACGGCGTTCGTCGAGCGCGGGTTCGAGAGCGTGACCAGGAGCTGGCGATCGGGGAGCGCTCCGAGACCGTTCACCACGGTGACCGGAATCGAGGCCGTGACGGCGCCGGCCCCGAACGTGACACTGCCATTGCCGGACGAGATGCCGGGTGTCGCGCCGGTGATCGTGTAGTCCACCTGGATATTGCCCGCGAGATTCGTGCCGCTGCGCGTGAGCAGGAGGTTCACCACACCGCCGGCGACGTTCTCCGCGACCGTCTGTGTCGCGTTCAGGAACTGGATGACGCCGCCGCTGTTGCGGTCGAGCACGGTGACGACCGAGCTGTTCTGCGCGCCCAGCGTACCGCCCGCGGTCGGCGTGCCGAGCAGCAGCGTGGACGACCGGTTACCGTCAAGGACGGTGTTCGCCGCGGCGGTGATCATGAACGTCTTGCTGGTGGCGCCGGGCGCGAAGGTCAGCGCGCCGGACGTCGGCGGCGAGAAGTCGGAGACCGGTGGACTCACCATCCACGGCACGAGCACCGTCGTCGCCGTGCCACCGATGCCGCCGGTACGATTGACGGTCAGCGTGAGGGCCGCGCCCTCGGCCACGCTCGAGGTGGCCGAGGCGAACTGGAAAGTCCCTGCAGCATCACGGTCCTGGATGACCAGCGACGCCGAGGGTCCGGCCGTGTAGCCGGCGGTCGGGTTCAGGAGCGTGAGCGTCACCGCGCGATTCATGCCGGTCGGGACGCTCGCGTTCGTCGACACGGTGAACACCGCGCTCGCCACGCCGGCCGCGAAGCTGAGCGTGCCGGAGGCGGGCTTGTAGTCGATGCCGGGGATCCCGTCACCCGATGCCGTCCATTGCACGCTGGCGGCGGTGGTGGTCGGCCCGCCACGCCCGACCGTGATGCTCGCCGCCGTTCCCTCGACAACCGTGGTCGTCGGGGCGCTGAACTGGAACGACCGGTTGGCCCGCATGATGGTCACCATGCCGGTCGCCGGCGTGCCGAGCGTAGCGCCACCGGCCGGCGCGGTCAGCATGACCGGCACCGTCAGGTTCCCGAGCGCGGTGTTATCGCTGTTGGCAAGGACAGTCAGCGGCACGGTCTTCGACGTCTCGTTGCCGTTGAAGACGACCGTCGTGGCCAGCGGCATGTAGTTCATGCCCGGCGTCGCGGTGCCCACGCCCGTCAGCAAGATCACGCTGGCGCCGTCGGCCAGGTTCGTTCCGCTACGTTTGACCGTGATCATCGTGCTCGCGCTGCCGTTGGCGCCACTTGGCTCGGAGGTGGGGAACGTCGACCCTCCGAGCTGCACGACCCCGCCCTGCACCGTGTCCGTGATGGTGACGGTGGCCTGGGCCGGCGTGCCCAGCGTGGCGGCGCCCTGCACGTTACTCAGCCCGAACGTGAACGTCCGTGCGGCCTTCACGGTGGGATCGCTGTTGATGACGATCTGGACCGTCTTCGTCGTCTCGCCGAAGCCGAACGTCAGGGTGCCGGACGTTGCCTGATAATCGATGCCGGCCTGGGCGGTGCCCGTGCAGAGGGCGTTCGTGGACGCATCGCAGGTCGCGTAATCGACAGTTACGCCGGCGGCGGTGCCGCCGCCGCGCGTAATCGAGACCACGGCCGATCCGACACCGGCGTTCACGGAAACCGCCGGTGTACCGATCTTGACGGTGCCGGCGGCGTCGAGGTCGCCGATGGTGAGCACGGCGGTGTTACGCGGACCGAGCGCCACCGGCGGAGCCGCCGACGAGTTCGCGCCGCTGAGTAGCAGCAGGACGGTCTTGGGCCCGGACACGACCTTATCGGGCAGAATTTTCACGGCAAACGACTGCGCGGACACCGCCGGCGCGAACGTCACGACGCCTGACGTCGGCACGTAATTGACGCTGCTCTGCGCGGTGCCGTCGCTCGTCGAGTAGCGCACGGTGGCGGCGTCCGTCAGGGGCCCCGTGCGCACCAGCGTGATCGTGGCCATCGCGGCGCTCTCGCTCACGCTGTAGTTCGACGACGTGAACTGCACGCCCTTCTGCGCATCCTTGATGGTCAGCACGGCGTTCTTCAGCGCCCCCAGCACCGGCACGTTGGCGCCGCCGAAGCCGGTGCTCGAGCGCGGGTTGCTCAACGACAGCAGCACCGTGTTGTCGCCCTCGATGACCGTGTCGTTGAGCGTCACGACCTGGATCGTCTTCGAGGTGTTCGTCGAGTCGAAGGTCAGAGTCCCCGACGTGGCGGTGTAGTTGTGCCCGGCCCGGGCCGTGCCGTCGGCCGTCGCGAAGTCCACCAGCACGCCGCCAGCGGCCCCGCCCGTGCGGACCACCGTGATCGTGCTCGTGTTGCCCTCGCCCACCGTGTAGGCCGCGGCGCTGAATTGCAGCGTGCCGCCCATGTCGTTGTCGGCGATCGTCACCGTCGCCGACGCGGGCGAGCCAATGGCACCGCTGACGGGCGAGATCCCGGTGAGCGTGAAGGTGAACTTACGCGGGCCATCGACCAGTGCGTTCTCGAGAATCGTCACCGGCACCGTCAGGCTCGTCGCTCCGGCGGCGAAGGTCGCGCTGGTGTTGGCCGGCGCGGTGTAGTCGACGCCGGCGTGCGCGCTGTCGTCGGTGAGCTGGAATTGCACGACGACGCTGGACGCCAGATTCGTGCCCGTCCGCTGAATCGTGATGAGAGCGCTCTTGCCGGCCTCCGGGACCAAGTAACTGGCAGCGCTCAGCTTCACGCTGCCGGGCTTGTCGTCATCGGCGATCGTCACCGAGGCACTGGTCAGCGAGCCCAGCATGGCGCCGGGGCCGGTCGGTGTGTTCAGGACGAGCGTCGTGAGGCGGTTGCCGTCGACGAGCGTGTTGGCGGCGGTCTTGAGCGTGAGCGTCTGTGCCGCGCTGGCGGCGGCGAATGACAGCGTCCCGCTGGTGGCACCGACGAAGTCCGCGGCGGAGGTGTTCCCGCCGACGAGCGACCAGCTCACCGCCGCCGGCGCCGACAGATTGCCGGTCCGGCGCACCGTCACCGCCAGCGAGTTGCCTTCGGTGACGGTGAAGGCCGGCTGAGACAGATCGAAGAGGGTGACGTCACGCACCATGGTGACGAGGCCGTAATCCTGTCTCACGCCCCCGGCCTCGACCGTCAGGACACCGGTGATGAGGTCCTTCGCGGGCCGCATCGTCCCGATGACCCTGTATCGCTGCGCGGTGCTGGTGGTGAACATTCCGGTCACGCTTCCGTTCGTGCTCGCGATCGACAGCGAGCTGGCGGCGCCCGCTGCCAGCGTCGTCACCACGGGAGGCGCGGAGGCATCCCGCAGGACGCCGCCCAGGAAGTTGCCGCCCGAATCGAACGCGGTGCCGCCAACCTGAGTCGTGCTGCCGGCCTGCTTGGCGTTCACGCGCTGCGTGTAGATGCGCCACGTCCCGAACAGGTCCGCTCGGCCGAACGTCACGGGCGGCCCGCTCGAGACGAGCTTCGACATGGCCACCATGCCGGGCGCACCGATATCGTTGAATCCAGACGTCAACCCGATGATCAGATCCCGCGACGCGGACGTCCCGGCGGCATCGGTCGAGAGCTGCGTGTCGAGGTCGGCCTTCGTTCCCGTGACGGCTCCGCCGCCACCGACGAACGCTCAGCTGAAGCCGGAGCGACCGTCTCCGTCGGTGCTCTGCGCCCGGATCGTGCCGTCCGACAGGACCAGGTCTGCCTGGGAGCAGCCATCGCTCCCGTGGAAGGTGATGACGCCTGTGACCCAGGCGGCTCCGTCCGCCGAGGCGGCGGCCGCGCTCAGGTCATTGCTCGGCGTCAGCTCGTGATAACTCCAGTCCGCGCTGACCGCCGGGTCACCCGAGGCGTTCCCTCCGATGTCCGTCAGGCCGAACGTCTGATCGGGCTCGAGCTTGGCAAACGTGAACAGTCCCAGCTGCCCGAAAAGCGAGCCAGCCCCGAGTATCGTATGGCGGTTATCGAGCAGCCGCGCCTCACGCAGCGCGATCGCGCCGCTCGACGGCCCGGTGCCGGAAATCTTCGTCAGCGGGAGGCTTCCCCTGATCACGCCGTCTGTGCTGATGGAGACGTTGCCGCCGATGAGAATCAGGTACGTGTTACCGCTCTGATTCTCGGTGAGCACACTCGAATCGCTGACGACCCCGGCCTCATCGAAGGTCACCTGCCCGCGGTACGCGCCGATGCTGCTGGCATTGAAGGCGCCCGGCGGCGTCGCCAGCTGGAAGATCTCCCACGTCCCCTGCAGGTCGCTGGGCAGGAACGCCTGCGCCGCCGCCACGATCGGCGACCCGGCCATGGCGAGGCACATCGCCAGCATGACGACGGCCAGCCGCGCCGCGCGGCGACCATATAGAACGCGCTCTGATCTCACGTCGCTGCCTCCCCTGTTGATCTCATGGCGTGCTCGCCGACTTGACAATGAGTACGGCGGTGGTCGCGCTGTTATTCGTCTCATCCGCCTCGTCGACGGTACCGTCCCGATCGGCGATGACCCGCACGCGGTACTGGCCGTCGGGCACATCGGCCGGAATGTGCACGAGCGAGTTATCGCGGAAGGTGCCACCGCTCGCGATGGACACCATGCCCCTATGACCGATCGCGATGTCGGGACCCGGCGTGCTGACGGGCACCAGCGCGAAGCCGAGCGTGAACGGCCCTGACGCCGTGCCGACGTTGCGGACCGTGTAGCTCACGCTGACGTTCGCGCCGGGGGCCGCCCCGGCCGTGGTCGCCGCCGTCGTCACCGCGAGATCGGGCCCGACGACGAGTGCGATGGCGCTCGCGCCGGTGTTGTTGCCGTCCTCGCGCTCGACCACGGCGCCCGGGTCATCGGCGCGCGCCAGGAAGAAGTACTTGC
>Ga0075424_100003519_pt1 | contig 14687 bp, 13 predicted proteins | sample SoiMethybrSBSTD3_FD_75301 | JGI IMG/M metagenome (GOLD analysis project Ga0075424, IMG submission 75301) | Bulk soil microbial communities from a Populus tree surrounding site in Tennessee, USA - Soil MetaG P. TD hybrid SBSTD3 | ecosystem: Environmental > Terrestrial > Soil > Tree plantation... | reverse complement strand
GTCCTCGACCGCCGGCTCGTCGCCGAGGAGGGGACGGGGTGGTGACGCGGTGGTGCCGGGGTCGTGCCGCGGTGGTGCCGCGGTGGTGACGGGGTCGTGCCGCGGTGGTGCCGCGGTGGTGACGGGATCGTGACGGGCTCGTGCCGCGGTCGTGACGGACACCAGAAGGCCGCTGCCGAGATCTTCCGCGACAGGGACGTTGAACTGTCGACCCAGGGCGATGAGATCCGCGAGTGACGGACGCTCGGTGAAGCCTTCGATTCTGAAGTTCGATGGGTGGACGCGCAGGACGAGGGCAGTCCGATCGTTCACCGCCGCGGCATAATCCGCTGCGCGAGTCTTGTTCGTCGTGCCGACTTCGCGCAGCACGGCTCCCGACTGCGCCATCACATCGGGCACGCGGAAACCGCCGCCGATTTCCACCAGCTCGCCGCGCGAGACGATCACTTCGCGGCCGGAGGCGAGCGCCGCGAGAATCAGCAGCGTCGCCGCCGCGTTGTTGTTGACGACGACCGCCGATTCAGCGCCGGTCAGCCGGCAAAGCAGCGCTTCGGCGTGAATATCCCGCCGGCCGCGGCCGCCGCTGTGACGGTCGTATTCGAGCGTCGAATAGCCGGCCGCGACCGCGGCGATCCGGTCGAGGGCCACGCGCGCGAGCGGCGCCCGCCCAAGATTGGTATGGACGATGACGCCGGTGGCGTTGATGACCGGTTCGAGGGAGGGGCGGAACGCCTCACGTAATTTCTCGGTTGCGCCAGCCTCGATCCGGTCGATTGCCGACGATTCGGTTCGAAACGACACAATTCCGCCCGCAATTGCCTGCCGCAGCTCTGACGCCGCACGGCGCAGCGCGTCGACCGTTGCGGTCGCGCCGAACCGCTCCTCGAGGGCGCGCACGGCCGGCCGCTGGCGCAGTTGTTCGATTGACGGGATCACTCTGAAGTCGGACACGGCATCAAAATGGTATGCTATTCATCCCCCTGCAACAGATCGAATGAATCCGGATCCGCCTAAGTACAGGCCGCTCGAACGTTTCTGGCCGTATGCCGATCTGCCGGAACAGCCGACCGACGAGGAGCTGGCTGCGCTCGATCCCGATCTGCACGAGGCACTCTTCGGCGTGCAGCCGCGTCCGTTTTCGATCACGCTCGTCTTCCCTCGGCTCGACGTGCCGGAGTTTCCGCGAGCGCTCGACATCGCGCGCTCATCGGCGGAGTTCCGCGAGACCGGCAGCGGCGTGCAGCACCGCTATCGCGCGCGGTTCTGGTCGAGCGACGCGCCGAGGCTCCGCGATCTGTTCGAGATCGTCGGACCGTCGGATGCGACCGAAGTCCTCATCGACGATCGTCCCGTGCCTCACGCGCGCGAGCTGTGGCTGCCGCTGGTCTGGTTGCTGATTCCGCGGTGACAGGTCATGCAGTCAATCAACATTGACCGCGATCTGACGCGACTCGAAACCGAGCTGAGGAAGCTCGAAGCGGAGTACAACATGTACTTCTCCGGCCGGCTGCCCAAACCGCCGTGGGAGACCCGCGCGCGCGTCGAAGCGCTCGTGAAGCAGTACGATCGCGCGTACATCCAGAACTACGGCGACAAGTTCCGGTTCAGCACGCTGCAGGCGCGGTTCGCGAGCTTCGTCGAGCTGTGGGACCGCGGCCTCCGCGCGCGCGAAGAAGGACGTCCGGGCCCGTTCACGCACAAGCGTCCCGCTCCGGAGCCGCCGAAGCCGCGCGCCGAGGATCGCATCGTGCACGTCTCGTCGTTCAAGGATCCGGTTCGCGAAGTGGACAAGCTGACCGAGCTGTACGAATCGCTCACCGAAGCGCGGCGCGCCGTCGGCGAGGATCAGGTGCCCTTCCACAAGTTCGCCGAGCTCGTGAAGAGCCAGGTGAAGAAGCTGCGCGAGTCGGGCAGTCCCGAGGTCGCGTTCCGCGTGGCCGTGAAGGATGGAAAGGTGAACTTTACGGCGCGGGCGTTGAAGGGCGTTACTGAATAGCTGAGAACTGAGAACTGAGAACTGAGAACTGAGAACTGAAGAACCAGTGGCTGATGGCCCGCGCGACGCGCTCGGCCAACAGCCACGATCAAGCGTTAGATTTTGGTGACGTTGCCGGCCTGCGGGCCCTTGGGTCCGTCAACGATCTCGAACTCCACTGCCTGGCCCTCCTCGAGCGAGCGGAAACCATCGCCCTGGATCGCCGAGTAGTGCACGAAGACATCGCTGCCTCCGTCGCGCTCGATGAATCCATACCCTTTTGCGTTGTTGAACCACTTGACCTTGCCTGTGATACGCATCGTTCTCTTCCTACTTGCTGTGACGCGCGCTGGCGTCGATTGAACAAAAAAAAAGGCCGCGTCGTTGCGGCCTTTCCCTTTCGGCGCCAGGCCCGCCCGGCGTCCGTAGAGATAATACCGGAACTTTCGATATATGCCAAGAGCCCTGCTCAGCGTTTCCAACAAATCGGGGATCGTCGAGTTCGCACGCGGCCTGGCGTCGCGCGGCTACCAGATCGTTTCGACGGGCGGAACTGCACGCCTTCTCACTGACGCCGGAGTGCCTGTGACGAACGTCTCGGACGTCACAGGCTTTCCGGAAATGATGGACGGCCGCGTCAAAACGCTGCATCCGAACATCCACGGCGGCATTCTCGCGCGCCGCGGCAACGCCGAGGACCTTCACGCGATTGCACGTCACGGCATTCAGCCTATCGACGTCGTCGCGGTGAACCTGTATCCGTTTGCCGAGACGGCCCGGAAGCCGGGCGTGACGCTGGACGAGCTCATCGAGCAGATCGACATCGGCGGTCCGAGCATGGTGCGCGCGGCCGCCAAGAACTATCGCGACGTGCTCGTCGTCGTGGACCCGTCGACGTACGGCGAGGTTCTGAAAGCCATCGACGATGGCGCAACGGAAGACTTCCGATATCGGCTGATGCTGCAGGCGTTCGCGCACACGGCCGAATACGACTTGACCATTGCGAGGACGATGCTCCTGCCGAACGAGGAACGGACTGGGCTCGCATCGAGCTTGGACGACTCGTATTACCGTCCGACGATCGAGTTTGCCGACCGCTCCATCCTTCCGCTCGAAAAGATTCGCGACCTCCGGTACGGAGAGAACCCGCATCAGTGCGCGGCGTGGTATCGCGTTTCTGAAAGGCCCGGCGCGACTCCGCCCTCGATGACGATCCTTCAAGGCAAGGAACTCTCGTTCACCAATCTGCTCGACCTCGACGCCGCCACGCGCATCGTTCTCGAATTCAACGAGCCGGCCGCCGCCGTCATCAAGCACACGAATCCGTGCGGCGCGGCCGTCGGTGCGTCCGCGGTTGACGCGTACGTGCGTGCCCGCGACGCCGATTCGCTCGCTGCATTTGGCGGGATCGTCGCGCTGAATCGTCCCGTTGATGTTGCAACCGCCGAAGCGATCGTGTCGACGTTCATCGAGGCCATCATCGCGCCATCGGTGGACGAGGCCGCGCGAGCCGTGCTCGCGCGAAAAGCGAACATGCGAGTCGTGACGGCCGACCTCGCGGCCCTCAACGATGTGTGGAGCAGTGCGATCGAGTATCGGTCGATTCTTGGCGGCGTACTGGAGCAGGAACGCGACAGGGTCACGGAGGCAAATGCACCCTGGTCGTCTGGTTCGGTGTCGGGCAGCCTCCGAGTGGCCACCAAGCGCCAGCCGACGCCTGAAGAATGGGAAGCGCTTCGGTTCGCCTGGCGGATCTGCGCGCACGTGAAGTCGAACACGGTGATCTTCACCGATCGACAGCGGACGCTCGCGATCGGCGCCGGTCAGATGAGCCGCGTCGACGCGGTGAACGTCGCGCTCATGAAGGCGAAGGGCGCGACCGTGTCGCTCGAGGGATCCGCCGCCGCTTCAGATGCGTTCTTCCCGTTCCGCGACGGCCTGGATGCGCTGGCGAGCGCCGGTGCGAAGGCGGTGGTGCAGCCGGGGGGATCGGTACGCGATGCGGAAGTGATCGCGGCAGCCGATGAGCACGGCATCGCGATGGTGTTCACCGGACGACGCCATTTCAGACATTGATCGCGATGTGCCGCTCGCCTGAAAGGCTCGCGGTACGCGCGTAGTACCGACGCCGGTTGTAGGGCGAGCCTTTCAGGCGAGCCGCAGCGACGCACGCAACTCATCCGGGGACACTGTCGCGGGTCCGAACTTGCCGACGACGATCCCTGCGGCATGATTCGCGAGAACTGCGGCCTCTGCGAGCGTGGCCCCGGCGGCGAGCGCGAGCGCGAGCGTCGCGACGACCGTGTCGCCTGCGCCCGTCACGTCCGCGACCTCGCGAGTGACGGCGCCGATCGCACCTTCCGTCTGGGCGTCGGAGAGCCACATGCCATGCTCGCCGCGCGTGATCAGCACGGCTTCACATTGCGCCCGCGTCCGGAACTCTCTCGCCGCCTCCCGCGCATCGTCCTCGGATCGAATCCGGCAGTGCGTGGCGATCTCCGCTTCGTGATGGTTCGGTGTAATCAGCGACGCCCCCGCGTAACACGCGAGATGCGGGATTTTCGGATCGATGATGACGCGGCGTTTCGTCTCGATCAGCGCCTGCACGAGCGGCCGCGTGATCGTTCCCTTCAAATAATCCGACACGAGCAGCGTGTTCGAGGCAGCAGCGAGGTGCCGCGCCCGCTCGACGAGCGCCCGCTCGATGTCCGCGGACACGTCGGTGTCGCGCTCGTAATCGACGCGCGCCACCTGCTGGTTCCGTTCGGTGACGATCCGCACCTTCTCGGTGGTCGGCCGGCTCGCGTCGGTCATGATCCCTTCCACCCCGACACCGACGGCTGACAGCTCGGCTCGCAGACGTGCTCCTGCGGCGTCCGCGCCGACCGCGCCGACGAGCGTCGCCGCTCCGCCGAGCGACGCGATGTTGTTCGCGACGTTCGCCGCACCGCCCAGTCGCACGTATTCCGATTCGAACTGGACGACCGGCACCGGCGCCTCGGGCGAGATTCGAGTCACGCGCCCGACGATGAACCGATCGAGCATCACGTCGCCGACGACGAGAACGGGAAGGCCGGGAAAGCGTCCGATGAGATCGGCGGCGCGCCGCGGGTCGACGCCCGGAAGCTGCATGGATGGACGGCGGTCAGGCGTGCGGACGGACGGCCGCGAACGGAAGCGTGACGACGATGAGGAACAGCATCAGGAACTCGGAGTCGCCGAAGTTGTACTCGAACAAACCCGCCGCGAGCATCGCGGCGACAACGCCGAGCGCCGCGGCGCTCAGAAAACGTTCGCGTCCGCTGCGGAAGAGCGCCGACAGATCGAACGTCAGAACGCCAATGAACCACAGCCAGACCGCGAGCGCAGGCAGCCCGCGCTCGGCGGCAATCTGGACCGGAACGTTGTGCAGATGCGGGTTCACTTTCTCGACGGCGCCGGGATCGCGGTACTCGGGATACACGCGCAGCACCATGTTTGGTCCGACGCCGGTCAGCGGATGCGCGCGCACCATGTGCTCGCCCTCGCGCAGCATCGCGACGCGATCGCGGTTCGTGGGATCGCCGGGATCGAAGATCGAATGGAACCGCGCGGAGATCGTCGGCGGCGCAATCGCAAACAGCGCGGCGGCCGCGATCGGCAGCAGCGCGATGAGACGAAAATCCTTCAGCGCGAGCAGAACGGCGGCGGCGGCGCACGCGCCGACCCACGCGTTGCGCGAGAGGCTTACCGCGACGGCGACCGCCAGCGCCGGCATCACGAGCGCCGCCCACGCACGCTCGCCGCGACCGAACAGCACGCGCGCGAGCGCGATGCTGAGCACGAGCATCAGGAGCCCCGAGTAGGTCATGTAGTGGCCGAGCGTCCCCTGCGGCCGCTGACCGAGGTTGTCGTATCTCAGAATCCCGTACTGCACGATGCCGACGACGGCACTCGCGGCTGCGCACGTCAGCACGAAGGTGAGGATCTTCGAACTGCGCGATCCCGTCGCGAGACGATAGGCGAGCGGCACGGTCAGAAAAAGGACGAGCTGTTTGCAGTCGACGAGGCTGACGCGCGGGTCAGGCGAAAAGATAGCCGATAACAGCGTGACGCCGGCGTACGCGAGCAGCGGCAAGAAGAACCGCGGCGCCTCGAATCGCTCGCCGTCGGTAATCACGAGCACGAGCCAGCAGACAAGTGCAAGAGTGAGCAGAATCTGCGCGACCGCAATGGAGAACAGAAGCGTACCGGCCACGCCCGCGAGCGCAACGACGCCTGCAGCTTCGATCTGACGCGTCCCAAAGGGTCTTGGAGCAGCAGCGTCCATGGTGATGGCGTCGGTCACAGTCACATCTTATCTGGTCCGGCGCGGCAGCGGACTACCGACGACGCTTTCCCCGCCGCTCTGCGGTATCCTTAAGAAGTTACATGAAAACCTTACGATGGCTGTCGACCGCCCTCCTGGTGTCGCTGTTTGCGGCGCCGACGGGTCCCGCCGCGTCCGCGCGGACGCCGCGCACGGCGAGGGTCGACGGTCGCGGAGCGGCACCGTTCTTCGCCGGCATCGAGGACGCGGCGTCGCTCGAGCGGGTGATGACGGCACGCCTCGCCTCAGCGCAGCAGATGCTCGATCGGCTGATGACGTTCAAAGGGACGCGGACGATCGAAAACACGCTGCGGCCGTACGACGACCTGTCGATGGCCATCGCCGACGTCACCGGGCCGTGCAGCCTGATCTCGCAGACGCATCCCGACGAGCGGATGCGGCAGGCCGCCGAGGGCGTTCTGCGGCGCGCCGGCACGTTCAGCTCGGACGTGGCGGTGAACCGCGCGGTGTACGACGCGCTTCATGCGCTCGACGTCAGCCGCGCGGATGCCGAGACCAAGCACTACGTCGACCGCGAGCTGCGCGCGTTCCGCCTCGCAGGCGTCGACAAGGACGAGGAGACCCAGGCCCATCTAAAGGATCTCCGTACCGATCTCGACGCGGCGCTCCAGGAATTCCTGCGGAACATCCGGACCGATACGCGCCGGATCACGCTGCACAGCGCGGCTGATCTCGCCGGTCTCCCTGCCGATTTCGTCGCGCGGCACAAGCCGGACGCCAAAGGCGAGATCTCGATCGATACGACCGATGCCGACGTCCGTCCGGTGCTGACGTTTGCCGCGACCGAGAACGTGCGCAAGCGGCTGTACATGGAGTGGACCAACGTCGGATATCCGGCGAACATCGCCGTTCTTCAGAAGATGGTCACGCTGCGCGCCGAGATCGCGCACCTCCTCGGATACGAAAGCTGGGCCGCGTACGACACGGTCGATCGCATGTCCGGCAGCGCGCGCGCGGCGTCCGATTTCATCGATCGCGTCGTCGATGCTTCGCGAGCCAAAGCCGCACGCGAGTTCGACGAAGTGCTGAAACGCAAGCAGCAGGACGTCCCCGGCGCGACCGACGTGAAAGCGTGGGAGAACACGTATTACTCGGAGCTCGTGCGCAAGTCGAGCTACAACTTCGATTCGCAGTCCGTGCGCCCCTACTTCGTCTACGACCGCGTGAAGCAGGGGTTGTTCGAGATCGCCGCCAAGCTGTACGGCATTCAGATTCGCCCGGCCGACGTCCCGGTCTGGCATCCGTCGGTCGAAGCCTATGACGTGCTCGAAAACGGCCAGCGAATCGGCCGGTTCTATCTGGACACGCACCCGCGGCCCGACAAGGCCAGCATTGGCGCCGCAACTTCAACCGTTCGGAGCGGCGTTGCCGGCCGTCAGCTGCCGGAAGTCGTCCTCATCGCGAGCCTTCCCGGCGGTCAGGCCGGCGACCCGGGGCTGCTGACGCACGACGAAGTGAAGTCGACGATGTTCCACGAGTTCGGCCACGTGCTGCACGCAATCCTGTCCGGCCGTCACGAGTGGTTCGGCGTCACCCGGGTCAGCGAGCGCGATTTCCTCGAGGTGCCGTCGCAGATGTTCGAGGAATGGACGTGGGATCCGGCGACGCTTGCCACCTTTGCGCGCCACTACCAGACGAACGAGGCGATCCCCGCCGCGCTCGTCGCGCAGATGCGTCACGCCAGCGAGTTCGGGAAGGCGCTCGGCGTCCGCCAGCAGATGGTGGTTGCGCGGCTCTCGCTGTCGCTCCACGATCGCAATCCGAAGACAGTCGACTCGACCGCGCTCCTGCACGAGATCACCGACAAGTACGTGCCGTTCAAGTACGTCGACGGCACGCATCGCCAGACCGCATTCGGCCATCTCGCGAACACCAACTACTCGTCGTCTTATTACACGTACATGTGGTCGCTGGTGATCGCGAAGGATTTGTTCAGCCAGTTCGACGGCGCCAGCCTGCTGTCGTCGCCGGTGGCAAGGCGCTACCGCAACAGCGTGCTCGGCGCCGGAGGATCGAAGCCGGCGTCCGCAATCGTCAGCGACTTCCTCGGGCGTGCGTTCAACGCGACCGCGTGGGAGAAGTGGCTGAATCGCGAGTCGTCGTAACCGTCACGCGCGCGGCCGCCTCGAGGACCTGACGCGGCTCGATCTTGGTCAGACAGCGAAAATCTCCGGGCGCGCAGCGGCGCTGATCGCACGGCCGGCACGGAAGCTCGCCGGCATCGACCGACGCCGTCGGCAATGCAGGGTCGCGCCACGGCGCAGAGCGGACAGGCAGCGTCGGCCCATACAACCCCACGATTGGAACCTTGGTCGTCGCCGCGATGTGCAGCGGTCCGCTGTCGCCGCCGATAAATATGGAGGCGCGCTCCAGCAGCGCGCGCAGTTCCGCGAGCGAGAACTCGCCGCATGACAGCACGCGATCGGCGCACGCCGGACCAAGGCGTGCGCGCGCGTCGGCAATAACCGCGTCCCTGGCGCCATGCTCCGAAGGTCCCGAGGTGATCACAATGCGGCGCACCGGATCCTCGTTGACGAGCGCGGCGGCGAGCGTCGCGAAGTGCGCGAGCGGCCATCGCCGGAACGGGTTGCCGGCGCTGACGTGAATGATGACGATGCGGTCCCGATCCCGAATTCCCGCTGCGGCAAGCCGGCGGTCGACGGCTTCCGCTATCGCCGGATCGATCGGCATCTCGACGGGAAACGTGGACGGATTCGAACGTTCGATGCCGAGTTGTTCGAGGAGGTCCCACTGATTCTCGACGGAGTGGCGGCGCCGCAGCTCGCGCGGACGATGGACGCGATGTGTATACATCCAGCTGCGGCCCACGACCTCGTAGCCGATGCGCACGCGCGCGCCGCTCAGCCACGTCAGCAGCGACGCACGGGGCCCGCCGTGAAAATCGATCGCGACGTCGTACTGCTCGCGTCGCAGACGCCAGGCGAGTCGGAGATCGCCAAAGAGTCCTCGCAGCCCGCGCGCGCGGGGCGCGACGATGACGCGGTCGAGGTGCGGGTTGTGAAGCACGACCGGCGCGGCCGCTGGTTCGACGACGTAAGCGAGATGTGAGTCGGGAAACGTATGCCGGAGCGCGTGCACGGCCGGCGTGGTGAATACCACGTCGCCGATCTGACGTAAGCGAACCAGCAGAATGCGAATGTCGGCTATTCCTCGATGATCGCTTCGTCGATCAGCATCACCGGAATGTCATCCTTGATCGGATACACACGTTTGCACGTGCCGCACTTGAGCGCGGTGTCGTTCTTCACGAGCACGACAGGCGTTTTGCAGTTGGGACAGGCGAGAATCTCGAGCAGTTCCGGGTCGACCGCCATGAGCAGGACTATATGACACCTCCCGTCTTTTGTGGAACAATTTGAGTGTATGAAGATCGCAGTACTCGCGGCGGCGTTGAGTCTGAGCCTTCCCGCCGCGGCGGCCGCCCAGAGCTCCACGCGCGCCGCTGACGCGTACGCGCAGTTCCTGCTCGGCCATCATCTCGAAGACGGCGACGACATCGACGGCGCGATCAGCGCGTACAAGAAAGCGATGGAGCTCGATCCATCCGCGTCCGAGATTCCGGCGGAGCTCGCGGCCCTGTATCTGCGGCAGAACAAAGTGCAGGATGCCATGACGATGGCGGAGCAGGCGCTCAAGATCGCGCCCGACAACGCCGAAGCCAACCGCGTCCTCGGCATCGTGTATGCGGCGCTCGCGGATGCCGGTGGCCGCAGCGGCGGCCGCGGCCGCGCGCGCGGCGGGGCCGCATCAGGAAACCCGGGAAACCCGGGAAACCCGGGAAACAACGACGAGAACCTCGTCAAGGCGATGCACCACCTCGAACAGGCGATCGCGCACGCGCCCGGCGAAGCGGATCCGAACGTGCGCGCGACGCTCGCGCGTGTGTATCTGCAGAGCGATCAGTTCGAGAAGGCCATTCCGCTGCTCACCGATCTGGTGAACAAGGAGCCCGGATGGGGAGATGGCCCGATGCTGCTCGCGGAAGCGTACGCGGGCGCAGGCCGGACGAAGGATGCCATCGATTGGCTCGAGTCGGAGGACGACCCGCGCCTGCTGCCGACGCTCGCCGATTTCTACGAGCGCGATCGCCGATGGAAGGACGCGGCGAACGCGTACGCGCGTGCGCTGCAGGCGATGCCCCGGAACACGGAGCTGAAAACGCGGTACGCGTCCGCGCTGCTCAACGCCGGCTCTCGGGAGGACATCGGCAAGGCCAGCGAACTGTTGAAAGAAGTCGTGTCGGCGCGCGCCAACGATGCGCGCGCGCTCTATCTGCTGTCGCAGGCGCAGCGGCGCCTCGGCGACTATGCGGCAGCCGAATCGAGTGCCCGGAAGGTCATCGCGCAGAACAATCACAGTCCGTGGGGATACTACGCGCTCGCCGAATCGCTGGAGGACGCGCACAAGTATCAGGCGGTCATCGACGAGATCGCGCCGGTCGTCAATCAGAACCGCGGGAAGACCGGCGATCAGGCGTTCGATATCGCCATGCTCCTGCCGCATCTCGGCTTCGCCTACCAGGAACTCGGACAGCACGACAAAGCCATCGCCTCCTTCGAGGAAGCGCGACGTCTCGCGCCGAAGGATGCGAACATCGCGGGATATCTCATCGAAGCCAATCTGGCGGCCAAGAAATACGGGGCTGCCGCGGATCTCGCGCGCGCGGCCGCCGCCGAGCATCCCGACAATGTCCGTCTGCTGCGCCTGCAGGCGCAGGCGCTCCGACACACGGGCAAAGCCGATCAGGGCGTCGCGCTGCTCGAGGAGTCGGTGAAGAAGCACGCCGACGATCCGGCGGCGTATGTCGCGCTCGCACAGCTCTATACCGACGTCGACCGGGGCGCCCAGGCCATCAAGCTGCTCCAGGACGCACAAACGAAGTTCCCGGACGACACCTCGATCGCGTTCGAGATCGGCGCGGCGTACGACAAGCAGAAGAAATTCACCGAGGCCGAATCCGCGTTCAAGAACCTGCTCGCGCGCGAACCCGACAACTCGGCGGCACTCAACTACCTCGGCTACATGCTTGCCGAGCGCGGCGAGCGGCTCGACGAATCGGTGAGTCTCATCAACAAGGCACTCCAGCTCGAACCTGACAACGGTTCGTATCTCGACAGCCTCGGCTGGGCCTACTACAAGGCGGACAAGCTCGACCTGGCGGAAACGAACGTGCGGCGCGCCGCCGAACAGCTCCCGACCAATTCCGTCATCCAGGATCATTACGGCGAAATCCTGTTCAAGCTGACTCGCTACGACGCGGCGATCGCGGCGTGGAACCGCGCCCTCAGCGGCGACGGCGATTCGATCGACAAGACGGAGATCGACAAGAAGATTCGAGCGGCGAAGCAGAAGCTCGGCAAGAAGTGAGCGTCCGGTGCGGAGCGGCTCGCCTGAAAGGCTCGCCCTGCGAAGATCTGTAGCGCGAGGCTTCAAGCCGAGCGCGCTTTGTGTCCTTTGTACCCTTTGTGTCCTTTGCGTCTTCTCCGCGTGCGCTCCCCGTTTGATGAAGCTGCCGCCCGGCCCCGGCGAACCGGCGGCCGACGGCGCAACCGCGCTGAACGAGGCAACGAGTACGTGCCGCGCGGTCTCCACCTTGTCCTCTGAAGTCGGCGTCAGCGGATCAGTCAATGGACAGCGGCTTCGCGGCCGCCTGCTGGTTGGAGCCGCGGCGCCGGCGTCGGCGCGAATAGAGGCCGTCGCGCCGTTCGGGCAGCCGCTGTTTATATTTGTTGCACGCGGCAACGACGCCACGCTGCTGCTTCCGCGCGACAATCGTGCGCTCGAGCACGGGCGGGCCGCGTCGGTGCTCGAAGCGCTTGCCGGAGTTCCGCTCGACGCAGCGGACCTGCGGCTTGCGCTGACCGGCTGTGCGTCGCCGCGCGCCGACTCGGGCCACGCGCGACAGGGCGGCGCCGACTGGCGGATCGTTCCAGACGGAGAGAACGATGTGTACCTGCGGCGCGATGGGCCGTCCAGCAAATGGCACGTGGCCGCGACTCTCCATCGCCCATCGACGACAGCGTCAACTGCCGATGGCGGCGCGGATGAGTGGCGCGCGGAGTACGCCGATTTCCAGAACGGTCTGCCGCGGACCGTTCGTTTCAGAAGCGCGGACGGCAAACGCTTCGACCTCCGGCTGGCGCTCTCACAGGTGGAGGTGAACACGCCGCTCGGCGCGGAGGTGTTCGAAGTCCAGATTCCGCGCGGCGCAGATCCGATCAGCCTCGATGAAGTACGCCGCTCGCGTCTCGGCGCTCGCCAAAATTAACCTGACGCTGCGCGTCCTCGGGAAGCGCCGCGACGGGTATCACGATCTCCGCACGATCTTTCAATCGGTGGCGCTGCACGACACGCTGACCATACGCCGGGAGCGCGGCCCGTTTCGGCTCGAGTGCGGCGATCCTGCGCTTCCCTGCGATCGTACGAACCTGATTTGGCAAGCGGCCGACGCGGTGTGGAAGGCGTCCGGCAGACGCGGCGCGCCGCGCGATCTGGTTGTTGCCGTGGTGAAGCGCATCCCGATCTCGGCGGGACTTGGCGGGGGCAGCAGCGATGCGGCGGCCGCGCTCACGGCCTTTGCGCGGTTGTGGCGGCTGGATCGCGCGCGCCTGCCGGCGCTTGCCGCGTCGCTCGGCGCCGACGTCCCGTACTTTCTCGAAGGCGGAACGGTCCTCGGCCTCGAACGCGGCGATCTCCTGTTCCCGCTGATCGATTATCCGAGCCGATGGGTGACGCTCGTCATCCCTGGCTACCGGGTCAACACGAAGGACGCGTTCGAGTGGTACGACCGTGACACGCGTGCGCGCGTGGTCCCAAGGCCGGTCGTCAGGAGGCCGGCAGGGGGAGCCTTTCACGGGGGCGAGCCGAGAAACGATCTCGAAGGATCCGTTGGACGGCGCCATCCCGACATCCTGCGCATCATCGTGGGCCTGTGCCGCGCCGGCGCGATCGACGCAGCCATGACCGGCAGCGGCTCTGCCGTGTTCGGCCTCTTCGACAGCCGCGCGCTCGCGGCCCGCGCCGCCGTGGAGTTCGCCAGGTCGACGCGGCATACGCTGGTCACTCGGACCGTGAGTCGCGACGAGTACCGGGTACTTGCCGGCAAGTAAGCCCGTCGTATACACTTAGCGTTTGCACGCAGGGTGTTCGGGCCACTCCTGAAGGTCAACCTTTATCAATTCGGACGGTCGGTGGGGCGTGGCCAAGCGGTAAGGCGCGGGACTTTGGATCCCGTATTCGAAGGTTCGAATCCTTCCGCCCCAGCCAACTCGTGAGGCTGCAGGTTTCTCATGCCGGGTGATGATCCGTTCATGGCGATTGGGTTCGGTGAGCTGAAGGTGTTCTCGGGCAGCGCCCATCCCCGGCTCGCGCAGGACATTGCGTCGTTTCTCGGCGTCTCGGTCGGGCAGGCGCGGCTGCGCCGCTTTCCCGATACAGAGGTGTCGTTCCAGATCGACGAGAACATTCGCGGGACCGACGTGTTCCTCGTGCAGCCGACGTGCGCCCCGGTCGACCAGCACATCATGGAGCTGCTGGTGATGATCGACGCGTTCCGCCGTTCGTCGGCGGCGCGCATCACGGCAGTCATTCCCTACTACGGCTACGCGCGCCAGGACCGCAAGGACAAGCCGCGCGTCCCGATTTCGGCGAAGCTCGTCGCCAACATCCTGAGCGCGGCCGGCACGAACCGTGTGCTGACGATGGATCTGCACAAGGCGCAGATTCAGGGCTTCTTCGACATTCCGGTCGACCACCTCTTCGCGGCTCCCGTCATCATCGACTATCTGTCGCGGCTCGATTATCCGCGGCTGACTATGGTTTCGCCTGACGCGGGCGGAGCGGAGCGCGCGCGCGCGTACGCGAAGCGCCTCGATGCCGAGCTCGCCATCATCGACAAACGCCGATCGGACGATGGGACGGCGGAAGTGATGAACGTCATCGGCGACGTCGAAGGCCGCACGTGCATTCTGCAGGACGACATCATCGACACCGCCGGAACGATCACCAAGGGCGCCATCGCGCTGAAGGACAACGGCGCGGCGCAAGTGTTCGCGTGCGCCGTGCACGGTGTGCTGTCGGGACCGGCCATCGAGCGGATCGAGAAGTCGCCCATCGACAAGCTGATCGTCACCAACACGATCCCGCAGTCGGCCGCGGCGCTGTCGTGCAGCAAGATCCACGTGCTCTCTGTCGCGCGGCTGCTGGGCCAGGCGATCAAGAGCATTCACGAGGAGACGTCGGTGTCCTCGCTGTTTGTTTAGCGTCGCTCGGGCACGGGGACAGCGGACCGGGATCAGGGATCAGGGATCAGGGATCAGGGAT
>Ga0075424_100003518_pt1 | contig 14689 bp, 15 predicted proteins | sample SoiMethybrSBSTD3_FD_75301 | JGI IMG/M metagenome (GOLD analysis project Ga0075424, IMG submission 75301) | Bulk soil microbial communities from a Populus tree surrounding site in Tennessee, USA - Soil MetaG P. TD hybrid SBSTD3 | ecosystem: Environmental > Terrestrial > Soil > Tree plantation... | reverse complement strand
TCGTCGAGGCCGTATGCCACTGGTGACCAGCGAAATTTCCAATCACCGTTCAGGCTGAGCGTCGGCGCGTCGGTCGCTAGCCAAGCTCGAGGCCGGCTACGCCGCCCGCTCCCAGGTGAATAGTCATCGATATAGGTGGTCACGCGACTAGTTTGCTGGCTGAGCCTCGCGCGATGGCGGCCAGCCCAGTGCCCTACGACAGGCTCAGGGCACATAAAGCCGGCTCAGGGCACATAATGCCCGGCTCAGCGCACAAAAGCGGCTGAGCCTGTCGAAGCCCACCTGGGTGCCCTTCGACAGGCTCGGGCACTCAACTCGCATCATCTGGAACTGCCCGGTAGCATGCGAGAGTTGTCCGGCGACAGACGCCGGCGAGTGATCAAGTCCGGGACCACCATGACGTCTCGGGAACGAGAGGTACGTCAGTGGGTTCGGTCATCAAGAAGCGCCGCAAGCGGATGGCGAAGAAGAAGCATCGCAAGCTGCTCAAGCGCACACGGATCCAGCGCCGTCGCGCGGGCAAGTAGCCTCACGGACTGGACACCTTGATGGCCGGCGAAGGGGTCGTCCTCGTCACCGGAGTCTCGCGTGACCTGGGTGCTCGTTTCGCCCGCTCACTTGCCAAGGACGGCACGGAAGTCGTCGGGATCGACGTGATCGCGCCCCGGCAGGACCTGGGCGAGGCCGACTTCATCCGTGCTGACATTCGCAATCCCGTTATTTCCAAGGTGATTGCGACCCGCGGCGTCGAGACCGTAGTACATCTCGCGATGGTGGCAACCCCCGGCGCCGGCGGCCGCTCCTCCATGAAGGAGATCAACGTCATCGGCACCATGCAGCTTCTCGCTGCCTGCCAAAAGGCCGAAACGTTCCGGAAGCTGGTCGTACAGAGTTCGATATCGGTGTACGGAGCATCTCCGCGAGATCCGGCTAAGTTCACCGAGGACATGTCGGCTCGGGCCCAGCCGCGTACCGGTTTCGGCAAGGATTCGCTCGAGATCGAAAGCTATGTTCGTGGATTGGCCCGCCGCAGGCCCGATGTAATCGTCACGACCCTCCGCCTCGCGAATCTCATGGGCGCCGGTGTTGATAGTCACGTCACCCGCTACTTATCGCTACCGATCGTGCCGCGAGTTATGGGCTTCGATGCGCGGCTGCAGTTTCTCCATCCCAGCGACGCCATTGCGGCGTTGCTTCTGGTGACCCATCGTGACGTACCGGGCACTTTCAATGTCGGCGCCGGCGATATCGTCACGCTCAGCCAGGCGCTCCGCAAGATGGGTCGACCGGCGGTCGGTGTGCCACAACCTGCGACGCCATTGGTATCGACACTTGTTCGGCGGGCACGCCTGGTGGACTTCTCCGCTGATCAGATTGACGCGCTCACCTATGGTCGCGCCATGGACACATCTCGTTTCATAGCCGACACAGGTTTCGTCCCGGAATTCAGCAGCTTGGCCGCACTGGAGGAGTTCGTCAGCCTCGCCAAGCCGGGCTTAATCAGCCGGGATCGAGTGGACAGCGCACTGGCCGCCGTGAGCCGCGTGCTGGGAACTGCGGCGGTGTCCGATGGCTGAGGCGAAGATCATCCAGCTAGGTAGTGTCGGCCCGGCTGGTCGCGGCAGTCGTACGTCACCGTCCGCATCGGCTCGGCGTCTGGCACCGGCCGGGGCTGGCCGGGCGTCACAACCCCGTGGCGATGTTCCGCCAACGCCCCCTCGGAGCCGTCGCCGTTCGGTTCCTGACGGCGATGCCTCACAAACGCACGAACCACCAATTCCTCCTGAACCGGATCACGAGCCGGGCTCAGAGGAAGAACCTGACACTTTGGCTCTAGGCGCGCTACTGAGCGAGCTGGCTCGACTCGCCTCCAGGTCGCTGGAAGGCCTGAAGTCGCTGCCGATTACACGGCTAGGGACGCTCGCCGCCGATCCGGTGCATGCCTTGACTGCCTTGGCAGAGGCCATGGGTGTTGAGTGGGACGAGTCGCTTGAAGAGACGGTGGCGTTCATCCGTGACAGGCTGCGCGGCGACTATGCCGTCGATGAGTTCGGATTCGATCCCGAGTTCACGACCAAAATCTATCTACGGCTGCTGCGCTGGCTAGCCGATTCCTGGTTCCGGGTCGAGGTTCGAGGTGCCGAGAACCTACCCGTGAATGGCTCGGCGCTGCTTGTCTCTAATCACGCCGGCACGCTGCCGCTGGACGGAATGATCTTGCATGCCATGGTCCATGACGAGATCGGCAGACATGTCCGAATGCTCGGCGCGGACCTGATCTTCAAGACGCCCTACTCCAATGATCTTGCTCGCAAGACCGGCACCACCCTCGCCTGCCAGGAAGATGCCGAACGCCTGCTGGCATCGAATCAGCTGGTGGCGGTCTTCCCTGAAGGCTTCAAGGGGCTCGGGAAGCCGTACGCCGATCGCTACAAGTTGCAGCGGTTCGGTCGAGGGGGATTTGTCACAGCAGCCATCCGGGCTCAGGTGCCGATCATCCCGACTGCGATCGTAGGTTCGGAAGAGATCTATCCCCTGATTGGCAAAGCGCCGGCGTTAGCGCGGGCGCTGGGCGTGCCGTATTTCCCGATCACGCCGCTGTTTCCCTGGTTCGGGCCGCTCGGGATGATTCCGCTCCCCAGCAAGTGGATCATCCAGTTCGGCGAGGCCATCACCACCGACGAGCTCGGACCCGGCGCGGCCGAGGATCCCATGATCGTGTTCAACATCACCGATCAGGTGCGGGAGACGATCCAGCAGACGCTGTACGCGCTGCTCATGCAACGCCGCAGCGCTTTCTTCTGATTGCGAGTCACTCTTTCTACGCCCATCGCGTGTCGGAACCTACGTACCCCGTGTCGAAACCTACGTTCACGTAGGTTCCCGTCGGTTTGCACAGGTTGCTACCTATGCAGACCGCAGGCAACCTGTGCAGACCCCGGGCGGGTCCACACGCAACTAGTCTGAGCCACGTGTTCTGGGCGTTGGCGGTCATCTTGATCGCATTCGCCGCGTTCACCGTGACCGTCGTCAGGCTGCGCCGGCCCGTACCTGCCAGTGATGATTCAACCGACGGGGCTAACAAGGCCAGCACCAGAGGACGCCGCAGCATTGATCTTGAACAGCTCAAGGGCTTCGTGTACGTCGGTGCCGCCGCCTTGGCATTGCTTGCCGTGGCAGTGATCTTGATGGGCTTGTTCGGAAACCGCAGTGGCCGCGCCGAGGCCTTGGCCGTGCTTGGCTTCTTCGGCTATGCGGCCTATCTCATCGCGGCGACGGTGCTGCTCTACGTCACGAGCCGGAAGAGCCAAGGGCGGTGAGTCAGCCCCTGAGAATGCGCCGGACGGCAAAGCCGGTAGCCACCGCGCCGGCCGTAGCGCCCGCTGCACCAGCGCCCAGCAGTCCGAAGCGCGCCGCCTTCCGACCGCTCCGATAGTCCTGGATCTGCCAGTCTTGCTGCTCGGCATGCGCCAACAGCCTGCCATCAGGGTTGACCGCACATGGGTGCCCCACCAGCGACAGCATGGGGAGGTCGTTGTAGGAATCCGAGTACGCGAAGCAGTGTGCAAGGTCTAATCCGTGTTCGTGTGCCAGTGCGCGGATTGCCCCAGCCTTGGCCGGGCCATGCAGCAGATCACCCTTCAGCCGCCCGGTATAAACGCCGTCGATGTGCTCCGCGGTCGTACCCAGTGCCCCGGTAAGTCCCATTCGCGCGGCGATGATGCCCGCCATCTCCACCGGCGCGGCGGTCACCAGCCAAACCTGTTGACCCACATCGAGATGCATCTGCGCAATCGCCCGCGTGCCTGGCCAGATGCGCTCGGCAATCGACTCTTCGTAGACCTCGTTGGCTATCTCGGTCAGCTCAGCGACAGTGTGCCCTGCGATGAAACCCAAGCTCGCGCCCCGGACGTCCTCGATATGGCCCTGCTTCTCTCGCCCGATCATCCGGAAATACGCCTGCAACCACAGGCCCTTTAAGATCACCCGGGTCGGGAAGAAACCCCGCCGGTACAGACCCTTGGCGAGCTGGAACAGCGACGCACCCTGGATCACTGTGTTGTCAAGATCAAAGAACGCCGCCGCAGTGGGATCCTCGCGTATCAGTGGCTCCTGGTCAGCGGCGACCTCCTCGAGCTCCTCGATGTCTTCCGGGGCATCTTGGAGCGGCCCAGCCGCGGTCAAAGGGCTGTTCTGGTCGACTGGAACTGCCGATGCGTCACTGCCAGGCAATGACTCAACGTGCCTGACCTGGTCTGGAGGCGCTGGCTCTGCCTTGCTCATGGCGCTCTCCGGTCCACTCACGTCAATCACCATAGTGTCCGGCTCGCCGATACTCGTGCCAGACTCGGATGGATGAGCGAGCCGGAGGTGGCGGCCCAGGTCAGCCAGACTGGATCGTCCGCAACCAACTTTGCCGATCTTGTCACACAGCAAGCCGAGGCCCACCCGGAAGCTGTGGCACTGGTTCAGCCTCGGCCGACGCGTCGTGTCATGACCTGGGCCCAGCTCGACCGTCGAGTCGACGCCGTCGCGGCCGGGTTGTCAGCGCACGGGTTGCTCGCTGGGCATCGAATCGCTATCTATGGCCCGAACAGCGTCGAATTCGTCGTGGCGTACTTCGCCGCGCTACGCGCCGGCTATGTCGCCGTGCCGATCAATCCAGACAGCACAATCCATGAGCTGCGCGGGATGATCAACAACTGCGGAGCTCGAGTGCTCTTCACCGCTGAAAGTCAGCCGATACCGGAAGTGCATCAGATCGTCTTGAGTTCACAGGGGTTGGACGAGTTGTCCAAGGCAGCAGCCCAACCGGTGAACTCGCCACGGGATCCGGAGGCGCTGGCTGTCCTGCTTTACACCGCAGGCACGTCGGGCGAACCCAAGGCAGCGATGCTCAGTCATCGCGCGTTGCTCAGCCACGTGCAGAACGTCGCGTCCCTTGACATTGTCGACCGGAACGACGTGGTGCTAGCGATGCTTCCGCTGTTCCACGTGTTCGGCCTGAACGCCGTATTAGGGAGTTCGGTGCTGTCGGGTGCGCGGTTGGTGATCATGGATGGATTCGATGGCTTGGGTGACGTGTTGGCAGCAGAGGAGATCACGAACCTCCCGGTGGCGCCGCCGATGCTCGATCGCATCTTGCAGGACGAGCGTGCGGTCGCCGGCCTTGGTTCGGTGACCACAGTTCTGTCAGGTGCCGCGCCGCTCTCAATTGATCTTCGTGACCAGTTCACCGCCCGTACCGGTCTCAGAGTCGAGCAGGGTTACGGGGTAACCGAGGCAGCCCCGGGTGTCACGGCCACCTTGACTGGTGACGCGCTTGGACAGGGCCACGTAGGTCGTCCGCTGCCTGGGGTGGAGATCAGGATCGGTGACGGTAAGGATCCAACTGAGCCGGGCGAAATCTGGATCCGCGGGAAGAACCTGTTCTCCGGTTATTGGCCGGACGGTCACGACGGTCCCGATCAGGATGGCTGGTTCGCCCCGGGTGACATCGGTTACATGATCAACGGTGAGCTGTTCCTCGTGGACCGGTCACGCGAGTTGATCATCGTCAACGGCTTCAACGTCTATCCCGCCGAAGTCGAGGAAGCGATCGCCGAACTGCCAGAGGTTGAGTCGGTGGCGGTGGTCGGCCGGCCGCACTGGCGTACCGGCGAGCAGGTCGTGGCATTCGTTACTGGAGAGGGCATCGGTGCTGCGACGATCAACGAGCATTGCGCCGGCCGGCTCGCGAAGTTCAAGCGTCCGAGCCAGGTCTGGGTCGTCGGCGAGTTGCCCCGGGGGATCACTGGCAAGGTAAGGAAGGGCCTCTTGCGCGAGATGCCTGCGCCCTGAGCTCGTCGAAGGGTCGTACTGAGCTGTCGAAGGGCTCAGCCCCCACGGGGCCACTGACGGAAGCTGTACGCCACCCGGCGTCCGCTCTACAGTCAATAGATGCGGCTAAACCCGGCCGAGATCCGGGCGGTGATTGCGCTCGCAGTCGGCATGTTCTGCGTGCAGGTCGACTTCTTCGCGCTCAACCTGGCGCTACCGCGCATGGCAGTCGACCTCAACCAGACGACGACCAACATGCAATGGGTGATCAGCGCCTACATGATTGCCGTCGGTGCAGCCATGATTCCGGGCGGCCGGCTTGGTGACCTACGTGGTCATCGGCGAATCGTGATTGCTGGGCTGGCTCTTTTCGGCGGCGCGTCACTGATCTGCGGCCTGTCCTTCTCCTATGGCCTGTTGATCGGATTTCGTGCTCTGCAGGGCCTCGGTGCCGCGGCGTTGTTCACCGTCAGTGTGGCGGCGATCAGTAATGCGGTCACCAGTGATCATCGGGCCTTGGCCATCGGTGCCCTCTTCGGGATTGCGAACATTGGAACCGCGCTCGGCCCGTTCATCGGCGGACTTCTGACCGAGCAGCTCAGTTGGCGCTGGGTGTTCTTCCTCAACGTCCCGCTCAGTGCGATCGCCATCTTCTGCTGCCTTCGCTGGTTGCCCTCGACGCCACCCGCGGAAGCGACGATGCGGATCGATTGGTTGGGATTGATCTTGGTCAGCTCCGGCATCGTCGCGGTGGCTTATGCGGCTGACCGCGCCGGCGAATGGGGCTGGAGCTCGCCGAGGCTAATCGGATTACTTGCCCTGGCTGTTGTGCTGTTCGTCGCCTTTATCCTCGTCGAGCGGCGCGTGCGCGATCCATTGATCAACTTGGCGCTGTTCCGGAATCGGCCCTTCGTATTGATCACCATTGGCGGCACGATCGCGAACATCGTGTACACGGTGACTGTGCTTTGCACGACGATTTATCTGCAGGACGGTCGCGGGCTAAGCCCGATCGCTGCCGGCGTGGTATTTCTGGCGCCATCGGTTGCCGTGGCGCTGTCGGGTCCCTTGGCTGGCCGACTTGCGGGCTGGCAACCGGTGCCAGTGCTGATTCCGGCGACCATGCTGTTCGGCGGCGCCAGCCTGCTGGCCACCTCGGCGGTGGACGCCTGGGGAGCCTACGTGCCGCTTCTCGGCCTGACGGGCTTCGCACTGGGCCTCGGCTGGACGCTACCAAGCATTGGAAGCCAGACGGTCGTCGATCCGGCTCGCGCCGGGGAGGCCGCCGGAGTGAACCTCACAGTGATGGTGACAATCGCTGGCGTCGCTGTCGCTATGGCCGGCACGCTCATCGAGCTCGGTGGCGCCGGAACTGCGGACATCGCCGCCGCTACCAAGGGCGTCGTGCGGCTTGTCTCGGTGCTGTCCCTCGTCGGTGGCGCAGTGCTGCTGGCCGTTGCCCTGATTGGCCGTGCCCGCCGGGCCGTGGAGGTCGCATCGCCTGCGTCATGAAAGATGGTGACGTGGTCGAGTTCCCCGAACGGGCGGAGCGGGTCGTCGTTCTGACGCGTACCGGCTGCCATCTGTGCGAGGAAGCAATCGCACACGTGGCGGCGGTATGTGCCGAGACCGGCGATGCGTACGCGCTGATTGACGTCGACGGTGATCCGGAACTCCAGCGGCGCTATACCGACCAAGTACCCGTGACGTTCGTCGATGGCGCGCAGCATGACTTCTGGCGGGTGGATCCGGTACGCCTCAAGGTCGCTCTGGCGCGGACTCGCTGAGCGCCATGTTGTTCACCGCTGCCACGCTTCGCGGGCTGACTGAGGGTCGGGTGTCCTGCACCTATCGCCGCTGGGACGTCGTACGCCCCAAGGTCGGATCACGGTTCACTACTTCGGCTGGGGTTGTGGAAGTGACTTCCATCGCGCGTGCGGACGAGCAGCGGCTGACCGACCGAGATGCTGCCGAGGCTGGTTTCGACTCGGTGGCTGACTTGATCAAGTGGTGTCGGGCCAAGGGCAGCGGTGATCTCTATCGGATTGGGATCACCTTGGCTGGACCCGATCCGCGCATCGAGCTGCGGCGCACCGACAAGCTGGGTCCTCCAGATGTCACGGCGCTTAACACGAAGCTTGATCGGATGGATCGGGCCGCTGACCAGCCATGGACTCGCAAGACACTGCGGCAGATTCAACGCCTGCCCGGTGTGGTGTCGACCGAGCTTGCCGCCGAGGTGGGCCAGGAGCGGCAGGCGTACAAATTGCGCGTACGCCGCCTCAAGGCTCTTGGGTTGACCGAATCACTGGAACGCGGTTACCGGCTTTCGCCCCGTGGCGAGGCTTATCTCCTCGCGCTTGACTCCTCATCGTCTTGAATCGGTGCACGATTGGTCCGTTTCGACGACTGTGCTGCGAAACGTACCCTGCGAGCGGTCTTGAGGGGCTCGTCTTGACGGCTGTGATGCGAAACGTACCTCTGATCGGCGTGTGTGAGTTGATCAGCTGCGAGCGTCGGAAATCGCGCGCCGACGCGCGGAGGAGGAACAAGCAGAGGCGTTCTTTCCTCTGCGAGCGACGACGACGGCGGCGGATTCCAAGCGCGATGCGCGAGCAGCTTGGACAAATTGTGCGGTCATTCACAAACGCCTTAGAGTGGCGCTGTTTGGACCAGATCCGAGCGTCGAATCAGGAGTTGCGTGTCGCAGACCTTCCCCACTGAGCCTCCGCCGCGCGCGGCGGCAGGTGACCATTGGCGGACGGTCCCCACGCTTAAGGGAATCCCGGACGCCACAGTCGCCCGCTTGCCTGTCTACCTCCGAGCGCTCAACCAGCTGGCAGAGCAGCAGATCGACACCATCAGCAGCGGCGCACTGGCTGAGGCAGCCGGAGTCAACTCCGCCCAGCTCCGCAAGGACTTGTCGTACCTCGGCTCATACGGCACCCGCGGGGTGGGCTACGACGTGGCCTACCTGCGGTTCCAGATCGGTCGAGTGGTCGGCTCAGCTCATGACTGGCCGGTGATCATTGTGGGTCTGGGCAATCTCGGTACGGCCCTGGCCAACTACTCCGGTTTCTACTCCCACGGATTTCGAGTCGTCGGCTTGATCGATAGCTCGTCCGATCTGGTGGGCAAGCGGATTCATGACCTGGCGATTTGTGATCTCAGCGAGCTCGAGGAGGTGGTCGCCCGTACCGGCGCGGTAATCGCGGTGATCGCAACTCCGGCCGAGGCCGCGCAGGCCGTCGCCGACCGGCTTGTCTATCTAGGGGTAACCAGCATTCTGAACTTCGCCCCAACGGTGCTCGTAGTCCCCGAGGGCGTCAATGTTCGCAAGGTTGATCTGGGTCAGGAACTGCAGATCCTCGCGTACCACGAGCAACGCAAGACCGACGACTCCCAGATTTTGGCCAAAAGCAGGAGGACGAGCTAATGAGCATCCTGGTGGTCAGCGTGTCGCACAAGTCCACATCGGTCTCGCATCTGGCTGAGCTTGCCCTGGAGTCACACGGCTCGGTCAAACTGGCTGAGCAGCTTGTCGACTCCGAACACATCGACGAGGCCTTGGTGTTGTCGACATGTAACCGGACTGAGCTTTATGCGTCAGTCTCCCGATTTCACGGCGCGCTGGACGATGCAACGCAGGCATTGGCCGATGTCGCCGGTCTGAGGGCTGGTGAGGTCCGTTCGCTGTGTGCTGTGTTTTTCGATGAGGGCGCCGTCGCTCACACGTTCTCGGTCGCCTCTGGGCTAGATTCTCTTGTGGTCGGAGAAAGCCAAGTTCTTGGACAAGTCAAAGGCGCGTTAGCCCTTGGCCAAGCTCACCAAACAGTGGGCCCGGTCCTCAACTCCTTGTTCCAGCAGGCGATCAGGGTAGGTAAGCGGGTCCACACCGAGACCGGTATTGGCGCGGCCGGTCGGTCGCTGGTGAGCGCGGCGTACGCACTCCTCAGTGACGAGATCGGCGAACTCGCGGGTCGGCGGGTGCTGGTAGTCGGAGCCGGTGCCATGGCTGGGCTGGCCGCCCGGACCGCGGCAGCTGGCGGCGCTTTCGTGACGTGCGCAAACCGGACGCTGGCTCGCGCCGAACGGTTGGCCGAAGCGGTTAGCGGGAAGGCGGTAGCGCTGTCAGATCTGAGTGATGCTCTCGCGGCAACTGATGTGCTGGTGACCTGCACTGGAGCTCGAACGCTCACCATTGGCGTCGACGACCTGGCCGGCACACCGGTACGTGGCGTCGTCGATCTCGCACTTCCGGCCGACGTAGCGCCGGAGGTCGCCGCCGAACATGCCATTTGCCTGGTGAACCTGGACCGGCTCGTCAGCGATCAACCGCACGGTGCCAGCGCCCAGGAAATCGAGGATGCTCGCGTCCTGGTCCGCGACGAGGTCGCCAACTTCCTCGCGCTACGCCGGGCTGCGCAAGTGGCGCCAACTGTGGTCGCCTTGCGTTCCATGGCTTCTGATGTTGTGGCAGGTGAGCTCCGCCGACTGGAGGCCCGGCTGCCTCACCTCGATGATCATGAACGGCAGCAGATCCAGCACAGTATGCGACGCATCGTCGAAAAGCTGCTGCACGCCCCGACCGTACGCGTACAGGAACTGTCCTCTGAGACCGACGCTGTCGATTACGCCGCCGCATTGCGGGTGCTCTTCGCCCTGGACCCGCAGACCGTCGCAGCAGTCATGTCACCGGAGGTCGGACCCTGATGGTCAGACGGCCCTGATGCATACGGCCCAACTGACCCGGCCGATCCGGCTGGGTGCACGCAAATCCGCGCTCGCCCGCGCACAGGCGACCCAGGTGGCGACCGCACTGGCGGCCGGCGGCATCGATTCACGCTTCGTCGGCATTACCACGACCGGTGATACCGATCACCGCGACCTCACCGAGATCGGTGGTCGAGGTGTCTTTGTCAGTGCCGTACGCGATGCTCTGCACAGCGGCGAAATCGATGTCGCCGTGCATTCCCTGAAGGATCTGCCGACCGCGCCGGCAGAAGATCTGGAGATCGTCGCGATACCGCCCCGTGAGGACACCAGGGATGTGCTTGTCGGACGCCGACTTGATGATCTTGCCGATGGCGTGAGGGTGGGCACGGGCGCTCCACGGCGCGGCATGCAAATCCTCGACTGGGGCAGCGGCCACAACGTTCAGCTGGAGATCGTGCCGATTCGGGGCAATGTCGAGACCCGAATCGAGCGAGTACGAACAGGTCAGGTCGATGCCGTGATCTTGGCCGCGGCAGGCTTGCGCCGGCTCGGTCTGCTGCCGGAGTCAGCGGCAGCAGCTGAAGGCCTCCTCGTCAGCGACCTTGAAGCACAGATTCTTGATCATCAGGTGATGCTTCCAGCACCTGGACAAGGTGCCCTCGCGCTAGAAATTCATCGTTCTCTCAGCATTGAGCTCCGGCAGTATTTGGCAGATCTCGACAACTCGGTTTCCCACGCAGAATCCCTTGTAGAGCGGGGTTTTCTGGCCACTCTGGAGGCTGGCTGTACGGCGCCAGTAGGGGCCCATGCAACAGTGACTGCCGTCCGTGGTACAAGTCTCGATTTGACTCTGACGGCGGTAATTGGGAGAACGTTACTGAGCAACTTGTCAGAACCGACCAAAGCGGGCCCAGTGATACGGCTGGAGGTGCACGGATCAACGACGGATCCGCAGCATTTTGGGGCCGCGCAAGCTGGTGAGGTGCTGGCGCAGTTGCGAGAGGAAAACGTCTGAACAACCTAGGCTCGGCCCGCCGGCAAGGCGACCGAGCTGAGACAACAGAACGCGAGAAGAAGTCAGTGAGTACATCCTCGGCTCGTAGGCCCCGGACCTCCCCCTCAGCCACTCCGACCGCACCTGTTGCCAAAGGTCGGGTCATCTTCGTCGGTACCGGACCTGGTGACCCGGACCTACTGACACTTGGTGCGATTGCCGCGCTGGCCGACGCCAGCTCCGTGATCTTGGACAACGATCGGCAGCGAGAAATCCTGGCTCATCCCGCTATCACGCTCGGCGAGGAGGCTGAGGTCATAACCCTCGGACTCACCGAAGCGCGCAAGCCGTTAAGCCCTTCGGCGCGAGCCAAAATTGTGCTCAAGCAGGCCTCGACAGGTTGCCGGGTGGTGCGGCTGGTGGCCGGCGATCCCTTTTTGGACAACGCGGTCGCCGACGAAGCAGCGGCGTGCGTACGCGGTGGCATTGACTTCGAGGTCGTGCCGGGAGTCTCCAGCCTGACCGCTGTTCCCGAGTACGCCGGTATCGACTTGATCCATGCTGGAGGTGTGCAATTCGCCTCCGTAACCGACGGCAAGTTCACCAAGAACGGAACGTCGCAGTGGGGTGCCGCGGCGACGATTGTGGTCAGCACGGTGGTCTCGATGATTAGCAGCCTGGTTGAGGCGGCCAAGGCTGCCGGCCGGCCTGGAGATGATCATGTCGTCGTGACGCTGCACGGCGGGAGCACCGAACAGATCACGTTGACGACCAGCCTGGACGGGCTAGCGGCTGCCGTCAAGTCCGTGCGGCCACCGGCCTCGGACCCAGTGCACGTCATCATCGGCGCCGCCGCCGAGCAACGTCACGAGCTGAGCTGGTATGAAACCAAGCCGCTGTTCGGCTGGCGAGTACTGGTGCCGCGTACGAAGGACCAGGCGGCACCGATGGTCGCGCGACTACGCACCTACGGCGCCCACAGTGAGGAGGTGCCGACCATCTCGGTCGAGCCACCTCGCAGTCCGTTACAGATGGACAAGGCGATTCGTGGGCTGGTCGAGGGCCGGTACGAGTGGGTGGCCTTCACCTCGGTGAATGCGGTCCGGGCCGTACGCGAGAAGTTTGAGGAGTACGGGCTGGATGCTCGAGCCTTCTCCGGCCTCAAGGTGGCTGCTGTTGGCGAGGTGACTGCTAATTCGTTGCAGGCTTGGGGAATCGAGCCTGACCTGGTGCCTAACGGAGAGCAGTCCGCAGCGGGCTTGGCGGGCGAGTTCCCGCCCTACGACGACGTACTGGACCCGATCAACCGGGTCTTCCTGCCGCGTGCAGACATCGCCACCGAGACACTTGCCGAGGGCCTGAGGAACCTGGGCTGGGAGGTCGAGGACGTTACCGCGTATCGCACGGTGCGCGCCACGCCGCCGCCGGCACCGGTGCGGGAGGCGATCAAGACCGGCAAGTTCGACGCCGTGGTATTCACGTCGTCATCTACCGTGCGCAACTTGGTGGGTATCGCAGGCAAGCCACATTCGTCGACGATCATCGCCGTTATCGGCCCGGCGACCGCCCGGACCTGTGAGGAGCACGGCCTGCGCGTCGACGTCATCGCCGCCAAGCCTTCGGTGGTTGATCTTGCTGACGCCCTGGCCAGCTTCGCTGCCCAGCGGCGAGACGCTTTCCTGGAGGCCGGTGAGCCAGTCCTCAAGCCGTCTCAGCGGCGTCCCGGCACTCGGCGCAAATGATTGCTCCGCTCGCTCTCGCTCGCTCCGCGCGGATCGCGCCTTGGAGCTCGCCGACTTCGTCGTCGCTCGCAGACGAGAAAGCGTGTCTGCTCGCTCCTCCTCAGCACGGCGAGGGGAGCGATCCGGATTTGATCGCTCCGCTCGCTATCGCTTCGCGTGGATCGCATATTGGCAGAAGAGTGCTGAAAATTTACAGGCTCCGGGCTCGGTAATCTGCAGTTTGCCAGCACTTTTAAGGAGCGACGAGTAGTGCAGCAGCGTCCGCGGCGGTTACGGACCACAGCAGCCATACGGGCGATGGTCGCCGAGACCAGCGTCGAACCACGCCAGCTGATCTTGCCGATGTTCGTTGCCGAAGGACTGCAAGAACCGCGTCCGATCAGCTCCATGCCCGGTGTCGTACAGCACACCCTTGACACGCTCCGAAAAGCGGCGGTGGAGGCCGCGGACGCCGGCCTGGCAGGCGTCATGCTCTTCGGCGTGCCAGAGCACAAGGATGCGCAGGGCTCCGGCGCGCTCGATCCGGATGGCATCTTGACCTCCGCAATCCGAGCGGTGCGTCAGGAAGTCGGAGACGAATGCCTGGTCATGTCGGATGTCTGCCTGGACGAGTTCACAGACCACGGACACTGCGGCGTGCTTACGCGATCGGGTGTTGTCGATAACGACGCGACGATTGAGATCTACGCGCAGATGGCGGTATTGCACGCTGAGGCTGGTGTCCACATGGTCGGACCCAGCGGCATGATGGACGGCCAGGTCGGCGCCATCCGGAAGGCGCTGGATGCGGCAAAGGCCTCTGACGTTGCGATCCTCGCTTATTCCGCTAAGTACGCCTCGGCGTTCTACGGTCCTTTCCGTGAGGCCGTAGCATCCACCCTCCGCGGTAATCGCAGGACATACCAGCAGGATCCGTCCAATGTTCGGGAGGCGCTCCGCGAGGTGACTCTCGATGTCGAGCAGGGTGCCGACATCGTCATGGTCAAGCCAGCCCTCGGCTACCTCGATGTGGTACGTGCGGTCCGCGAGGCTGTCGATCTGCCGGTCGCGGCGTACAACGTGTCGGGGGAGTACGCCATGGTCGAGGCGGCAGCGGCCAACGGCTGGATCAATAGGGACGCGGCGATAACCGAGGCCCTGACGTCAATCCGGCGCGCGGGCGCGGACCTGATCTTGAGCTACTGGGCCCTCCACTGGGCACAGTCGCTGCGCGACGAAGAACGTGGAGAGCGCAAGCGCTCGCGCCTTGTTGGTTCCGTCGAACCAAGCCCTCCTTCGTCGGGGCGGTTCGACGGTCGGACTTCGTCCGAGTCGCTGCGCGAACGGCGATGACGGTCCGACCAGCTGCGAGCACCGTACGCAGCGAGGCTGCTTTCGAGCGTGCCCAGGCGGTCACCCCGGGCGGTGTGAACTCGCC
>Ga0075424_100003516_pt1 | contig 14690 bp, 13 predicted proteins | sample SoiMethybrSBSTD3_FD_75301 | JGI IMG/M metagenome (GOLD analysis project Ga0075424, IMG submission 75301) | Bulk soil microbial communities from a Populus tree surrounding site in Tennessee, USA - Soil MetaG P. TD hybrid SBSTD3 | ecosystem: Environmental > Terrestrial > Soil > Tree plantation... | reverse complement strand
CCCGGCGCTGATCACCGGCGGCCGCCAGTACGTCGACGACCTCCCGATCCCGGGGGTCCTCCAGGTCGCCTTCGTCCGGTCCCCGTTCGCCCACGCCAACCTCGGCACCATCGACACCAAGGCGGCGGAGAAGATGCCCGGGGTGGTGGCCGTGCACACGGCCGCGTCCATCGGCCTCGAGCCCCAGCCCGGCTTCCCCTTCCTGCCCATGTTCACCCGCTCCGCGCTGGCGGCGGGCAAGGTGCGCTTCGTCGGCGAGGCGGTGGCCGTCGTCGTCGCGGAGAGCCGTTACGCGGCGGAGGACGCCCGGGCGCTGATCGACGTCGACTGGCAGCCCTTGCCCTCGGTGCAGGACCCGTCCGCGCGCGGCGCCGCCCGCGTGCACGACGACGTTCCCGACAACGTCGCCGGACAGGTGACGCTCGCCTGCGGTGACGTCGCGGCGGCGCTGCGCGCGGCGCCGCGGCGCGCGAGCGTGACGCTGAGCATCGGCCGCGCCGGCGGCCAGCCGATGGAGACGCGCGGTCTCGTCGCCGAGTACAGCACGGCCACGGCGCTGCTCACGGTGTGGGCGTCGTCCCAGGTGCCGCACCAGGTGCGGCAGTTCATCGGCGAGGTGCTCGGGCTCGAGCTGCATCGCGTCCGCGTGGTGGCGCCGGACGTCGGCGGCGGCTTCGGCGCCAAGCTCATCGTCTATCCCGAGGACGTGCTGATCCCGTTCCTGGCGCTGCGCTTCGGGCGCCCGGTGCGGTGGCTCGAGGACCGCCTGGAGCACATGCTGACGGCGACCCAGGAGCGTACGCAGGTCCACGCCGTCGAGGTCGGCTTCGACGAGGACGGCCGCGTGCTGGCGCTTCGCGATCGGTTCGTGCACGATACCGGCGCCTACACGCCGCGCGGCCTGGTCGTGCCGCTGCTCAGTGCCTCGATGCTGGCCGGGCCCTACCGCATCCCGAACGTCGAGGTGACCTTCGACAGCGTCTACACCCACCGCGTCCCCGTCACGCCGTACCGGGGCGCCGGCCAGCCGCAGGCCGTGTTCGTCATCGAGCGCGTCATGGACCTGATCGCGCGCGAGACGGGCCACGAGCGTGCGGCCGTTCGGTTCGCCAACCTCGTGCCGCCGGCCGACATGCCGTACGACGTGGGTCTCCCGAACTATCGCGGCTCGGGCAACGTGATCTACGACAGCGGCGACTATCCCGCCGTGCTCCGCCGCGCCCTCGAGATGGCGGACTACGAGCGCCTGACCGAGGAATGCCGCCGGGCGCGCGCCGACGGGCGCCGGCTCGGGGTGGGCGTGGCCTGCTACGTGGAGCTGACCGGCGTCGGGCCGTTCGAGGGCGCGACGGTCCGCGCCGACGCCGCCGGCCGGATCACCGTCTTCACCGGCGTGCCGTCGCAAGGCCAGGGCCTGGAGACGACGCTGGCCCAGATCGCGGCCGACGAGCTGGGCGTCACGCCCGCCGACGTCGCGGTCGTCGGTGGCGACACGCTGGGCATCGGGCAGGGGGTCGGCACCTTCGCCAGCCGTGCCGCCGTCGTGGGCGGCACCGCCGTCGCGCTCGCGGCGCGCGAGCTGCGCGCCAAGGCCGTGCGGCTCGCCGCCCAGGCGCTCGGCGTGGCGGTGGACGAGGTCCAGCAGCTCGGCAAGACGTTCGCGGAGCGCGCGAAGCCCGAGCACCGGATCGAGCTCGGCCGCGTCGCCGCCGTGGCCGCGATGGCGACGGCCGCGCACGGCGTGGCGCCCGGGCTGGAGGCGACGCAGTTCTTCCAGCCGCCCGACATCGCCTATTCCTGCGGCGCCCATGTGGCGCTCGCCGAGGTGGACCCCGAGACGCTGCGGGTCCGCCTGCGCGGCTACTGGGTGAGCCACGACAGCGGGAGGCTCATCAATCCGACGATCGTGGAAGGCCAGATTCACGGCGCCGTCGCGCTGGGCATCGGCGGCGCGCTCTTCGAGGAGATCATCTACGACCCGGCCGGTCAGCCGCTGTGCGCGAGCTACATGGACTACGCGCTGCCGCGCAGCGACGAGATCCCGCCGCTCCAGATCGATCATCTCGAAACACCGTCGCCGCTGAACCCGCTCGGGCTCAAGGGGGTCGGGGAGTCCGGCACGCTGCCGGTGGCGGCGGTCGTCGCCTCCGCCGTGGAAGATGCGCTGTCCGATCGGCGCATCCGCGTCGAACGGGTGCCGCTGACGCCCGGCGAGCTTCGCCGCCTCCTGGCGTGAGCGCGCGCCTCCTCAGCTCGAAAGGCGGTAGAAGCGCTGGGCGTTCAGGCCGAGCACCTTGCGCCGCGCGTCCTCCGGCAGCGGCGCGAGCCGCTCCTGCAGCTCCCGCACGACGCCGAACGAGGCGTCGATGTGCGGATAGTCCGAGGCCCAGATGAAGTAGTCGGCGCCGAGGTGCTCGACCATCTGCGCCGTCACGGACTCGTCCGGATCGGCCGAGATCAGGCACTGGCGGCGGAAGTACTCGCTCGGCTCCATGCGGATGGGTGTCTGGTGCTTCATCACGCGGTACTTGTGATCGAGGCGGTCGAGCCAGGCGGCGATCCAGTTGGAGCCGGCCTCCAGCACGGCGCATTTCAGGCGCGGGTAGCGCTCGAACATTCCGGCGGCCAGCATCTGCGTGAAGGCCGCCATCACGTCGATGGCCAGGAACGCGATGGTGAACAGCGCGTCCGACGGGTCGCGGCGCTGCCACTGCCGGAACCACTGGCGATCGCGCACGACCACGTGGAAGGCGATCGGCATCTCGAGCTCCTGCGCCGTCTCCCAGAACCGCGCGAACAGCGGGTCGTCGAAGTGGCGGCCGCCGCGCGCGGCCACGTCCGGAGAGAGGAAGATCCCCACGCAGCCGTCCCGCCGGGCGCGGATCGTCTCCTGCACGGCGCCCTCCGGATCGAGCAGCGAGATGTGCGCGACCGGATAGAGCCGCTTCGGATCGGCGCGGCAGAACTCGGCCAGCCAGCGGTTGTAGGCGCGCGTGTAGGCCGTGGCCAGGGCGCCGTCGGTGACGTGTCCCTCCCAGCAGATGCCGATGGTGGGATAGAGCAGCACGGCGTCAATACCCTCGCCGTCCATGACGCGCAGCCGCTCGACGGGATCGTAGCCGCCGGACGGGCTGCCCTCGGCGTAGGTCATCTGTCCCCGCGTGAGCAGGCGCGTGGTGTCCATGCCGATCCCGCCGAGCGCGCCGAGCTCCCCCCGCAGCGTCTTGAGGGGCTGCCCGTCGATGAGCAGCACCTCGTACCCGCTCGGATCCTGCGCGATGCGAATGGCGCGCTCACGGTAGGCCGGGTCGAGGTACTTCAGCCAGGTGTCGGCCGGCTCCAGCACGTGGCCGTCGGCGTCGACGATCAGCGCCGCCGCCATGGCTCACTCCACCTCGAGGATCATCTCGATCTCGACGGGGATGTTGTTCGGCAGCGACGCCAGGCCGACCGCCGAGCGCGCGTGCTTGCCGATCGTCTCGCCGAAGACCTCGACCATGAGGTCGGAGAAGCCGTTGATGACCTTGGGCGGGTCCGGGAAATCCTCCGTGCAGTTGACCATGCCGAGGACCTTCACGACCCGCTTGACCTTGTCGAGGCTCCCCAGCGCCGAGCGCGTGGTGGAGAGGAGTGCGATGCCGACGTCGCGCGCGGACTGGTAGCCCTGCTCGATCGTGAGATCGCGCCCGAGCTTGCCCTTCGTCGGTCCCTTCGGCTCGCGGGACGGCCCGTGGCCGGAGAGATAGAGGAGGTTCCCGGTACGCACCGACGTGACGTAGTTCGCGATCGGCGCGTTCGCGGCGGGGAGCGTGATGTTCCTGGCTTTGAGAGTGGCTTCGGCGCCCATCGAGTGAGTTCTCCTTATCGCGTGAGCTTCGGGATCACGTGCGTGCCGAACATCTCGATCGACGACATCACCTGCTCGTGGCCGACCGTCTCGGTGGCCATCAGGAACTGCAGCTCGTCGACGCCCGCCGCCTCGTGGATGGCGATGCTGCGCAGGCAGGTCTCGGGATTGCCGGCCACCAGCACGCCGCGGTCGACCAGCGTGTCCGCGTCGATCTGGTTCCACAAGGCCGTCGCGATTTGCCCCGAGCCGCCCGAGAGATCCACGACGGGCGCGCCCTCGGTGCCCTCCGTCTTGAGATAGCGCGAGAAGTTCGCCCGCAGGTGGTCGGGCACGCCGCCCCAGGAATCCACGAGCTGCTCGTAGAGGTGGGTCTGATCCTTGAGATAGGGGCGGTCGGGCCCGAAGAACGTCCGCAGCGACTTCGCGGACAGCTCGCGCGCGGCCTTGTCGTCGGCGTCGCACAGCCCCATGGTGGAGCTGAGCCACTGGTCGTTGATGGTCTTGCCGACCGGCGTGGCGTGCCGCACGCGCGCCTTGTAACGCGCGATGTGCGGCGCCAGGTACGACGGCGAGGCGACGCTGAGCGCCATCACCCCGATGCCCAGCTCGGCCGCGAGCTCGTAGGTCGCGGGCTGCAGGGCCGCGACCCAGATCCGTGGATGCGGCTTCTGGAATGGCTTGGGACGGACGTCGCGCGGCGGCACCGTCCAGAACCGGCCCTCGTGCGAGAAGAGGCCGTCCTCCCAGATGCGCGGAATCATGCGGAGGGACTCTTCCCACATCGCGCGCGTGTTGCGCGGATCGATGCCCATGCCGATCTGCTCGTAGGGCGCCGAGCGGCCCGTGCCGAACTCCACGCGGCCGCCCGACATGTGGTCCACCATCGCCACGCGCTCGGCCACGCGCACCGGATGATGGTAGGGCAGGATCACCACGCCGAAGCCCAGGCGGATACGTTTCGTGAGCTGGCTGAGCGCGCCGAAGATGACCTCGGGGCACGGCGACATCGAGAAGCTCGTGAGGAAGTGATGCTCCACGAACCACACGGCGTCGAAGCCCATCTTGTCGGCCAGCACGCACTGCTCGATCGTCTCCTCGATCACGCGGTGGTCGTCGACGACCGGACGCTGCATCTCGTACGCGAGCGACAGGCGCATGTCAGGCGCTCCGCGCCGGCCACTCGGGCGCGTGGTATCCCAGCGGCACCGACGGCCTGGCCCAGCGCGGGGCCGTCTCGGAGAGCCGCACCACGGGCGCCAGGTGGTGGAGCCGGCCGGCCGGCGTGTCACTCGTCATCGACCAGCGCTCGATCTCCTGCGGCGTGAACTCCTTCGGAATGTCCTTGAGATCGCGCTCGGGCACCTCGCCCCGGCCCACGAGCCAGCGGCCGGTCTGCGCCAGCGAGATCCGGACGAGCCAGCTTCCGCCCTCGCGCGCGCGGCGGGCGAGCGCCACCATCGCGCCGAACGCCATCAGGTACCCGGTCAAGTAATCGATGGCGGAGACGGGGTAGAACTGCGGGCCCGGCTCGGCGCCGGGGAACAGCGTGCCCTGGCGGTGCGTGACGCCGCTGACCGTCTGCACGACCGTGTCGAAGCCGCGGCGCGAGGCCCACGGCCCGACGTGGCCGAACGCGCACAGCGAGACGACGACGATGCCGGGACGCAGCGTGGCGAGCGCCTCCGGCGAGAAGCCGCGCTCCCCGAGGGTGCCCGGCCGGTAGCCCTGCGAGAACACGTCGCCCTCGCGGACGAGGCCGCGCAGCGTCTCCACGTTCTTGGCCTCGCGCAGGTCGAGCTGGGCCGAGAGCTTGCCGTGGCCGGTGTCGAACTCCTGGTGGCCGAGGCTCGGCAGGTGCGCGGCGGTGATCTTCAGCACGTCGGCGCCGTGCTCGGCGAGCGTGCGCGCGCAGGTCGGCCCGGCGAGCACGCGGGTGAGATCGAGCACGCGGATGCCGGAGAGCGGCCGGTTGCCGTCGGGCAGCTTCTCGGGCGCGCTGTCGCCGATCTTCACGATCTCCAGCAGCGGCAGCGAGGCGATGGCGGCGGCCTGCGGGTGCCTGGCCCACTCCTCCATCGTGCGCACCATGCCGCCGGCGCCCCTGGCGGCGATGATGGCTTCCTCCAGCTCGAGCGCGTCCCACTTGGCGACCGCCTGGCGGACCGCCTCGCGGTCCTCCGGCACGCCGAGCACGCTCAGCGCGGCGGCGCGATGGTTCGGGAAATTGCAGTGCAGGTAACTCCAGCGGCCGTTCTTGGCGGGATACGTTCCCATGATCGTGTTGCGCTCGGTGGAGACGGGCGCGCCTTCCATCTTCATGTAGTGCCCGCTGCGCAGCGACGCGGTGGCCTGGCGCGTATCGACCGCGACATCCTGACGCCGCCCGGTGCGCAGCTCCCACAGGTCGGAGACGGCCAGGCCGACGGCGCCGAGCGCGGCGGCGCTCGTCTCGCCGATGCGGAACGACGTGGGCAGGATCGGATCGGCGGCGGGCGTGATCTCGACCGCGCTCGCGCGGTCCGGATGGAAGCCGGCGACGGGGAGGATCGTGCGGAGCGCGTCGTGGCTCATGGGGTCAACGCCTTTTCCGTCGGATGCGCGGGGGCGGCCAGCTCGTACGTGTTCATGTTGTAGGCCAGGACCGCATAGCAGGCGATCAGGTTCGTCAGCGTCATGGTCCCGCGCTGGCCGAAGTGCTTCGTGGCGGACTCGAACGTCGTCCGGCTGACCGTGCGGTGCTGCAGCAGCTCGCGGGTGAAGTCCACAACGGTCTGCTCCTCGGGCTCGAGGTTCTTCAGCGGGCGCCGCTCGCGAATGTCGTCCACGACGTCGGCCCGCACGCCGGCCTGCTTGGCGGGCGCGGCGTGCGCATACCAGATGAAGGCGCAGCCCATCTCGCGCGCGACGGAGATCATCACCAGCTCCTGGAGCTTCTGCGACAGGCTGGCCTCGCCGCGGAGATAGAGCCGCAGCGCTTCCAGCTTCTGCGCCATCTCGGGCATGTGGGCGAGGAGCGAGTACGGGCCGATGTTGGGCCGGCCGGCGCGGCCGGCCATGAACGTGTCGTACGCGGGCTGGTCCTTCTCGGCGATCTGCTCTCGGGTCACGAGCGGTATGCGGGCCATGGGTCACTTTCCAGCGCCGGCCGCAGCCTGGCGCACGGTCTTCAGATAGGCTTCGCTGCTCTGCTGGAGCAGCCGGTTCACGCCGCTGTGGAAGTACTGGACGCCGAGCCCCAGGAACTTGGGTATGAGCGTGTCAGGGCAGCTGCAGCCGGCGATGCGCCCGGCGCCGGTGATCGTCTTCACGCCGCGCTCGACCATCGCCTGCACGTCGGGATGTGTCATCTGACCGGTATAACCCATCGACTGCGAGAGATCGCCGGCGCCGATGAAGAACACGTCGACGCCCGGCACCTTCACCAGCTCCGGCAGGTTCTCGATGGCCTCCACCTCTTCGAGCATCAGGCACACGAGCGTCTGGCGGTTGGCGTCCCTCGCGTAGTCCCCCGTCGAGCCCTTGAAGCCGTAGCCCGCGGGCCGGCCGCCGCTGAAGATGCCGCGGTGGCCCTCGGGTGCGTACTTCACCGCGTCGACGGCGGCGCGCGCTTCCTCGGCCGTGTTGACGTGCGGTACCTGCACGCCCCAGGCGCCGCGGTCCAGGAACGGGGCGATGATCTCGGGCTTGTTGCCGACGGGGCGCACGATGGGCGCGATGCCGCTCAGCTCGGCGGCGGCGATGCAGGCCTCGGCCGTGTCGACCGTGATCGAGCCGTGCTCGTTGTCGAGCAGGATCCAGTCGAACCCCAGGTGGCCGAGCATCTCGACCACGGGCGGCGAGGGGAAGGTGCACATGACGCCGAAGGCCGCCTGGCCCGCGTAGAGCCGCTGCTTGAGCGTGTTCTCGCGCATGATCGGTCTGCACCCTCCCGGCCGCGACAGTATACAGTTCACGGCATGGCCATCCTCTTGACCGACACCGCCGAGACCGTGGTTCCCGACATCCGGGCCGAGGGCGAGCGACTGTGGCTGTCCGCCGCGGAGCTGGAGGCCGCGACCGGGTGGTCGTCCAGACCGGAGGGCTTCTGCCGCGGGAGCGTCTGCGTGCCGGTCCCCCCGGGCCGCGAGCGTGAGTTCATGCGAGACGGCCAGATCGACGCGGCCGCGCTCTGGCGGTACCTGGGTCAGCCGCTCGTCCACAGCGACGATGGCCACGCCTGGGTGTTCGGCACCGCCGCGGCGGACCGCGCGGCGTCGCTGCGTTCGCTGCAGGCGCCGGACTTCTCGCTGCCGGACCGGAACGGGCGCCTGCATTCGCTCGCCGAGCATCGCGGCAAGAAGGTGCTGCTGGTGTCGTGGGCCTCGTGGTGAGGGTGCCGCCGCGACCTGCCCGTGTGGCAGGCGCTGTACGAGGAGCTGAAGGCTCACGGCTTCGTGGTGATCGCCGTCGCGCTCGACAGCCGCGAGGGTGACCCGCTGCCGTGGATCGAGGCCGCCACGCCGACGTATCCGTGCCTGATCGATCGCGACCATCGGCTGGCCGACCTGTACCAGATGGTCAACGTGCCGCAGGCGGTGTGGATCGACGAGCGCGGCACGATCGTCCGCCCCACGGAGGCGGCCGGCGCCTACGAGGGATTTCGCCGCATGGATCGCGTCACGCGCGAGGTGCCGGCCGACGTCGCCCGGCTCACCGCCGCCGCCAAGGCCACCTATCTCGACGCGATCCGCGACTGGGTGCGGCGAGGGGAGGCCAGCGAGCATGCGCTCGACCCGGCCCGCGCCCAGGCCCGCGCGCCGCGTCCCACCGACGAGGCGGCACGCGCGCACGCGCTCTTTCGACTGGGGCAGCACCTGATCCGGCACGGGCGGCCGGAGGAGGGCGACCGCTGGCTCGCGGAGGCCAGCCGCCTGCATCCAGAGTCCTGGGCCATCTGGCGCCAGCGGGCCGGCGTGACCGAGCTCGGCCTCGCCGCGCAGCCGGATTTCTGGGCGCGCGTCGATGCGCTCGGCGAGCGGCGGTACTACGCGCCGGTCGACATGAAGGGGATGCCCTAGCTGGCCGTCATGCCGCCGTCGACGAACAGGAGCGAGCCCGTCACGTAGGACGCGTCGTCGGACGCGAGAAACAGGATGCACGCCGCCACTTCCTCCGGCGTGCCGGGACGCCGCAGGAGCGTGGACTTCGCGGCATCCTCCCGGTACTGCTCGAACGTCCGGCCCAGTGCCTGGATGCGTTTTTCGTGAAAGGGCGTGTAGATGGGCCCGGGGCAGACTGCGTTCACCCGGATGCCCTCCGCGGCGTGATCCGCGGCCATGCCGCGCGTCAGCCCCGCCACCGCGGCCTTCGTGGTGTCGTACTGCGTCGTCTTGCCGATGCTCGTCACGGACCGGACCGAGGCGACGTTGACGATGCTCCCGCCGCCGCCCTGGCGCAGCAGCGGGATCGCCGCCTTCGCGCAGAACGCGTACCCCTTGAGGTTCACGCCCAGGATCTCGTCCCAGCTCTCGGCGCTGGCCTCGACCACGGTGTGGTACAGCCGGATCCCGGCGTTGTTGACGAGGACGTCGAGGCGGCCGAAGCGATCCGCGGCGTGGCGGACGAACGCCGCGGCCTCGCTCTCGCGCTCCATGTGCGCTTCCACGAAGAGCGCCTGACCGCCGCTCGCCTCGATCTCCGCGGCGACGCGCTTGCCCCGCTCGACGTCGCGGTCGGCAAACGCCACCCCGGCTCCCTCGGCCACGAACCGCCGCACCGTGGCCTCGCCGATGCCGGACGCCCCGCCGGTGACGGCCGCGATCTTTCCGCTCAGTCGTGCCATGTCTGGGCCTCCGCCCCGGTCGTCCTAGAACAGCGCGAGATCGATCGCGTCGCCCATCGCGCGGTAGCCCAGGTCGCTCGGGTGCAGGTGATCACCGCAGTCGTAGATCGGCAGCATACGGGTTGGATGGTCGGGATCGCGCAGCGCCCGGTCGAAGTCGACGATCGCGTCGAAGACGTCGGTCTTGCGCAGCCAGTCGTTGACGGCCTGGCGAATCGCCTCGCGCTCGGGTGTCCAGGCGCCGGGCAGGAACGTCTCGTTCTCGAAGGGCGTGAGCGTGGCGGCGATCACCGTGATGCCGCGCGCGCGGCCGCGCACGGCGAATTGCTGGAGCCCGGCGATCATCGGCGGGGCGGTGACCTCTTCGTCGGGTTTGCGCCAGCGGTTCCGCAGGTCGTTGGTGCCGAGCATGATGATCGCGTGCGTCACGCCGGGCTGGGCCAGCACGTCGCGGTCGAAGCGGCGCAGGCCGCTGTCGCCCCGGATGTCGTGCAGGATGCGGTTGCCCCCGAGCCCCTGGTTCATCACCGCCATCGGCCGTCCGCCCGGCCGTGCGGCGAGCCGGCGCGCGAGCTGCGAGGGCCAGCTGTGATGACCGTCGTGGGTCGAGATGTTGGCGTCGGTGAGCGAGTCGCCGAGCGCGACGATGGCGCCCGTTGACGGCGGCGCGACGACGTCGACGCCGCAGACGAAGTACCAGTCGTCGGTGAGGCGGCCGACCGGCATGACCTCCTCCGCGCTGAAATCACCCGGCGGCGAGATGTAGTTCGTCTGCCGCGCGTAGCGCCCGGTGATTCCGAAGCTCGCCGGCAGCTCCTGCGGCAGCTGCACGCTCACGGCGAGGTCCGACAGCGGGGCGACCGCCAGCTCGACGGGATCGCTGACGATCAGCGCGCCGGCGGCGATGGTGGCGCGCGGCTCCCCGCCGAAGGTCAGCCGCCGATTCGAGCCCGGGACGAGCGCGGGGCCTGCGCGGCGCAGACCGACCGTGGCCGCCCCGATGGACAGCGGGCGGGTGCCGCAGGCGTTGGAGATGCGCACGCGCAGGCGGCTGCCGCCGAGGCTGACGCGCGGGATCATCCGCAGCGTGTGGTTGCTGAACGCGGCGCCTTCGGCGGGCGCCGGCGCCGCCGTCCACGTGCCCACCCAGTGCGTGGTGTCTCCCATGGAGAGGGCGATTATACTCGCTACCCATGACCCGGCACTTCGGCGTGCTGATTCCGTCGACGAACAGGACCGTCGAGATCGAGTGCCGGCTGGTGCCGGCCACGTACCAGGCCCACGTCGGGCGCCTCAAGTCCAGCGGCGGGAGCTTCTCGCCGAGCCGGGACGAGGACATCGACTATCAGTCGCACCTGCTGGGGACGGCCAAGGTCGAGCTCGTGATCCTCGCCCAGACGTCGGCCAGTCTCTTTGCGGAGGACTACGACGAGGTCGTCACGAAGCGGATGAGCGCCGGCGCCGGCGTGCCGGGGCTCACCTCGGCGCAGGCGGTCGGCCGCGCGGTGCGGGCCCTCGGCGCTCGCCGCATCGCCGTCGTGTCGCCGTACTCCGGGGAGGTCAACGCGCGGGCCGCCCGGTACTTCAAGGACAAGCACGGGCTCGAGACGATCGCGCTCGAGGGGTTCGGCGCGACCGACGCGTATGCCATCGGGCAGCTCGGCCCCCAGCACGCGCGCGAGGCGTTCGCGCGCATCGATCGCCCGGAGATCGAGGCATTCGTGGTGCCCGGTGGGAATTTTCCGACGATGTCGTCCATCGCGTCGTGGGAGCGTGAGTTCGGCAAGCCCGTGGTCACGACGAATCAGGCCTCGCTCTGGGCCATGCTGCGCGCGTTCGACGGCGCCGACCGCCTGCCGGCCTTCGGCCGTCTCCTCGCCGAGCTGCCGCCCGCCGCGTCGCGCTAGGACGAGCCCGCGGCGAGCCGGACCAGCGCGTCGTGGATGCGCCGGTCGATCTCGATGCCCTCGCGCACCAGCCGCGCGCGCTCGCGATACCCGCGCTCGCCGGGAATGCGGATCTCCTCCACGCCCTCCTGCCGCGGCGTGGCCTTGATCCGCGCGATCTCGCCGGCCAGTGCGCGGCGATAGTCCTCGAGCGGCATGAAGAGGTCGGGCTTGAAGGCGATGAAGAGATAGCCGGCGCGCTGGTCCGTGTCGCCGCAGAGCACGCCGAGCGCGTGCATCGCCAGCGCCAGCGCGTAACCCTTGTGGCCGCCGAAGGGCAGGAGCGCCCCGCGGCGCGCGGCCGCCGCGTCGATGGTGGGGCGGCCGCCGGCGTCGAGGGCGACGCCCTCGGGTAGCGGCGTGCCGAGCCGCGCGCGGAATTGTAGGTCGGTGCCCATGAAGGCCGAGGTGCCGAGGTCGATCACCAGCGGATCGCCGTCCAGCGGAAAGCCGAAGGCGATCGGGTTGGTGCCGAGTGCCGGCCCGGCGCCGCCCGGCGGCGCCACCGAGGGCGGCGCCGCCACCGTGTGGATGGCCACGAGCCCGGCGCGCGCGGCCATCTCCACGTAGTACGCGCTGCGCCCGCTCATCCAGATGTTGCTGACGCCGACCAGCGCCAGGCCGTGGGCGCCCGCGCGCTCGATCGCCGCACGCGTCGCGTAATACATCCCCAGCATGCCGCTCTGGTTGCCGCCGTCGAGGAGCACCGACACGCTGGTCTCCTTGACGACGCGCATCGGCCGGCGCGGGGCCCGGAAGCGCGGGTACTCGGCGACGTTGAGGAGCTTCGGCAGGCCGGAGTACTCGTAGCCGCACAGGGCGGCGTCGAGCACGTGGTCGGCGAGGATCCACGCCTCCTCGGCGTCGTAGCCGATCCCGCGCATCGCGCGCTCGCCCAGCGCGCGGGCCTCGGCGAGGCTCAGGTGTACGCGCGCGGTGGTATCGGCGGGTTGCATGGTCGGCTATGCTACGTCACGAATTCACGAGGAGGAAGCATGCCCGACTACATTCCCAGCCCCCGGCAGTGGGTGCGCGACCAGGTCGAGCTCTACGAGCAGAGCGGCGGACGGGACGGCACCACGCTCCGCGACACCGGGCTGCCGGTGATCATCGTCACGCACCGGGGCAACAAGACGGGCGCGATCCGCAAGACCCCGCTGATGCGCGTCAAGGATGGCGCCAACTACATCCTCGTGGGCTCGGTCGGCGGCGCGCCGGCGAACCCGGTGTGGGTGTACAACCTGCGTGCGAACCCCGCAGTCGAGATCCGCGACCTCGCGGTGGTCCAGACGATGCGCGTGCGCGAGGTCAGCGACCAGACCGAGCGAGCCCGGCTGTGGAAGCTCGCCGTGGCCGCCTTTCCGCCGTACGAGGAATACCAGGCCAAGACCACCCGCACGATCCCCGTGTTCGTCGCCGAGCCGGCCCGCTAGAGGAGAGCCCACCCGTGAAAGTCGTCGACGCCATCGCGCGGATTCTGAAGGTCGAGGGCGCGGAGTTCCTGAGCGCGTATCCCACCACCGCGATCATCGAGGCCGCGGCCAAGGCCGACATCCGTCCCGTGCTGTGCCGCCAGGAGCGCGTGGGCGTGGGCATCGCGGACGGCTACGCGCGGGTGAAGAACGGCAAGACGCTGTCGGTCTTCTGCATGCAGTACGGTCCCGGCGCCGAGAACGCGTTTCCCGGCGTGGCCACGGCGTATTCCGACTCCACGCCGATACTCCTGCTGCCCCTCGGCCACCCGCGCGACCGCGCCCAGGTCTTTCCGCTCTTCAGCTCGGCGCGCACCTATGCCTCGGTGACGAAGTCGGTCGAGACCGTCAACGTGGCCGGCCAGGTGGCGGAGGTCATGCGCCGGGCCATCAGCGTGATGCGCATGGGCCGGCCCGGCCCGGCGATGGTGGAGATTCCCGCCGACATCCTGAACGAGGAGGTGCCCGACGCGCTCATCGAGGCGTACCGGCCGGTGAAGGTGACCGCCGCGGGCGCCAACGCGCGCGAGGTCGACGCGGCCGCGCGCGTGCTGCGCGCGGCGCGCCGGCCGGTGATCCACGCCGGCCAGGGCGTGCTCTACGCCGAGGGCACGCAGGACCTGCTCGAGCTGGCCGAGCTGCTGCAGGCGCCGGTCATGACGACGATGGAGGCCAAGAGCGCGTTCCCCGAGGATCATCCGCTCGCGCTCGGCACCGGCGGCCCGGCCGTGACCGGCCCCACGCTGTCCTACCTGCGCGAGGCCGACGTGGTCTTCGGCATCGGCTGCAGCTTCACCCGCCACGGCATGGCGGCCAGCATCCCGGCCGGCAAGACCTTGATTCACGCCACCAACGACGAGCGGGATCTCAACAAGAACTACGCCGCCGACCATCCGCTGCTGGGCGACGCCGCGCTCGTGCTGCGGCAGTTCATCGAGGCGGTCAAGAGCCAGGGCGGGCGCCCGGCCGGGCGCGACAACGTGCGCGCCGAGCTCGAGCGCGTGCGCGCGGCGTGGCTGGCGGAGTGGGCGCCGACGCTCGGCTCCAACGAGGTCCCGCTCAACCCGTACCGCGTGATCAGCGAGTTCATGCGCTCGGTCGATCCACGCGACGCCATCGTCACGCACGACTCGGGCAGCCCGCGCGACCAGCTCCTGCCGTTCTACCGCGCGGTGTCGCCCCGCAGCTATCTCGGCTGGGGCAAGTCGCACGCGCTCGGCACCGGCCTCGGCCTCACCATCGGCGCCAAGCTCGCCGCGCCCGACAAGTTCTGCGTCAACTTCATGGGCGACGCCGCCTTCGGCATGACCGGACTCGATTTCGAGACGGCCGTGCGCTGCGGGATCCCGATCCTCACCGTGGTGCTGAACAACTCCGCCATGGCGATCGAGATTCCGCACCTTGTCGTGTCGCACGACAAGTACGGCACACGAGACATCGGAGGCCGCTACGCGGATCTCGGGCGTGCGATGGGCGGCTGGAGCGAGCGTGTCGAGCGGCCCGAGGACATCGCGGGCGCCTTCGGCCGAGCGCGTAAGGCGACCGAGGGCGGGCAGGCGGCGCTGCTCGAGTTCATCACCAGCCAGGAGACGCGCTTCTCC
>Ga0075424_100003514_pt1 | contig 14695 bp, 12 predicted proteins | sample SoiMethybrSBSTD3_FD_75301 | JGI IMG/M metagenome (GOLD analysis project Ga0075424, IMG submission 75301) | Bulk soil microbial communities from a Populus tree surrounding site in Tennessee, USA - Soil MetaG P. TD hybrid SBSTD3 | ecosystem: Environmental > Terrestrial > Soil > Tree plantation... | reverse complement strand
CAGCGTAACTCCGATGATGACCTCAGCACCCATTGCCTTCACCACGTCAGTAGGAAGGTTGTTCACGAGGCCGCCATCGCTCAGCACCCGACCCTCCCATTCGACGGGAGTGAAAACGCCGGGAATGGCCATGGTCGCGCGAAGCGCCTTGGTCAGGTAGCCCCTGTCCAGGACGAAGGCTTCGCCCGAGAGAAGGTCCGTTGCCACGCAGCGGAACGGGATCGGCAGATCGTCAAAATTCTGAACGTCCGCATACGCAGCGGTTTCACGGCTCAGCAGAAGAACGAGCGATTGCGCTGGATTCAAACCGGCTGGAAGCGCGAAGCCTTTCGCGAGCTGCAGCGAATACCGTCCGGTGATGCGATTCCATTCCTGCTTCTCCGCCACTGGACGATCTTCAAATTTGGGAGCCGTCCGCAGGAGGTCTTCCCAGTCAGTTTCTCGGACGATTTGTTCGAGGGAAGCTGTATCGTGTCCGGTCGCATACAGGCCGCCAAGCAGCCCACCTATACTCGTGCCGACGATCCTGTCCACGGGAATGCGATGCTCTTGCAGATATCGCAACACGCCGATCTGGGCGAGGCCAAGCGCTCCGCCCCCGCTCAAAGCGATTCCGATGACGGGACGCCGGGGTGGGGCATCCTGCGCGCGCGATAAAAGAGGAAAGACGATAATCAGAACAAGCAGGACCGAATGCGTTTTCATGAATCGTGGTCGTTGCCTTTAGGAGCTCGTCACTGGAGTTCTCGAACTGATTTGAACTTTAGTCACCCTACCCGCGCTCCTGCTTCGTAAATTGGCCCCATCAAAGGGCAGCCAGTAAGCATGCCACGCACGTCGTCAAATATTGAGAAGATTCCCGCTGAACTTGCATGGGTAGCACAGGGACTGGATCCAAACAAGTGATGGGAGTCCATGTGATCCAAATTTCTGCGCGATTCTGTGCTTTATCCCGCGATGGATCGAGCCGGCATCGAGCGCGGGCCACGGACGCATTGGCTTCACATCTTCCGGCACTCGATTGAGTCGAGACACGAATTGAAAATAAAGCGGGAGAGGGGATTCGAACCCACGCCCTCCATGATGGGAAAATGGCGTCGATTGAATCTAAAGAACAATCGCGAGCGCGGTCTCCGCCAGATTAACGAAGACTTCACCGAAACGGTGGAGATCAAGAGTCACAGTTTCGCGATCCTGGTGGGATTCCGGATCAAGTAAGTCGCCCACGTCCGAACTGAAGCGCATTCCCCCACACTGCGCCGATGCCGTAGATCTCCGAGGTATCAGTAGTTCTCACGGCCTCTTTTGCGGGATTTACCGGATTGGACATTCCACTCCGGGGATTCAAAGTGGGTGTGTCTTGCCGCGACTTTGAAAGGAGTTTCTTTATGATGACGCTAATGACTCTGATTCTGTCGTTGTCTGCGTTACCTCTGCTGTTCGCAGAAGAAGCCGTGGAAAGGCTGACGCAGGCAAATAAGGTCTTTGAAGAGATCATGGCCACACCGGACAAGGGCATCCCCCGCGAGTTGGTCGCTAAGGCGCGCTGCGTGGCGATCGTTCCAGCCATGAAAAAGGCCGGTTTTATCGTCGGCGGTCAGTATGGGGTCGGTGTAGCGAATTGCCGGAAGGCCCAGGGTACCGGATGGACGGGACCATCCACGATCAGACTTGAGGGCGGTAGTGTCGGCCTCCAGATCGGCGGCGGTGAAACCGACGTGATCATGCTGGTGATGAACCAAGCCGGCGCCGACAAACTCATGAAGAGCAGCAAGTTCACCATCGGCGGTGAAGGGTCCGCAATGGCAGGTCCCGTGGGCGCAAAGGCTTCCACCAACACGGAGGCGCTTATGAAGGCTGAAATGCTCACTTACTCGCGGTCTAAGGGTGCGTTTGCAGGCGTGACCCTGAACGGCAGCTCGATAAAGCCGGATGACGACGACAACAAAAAGCTCTACGGCAAGGAAGTCAAGCACGAGGACATTCTTCAGGACCGCGTGCCAGCACCCCAGACGGCTAATGAATTGATTGCAACGCTGACGCGCTATTCCGTCGTTCCGAAGTAATCCGAATTTTGGACCTGCTCGGGGCGCCCCGAGCGCATCGAATCACACATCGCGGTAGCACTGCGCTGCGACGATTCATGGCTCTTCTCGAGAAAGTGACGTTCCAGGAGCGGACTATGCTTCGAGCCCTAACAGTTGCCGTTGGAATCGTTGCCGTGAGTTTCGCAACCAGTTGCGCCGTGAAGGCTCGCAACCGCCAACTCCATGCGGCGGTTCAAAGATCGGATATTGCAGTGAACCCCAATCAAATCCGATTGCGCATGCGTTCACTGGTCGATCCGTTCGCGGGCGAAATAGAACAGTCTGCAGACAGGATCGTCGCAAATGCACCCACGGTGTCCATCAAGCGAGCCGCGATTAAATGGAAGATCGAAGGCATTCCCGAATTGCGTGGAGCGCTGTTTCAACCCGATCCTTTTACGGCCGTTCTGGACACGTGGATATTCACCCATCAGATGGCGGACTTTTTCGACACCGGGCCCGGCCGGGTGTCGCTGGGCGACGCCGCTCCCATTGCTGTCGATACCTCTCGCCGGCTGGAAGAAGAAGTCAACCGCGTAATATCGACGTTCACAACCTCGGGCGATGTCTCTGTGGTGCGCGCCTTCGCCAGGAAGTGGGCGAGCGAACATCCGATTCGATACGCGATCCAGGACAGAGAGACGGCACTCAGCCGTATCACAGACGTCGACCTGGGCGTCTCATGGTCTGTTGGTGAAGCGGTCGCCGAGATCACGACCACCGCAGATGACATTCACCGCGAGATCCAGATCTACAGCGATCATCTCTTTCGGCAGGCACGCTGGGAGGCAGAACTCCTCAAGCTGGATCTTCACACTGAGGACGTGTGGCCGCTGGCCGAACGTGCGGTGAAGTCGAGCGAGCGTGCAGTCGTGACGCTCGACAGTCTGGTCCCTGCCATCAATCGTGCAGCAGACGTGTTACCTGCGATCAAGAGTGCGGCAGACACTGCGTCGACTGCTCCTGCGCTTATCGCCACAGAGAGAAAAGCGGCTGTCGATGCAGTAAACGAAGATCTGATTCGCACTCTGATCTTTCTTCATGGCGAGCGCATTGCCAGCATGGAGCAATTCGGGCAGGAACGCGTTGCAGCCCTGAACACATTAACCGAGGAACGTATCGCGGCTCTCAAAGAAATCCGCGAAATCGTCGCCAGCGAGCGGTTGGAACTCAGCCGCGAAATCGAGCAGTCCAGCCTGAGGCTCGTGGACCACGCGGCATGGCGGATTACACAGCTCGTGGTTGCGGCTTCCGCATTCCTGGTCTTGACTGCGATACTCCTCCTATTGCTGATAAGGCGGCTCTTCTTTTCACCACACGAACCTCAACATTGGGTGCATCACGACGTGCCTGGAAAAATCTGACCTTCTTCCTGTAGGCGCGGTCCATGACCGCGCAACTCCTCGACCGACTGCGACAAACGCCGCGCCTACAGGTCTTACCGGGCGAAAACTACAGACTTGCCCTGATGTTTCAGGCTCGAAAATCGCCGGCCTACCTCAACCCTCTCCAGGAGGAAATAACTTCGGCGTGCCCCTGCCGACGCTGATCCGTTCTGCTTTGTCCGAGGTCGTTAGCGTCACGGAAGCTGGATCAAAGATCGCCATGTCCGCAGAGCTTTTGCTTTGCGCGCGCCACTGTTCGACATTCCAATACGCGGATCTGCCCTCGCGAAGGTTTCGGACAAGGAAAATTCGATTCAGTTCATGGGCTGGCCATTGATCCCACAAACGGCGACGTTTGGATCGGCGACCGCGAGCAATATCGCATCGTCATCTATAGCAGCGACGGTAAGTTTCTCAGGACCATTCAAATAAGAACCTTGTTTGCGCTCTCCATTTTGATTCCCACGGCAACCCATGGATGGCGAGCGGACAAGACGGCCAGTTCTTGAAGTTGGATCGGACCGGCAAGGTGCTGGGCGCGATCGGCAACGGAATGGGCATCGGGCACGGCCAGGCGACACCAGCGTCGGCCGGATCACCAAAATGATCGCGCAGAACAATCCGCCGGAAGCACCCGGCACAGCGATCGTGATTCCGAACGCCGACATGCAAGCGAAGTTGAGGCAGATGATTGAACAGAGGGTGCAGGATGACTCGGTGCGCGTCGTCGATACCGGCGACTCGAACCTCGGTGTGTTTTTCATCCACTTGAATCCCGGTCAAACGCCGCAGGAACCCATTCAGTTGATGTCGCATAACGATGTGACGGAGGTCTACTAGGTCCTCAAGGGCGAAGGCACGCTGTATCACGGCGGACAATCCAGAATCCGACCCCGCGCGATCTGGCGACAACTGGGGGGCCGTCGAAGGGCGGGCCAACCAATGGGAAGTTGACCCAGAATGGGGCAGCTGGAGATGTATTTATCGTTCCGGCGAATACTCCGCATCAGGTCAATCTCGGCGCTAAAACCGAAATGGTGTACCTCGTCGTTCGGGTCGACCCGAAGAAACACCTCCAGTTCAAATAGGAATTACGCGCGGCGTGACAGGCCGGGCGATATTTGCATAGAAACAAGGATTCTATCCTTGTTAAAGGATATGACTAAGGTCACATCTAAATATCAGGTTACTTTGCCGAAGGTGATTAAAGAACCATTCGGCTCCCAAGATGAGATATCGGGTCCTGAAGTCGGGATTCAACGCCGCGTACCAGCAAGATCAAGAACGCGCCTCGAAGAAATGAGCGCAGTAAAAAGACACCATGAACATGAGACATAGCATTTCTCCTCGAGGGATTCGGATTCTGTTGTAATTCTTGAACCAGCGAGTGGGCAGAATAACTGGAACTCATGGCAGGGCATCATCGGGACTCGAGTTATGCGACGCCTGTCAGTTCGGCGAATCCTGCTTGTTCTAACAGTATTCAGCCTCTAGCCCGTCGATACAATCACACCCTGGTAAATATGTCGTTGTGTGATGGAGAACATCGGGACATCTATTAACAGCTCCTCAATCTCAAAATGTTCAACGGGAAACCATTGCCATCCCAAACAACATTGCCCTCACTGACAAGGAGGCAGCCATGAAACAGATGCCATCCCATGTCCCTCGGGCGCATGGTGCATCCACTCGTCGTCTTTTCCTCGCAGCCGCCGCGGGCGTTTGTGCAGCCGCCCGCACCGATTCGATATCGGCGCAGTTCGGATCCACGGGAAACGCCTCGTTGACCAAGCAGCAGCGCGACAGTCTGAGTGTGGTTCAGGTCATCGATGAATTGAGAAAGGGAAACGAGCGGTTCCGGACGGGAAAGTTGGTTTCTCGAGAGTATCGGGATCAGCAGCGCACGTCTGCGGCCGGCCAGTTTCCCGCGGCTGTCGTGCTTGGATGCATCGACTCGCGTGCACCGGCCGAGATCATCTTTGACGTCGGCATCGGAGATACGTTCAACGTACGCATCGCCGGTAATGTCGTCAACGACGATTTACTCGGCAGTCTGGAGTTTGCGTGCGCCGTGTCAGGCGCCAAAGTAGTCCTGGTGCTTGGACACACGGCTTGTGGCGCGATCAAGGGCGCAATCGACGATGTCGAAATGGGCAACCTCACAGGACTCCTCGCCAGAATCAAGCCGGCTATCTCGGCGACGAAGTTCAGTGGCAACAGATCGAGCAAGACGCCGGCTTTCGTCGACGCCGTTGCTCGAGCGAACGTCGTCCTCGGGATCGAGAACATCCGGCGGCGGAGTCCGATTCTGGAAGAACTCGAAAGGAAAGGAGCGATCGGTATCGTCGGCGCCATGTACGACCTGACGACTGGCGTGGTGGAGATGATCGGCAAGGTGTGAAATCGGGCGTTACAGAGCACCTAAGACACGCTGCAAGAATTGTTGGGAGGAAATTATGGGCAGCTTTCCTGTGACGTGGCCACAACGTGTACTGGTCATTGGAATCTTCCTCCTGTTCCACGTAACTCAGCTCAATGCGCAGGCCACTTCGCGAGAGGAAGAGATACGACAGCAGCGAACCGACAAATTGGGACGGCTGTGGCCGGAGCGGACTTCCGGCATTGTCAAGCAGGTCGACAAATACACGGAGCGCGGTTTGCTCGAAGGCGCTCAATCGGGCAAGGGCACTAATGGGCTCCAGTTCCTGCTCGGCGGCATGCGGTCGGGCAACGGCATGACGTTCGGTCTTGGCTACAGGCGTGTCGATTTGTGGGGAGAGCGACTGGGGTTCCGCGCTACGGTTCGTGGGACGCTTGCCGAAGCCTACATGTTTGACGCGGACGTCAACTTCCCCAGGCTCAACACCCGCCGCGGCGACGTGCACGTCTACGCGAAGTACGAAAATTCGCCGCAAATGGACTACTATGGTCCCGGACAAGACTCCGACAAGGCCAACCGGACCAGCTACCGGCTGGAGGATGCCAGCCTCGACTTCAGCGGGCGCTATCGCGTGTGGAAAGGCCTTTCGCTGGGAGGCACAGGCGGTCTCTACGCGCCGAACACCGGACCCGGAAAACGAAGCGGCTTCCCCTCGACTGAAGAGGTGTTTACTCCAAAGCAGACCCCCGGTCTCGACGCTCAACCGGACTTCCTGCGGGCAGGCTTTACTGCGCAGTACGACTACCGTGACCTGCCGACCGGTCCGCGCCAAGGCGGGAATTATTATTTGAACTTCAAGCGCTACTGGGATCAAGAGCTCGGGCAGCACACCTTCAACCAGTGGGATACGGTGGTGGAACAATACTTCCCCTATTGGAACAAGACCCGCGTCGTCGCCGTGCGTCTGGCCATGGTTGCCACGCAAGCCACGGAAGGGCAGACCGTTCCGTTTTACTTGGAGCCCACGCTCGGCGGCAATGAATTCCTGCGAGGGTTTGAACGTTATCGGTTCCATGACCAGAGCTCGCTGCTGGCCACAGTCGAACACCGCTGGCACCTGTTCTCTGCCGGGCACGCCGCCGCTTTTTTCGAAGTAGGGAAAGTGGCTCCCAAGGCGACTCAACTCAATTTAGCCAGGGCGAAATATTCCGGAGGGATCGGGTTTCGCTTCACGATGCGAGAGGCGGTGATCATGCGCCTCGACAACGCTGTCAGCAACGAAGGATATCGATTCATGTGGACCTTTTCCAACATGTGGTGATGCGAAAGCCATGAGCCTCATCCACCATCGACGGAGCAAGCTTCTGCTAATGGCGGTGCTGCTGGGAGCACTGTCGCTGGAGGCCCAGAAGTTCTACCCGGACGACCCTCTGATTCAAGAGCCCGCGCCGTTTCCAATAGAGGCAGCTAATTTCAGGGGGCTGAACCCTCTTTACGAGTTAGTCACGCAGCAGTTCGGCAAGCAGGGTGAGCGCCACCCGGCTAACGGAGTGATCCCCGCCCTCAGCGCCAACACCCTGGGGGAGGTCATGGACGGCCCTTGGTTTGTAAACCGGCATGCCAGGCAGCGACTCTCAGCCAGCGAACTGCTTGAGGGTCCGCCCCAGGGAGAGGCTCCGTCCCACCAGAACAAATGGCGAGTGCTGACGGTCAGAAAGTATGGAATTCGTCCGGGGCTGTTGATCCGTGACGCTACGAACAAAGTCTTTCTACTGCGCTTTGATCCTCCCGGGCGACTGGAAATGTCTACCGGTGCAGCAATGATTGGCTCCCGCATTTTCCACGCCCTCGGCTACTGGGTATCCGAGCACCACCTGGTCTATTTCGATCGAACGCAACTGGCCGCCGATCCCGAGGGAGAAGACGTCGATGCTGTCGGCGGGGCGAAGCCTCTCAATGAGGAAGACATTGACCTTTTTTTGGAAAAAGTGCCGCGCGATCCGACCAAGGGCTATCGGGCCGTGGCGATTTCGCCGCCGGAAGGAGTACAAAAGCTGCTCGGACCCTATCAGTTCTACGGTACGCGCACTGATGATCCTAACGATGTAATCGCTCATGAACATCGAAGGGACTTGCGAGGCTTGCATGCGATTTCGGCCTGGCTGGCGAATAACGGAATCAATGCCGTCCAGACGATGGATGTCCTTGTTGAGGAGAAAGGGGCTAACTTCATCCGGCACGCTTGGGCGGACTTCTCCATGCTGCTGGGCAGTGGTTTCGAAGATGTCAAACGCGCCCGCGACGGCTACGAGCCCTTGCTTGATATCGGCGCGACACTCAAGAATTTAGTGGGTATGGGGATCTATGCGCCCGCCTGGCAGCGGGCTCATTACCCCGACATTCGCTCGGTGGGGTTGTTCGAGTCCAAGGTTTTCGACCCGTCGAAATGGTTGCCGACGACGGATTCGGCGGCACTCGCCAACCATTTACCCGATGATGACTACTGGGCTGCCAAACAAATCCTGGCTTTTACAGACGAAGACTTGAGGGTGGTGGTCAAAGCAGCCCAATACACAGACCCGCGGGCGGAGGAGTGGGTGGCTCAGTCTCTTATCGAGAGGCGCGACAAAGTCGTGCGCTACTATCTCGACAGGGTTCTGCCGCTGGACAACTTCCGGATAGAGGATGGAGTGCTGCGCTTCGATGATCTGGCAGTACAGCAGGGAATTCGATCCCCGCAGAACTACTCCGTTCAGTGGTCGGGCTTCCGCAATCTTCAGAAAGATCACCTGGTTCTCCAGGAAGCGAATTCCTTCCATGTTCCAGAGCGCGCCGTGTCCGACGAAGCGGGTTCCTACTATGCGGCCAAGATCTCGGGGAATGTGCCCGGCAAAACCTTGACGGTTTACCTGCGGAAAGGAGAAACGGGTTTCAAGACCGTTGGTATTGAGCGCGACTGGCCCGGAAAGGTGGTGGCCAAAGATCAAGAGCCCGGAGCCAAACCACCCAAGGCTTATAACGAGCTGACTCCCCGCCAGAAAGAGCTCCTCGACTCCTACGTGGCAGACTACAACAAGAAGACTGGCTTCGATGTCACGCCGGAAGCCGGCTATGCAGCGCTAAGCACCTCCGAGCGCAGCACCTTTGACGCGATCACCCATGCTCTGTCCAAGAGTGAATTGACCGACGTGAATGGCAAGTCGTTAGGCACGGCCCTTGACCTGGTGGTGGGGATCGAGCGCATCGCGGGCCAATACTATGGCCGCCAGGGCGACGAGCAATTTCGCGTGTTCTCTCAGTTGAAGCCGGGCGCTCGGGAGATCCTCGAGCAGAGCCGGGAGTTCAAATTCACCGAGGAGAATATCGTCTACCATGCCGGTTATCGGTATTCTTATCGCCAGGTAGGCAAGGTACCGAACATGCAGTTCTCTATCTCCGAAGACGGTCTCCGAGCCGACATCGACGTGGACTACCGGTCCAGCAAGCTCCCGGCAGCCATGTGGAATGGCCACCTCACCTCTGCCAATTCCGACGTTAGAGCCGGCGACAACTATAAACGCCACAATGTTCGCTGGGCAGGATTGTTTAACTGGTGGTCTGGAATATTAGGCAAAATGCCCGAGGAGAGTGAACCACAGGCCGAGCTATTGCCCAACGAGGCGTCGGAACCTGCCACTCCTTTGCCGCCGAACCGTCCCCCTGGCGCGCGGATAGCTGAAGTGTGGGACGCGACCCAGGAACTGCTTACCGACTGGCTGGTCCGGCGGAATGATGAAGCGATGGAGTTCGTTTCAGATCAGGCTTTGGCCTGCCAAAAACTGGACGATGGAACCGACCCGCGCACGCTGACCGCAGCCGAAGCCCGCCAAAGACTGCGACAGATCATGAGAGCGGTTTCGAGCGAGACCGGCAAGGTCTCCAATCTGACCCAGGCCATCGATGCCGTCATTCCGTGGAGGAAGGAGTTCCCCGTGGTGAAACAGCCGTTCGAAGGAAACTTCACGATCGTCGAGGCCCCCGACAGTTTTGCCGAGCACTTCCGCTGCGAGAGCCGTTCCAAAGAAAAACAGCTTAGCGCGTTGTCGGAGGGGAACCTGCACTATGGGACCTACTACGGAGCGGTGTTCCGATTCCGGCGCGGCACCAGTCGAGGCGGGGTGCTGGCGTTGTTGTGGACGAAACAGAGTGGCGCCTGGCGGGTGATCGCGTGGGAAGTGCTCGGGCCATAACTGCTACGGCGTGGTTCCGTCGATGACGGCAGCGACGGCGAAGCCAACATCGACGCCAACCCAACAGCAAAGAGAATCTGCAAGGCTACCAGGCTGACGACAGCCTGCTTCGTGGCGCCACTCGAGGACAACCCGATCGAAATTTGTTTTGACTCGCTCTACCGGAAGTGTTGAAAAGAGTTAGTTCTTACATGGAAGGGAAAACTTAAGTAATGTCCCTGCTAAAATTGGAAAACGCGCTCACGGTAGTCTTAATGATGACGTCGGCTGGACTCTCTAATCTTCATGCTCAGACTCCCGATGTCCACAACAATTTCTCGACGAGTACCGCTGCAAACCCAAACTCGTTAAGCGAACCGAAAAAGATTGAAGCAGAGAACAAGGTTAGTGGGGGCCAGCCGCTTCCTGCAGATTCACAGAGTAACCAACCCGCATCGACTGACAAGTGGCAGTTTCAACTGAGTCCCTACTTATGGATTGCAACCATCTCTGGCCGGTCCGGAATCGGGCAACAAATAATTGATACGGAAGTAAGTGTTAAAGACACGGGTGTGGAACTGAACTTCGGCTTCATGTCTACATTTGAGGCACGCAAGAACAGGCTGGTTATTGTGACCGACTTGCAATACTCAGATCTGTCTACGGAGAGGGGTAACCCTGGTCCACTTTTTTCAAGCACCCGCGCAAGCTTTAAGACTTTTGTTCTCGATCCAGAAGCGGGGTACCGAATTCTCGACAGTGAAAACGGCTCCTCCGTTGACGTACTTGGCGGCATTCGTTATTGGCATCTTGATGCCACTTTGGCGTTTCGAGCAGGAATTCTTCCGGCTACCGACGTCAGCAGAAGTAGGGATTGGGTGGATGGCGTTTTTGGTTTGGCCGGAAGAGCTAAGTTGTCGCCGCGCTGGTATATCACCGGCAAAGCCGATCTCGGTGGTGGTGGTTCCAACTTCACGTATCAACTCTTCGGAGGGGTCGGAGTGAACGTGGGCAAGCGTTACGCTTTAATCGGTGGCTATCGTGATCTCAGCGTCAACTATAACAAAGATAATTTTCTCTTTGACCAGTCGTTGCATGGTCCAGTCTTTGGCTTCGGCATTAGGTTTTAGGTTTCCTGGAGAGACTAACCACACAAATCTAGTTCGGCTCCGATTGTCACATTCACTCCACGGTCACGGATCTAAGGATCTAGCGAGCCTAAGAAAAAACTAGATGAAGTCATCAGGCAAGTTGTGGCTTTGCAAATGTAGGAGCGAATTTTTTACGACCGTTATCAACTCAATCCGAGGCCATTCATACAGGGTTGCGGAGACATCCGCCTTAAGGATTTTCAGGAGGCAAACATGAGCACTACGGACACGAGAGACCGGACACACCTTCCAATACCAGACTCGGATCGAACGGGTCTCATCACTTACGATGCGAAGGACCCCGACACGAAATATCCGCCGATCAGGGACATTCGTCCCCCAAAAGGCGCGCCAAACGTTCTGATCATTCTGCTGGACGATGTGGGTTTCGGGGCGTCCAGCGCCTTCGGCGGCCCTTGTCAGACACCAGTCGCAGAACGGCTCGCCGCGAATGGCCTAAAGTACAGTCGCTTCCATACCACAGCGCTTTGCTCACCGACGCGACAGGCGCTGCTGACTGGTCGAAACCATCACACGGTGGGCATGGGCGGTATCACCGAAATTGCGACGGGTGCGCCGGGGTATTGCTCCGTGCTGCCAAATACGGTCTCACCGTTGGCCCGAACACTGAAGCTGAATGGCTACTCGACGGCACAGTTCGGGAAGTGTCACGAGGTCCCGGTGTGGCAGACGAGCCAGGCGGGCCCCTTCGATGCGTGGCCCACCGGGGGCGGAGGCTTCGAGTATTTCTACGGCTTCATCGGCGGCGAGGCGCACCAGTGGTATCCCACGCTGTACGAGGACACGAGGCCATTCGAGGTGAAGCGTACGCCCGAAGAAGGCTATCACTTCATGGAGGACATGACCGACAAGGCCTGGGCATGGATCGCGCAGCAGAAGGCCTTGCTGCCCGATAAGCCGTTCTTCGTGTACTTCGCACCCGGTGCCTGTCATGCGCCGCACCACGTGCCGAAGGAATGGGCAGATAAGTACAAGGGCAAGTTCTACGCGGGCTGGGACGCCGTTCGCGAGGGGACGTTTGCACGTCAAAAGAAGCTAGGCGTAATCCCGGAAAATTGCACGCTGACGCCGCGCCACAAGGAGATACCGTCGTGGGATGAGATGCCGGACGATCTGAAGCCTGTTCTGCGACGCCAGATGGAAGTCTACGCGGGGTTCCTCGAATACACGGATCACCACATCGGGCGCCTGCTGGATCGCCTCAAGGCACTCAATATCCTCGACGATACGCTGGTTTATTACATCATCGGTGACAACGGGGCATCTGCAGAAGGCACGATGAATGGCACATACAACGAGATGATCAACTTCAACGGAGCCGCCGCCCTCGAGACACCGGAATTCCTCAAAGAAAGGATCGATAAATTCGGCGACCCTGACTCCTACAATCATTATTCAGTTGGTTGGGCGCACGCGATGGACACGCCCTACCAATGGACCAAGCAGGTTGCGTCGCACTGGGGCGGGACGCGCAATGGGACCGTCGTTCATTGGCCCAACGGGATCAAAAGCAAGGGCGAGATCAGGTCTCAATTCCATCATGTGATCGACGTCGCTCCGACGGTTCTCGAAGCAGCACACCTTCCGCAGCCGGTCTCTGTCAATGGTGTGCAGCAGAAGCCCATGGAAGGCGTCAGCATGGTGTACTCCTTCAATGATGGCAAAGCTCCCGATCAACACGAGACCCAATACTTTGAGATGTTCGGCAACCGCGGCATCTACCACAAGGGTTGGACCGCGGTGACCCGCCATAAGACACCCTGGCTCCTCATAGGAGAAAAGGTTCCCGCTTTTGACGACGACATCTGGGAACTCTATGACACCAGCCAAGACTGGAGCCAGGCAAAAAACCTGGCGAAGGAAATGCTGGAAAAGCTGCACGAGTTGCAGCGGTTATGGCTGATCGAGGCTACGCGCTACAACGTGCTGCCCATGGACGACGACTTGGCACGGCGACTGAACTCGGACCTCGCGGGCCGGCCGGTGTTGATCAAGGGAAAGACCCAAGTTCTTTTTGAGGGCATGGGCCACCTGTCCGAGAACTCGGTGATCAACATCAAAAACAAGTCGCACTCCGTCACCGCGGAGATCACCGTACCGAAGTCGGGTGCCAAAGGCGTCATCATCGCTCAGGGGGGAAACATCGGCGGCTGGACCCTCTACGCCAAAGGCGGCAAGCTCAAGTACTGCTACAACCTGCTGGGCATCCACCATTTCTACGCCGAGTCCGACGGTCCGATTTCCCCTGGTGATCACCAGGTCCGCATGGAGTTTGCCTATGACGGCGGCGGACTCGGCAAGGGCGGCACCGCATCGCTCTTCGTCGATGGTAAGAAGGTTGGTGAAGGGAAAGTCGCCGCCACGGCCGCGATGGTCTTCTCAGCGGACGACGGGTGCGATGTTGGCGAAGACACGGGGGCTCCTGTCTCGCCGGACTACGGCCCACGCGGCAACGCGTTTTCCGGCCGCGTCAAGGGTGTGCAGATTGCGATTGCCGAGGCCGCCGAGGCTGTGGATCACCTGGTGTCGCCTGAAGAGGCCATTCGCATTGCGATGGCCCGGCAGTAGGCAGCCCAGGCATGAGAGCCTAGTTAAGCGGTTTGAGGCGAATGATAATGATGCTGCGAGCAACTTGAATTTCCGCACTCATCTTAGGTAGGAGCGTTAAAAACGTCTTCGAAGAATTCTTGTGATGTACTGCCATTTCCACCGACCCCTCCGCTAGCATTGCGGAAGGACAATACAGGAGTCCCACTATCGGCGCCGTGTTGAGCCTCGCGCCGCAAGCTTGGACCGTCCGACAAACCTTCCGCCGCACCGGCCTTAGCGCAATACTTTGGTCTCCTAGGAGGCAACATGTCCGAGACAAGAAATCTCGACATCCTGATCCGAGCGGTGTTTCCTCCGGCGCAGTGGCTTCCAACGTATCGGCCGCAGTGGCTGGCCGGCGACGCCATCGCAGGCGTCACCCTCGCGGCGTACGGCATTCCGGTGTCACTCGCGTACTCGACGCTTGCCGGATTGCCCCCGCAAGACGGGGTCTACTGCTACTTGGTCGGCGGGTTGTTCTACGCGTTGTTCGGAACCTCGAGCCAGCTCGCGATCGGCCCCACGTAGGCCATCTCGATGCTCGTCGGGGTCACGATCGCGGGCATGGCCCGGGGTGACGCGGAGCGCTGGGTGGACATCGCGGCGCTCACCGCGCTCCTCGTGGCCGTCATGTGCGTGCTGGCGTGGCTGCTCCGGCTGAGCTCTCTGGTGAACTTCATCAGCGAGACCATCCTGCTCGGATACAAGGCCGGCGCGGCGTTGAAGATCGCAATGACGCAGCTTCCGAAGCTGTTCGGAGTCAAGGGCGGCGGGTGGGGCCAGCTCCCGGAGGCCAACCTCGCCGTGCTGACCTTCGGGTTCGCCGCCCTCGCCGTGTTGTTGCTCGGGGAGAGGTTCCTGCCCGGCCGGCCCG
>Ga0075424_100003512_pt1 | contig 14697 bp, 12 predicted proteins | sample SoiMethybrSBSTD3_FD_75301 | JGI IMG/M metagenome (GOLD analysis project Ga0075424, IMG submission 75301) | Bulk soil microbial communities from a Populus tree surrounding site in Tennessee, USA - Soil MetaG P. TD hybrid SBSTD3 | ecosystem: Environmental > Terrestrial > Soil > Tree plantation... | reverse complement strand
ATGTGCGTCTTGCGATATTTGCCGAGATAGGAGCCGTCGTTATGGATGACCGCGGCGGTGTTGTAATAGATGCCCTCGGATTCGATTTCGTAGAGGGAGACGACCAAGGCAACGCGAAGCTCCGCGGCGAGGTTCTGCATGAGCTGAGTAGTCGGACCGCCAGGGATGGGCTCGGTGAAGTCATACCAGCGGGTAGACTGCTCAGCGCAGAAATACGGGCCGTAGAAAATTTCCTGCAAGCAAATGACTTGCGCGCCATCGGCGGCAGCTTTGCGGATCATGGCTACGTGTTTGTCCAGCATGACCTGCTTGATTTTGTCGAGAGGACTGGAGGGAGATTCGGCGTTGGTGGCCTGAATCAGGGAGCAGCGGACGATACGCGACATGAGGCTCCTTCAATGAGTCGGCAGAATTCGTTGAGTAATCTTACATCGGCGGGGCCGGAAATTGAGCGGGTGTTTAAAGACCGTCACAAACTACTGTCTGTGCAACCCAACCGACTTAATAAGGCGTCTTGTCGGGCTTGGCTAACCAGGATTGAAAGATGGCGTTGGCTTCTTCGCGGAGGAGTTGGTCCATAGGAATGCGGCGCTGGTGTGGCGGAATGGCGAGTTCGCGGTAGATGAAAGCATCCTCGAAGCCAGCAGCCGCGGCATCGCCGGCCGTTGCAGCATAAAAGACCCTCGCGGGACGCGCCCAGTAAATAGCCCCGAGGCACATGGGGCATGGCTCGCAGGTGGTGAAGAGCTCGCAGTGATCGAGCTGAAAGGATTCGAGGCGCTTGCAGGCGTCGCGGATGGCCACGACTTCCGCGTGCGCCGTGGGATCGTTGGATGCGGTAACGCGGTTGACGCCGGTAGCGATGAGTGCACCGTTTTTGGCAATTACGGCAGCGAAGGGGCCGCCGCCATTGCGAACGTTTTCGAGGGCCAGCGCAATAGCTTGACGCATGAAGTCGAGTGCCATGAGCGTGATTTTAATTTGCATGGTTTGCGAAGGAAGAGCAAGTGCAGCTTCCCGGAACATCACACGAAGAAGGTCAGGCTGCGAGGCGTGCGAGGGTATCGGCGAGGACCAAGGCGCCGCGTGCGACGTCCTCCGGCGCAGCATACTCATCGGGGCGGTGGCTCCAGCCATTGCGACACGGGATAAACAGCATGGCGGTGGGCGCGATGCGAGACATGAAGAGCGAGTCGTGATAGGCGCGGCTGACCATTTCGAGAAACGGAAAACCTTGCCTACGACAAGCCTCAGCGAGTGCGCGTGTAACCAGCGGCGCACAATCAGCCGGCGGGTCCGCGTTGAGCAGATCGCTGCGAATCGAGACGCCGCGTTTCGAAGCGATCTCCTCCGATATCTGCGCGATCTTCTGCATGACCGCGTCTCGTCGGGCGAGGTCCGTGTCACGCACATCAAGACTGAGCCGCACTCGGCTGGGGATGCTGTTCACCGCGCCAGGAAAGACTTCGCAGATGCCGACCGTAGCAACGGTGTCGGGCGCCCCAGTGGCGCACGCTGCGGATTCAACCGCCAAAATCAACTCAGACGCGGCGCACAGCGCGTCTTTGCGTTCGGGCATCAACAGCGCACCCGCGTGACCGCCTGAACCCTCGACCAAGATTTTGGCGCTAGCAGGCGCTGCGATCTTTTGCACGATGCCAAGCGGGATCTTCTGTTGTTCGAGGATCGGCCCTTGTTCGATGTGGAGTTCGACGAAAGCTTTGTAATGACTTGCCAGCATCAGTGCGGACGCGAGATCGCCAGTGAAGCCTGCGGCGTGGCGGACAATTTCAAGCGAGTCACCATTGGAATCGGTGAGCTGCGCAGCCAACTGCGGTGAGAGTGTGCCGGAGAGAAGCCGACTGCCTAAGCAACCGATGCCGAAGCGCGTCGGTTCCTCGGAGGTGAAGAGCAGAAGTTCAATCGAGTATTTGGGGCGAAAGTTGGCGCGTTGCAGAGCGCGGATGGCCTCAAGTCCACCGATAACGCCGACCACGCCATCGAATTTTCCAGCGTTGGGGATCGCGTCAATGTGCGAGCCGGTTCCCACGGCGGGTGCGGCGAGGTTGCTTCCCTGCCACCGCGCGAATGTGTTGCCGACGGCGTCCGCGCGCAGTTCGAGCCCAGCCTCTTTGCACTTCGCGGCGAACCACGCGCGCGCGCGCAAGTCCGCGGCAGAAAAAACAATTCGAGTGACTACAGGCGGCTCGGCCTCGGTGATTTGCGCGAGCTCATCAATTTCCGCTTGCAATCGCTGCTGATCGATCCACAAATTCATGGTTACCGCGGCATGAGCGGATGGCGGTTGGCGTCTTTGTAGATTAGATACTTCGCTGGAACTTTGCCGATTGCGCCAAACCACTGGGGACACCACGGCCCCATCCAGATAAAATCGCCAGCCGTGACCGGATACCAGGCATCGCCCAGCCGGTAAATTCCTCCGCCTTCCAGCATGATCAGACCATGCTCCATGATATGCATTTCCACCATGCTGAGCGACGAGCCGGGCTGGTACGTCATGGTGTTGACGGCAAAGTCGAACGCCGGCTGATCGGGCAATAGGCATTTGACTTGCAGTGACGCGTCGTCGCCGAGCGATTGCGAGTCGATCGAATCTTCACTGGAGACGATGAGTTGCGGCGCCGCAGCAGTTTCCAGCGGCTGGTACTGCTTTTCAATCACCACAACTCGGCTCTGCTCAGTCGCGCTCACCTGATGGGTCATCTTTTCCGGGACGAACGCATAACCGCGCCGCCCTAGCGTCTGCCGCTTGCTAGCCGCCTCCAACTGAATAGCGCCTTCCAGCACATACAAAAATCGCTGCGCCGCAGCGGCGCCAAGTTCACCGCCGGCTTCGCATTCCACGGTGTACTCGGTGAACGCCGCGCCCAGCGCCGGGCCGATGTGCACGATCGCCATCGCCTTTTTCATGCCGGGAAGCACGGTGCGCACAAACGTATCCGCAGTGAGCAGAGTGTGGTTGCGCTGATGCGAACTGCGCGTCTGGCCGAGTTGGTGCAATGGGTTATCCACGAGGCGTGTCTGTCCTTGGTGAAGCTACGGGTGAACCTACGGACTGCAAAAATTCCGGCGAAGCAGAAAGTTGTTTGAGCAAATAGCCTCCGCAATCGATGGCACAGGCGACATCTTCCAGCAAGACAGATTCGGCGGGGTCGTGGCTGATGCCGCCGGGACTGCGCACGAAGATCATCGCCGCGGGGACGCGCGAGGCAAGGATCATCGCGTCGTGGCCCGCGCCGCTGGGCAGTCGGTGAGCGGGGCAACCTGCAGCGCGCATGGCCGTTTCGATCTGCGCGGTCAGAAAAGGATCCATAGCCACGGCGGGGTGATTGAGAAACGTAGCAAAACTTAGTGTGAGTGCTCGACGCGCGGCAATCTGCTGCGCCAGCGAGATCAAACGTTGCACGGACTGCGCGCGGACGGCATCGGATTTGTGGCGAACGTCGAGCGTCAGGCGAACTTCGCCGGGGATGACGTTGGTCGCGCCCGGATGAGCCTGAATGGAGCCAACCGTCGCAACCAGACCGGCGGTACGGCTGGCCTCGGATTCAACCGCGACCATCCATTCAGCGGCGGCGGCCAAAGCATCGCGCCGTGCATTCATCGGAGTTGTGCCGGCATGGTTAGCCTTGCCAGTAATAGTGATTGCCAAGCGCGACTGGCCGACGATGGCTTCGACCGCACCCAGCGGCAAGTTGAGAGCTTCGAGCACGGGACCTTGCTCGATGTGAAATTCGATGTAGGCGAGCACGTCATCAGACATCCGGGCTGCGGATAACTGTGCAGGATCGAGTCCAAAATTCTGGATGGCTTGGCGGATCGAGACGCCATTCGCGTCGCGGCGATTGAAGAAATCTTCGTCGTAGTTGCCAACGAGCGCGCAGCTGCCGATAAAGGGCGTCGCGAAGCGAACACCCTCTTCTTCTGAGAAGGCGACAAGTTCGATCGCGAAAGGCAGGCGCTCGCCCTCAAGCTGTTCGAGCAGCGCGATGGCAAGTAAAACGCCCAGCGGCCCATCAAAGGCTCCGGCGTTGGGCACCGTGTCCAGGTGAGAACCAAGAAGCAACCGCGGCGACGCAGCGTCTGCGCCCGGGTACACCGCGCGGAGATTACCCGCAGCGTCGATCGTAGGAGTGATGCTGAGTGGCTTGAGCCATTCGGCAAGAGCGTCGTGACAATCGCGCATCGGCGGCGAAAGAAAAGTGCGTCGAAGGCCGGTGGGATCTTCGCTGAAGCGCGCCAGCGTCTGGCAGCGGGCAATGACGTCGGCCGCGCGGGACGTCGCAATCGGGTTGAAGGTCTGCGACACGGGCATCACTCGCGCGTCACGCGTGCTTCGATGTAGCCATGCGGCTCATCGATCGGCACGAAGATTTCGTTGGGATTGTCCTGCCCAAAGCGGGAAAGATCGACCAGCAGGCAATGCTTGTTAGGCATCGTAAGCTGGATGTCGCTTACTTCTGAGACATGATCGAGAACGTTTTGCGCCATAGCGTAGAGAGTGTGCTGGACGGATTCACTTTGGTGCTCGGCGAAAGCCGCCAAAAGGAGTTCGCGAATCTGGGCGCGAAGCTTGGCGAAAGCGGAGTTGTCAGTGCCGTACGTCCAGTTAGTGCTGACGGCCGTACCGAACAGCCGGTCCCGTGTTTCAGGCAGCGTCGTCAGCGCATCCTTTATATAGCCAGTAAACGCCGAGCCAGCGGTCTTCAGAATCACCAGGTTCTCGAGACCGGAAACCACCTTAAGCGTGCCACGGCGAGCCTGCGTCGCGGTGGCGGTCTGGAGCTCTCGGGACGACTGAACAAACGTCGTGCGATGCGGCTTACCTCCTAGCGTGACGTGCTGCCACGCGCATTCCGAAACGGTGATCTCCACGGCGGAAACCTGCGGATTTCGGCTCAACAGGAACACGACGACTTCCTTGGCAAAGTCCTCTATGCAATCCGCCGCAGAATTTCGTGCCAGCGAGTACACCGTGTTTTTCATGGTGTCGGTAGGAAGAATCTTGCGGTTGTCGCCATCCGTAAAGCAGGAGTCGAAATCGCCTTGCAGCAATATTTGAACGGTCCACTCACGCAGGTCATGCATGCCCGAGTGGCGTTTCACGCGCACCAGCCGAACGCGCGACTTGCCGTAACGATTTTCCGCGAGTTTCACCATTCAGCTTCCCCGGTACGTGGTGTAACCATTGGGACTCATCAGTAGCGGAATGTGAAAGTGCGATTCCCCATTGCCAACACGAAATGCGATCTCCACGTAGGGATACAAGCTCTGAATGCCTTGCGAAGCGAAGTAGTCCGCCGTGTCGAAGGTCAGGCGATAAGTTCCTTCGGTCAGGTGCACGTTTTCAGGCAAAAGCTGCGCGCACCTACCGTCGGAGTCCGTAGCCGCGGCGGCAAGTCGGTGCCAATTGCCGGAGGGTTCGCAGCGCTCTAAACGCACCAGCACCGCCGCGGCCGGTTTGCCGCGGGCGGTGTCTAAAATGTGCGTAGAAATGCGCTTCATGTTCCCAGCCACTTTTTCAGCCGGAGCTGCGTGATCAGTCGTTGTTCTTCAGCAGCTTCGCGAATTTCGGTTTCCTTATCATTCTGCATTCGACGACGGAGAATCGCCAGAATTTCAGCAGCCGATTTCCCTGCGGCGCACACAATAAAGATGTAGCCAAACTTCTCTTCATAGGCGCGATTGGCGTCGGCCAAAGCAGACTTAAGGTCGTCGGCCGCATTGGTCACGCGGTCTTGTTCCTGTTCAGACCACGCCGCGGAGCGCGCCGGTGCCGGCGAGCTAGCGGATGATTCGCCGATGCGCGGATGACTGCGGAAGGCTTCGCGCCAGTCCGCTGGCGTCAAACTGCGCCAAATTTCGTCGGAAGCGGCAAGAAGGGCCGCGGCTTGGGCAAATGGCCGGCGCTGTGTGAGTCGCTCTGCCCATGCCCTTGAACCGCAGCAGGACAGGATTTCCCTGGCCACTGCAGCGGAGGGTGCTTGGTTCCAGCGCGCCAGGGAATCGTTCACGAGTTGCCCGCCTGAGGACTCCTCCGAACCAAGAGCTTCCACAAATTCAGCCACGAGATTGGCCGCGACGGCAGCGCGATATTTTGTAGTGGAGCGGATGTCGTCGATCGGCTGGATTTGTTGGGCAACGCTAGCTGCGGCAAGACTGGCCAGCGCCGGTTCGATCTTTCTGCCAGTAAGTAAACGTTCCGTGACCTTCAGGCGAAGTGGAACCGGTGCAACACTGCCGAGGGCAATGCGAACGTCCTCGATTGCGCCATTTTCGATTTTTCCTAACGCAGCCATGCAAACTTTGGAGATAGCTTGCGCTTTGCGGGAACCGATTTTTCGTGCAAAAGCAAAATAGCCCGCACATTTGCGAGGAAGCTTGATCGTTCGGATTAATTCACCCGATTGCAGCGCATGCTTTTTATATGCCTGATGAAAGTGGGTGTATGGCACTTCCCTTTCACCGTTCGCCGAGGCTAACAACAACGTGGCTTCGTAGACCAGAAGTGCCGGCAACGAATCGGCAGCAGGCGAAGCGTTGACGATGTTGCCACCCAGCGTGCCCCGGTTCTGATTTGCGATCCCGCCGGTCCAGGCCGCCGCGCCGGCAAGCAAGGGAAATTCCCGAGCGATCACTTCGTGCTGCCGGACGTCGCTGTACGTGCTTCCCGCTCCAATGCGAACTTCGCCGGGCAGAACCTCGATCCCGCACAATTCGGGAAGGTTCCAGATGCTGACCAAATTGCGAGTCGGCAATTTTCCGACTGCGTACAACACCATCAAGTCGGTGCCACCAGCGATCGGTGTCCAACGATCCGCCTCGCGGTTCATCAGCGCGAGGGCGGACTTCAGCGTTGCGGGCGTGACGATCCGATAGTCGCGCGGATCGGCTCTCATTTCGTCTCGCTCTTATCTACTACTTGCTGCACCGCTTCGAAGATCTGCGAATATCCGGTGCACCGGCACAGATTGCCGGAAAGGCCTTCGCGAATATCGTCGAGCGTGGGTTGCGGATTCTTATCCAGCAAATGAACCGCGGCCAGAATCATTCCCGGCGTGCAGATGCCGCACTGCGCGCCGTTGCACGCAAGGAACGCCGACTGCAACGGATGCAGACGCCGATCGTGAGCGATTCCTTCGATCGTGGTGATGCTGCTTCCATGCGCTTGAGCGACCGGAATCAGACAACTGTTCACCAGCTGACCATCCATGAGCACGGAACACGAGCCGCACTCGCCTTCGCCGCATCCCTCTTTCGCACCGGTCAGGCCGAGTTCGTGACGAAGTACGTCCAGCAATCGCTCCATCGGATACACGAGCAGTCTCGCAGAAGCGCCGTTTACGGTCAGCCGCACTTGCTGCTTGCCGAGCTCGGAGTTCGGGGGCATCAAGCTTGCACCACCGCCAACGGAGTGGCCGAAATCGCGGCATGAACATCTTCGGGCAAAAGTGGAATGGAGTTAAAAGAAACACCGAGCGCGTCTTCGATCGCGTTGACAATCGCGGGAGCTGGTCCGTCCATCGGCAATTCGCCAATGCCCTTTGCTCCGTAGGCGCCATGCACGTTGCCAAGCTCCTCGAAAAAGACGCGGATCGGGGGCAAGTCCATCGAAGTCGGCATGATGTAGTTGGTCATTTGGTTGTTCAACATGCGGCCCTCTTGCCAGACGACTTTTTCGTAGAGCGCGAAGCCGATCGCTTGTGCTACGCCCCCGGCAATCTGCCCTTCCGCCAGACGCGGGTGCAAAACTTTGCCGACTTCTTGTAGGGCGACAAAGTCGTCGACGGTCACGGCGTAACTTGTGAGGTCCACAGAAACTTGCGCGACGTACACAGCCCAGGCGAAAGCGGCGTAAGCTTCGCCGCGATATTTCTGATCGTCCCAAAAAACTTCCGGCGGCGCGTTGTAACGCGAGTAGGATTTTAACTCTCCGTTCTTGCTGATGTGGATTCGGCACGCAGTGCGAAATTCGTCGGGCGCGTAGCCTTCCTTCAGAGCTCCCGAACCAATCAAGGTTTGCTTCAGCCCGAGCGCGGCGGAATGGACCAAATTGCCGACAATCATGGCGGTGCGCGAAGCAACCGTGGGGCCGCTGTTAGGAACAGTGCTGGTATCGGGCTGCGCGATGCTCACGAATTCATAGGGAAGCTGCAAAGTTTCGGCGGCAATCTGGCAGAGCACCGTGTTGGTGCCCTGGCCGAACTCGGCGCTCGACACAAGAACGCGGACCGAGCCATCAGCTACGGCTTCGACGCCAACCACGGAACTAAGATAACGTTCACCGGAACCTGTGAATCCAGCCCCGTGCAGAAATGCGGCGATGCCAACGCCCTTCTTTATTTTTCCCGCCGCATTTTTATAAGCGAGCGATTCTTTCTCGTTTCGGCAACCTGACAGTTCCAGCGCCCGGTCGAGCATGCGATCCAGGTCAATTTTTTCGCGAATGACTTGCTCCGTCGTAGTGGTCATACCTGGCCTGAGGAAATTACGCTTGCGAATCTCTACCGGCGAAACGCCGACAACGTGCGCGATGTGATCCATGTGGCGTTCCATCGCAAAGAGTGTTTGCGGTGCCCCAAAGCCGCGAAATGCGCCGTGCGGCGGAGTGTTGGTGGCCACAGCTTTGCTGCGGATCGTGACATTCGGCCAATAATACGGGCCACCGGCATGAATCGTCCCGCGCGACAGCACCACCGAGGACAAAGTCGCGTAGGCTCCGCCGTCCATGGTGATTTCGATTTCGCCTCCCAGGATTTTTCCCTCGGCGTCCACCGCGGTGCGATGGCGTGTGCGCGACGGGTGGCGTTTCGTGGTCGCGACAAGATCTTCGATTCGGTCATAAATCATTTTCACCGGCCGCTTGGCCTTCATCGCCAGCAGCGCGGCGTGTGCCGCGATCATTGAGGGATATTCTTCCTTGCCGCCGAACGCGCCGCCGGTTTCCATCTGCACCACGCGAACTTTTTCTTCGGGCAGCGCGAAGAGAGCCATCAGAGCTTTGTGAACGTAGTAGGGGCACTGCAGCGATCCCCACACCGTTATACCGTGTGCCTCATCAAACGCCGCGATCATTCCATTGTTTTCGATGTACAGCTGTTCCTGCGCTCCGGTGAAATATTCGCCTTCGACGATGTGCGTTGCTTTCTCCCAGACGCCTTCCATGGAACCTTTTTCGATCAGAAATGTTTTCAGTGCGTTGTCACTGCCCCAAATGATTTCGGTTTGCTTCTCGCTCTCTTCCATCGAGAACACAGCAGGCAGAGGATCGTAGTCAATCGAGACTGCCTCCACGGCTTTCCACAGTTTGTGCCGGTCCGGATGCGCGAGAAGCAGGATTGGCTCCTCGGCGTGATTGACGACGCCATCAGCCAGGCCAGGCTGATCATCGAGAATGAGCGCGATGCAGTTCCGCCCGGGGATATCTTTTGCGCTGACTACAACGTATTCGTCCCAGTTGACGCCGGGACCGAAACTGATTTTGCGAATTGTTCCGCGAGGGGTCTTGCTGCGAACCGTTGCGCCGTGGAGCATACCCGGGAGAGTCATGTCGTCCACGTAGCGGGCGCAGCCGGTCACTTTGTCGCGGCCTTCTTTGCGAGGGACGGACGCTCCGATGAGGCTATTTTCGGTCAAGGCGATGGATTCTCTGGGCGCCACGAGAGCGCTCGTTGGTTCTTGATATTGTGGCCGAAGCCGCAAATCTTTTGAACGGCAATTTGTGAGACCCGCGCGCCGGCTCAGCTATGAAACGGAGTTCAGCGGCATTCGCTGGCGGCGGGCTTGGTGGGAAATTCCCCATTCTTAAAGATACACGAGCCTCTCAAATAGGTTTGTTGCACGACGCCAGTGAAGCGATGTCCGAGATACGGCGAAATGGGATGTCGATGGTGAAGCCGGTCCGCGGTCAGCACAAATTCGGTCTCCGAATCGAAGACCATGAAATCGGCGCCAAAGCCGGCCGCAATTTTCCCTTTGCGATCGCCACAACCTGCGAGCAGCGCGGGCTTTTCGGCCATCCACTTGGCGATATCGCAGAGGGTGAAACCGCGGCGGCGGGCTTCGGTCCAAACGACAGGAAGAGCAACAGAGAGACTGGCGATCCCGCCCCACGCCGTGCCAAAGTTGCCTTCTTCGAGGCGTTTCATTTGCGGCGGGCATGGCGAGTGATCGGTCACAACGAAATCGATCACGCCTTCGCGCAGAGCTTGCCAGAGTTGTTCACGATTGGCTTTGCTGCGGATAGGAGGTGCGCACTTACAGAGAGTCGCGCCGTCGGCGATTTGCTCGGCGGAAAAGTACAGATAGTGCGGACAGGTTTCCACGGTTACCGGCAGGCCGTCGGACTTGGCGCGACGCAGGGCGCCGAGAGCTTTGTGAGTCGAGAGATGGACGATGTGCAGGCGAACGTGGAATTTGCGGCAAAGCGATAACAAGAGGTCAATCGCGGCGAGTTCAGCTTCGTCGGGACGCGACTTCAGGTAGGTATCGTAGCGGCGCCAGTCGGCATGAGCCAATCCGCGCCTTGCGACTTCGATCGGGCCGGGCAGTTCGGCGTGAACGAGAAGAGGCAAGCCAGTTCTCGCGACATGAGGTAGCGCATCGCGCAACTGTTGCTCGGAAACCATGGTGAAGCCGTCAATTCCGGGATCGACGAGAAAACACTTGAAACCCGGAACGCCAGCGGCAGCTAGCGATTCGATGTGTTGTTGATTGTCGCTGGCTACTCCTCCCCAAAACGCCCAGTCCACCAAGCTAGATTTCTGAGCGCAGGCCCGCTTCGCTTCTAGCGCTTCCACCGTTGTCGTGGGCGGCAGACAATTCAGTGGCATGTCGACTATTAGCGTGTAGCCGCCTGCTGCTGCGGCACGCGTTCCGGTTGCGAAACCTTCCCAATCGGTGCGGCCGGGCTCATTGATGTGAACGTGAGAATCGACGAGACCGGGAAGGATTGCGGACTCGCCGAAATCGGTCAGCGCGGCGGCAGGCGGCACTTCGGCGCGCGCGACGACGGCTCGAATCGTTTCGCCTTCGACGAGCAGCGCACCCGCGCGGATTCCCTGCGGCGTGACGATTCGCTGCGAACAGAAAGCTTGCAGGCTCATGCGGAGGCTGGGAAGGATCTCAACCATCGCACAAGAGTAGCGGCGAAGCGGTCGCGTCGACAAGCCAGCGCAAAACAAAAAGAGCGGAATATGTCCGCTCTTTTTGTTCTTATGCATTCGGACGTCTTTATGTGGGCAGATCGACGAACATTTTAGTTAGGCAAAAGGCTCGAGTTAAGAGGACGAAGTGGCCTTCTGATTTTTCACCTCGAGCTCGTTTACGACCTGGGCCACGTTTGGTGTCGCTGCGACAACTTTTTCGACCATCGTCCGCTGTGACTGCGAATTGACCTTGCCCTTCAACGTGACCACGCCTTGCTTCACTTTGTAGCTGACGTTTTTGTCCCATTTGTGCTTGGTGAGAACGGCCTCGACGTTTTTCTCGATAGCTTTGTCGGTATCGGACTGAACCTCTTTCGCCATGCTCTCTTCGCCTGGAGGCCGAACAGCGATTTGATTGGCGATCACTTGGCCAGTCGCCGCGGCGCGGGCGATCGATTCGGCTTGCGATTTGTCGGCGTCGTTGGTGACGGTACCCGCCAATGTGACGACCCCTTTGTCGCGATCCTGGCTGACGCTGACATCTTTCAGACCAGCTTGTTCCAAACCCTGTTTGATGTTGTCTTTCACATCGGGCGCTTTGGCCTGCTGCTGGCCACAGCCTGCGGCGAGCAGAAGAGCGGCAGCGAGAAAGGCAGGTGCCAGCGCTCGAAACGGCTTGAAGTGAGTCATGAATTTCCCTCCCTAAATGTCGTCTTCAGGCCGGGGACGCGCGCGACGAGATCGCGCATGTTCCACGAAGTATGCAAATCGCGGGCTCGCAGGGGTATCGGGCGTGTGCAGTAAGGCCGATACGGAAGAACGGTAGAGGAAACACCCGCTGCCCTGAATGCAAGTATGTAAAGTTCTCCCGCTCTCAATCGTGATTTTTGAGGCACGTCGCAGCAGCACTAGTCGATCTTTTTTCTTGTCGCTGGCTTTTTGATGTCTCTGACGGACGAAGCGCGGGCATCCTCGATGAACACTAATTCCGAAGTGAGCGGCGATTTGAGAGTGACTCTCAGGCCGGTGGACATTAGTTGGCGGCCGGAAGCGCTTCCGGTGGGCGAGCTGCCATCGGCAAACTCCAGCTTGTAGGTGGAGGACGCACGCAGGCCGCGCAGTACAAAGTTGTGTGAAGACTCGTCCACTGTAGTGCCGCGAAAAACGTAGACCGCCCCTCGGCTGTTTTGCGGATCGAAATATTCGATGGCGTCCCAGCGAACGCCATCCGGCCGCTGCGAAATATGGAACAGAGATGCGTCACGGATCAGCGGGCGGAGTCTGCGCTTGTACATGGCGAATTCGCGCTGTGCGGCTTGATGCTGCTCGGCGGTCCAGGCGGTGGTGTCCTGCATGATGCTGAGCCAGCCCATCATTCCGCTGCGCAGCATGTAGCGGAAATTTTCGATGGAAGGGGAGGGCCACTTTTCGACGTAAGTTTCCAGCATGGCGGGCGGCAGAACAAAACTGGTGTCGTAAAAGGCGCGGCGGTTGGAGAGCGGATCATATGTATCGGTTATGGAAAAGTAGTCGCCGTGCGCGGCGCTGCCGAAATCCACCATGCGGCCGCCGTCGTTGCAAATCTCAAACAGCAGGCCGGGATGGGATTTGCGGAGGTTCGCATAGATGTCGTAGTAGGAGCGAACCGCGTGATAGCTGACGTCCGTCGAATTCGGCCCAAGAACAAAATAGGCGCCAGAGTCCTTGCGGATCTTGGTTCTGGCTGGATCGGGCGCGGCGTGCGGGTGGTTTGGACGGTCGCATCCTTGCGCGACCAGATACCCGTCGTGCTCGATCATGTCGAGATGATAGTCATCGACGATGCGATTCACTTCCTTTTGCGCCCAGTCCTTTGCCGCGGGAACTCCGATGTCGATGGTTTGTCCTTTGAACTCCTGGGGTTTCCAGTCGGGCAGCACATCGGCAACCAACCAATCGCGAACCTTCGGATTGCCAACGTTTAATGCGCCGGGCGCGCTGCTCAAAGCGGCCTGTGACCAGTCCACCCACAATCCGAATTTCAATCCGCGGCGATGGGCATCATCGGCGATGGCGGCGAGGCCGTGCGGAAATTTTTCGGGGTTCGGATACCAATCGCCGACTCCGCGAAACCATCCGGCGTCGATGTGGAACATCTCGAGCTGCAGATCGGCCGAATCTTCAATCATGCGATGAGCCAAAGCTTCGTCGACCGCCATGCCACTGCCCCAGCTGTTGTTCACGAGAAACGGATAGCTGGGATTGCTCCAAGTGGCCGGATTCGTGAGAACTTCGCGCACCCAACGACGCAACACGTTGCCCGCGCCATCCGGGCCACCGCGAAAGCCTCCGAGAAAAATCTTTGGCGTGACGAACGAAGCATCCGCGGGCAACCGCGTGCGAAAAGGTCCTGGCGAAGGATTCAGTCCGGCAGCGCCGTGAAGAGAATGCATTTTTCGGGCGATTGCAATTCTGATGCGGCCGCTGAATTCGATTCCCACGTACCAGCCGTCTTGCGAGGGATTTACGCGCTGCACCAAGAACCACGGAATGATTTCGCGGGCTTCGCCCTCGGCGGGGTGCGCGTAGGTGCTGGAATTCCCTTCCCAACCGTAGCCTTCTTTCATCGTGACATCGTGTGTGCCGATCGGCGACGGAGTGTCCGCGCCCTTTTCCACAAAGAAGTGCTTGATCGGCGCGCCACCGTTGACGGCGAAATCGAATTGAAAGCTGTCCTGAAACGGCAGCCAGACTTCTTGGTCGCCGAGGTTTTCAAGGCGGAATTGGTGTTCGATCGGGCCGAAGTTTGCGCTAGCCTGCCATTGCCACGTTAGGCGCAAATGAGGCTTGGCGGATTCGTAAACGAAGGAGACTTCTGTGGGAGTCACGGAAGTTGCGGAGGGAACGAGTTTCCAGGAAAGCGGTACGCACTTTCCGGCAATTTCGACGTGATCGGGAAGACTTTCGGGCAGCCGATTGCGCCAGGGCTGGTGGCCGGGAACGGTAAGAGCGACAAGCCGGGGAGCGGAATCGCCGGCCGCGAAGTGCAACGTGACGTCCCTGGTTTGGAGATGAATCGGGGTTTGTTGTCGAATGGGCTGCTGCTGCGAAAAGGCAGCCGAGCCGAGCGCGGCGAAGAGCGCGGCGATGCAACCTGCTTTGCGGAAGCGCGGCATGTGTGCTGCGAGTGCTCCGGTGGTTGATTCGGCTGAGCTTATCAGAGAAGGTTCAGCCGGATGCGACGGCTGTGGGTGAAGCCATCTCTGCACAAACAAATCACAACGGTGGCCCACAACGATTGATAGGGTTGTCGATGGGTGCTCCGCCCGCAGATGGCGGCGCTTACCAATTCATCTTGGGGTCTTTCGTGACCGGCTGGAGCCAGATCGAGCGAAAAAGCGTGCATGTGCCAATCGTCAGCACTCCAAGTATTAACGCCAAACTGACTCGCCATTGCCGGAAAGGACCCGGTCCAGGTATGTTGCGGTGCTGATTAGAGCCAAATGCGTGAATGCCTGCGGGAAGTTGCCTAGATGTTGCCCGCTTGGGC
>Ga0075424_100003511_pt1 | contig 14700 bp, 9 predicted proteins | sample SoiMethybrSBSTD3_FD_75301 | JGI IMG/M metagenome (GOLD analysis project Ga0075424, IMG submission 75301) | Bulk soil microbial communities from a Populus tree surrounding site in Tennessee, USA - Soil MetaG P. TD hybrid SBSTD3 | ecosystem: Environmental > Terrestrial > Soil > Tree plantation... | reverse complement strand
GCCAGCGCCGCGAACGGCGCGTCGTCCGACGCGGGACGCTCGATGATCGCGTCTTCCCCCTTGTTCGGGTCGAAGCCCTTGATCGGCGGCACGTCCACGGGAGACGGCAGGTAATCGACGACCGCGTCGAGGAGCGGCTGTACGCCCTTGTTCTTGAAGGCCGAGCCGCAGATGACCGGCACGAACGCCGGCTCCGCCTTTTCACCGGTGGTGTGGACGGAACTGTTCACGCGCTTGCGCAGCGCGGCTTTGATCTCGTCTTCAGAGATCTCTTCGCCGTGCAGGTATTTCTCGAGGATCTTGTCGTCGGCTTCGCTGACCTTTTCAATCAGCTGCTCGCGGAAATGCTTCGCATCCTCGAGCAGGTTCGCGGGGATGTCGCCGATGACGTAATCGGCCCCCATGGTTTCGTCCTTGTAGGTGATCGACTTCATCCGGACGAGATCGACGACGCCGAGGAACTTGTCCTCGCTGCCGATGGGAAGCTGGATCGCGACGGGGTTGCCACCCAGCTTGGTGGTGATCTGTTCGAAGGTACGCTTGAAGTCCGCCCCGATGCGGTCCATCTTGTTGACGAAACAGATGCGGGGCACGCGGTACTTGTCGGCCTGGCGCCACACGGTTTCCGACTGCGGCTCGACGCCCGCGACGGCGTCGAACACCGCGACCGCGCCGTCGAGGACTCGCAGCGAGCGCTCGACTTCCGCGGTGAAGTCGACGTGGCCCGGCGTATCGATGATGTTGATCCGGTGCTCGCGCCAGAAGCAGGTCGTCGCGGCGGACGTGATCGTGATCCCGCGCTCCTGTTCCTGCTCCATCCAGTCCATGACCGCGGTGCCTTCGTGCACTTCGCCGATCTTGTACGTGATGCCCGTGTAGAACAGGATGCGTTCGGTCGTAGTGGTCTTGCCGGCATCGATGTGCGCCATGATGCCGATGTTCCGCGTCCGACTCAGTGGTGTTTCTCTTGGCATTGCTTACCAACGGTAGTGTGCGAACGCCTTATTGGCCTCCGCCATCCGGTGCGTGTCTTCCCGCTTCTTCACCGCGCCGCCGCGCAGGTTCGCCGCGTCGAGCAGCTCGTTCGCGAGCTTCTCCTGCATCGTCTTGCCGTCGCCGCGTGAGCGCGCGAACCCGACGAGCCAGCGGATGCTGAGCGACAGACGTCGGTTCGGATTCACCTCGACCGGCACCTGATAGTTCGACCCGCCGACGCGCCGCGACTTCACCTCGAGCGCGGGCTTCACGTTCTCGATCGCCTTCTTGAACACCTTCAGCGGATCGTCGCCCGTCTTCTCCTGAATCGTCGACAGGCTGCCGTACATGATTTGCTCGGCGGTGCTGCGCTTGCCGTCGCTCATGAGCGTGCTGATGAACTTCGTCACCAGCGCGCTGCTGTAGATCGGATCGAGGGGAACCTCGCGTTTTGCAATTTCTCTACGTCTCGGCATATCGGTGGATCCTTGAATTGCTGATTTTTGATTGCTGATTGCTGATTGATTTGTTAATGGTCGATTCGGAAATCTTCAATAAACCAGCAATCAGAAATCGGCATTCAGCAATTTACGACTTCGGCCTCTTCGCGCCGTACTTCGAACGTCCCTGTTTCCTTCCCTGCACACCAACGGCGTCGAGCGTTCCGCGCACGACGTGGTAGCGAACACCGGGGAGATCCTTCACGCGGCCTCCGCGAATGAGCACCAGCGAGTGCTCCTGCAGGTTGTGGCCGACCCCCGGAATGTAGGTCGTGACCTCGATTCCGTTGGTCAGGCGGACGCGCGCGACCTTGCGCAGCGCCGAGTTCGGCTTCTTCGGCGTCTGCGTGAACACGCGGACGCAGACGCCGCGCTTCTGCGGGCTGTCCTGCAGCGCAGGGCTCTTCGTCTTGGTCAGGACCCGGTCGCGGCCCTTGCGAACAAGCTGGCTGATCGTCGGCACGGTCTTGGACAACTCCAGTCACGCACGCGGTCCCGCGCGCGCAAAAACATCGCGCCCCAGTCGCGCGATCGGCTGAGTGTTCCAGGCCTAGGGAGCCGCAAAACGGCCCGGCACCTGGAACTGACTTACCCTATAAGGTTGTTGTGGCGTCCGACGCGGACTGCCTTGGTGCGCCCGTTAGTAGGGCGACCCTTCAGGGTCGCCGTGCGGGTGCTTTTCTTGGTGTCTGGCCCCAGATAGGGTGTCCCGGGGCCGACCAGAACCTTGCGAATATAGCAAACGGTTGCCGGAAGTGCAACCCCGATGGCCAGCCTGAAGGCTGGCCCCACGAGGCAGATGTGGGGCCACCCTTCAGGGTGGCCGTTCACGACAGATGTAGGGCCACCCTTCAGGGTGGCCGTCCACGACAGATGTAGGGCCACCCTTCAGGGTGGCCGTTCACGCTCCGAGCTTCTGCGCCAGCTGGTGCACGAAAAGGCCGGTATCTGTCACCAGGCCAAGGGTTTGGGCCGATCCGCGATCGACCAGCTTGGTCACGACGGATGGGTTGATGTCGACGCAGACGACCTTCACCCAGGACGGCAGCATGTTCCCCACCCCGATCCCGTGCAGCATCGTCGAGAGCACCACGGCGATACGGACGTCCGTCAGCGCCTCCGCATAGCGGTCCTGTGCCTCGACCAAATCCATGATCGTGTCCGGCAGCGGGCCATCGTCGCGGATGCTGCCGGCAAGGACGTACGGGACCTCCTTCTTGACGCACTCGTACATGACGCCCGAGGTCAGCAGTCCCGACTGCACCGCCTGACGGATGCCTCCCGCCCGGCGGATCGTGTTGATTGCCCGCATGTGATGGCGGTGCCCGCCTTCGACGGGTACGCCGGTTTTCAGGCTCACGCCGAGCGACGTGCCGTACAGCGCCCCTTCGATGTCGTGCACCGCGAGCGCATTGCCGGCGAGCAGCACATCGACGAACCCGCGCCGAATCAGATCGCAGAAGTAGGACGCGGCGCCTGTGTGCACGACGACGGGGCCGACCACGAACGCGACGCGACCGCCAGCATTCTTGACCTCGCGGATCATTTCCGCGATGCGCTCGACGCTCGTCTCGACCTGGCGTTCGGACGAGATGCCGCCGCTCATGAACGCAAACCCGTGCCGATCCCGCTCGCGGAATTCGGGAACGACGCGAATGCCGTCGAGAAAGCAGACCACACGGTCGCCCTTCCGGAGATCGCGGAGCTTGCGGCACATCGCGTGCCCGTCGTCGATGACGATCGCGGCATCCATGCGCTGGCGCTCGACCTCGAGCCAGCGGCCGCCATGCCTGACCCACGTACGATGATTGCTGGTGGAATAGAAATCTTCGGGAGCGCAGCCGTCGATCGGCGCCGGCTGCAGCGCGGCGTCGACGTCACCGGTCGTCCGGCACCCGAATTCGAGGAGCTCTTCGAGCAGGTCCTGCATGACGCCCGGCTCTGGTGCCGTGACGCGCATCTGCAGGCGTGAATAGTCGTTGTTCGTGCGGCCTATCGCGAACTGGATGACCTCGAAGCTCGCGCCGTGTTTCACGACGGCGTCGAAAATCTCCGTCATGAGCCGCGAATCGATCAGGTGCCCTTCTGTTTCGACGATCTCCTCGACCAACGGGACGACCTCTCGCGCGAAAAGACAACGGACAGGACGGGGAGCCGTCCTGTCCGCTGATTCTAGCGCTTCAGGTTCTTGCCCACGTCTTCCAGCGCTTCGCCGACCTTGCGGCGTCCGCGCCCGAACCCTTCCTGGACTTTTCCGGCGGCCTCGTCAGCGACGCCTTCGTCGTGAAGCCGCTCGTCGTCGGTGAGATCGCCGGCAGCCTGCTTGATCTTGCCCTTGAGCTGGTCATTCTTCCCCTGGAACTCGTCACGATTCATGACTTCGCCTCCTCAAACTCGTTGCACTTCAAGAACAGTGACGTCAACCGTTTGCGTCCGGAACGAGGCCACAGCCGACATACAATCGCGCCATGAGAAAGCTGAGTATCGGGCTCGTCATCGCGGCGGCGGCAACGCTTCCGTTTGCCGCCCAGGAACGCGCCGACTCATCAATCAGCGCGCGCATCCGCGACGAAGGACTCAACCATTCCCAGGTCATGCGTACGCTGCACTTCCTCACCGACGTGTACGGACCGCGACTCACTGGCTCACCGAGCCTGAAGGCCGCCGGCGAATGGTCGGTGAAGACGATGGAATCGTGGGGCATGAAGAACGCGCACCTCGAGCCGTGGGATTGGGGACATCCGGGATGGGCGAATGAGCTGGCGTGGGGCGCGATCACGTCGCCCGTGCAGGACATGCTCGTTCTCGAAGTGCTCGCGTGGACCCCGAGCACGAACGGCACCGTCAAAGGGAAAGCGGCCACTCTCATTCCACCGGACCGGCCGACCGCCGACGAGCTCTCCACCTACCTCGAAACGGTCAGGAAGCAGGTGAATCGCGCGATTGTGCTGGTCGGGACGCCGCGCGTCGTGCCGGTCAACCTGAACCCTCCTGCGAAGCGGCGCAACGACGACGACGTGAAGGCGCAGTACGACCCGAACAATCCGAACGCAGGTCGCGGCGGACGCGGTCAGCGCGGAGGCGGCCGCGGCCAGCTTCCGCCGAAGCCGGGCGCACTGACGAACTCGCAGATGAATCAACGGATCGATCAGTTCCTCAAGGACAACGGAGCGCTCGTGCGCGTGAACGACGCGGGCCGCGAGCACGGACAGATCGTCGCGTTCGACAATACCACCTACGATCTGTCGAAGGCGGTCCCGACCGTCGTCGTCCGCAACGAGGACTACGGACGCATCGCGCGCATCCTTGCGGATGGCATTCCCGTGGAGCTCGAGTTCAACATCGTCAACCGCACGTATCCCGAGGGACGGACCTCATACAACACGATTGGCGAGATTCCGGGGACGGACAAGAAGGATGACGTGGTGATGCTCGGCGGCCATCTCGATTCATGGCACTCGGCGACCGGCGCAACCGACAACGCGATCGGCTGCTCGATCATGATGGAGGCCGCGCGCATTCTGACGAAGCTCGGCCTGCAGCCGCGCCGCACGATCCGCGTCGCGCTCTGGAGCGGCGAAGAGGAGGGCCTGCTCGGATCGCAGGCGTACGTCAAGGACCATTTCGGATCGTTCGAATCGCAGAAGCCGGAATTCGGCAGACTGGTCGCGTATCTGAACATCGACACGGGCACGGGTCAGCTGCGCGGCGCGAGCGTGTTCGGCCCGCGGGCGGCGTCGGACACGCTCCGGGAAATTCTGTCGCCGTTCCAGGATCTCGGCATCTACGGCGCGCTGCCGACCGCGAGCCGCGTCGTCGGCGGGACCGACAGCACGTCGTTCAACAACGCGGGCCTTCCCGGCATCGGCTTCTCGCAGGATCCAATCGAATACAACACACACACGCACCACACGAACCTGGACACGTACGAGCGCGTTATCGAAGAAGACGTGAAGAAGGCGGCGGTGATTGTCGCGTCAACGGTGTATCAGCTCGCCACGCGCGACGCGATGCTGGATCGATTCGCGCCGTCCGAGATGCCGCCCCCGCCGGCGCCACGCGGGACGCAGTAGCGTCGCCCTCCGCCTTCGCCAAGGCTCCGGCGGACCGCCGTAGCTTTAGCGGAGGCTGGTCAGGCGGAGCCGTGAGCGGGCAACGCCCGGAGCGTTGCCACGTCGGGCGCCTGAGGTCGATACACCGCGATGCACGCTTCGCCGACCTGCCAGGAGGGATCGTTCGCTTCGTCGATGCTTTCCTGCGGCTGCGAGCTGGCGTCGAAGTAGCGGAAGGTCACGCGCCACCGCTTCTCGTCACCGTAGTGAACTTCCTCGACGGCGGTGACGACGGCATGGGCCTCGACGTACTTCGCGACATGGCGGAACCGGACACGGCCTGAGAAGAGCGCGCCTGCGATCAAGAAGGTGCAGCCGAACGCTGCCCGGGTGAGCGCGAGCCGCCACTGGGGATTCTCGTCGAGCCTCGACGTCCCCTTTTCGCCGGGTGACCGCCGCACGTTCACCGGCGCTCCGGCGCGGAGGCGAGCCCAGGTGTCGTGACTGACGAAGTCGCGCCCCCAGCAAGTTCCCGTACCGACGCTGCAGCCGTACCGGTAATCGACGACGAACGCGCTCGGGGAGCCAGACGTCAGCCATCGCACGGCCACCGAGTACGGGTCGAATCCGGAAGTCAGGACGATCGCGCCGCTCCCTTTGCCGCCCATCGTCCGCGTGCCCTCTTCGCCGGTGGAGCTGAGCCGCTCGACGACAATGCCGGACATGACGCGCCCGTAGCGCGTCCGATCCTCCTCCACCACGGCCAGCGTGAACCCATCGGCCACCGCAAAAAGGCCGACGCCGATCAGCAGCAGTGACAGTCCACCGAGCGTCAGCGGGCGGGATCGCAAGGACATCGAAGCGGCCGAAGCAAGCGCCTCGCCTACGAAAACAGGCGGAAATTCGCGGTGCGAGGCGCCGCAGCGATCACGTTCTCGTCATTTCACGATCGAAACGCGTCGACCTATTCCTCGTACTCGTCGGAACCCTGCACCCAGATGAACGACTGGACATCGATCATGTCGCGCGGCCTGAGGTCGCGCACGTCGTATCGCACGGCGGCCGCAAACTCCAGCAAGCTCGCGTAGGTGTCGAACGCCGGACGCGACGAGTAGCCGAACGGGAACCCGTACTCGCGTGCCGCGACGCGCGTGACGTTCGGCTTCAGAAACATGTGCGCCGTCGGATCGCCGATGAAGCCGAAGACGGTGACGAGCGGCCACGTGAGTACCCGTGTCTGCTTGCGCGGGAGCGCGGCGACGGCTTCGACCCATCGCCGGAACCGCACCTCGAGATCGTCGCGTCCGTACACGTAATCGAACAATCCTTCGGTGAAGCGCCGCGCGCCGCCCGATGACTTCAGCGCATCCCGCAGCGCCATCTTCTCGAACGAGAAGAGAAGGTTGGTTCTCGACTCGACGCGCACGGCGTCGGCCGCAATGCCTGCGAAGTCCTCCTCGTTCAGCCGCCTCCGGTACTCGCTCTCACCGAGCGACCGCTGCCACGCCTCATGCGCAGACCATTTGTAACCGCGCTCCCACTCGATGTAGGTGTCGTCATGGAAGCCGCGTTTGAAGAACCTGAGAAATTTGCGGCGGCAGCGCAGCGCGCCGGGCGATACGAATTTCGCGGGACGTCCCATCAGTGCGGTGTTCAAGCAAGACCGGTGCTCACACCGTTCATCCCTGCCGCTGCCACGGTGCCGTCGCAGCTATAATCCGGTCTGGAGAACCTGCCTCATGCACAAGAAAACGCCGTTGTTCAGCCTCGCGGCCGTGAGCCTTGCGGCCACTACGATCCCGGGCGTCCAGGCGCCTGCCGCGCAGTCGGGCGCGGCGGCGGCGAACGCGCCGCTCAGCGCGGCGATTCCGCTCGACGCGCAAATCACGACCGGCCGCTTCGCGAACGGCTTGCGCTACTACATCCGCAAGAACAAGAAGCCCGAAGGACGCGCCGAGCTGCGGCTGGTGGTGAACGCGGGCTCGATTCTCGAGGAGCGCGACCAATCCGGCCTCGCCCACTTCGTGGAGCACATGGCGTTCAACGGCACGAAGCACTTCCCGAAACAGGAGCTGGTGAAGTTCCTCGAATCGACGGGGATGCGCTTCGGGCCCAGCGTGAACGCGTTCACCAGCTTCGACGAGACGGTGTTCATGCTGCAGATTCCGACCGACAAGCCTGACGTCCTTGACAAGGCGTTCCTGATTCTCGAGGACTGGGCGCACAACGTGTCGTTCGACGACACGGAGATCGACAAGGAGCGTGGGGTCATCACCGAAGAATGGCGGCTGCGGCGCGGCGCCGGCGCGCGCATGCAGGACAAGCAGTTCCCGATCCTGTTCAAGGGGTCGCGCTACGCCGAGCGGCTGCCGATCGGCGACATGGAAGTCGTCCAGAGCTTCAGGCACGAGCGGCTGCGGAAGTTCTACGAGGACTGGTATCGGCCTGAGCTGATGGGGGTCGTCGCCGTCGGCGATTTCGACAAGGCGGCAATCGAGGCGCTCGTCAAGCAGCACTTCGAGACGATTCCGAAATCACCGGCCTCGAAGCTGCGGCCGGCCTACAACGTCCCCGAACAGCCCGGTACGCTCTACGCGATCGCAACCGACAAGGAGGCATCGGGCACGAGCGTCTCGGTGTATAGCAAGATGCCCGCGCGCGACCAGACCACGGTCGGCGCGTATCGCCAGCAGATCGTCGAGCGGTTGTTTGCCGGCATGCTGTCGGCGCGCTTCTCGGAGATGGCGCAGAAGCCCGACGCGCCGTTCCTCGGCGCGGGCGCCGGCCGCGGACAGTTCGTCCGCACGCTCGATGTCTCGACGCTCAGCGCGGGCGTGAAAGAAGACGGAGTTGAGCGCGGGCTCGATGCGTTGTTCACCGAGGCGCTGCGCGTCGAGAAATTCGGGTTCACCGAGACCGAGCTCCAGCGCGTGAAGACGAACATCATGCGCGGGCTCGAGCGCGCGGTCACCGAGAAGGACAACACGCCCTCCGGGTCGCTCGCCGACGAATACGTCCGCAACTTCACCGACAAGGAGCCGAGCCCCGGCATCGAGTACGAGGCGGCGCTCCACGCGCGCTTCCTCCCCGAGATCACGCTCCAGGAAGTGAACGCGCTGGCGAAGCAGTGGGTCCCCGACAAGAACCGCGTCGTGCTGGTCAACGCGCCGCAGAAAGAGGGGCTCACGATTCCCGACGAGACGAAGCTCGCCGGCGTGATCACCGCCGCGACGCGCAAGGAGCTCGCCCCCTACGTGGATGCGGTGGCCAACGCGAGCCTGCTCGACGCGCCTCCGTCACCCGGCGCGGTGACGAAGACGGCGACGAAGGACGCCTTCGGCATCACCGAGTGGGAGCTGTCCAACGGCGTGAAGGTCGTGTTGAAGCCGACCACGTTCAAGGAGGACGAGATCGTGTTCCAGGCGTTCAGCCCTGGCGGGACCTCGCTCGCGAGCGACGCCGACTTCGTGCCCGCGGAAACCGCCGCACAGGTGATCTCGAGCGGGGGACTGGGCAAGTTCAGCGCAGTGGACCTGCGGAAGGCGCTCACCGGAAAAGTCGCATCCGCGCGGCCGTTCATCAGCGAGCTCGACGAAGGGTTGCGCGGCAGCGCCTCGAAGAAGGATCTCGAGACGCTGTTCCAGCTGATCTACCTCACCTTCACGGCGCCGCGCGCCGATCCGGCGATCTTCACCGTGCTGACCAGCGCGATGAAGTCGCAGCTCTCGAACCAGAAGGCGTCCCCTGAGTTCGCGTTCGCCGAAGCGTTGAACTCGATCATGACGCAGAACCACCCGCGCGCGAAGATGCCGACGCCCGAGATGGTGGACCAGATGAACCTGGACAAGTCGTTCGCGTTCTACAAGGACCGCTTCAGCGACGCGAGCGATTTCACCTTCGTCTTCGTCGGCAGCTTCGACCCCGCCGCGGTGAAGCCGCTCGCGGAGCGCTATCTCGCCGCCCTGCCGGTGACCCACCGCACGGAGACGTGGAAGGACGTCGGCGTGAAGAGGCCGAGCGGCGTCATCGAGAAGCGCGTCGACAAGGGCCTCGAGCCGAAGAGCCGCGCCGCGATTCTTTTCACCGGCCCGTTCGACTACACGCAGGAGAACCGCATCGCGATTCGCGCGATGGCCGACGTGCTCGAGGTGCGGCTGCGTGAATCGATCCGCGAGGATCTCGGCGGCACCTACAGCGTGTCGGCCGACGCGAATTACACGAAGGTCCCCCGTGCCGAGTACACCCTCGACGTGTCGTTCGGCTGCAGCCCCGACCGGACCGACGAGCTCGTCAAGACCGTGCTGAAGGAAATCGAGGCGCTCAAGGCGAACGGCCCGACCGACAAGCAGGTCGCCGACGTGAAAGAGACGTTCCTGCGCGATCAGGAAACGAACATGAAGCAGAACGGCTATCTGCTTGGTCAGATCGCGCTGCGCTACGAGTACAACGAGGACTTGTCGAGCCTCTTCAACCTCGCGGACTACTATCGGAAGATCGATGCCGCGATGATCAAGAGCGCGGCGCAGAAATATCTGAACCCCACGAACATGGTGAAGCTGACGCTGTTCCCGGAGAAAACGGCCGTCCCCGATTTGCCGGCCGCGGCCGCCCGCTGAATTGCCAGAATCGCCGTAATTGCCAGAATTGCCAGAATTGATTTTTTAATTTCGGCGATTCTGGCAATTGTGGCATTTTTGGCAATTCACGGAGTTGCCGATGCCACGCCTGATCAGAATCCTGTCCGCCGCGCTGCTCGCCAGTGCGGCAACGGCGCCGTTTCAACCCTCCGTCGATCCGGTCGTCGTCAACGGCCTCGCCTGGCGCAGCATCGGCCCCCTGCGGGGTGGACGATCGATTGCGATTTCTGGCGTGAAAGGCCGGCCGCGCGAAGGCTACTTCGGGGCAACCGGAGGGGGACTGTGGAAGACCCTCGACGGTGGTGAGAACTGGTTCCCCGTCACCGACGGACAACTCAAGAGCTCGTCGGTCGGCGCGGTCGCGGTTTCCGAGTCGAATCCCGACATCGTGTTCATCGGCATGGGTGAGTCGTGCATCCGCGGCAACATCCAGCCGGGCGACGGCGTGTACAAGTCGATCGACGCGGGCAAGACGTGGCGGCACGTCGGCTTCTCCGATTCGCAGGCGATCTCCAAGATCCGCATCCATCCGTCGAACCCGGAGATTGTGTTCGTGGCATCGTTCGGACGCTATGGGTTCCCGAGCGAAGAGCGCGGCATCTACAAGAGCACCGACGGCGGTGCTACGTGGCAGCGCAAGCTCTTCCGCGACGCAAAGACCGGCGGCGTCGACATCGCGATCGATCCGCACAACCCGAATGTGATGTTCGCGGCGCTCTGGGAGGCGTTCCGCGTCGAATACCAGATGTCGAGCGGCGGGCCCGGCAGCGGCCTGTTCAAGTCTACCGATGGCGGCGAGCACTGGACCGAGATCACGCGGAACGCCGGACTGCCCACAGGCGTGATCGGCAAGATCGGCGTGGCGATCTCCGGCGCCGACTCGAACCGCGTCTACGCGATCGTGGAAAACGAGAACGGCGGGCTCTTCAGCTCCGATGACGCCGGCGCGACGTGGAAGCTCGTGAACGAAGGACGGAACATCCGGCAGCGTGCGTTCTATTACACGCACGTCACCGCGGACCCGAAGGAAAAAGACACGGTGTACGTGCTGAACGTCGGCGCGTTCAAATCCACTGACGGCGGAAAGACGATGGTCAGCTTCGCCGGCGGTGATTCACACGATCTGTGGATCGATCCCGACGACACGCAGCACATCATGCACGCGAGCGACGGCGGCGGGGCCGTCACCTACAACGCGGCCTCGCCGCAGCGGACATGGACGGAGCGCGACTATGCGACCGGGCAGTTCTATCACGCGATCACGACCGTGAACGTGCCGTATCACGTCTGCGGAGCGCAGCAGGACAGCAGCACGATCTGCGTGCCGAGTGAGATGACCGCACCGATCCCCGCGGCTCCAGGTCCGGCCACCGGGCGCACAGGCGGGAGAGGCGGCCGCGGGTTTGCGGGCGGGAGCGGACGTGGCGCGGCGCCGCAGACCTACACGGCGGGAGGCTCTGAGCCGGGTTACATCGCGCCGGATCCGAAAGATCCGGATGTCTTCTTTGCCGGTGGGAACAACGGATCGTTTCTGACGCGGCTCAACCGGAAGACGAATGAGCTGCGCGAGGTCGGACCCTACCCGCGCATGTTCTCCGGCGAACCGGCCAGCGCGCTGATCGAGCGCTGGCAGTGGACCTACCCCATCGTCTTCTCGCCGGTCGACCCGAATGTTCTCTACACGTCATCGCAGCACGTGTGGAGGACGACCAACGGCGGGCAGTCGTGGGACAAGATCAGCGGGGACCTGACGCGCCACGATCCGAAGACGCTCGGCGACTCCGGCGGGCCGATCACCAGGGACATGAACGCGCCCGAGGTGTATGCGACGGTGTTCGCGCTCGGTCCGGGGAAGACCGACGTCAACGTCCTGTGGGCCGGTTCCGACGACGGGGTCGTCAGCGTCACGCGCGACGGCGGCAGGACCTGGACGACCGTGACGCCGAAGGACATGCCGGACTTCGGCCGGGTCAGCCAGATCGACGCATCCGCGTTCGACGCGGGAACGGCGTACATCGCCGTCAAGAAGCCGCTGCTCGACGATCTCAAGCCGTACGCGTTCCGGACGCATGACTACGGCCGCACCTGGACGAAGATCGTCAACGGCCTCGGCCCGACCGATTACGTACACGTCGTCCGCGAGGATCGCGCGCGGCGCGGGTTGCTCTATGCCGGCACGCAGCACGGCATGTACGTCTCGTACGACGATGGCGATCGGTGGGAGCCGCTGTCGCTGAACCTGCCGGACGTGCAGATCTCCGATCTGATCGTCGAAGACCACGACCTCGTGATCGCGACGCACGGCCGCGGCTTCTACATCCTCGACAACATCGCGCCGCTGCGCGACGCGCGCGCGATCACGACTTCGACCGACGCGTATCTGTTCAAGCCCGCGGATGCCATCCGCGGCACCGGCGGCGTCACGCTGACGTATCTGCTGCGCAAGCCCGCCCAGAACCTGCGCATCGACATCCTCGACGGCAAGGGCCATGTGGTGAGCTCGATCGTCGGCGCCGCGCCTGCCGCGCGCGGAGGTCACGGCCGCGGCCCTTCGACTGCAGCTGCGCCGGGCTCAGGGCAGGCCCCTTCGGCTGGAGCGTCGCCGAGCTCAGGGCAGGCCCTTTCGACTGGAGCGTCGCCGAGCTCAGGGCAGGCAGCTGCAGCCGATCAGCCCGAAGAATCCGACGAGACCGCTTCCGGCCGTGGCGGACGCGGCGGTCCTCCGACGACCACGATGGCCGCCGGCCTGAATCGAACGACGTGGGACCTCACGTATACCGGCCCGACGACGTTCCCCGGCATGGTGCTCTGGGGCGCGACGACGAGCGGTCCGTCGGCGCCGCCCGGAAATTATCAAGTGAAGCTTTCCGTCGACGGCCAGACGTTCACCCAGCCGCTCGTCGTCAAGCGCCACCCGCTGCGCGGCGCAACCGACGCGGACCTGAAGGAGCAGTTCGATCTCGCGATCCAGATCCGGGACAAGACGACCGAAGCGAACAACGCAGTGATTCTGATCCGGAAGATCAAAGAGGACCTGAAGGATCGCCTGAACAAGTCTACCGATCCGCGGCTCGCGGATGCAGCCGGCAAGCTGACGTCAGATCTGTCGTCGGTCGAAGAAGCGATTTATCAGGTGCGCAATCAGAGCAGCCAGGACCCGCTGAACTTTCCCATCAAGATCAACAACCGGCTCGCGTCGCTCCTGCGCGTCGTCAATGCCGGCGACGGCAAGCCGATCGCGAACGCGTATCCGATCTTCAAGGACCTCAGCGCGGAGCTGAAGGTGCAGACCGACAAGCTGCAGCAGGTGCTTGCGAGCGATCTGCCGGAGTTCAACAAGGAAGCGGCGCGACTCGGATTAGCGGCGGTGCCACCGAAGTAGTGTCCGCCTTCAGGCGGACCTCACGGATCACCGTAGTGTCCGCCGTCAGGCGGACTTCACGGATCACCGTAGTGTCCGCCGTCAGGCGGACCTCACGGATCACCGTAGTGTCCGCCGTCAGGCGGACCTCACGGATCGCCGTAGTGTCCGCCGTCAGGCGGACCTCACGGATCACCGTAGTGTCCGCCTTCAGGCGGACCTCACGGATCGCCGTAGCATCCGGCTTCAGGGGGTCCAGCGATTCTCGCGGGTCCTGACGCCGGCAGCCCCACTTCGCCCGCGTGTCCGACGATTCAATTCTGGCAATGGTTTATTTCAATCCGAAGCAGTACAGAGTGCCGTCATACGTGCCCAGATACACGCGGCCATTCGCGACGGTTATGCCGCTGAAGTGGTTCCACTGGTGCATCTGCTCGCCGCTCGACCACAGCTCCTTTCCAGTCTGCGCATCGAGGACGTAAATCGTCGCGTGCGTGCCCTTCTCGGCGCGGATTGTCGAATCGAACTGCAGGCCGATGTCGGGCCACGCCTGCTTCGTCTCCTCGCCGCTGCCGTAGCCGAACACCATGCCGTTGGCGACGATCACCGGCTCGCCGCGCTTCATGTCGCGGGAAATCCACGCGGGCGCGAGCTCCAGTTTCCCGCCATTGTCCGCCACTTTGAACGCGGCAACGCCGCCCTCCTTCGTGAGCGGCGTGTTCATGATCGGGAACTTCGCCTGCGAGTGCGCGGGGCCCCAGAACGGCGCGTAGACCCAGCGCGTTCCCGACGGATCCTCCCAGGTCGTCAGCGCGCCCCAGCTGCCGGCGTCCTGGAAATCGACTTCTTCATTACAGAAGAGCGGCGTCTTGAAGAGCGGCGTCTGATGATCCGCGCCGCCGAGCGCCTTGGTGTCGAGCAGGTACATCCGGCACTCCTTGCCAGACGCGGCCATCAGCTCGCGACCCTTGAAACTGAAGATCGTCGGCGTGTTGTTCGGATCGAGATCGCGCTTGCGCAGCCAGTCCCAGTTCGTCGGCGTGTAGTAGTCCTTCAACTGCAACGCGCCGTCGACGATGTGCACGCCGATCACGCTGTTGCCGTAGCGCGGCGGATCGCTCGACGGATCGTACACGCCGTCGCCGGTCGTCGAGAACGCGGTCCCGGTCGAATCG
>Ga0075424_100003507_pt1 | contig 14705 bp, 12 predicted proteins | sample SoiMethybrSBSTD3_FD_75301 | JGI IMG/M metagenome (GOLD analysis project Ga0075424, IMG submission 75301) | Bulk soil microbial communities from a Populus tree surrounding site in Tennessee, USA - Soil MetaG P. TD hybrid SBSTD3 | ecosystem: Environmental > Terrestrial > Soil > Tree plantation... | reverse complement strand
CTGCCGATCCGCTACGTCGTGAACACGCACCAGCACGAGGACCATACGGGAGGAGACCGCTACTTCGCCACGCTCGGCGCCACGTTTATTGCCCAGGAGAAGGTCGCGGCGGAGATCCAGCACCTGCTGACCTGGGCTCCGGGGGAAACGGGGGACGCCCTGAGCCGCTCGGACCGCGCTCCGACCGTCAAGAGGGTTTCTCGCCGCGCCTCCTATGGCGGGACCAAGCGTCCGGTGCGGGTCATCTACCTTGGGCGCCCCGCGCACACGGCCGGCGATCTCGTCGTCTACCTTCCGAAACAGGGCATCCTTTTCGCCGGAGACCTCGTCTCGAATCGCTCGGTCCCATGGCTCCTCGATCCCGACATGAGCGTGAACGGATGGCTCCAATCGCTCGACTCGCTCCTCACGCCCGCGTTCAAGATCGAGACCCTGGTGCCCGGGCACGGCGACCTCGGGAAGCCTCAAGCGTCCATCCAGTTCACCTACCATTACCTCCTCGATGTCCGCGAGAAAGCATCGACGGTCGCCGCGTGGGGCACGAAGCTCACCCAGATCAGGGATTGGGGCTACCTAGGGGCCTACGAGGGGATGGAATTCTACGAGGAAGTCCACTTCATGAACATGCGACGGCTCTACAACGAGGCAAAGGGGATCAAGACGCCCGGCCGCAAGAACATGCATGTCTTCAAACAGCGCACGTAGCTCTGCCGCGGCGGCGGCTTGGATCATCGGCGGCGCCGGATTGATCCTGGCCCTGATCCTCGCGGGCTGCGCGCGCGAGGCGCCCGAAGTTCGGGAGGCACGGAAGGCGGCCCACGACTACCTTCGCGCCGTCGCCCGGCGCGACGTCAAAGAAATCGGCGAACGCTCCACCTGCCTTACGTCGACCACCTCGTTCACCGGTGGCCACGTCCTCAGAGTGGACCCGCCCCGCGGCATCCGGATGGCCGCGCTCGACTCCCTCGTACGCGCCTCGATATACACCCAACATTCCGCTGACTCCGCCTGGGCGCGTGCGAACGAGGCCACCGCGGACTCCCTGTTCCGACGGGCCCGGGTCCTCTCCTACCAGGCATCGGTGTACCGGAACGCGGCCCGCGCGGTTCCTGCCTCCGCTCCCGGTGCGGTCGTGGGGAGGGACACCGTCCTCGAGACACGAACCATACGAGTCCGCGTTCGATACGCGGGCGCGCTGGTCGGGCCGAGGCCGGTGGACAAGGAGGAGATCCTCCGCATGTTGAGGGTGCCGGGAGGAAGATGGATCGTGTTCTCGATGTTTCTCGTCTCGGAGGACCCTGCGCCCGAGATGATTTGACCCTCGGTGGGGGGAATGCTAGGCTCCAGCCGACTTTCGTGCCGCACGATGCCCGACGAGGACCGGATTCCATGTACCTTCGCTGGAACAATTTCCGCTACGTGTGGACCTGGCAGCGGGGGCCGCAGCGCGCGCGGGGATGATTGCACCCGGTGAGCCCTGAGGCCCCGCCCACTGTCGAGACGAAGACAGTGGGCGTTTCTATTTCAGAGGAGCGAATGGTCATCACCTTTCGACCGAATGCGACTCCGGAGCAGCTCCACGCCGTGGAAGCCAAGCTGCGTGACCTGGGCTTCCAGGTCGTGCGCGCGCCTTCCTCGGGGCCGACCGTGCTCGCCGCGGTAGGGGACGGAGCGCTGCCCCCGCTCGCCGAGGTGTGCGCCATGCCGGGGGTCGCGGAGGCGCTCCCCATTCCCGAGCCCTTCAAGCTCGCGAGCCGCAGTTTTCGCCGCGAGACGAGCGTGCTTCGAATCGGCGACGTCGAGATCGGCGGCACGGCCGTGGTGCTCATGGCCGGGCCTTGCACGATCGAGTCCGAGGAGCAGATGGTGCGCACCGCCGCCGCGGTCCGCGCGGCGGGAGCGCGCGTCCTCCGGGGCGGAGCGTTCAAGCCGCGCACCTCGCCGTATTCGTTCCAGGGACTGGGCGAAGAGGGGCTCAAGCTCATCCGCCGCGTCGCCGATGCGAACGGGCTTCTCGTGATCTCGGAGATCATGGACAAGAGCCAAATCGGGCTCATGGAGCGGTACGTCGACATCCTCCAGGTCGGCGCGCGCAACATGCAGAACTTCTCCCTCCTCCGGGAGCTGGGAAAGACCGAGAAGACGGTGCTGGTGAAGCGCGGCCTCTCGGCCACCGTCGACGAGTGGCTCATGAGTGCCGAATACGTGATCTCCGGAGGGAACGACCGGGTGATCGTGTGCGAGCGCGGCATCCGTGCCTACGAGACGTACACCCGCAACACGCTCGATCTGAATGCCGTCGCCGTGGCGAAATCGCTGAGTCATTTGCCGGTGATCGTGGACCCGAGCCACGCGGTGGGCGTTCGCGATAAGGTCGTCCCGCTCGCGCGGGCCGCGATCGCGGCCGGGGCGGACGGGCTTTTGGTCGAGGTCCACAACGATCCCGAGCGCGCGATCTGCGACGGACAGCAGTCGCTCTTCCCGGAGCAGTTCCACGCGCTCGCGAAGCAGGTCCGCCAGATCGCGGACGCCGTGGGCCGCTCCCTTTGACGAAGCCTCACAAGCGAAACCATCCCTCACACGAATGGCGGCGGGGCGCTGCGGACGGCCGTTCTGTGGCGTCGGCCGCCTCCCGCTCCTCGGTAACCGGCGAGTCGCGGAAGGCCGAAGCCGTCATCCGCCTCGTTGCCATCGCGACGATCGGCTGCTACGGGATCTACTGGGCGCTCAAGGCGTTTTCGTTGCACCGCCTCGGAAACTACGCCGTCGAAACTGATTTCTACTGGAAGTACGGGCCCGCGGCGGCCGCCTTGAAGCAGGGCCGTGTCTTGATCGAGCACTTCGACTCCAAAGGATGGGGTTACCCGCTTGTCGTGGCCGCCTTTTCGTACCTCGGCCTGGATCTGTTCCAGGCGGCTCAGCTCGTGGGGCTGGTCTCCGCGTGTGCCGCGGCGTGGTGCGTGTTTCGGCTCCACCGGAACCTTCTCGGCTCGACGCTCGCGCTCCTGAGCGTTCTCCTCCTCGTCGGGAATCCCACCTTTCTCGCGAATACCTATGAAGTCGGAACCGACATGTTCTTCTTCGCGATCGCCATCGGCTCGATCGCGCTCCTGCTCGGGGGTGAGCGTCCCGGGTGGCGGTCCATTCTCGCATCGGGACTCCTCGGCGGATGCGCGTTCACGACGCGGTATAACGGGCTCTTTCTCCTGCCCGCCGCCGTGATCGCGATCGTCGCGATCTTGAACAGAGACCGCACGAGCGCTTGGCGCTGGGGCCGGGCGGGATTGTGGAGCGGAGGATTCCTTCTCGCGGCGCTGCCCTGGCTCGTGGTGAACTGGGCTCACACGGGGAACCCGCTCACGAACAACAACTATACGAACGTGGGATTCGCGGTGTACGGGGAGGGGAACTGGGAGCGTTTCTTCTACGGCAGCGACAGGAAGATCCATTCCTTCGCCGACGTCGTGCTCCTCGATCCCGGGCGGTTCGCGCTCGCCATGGGAAAGAACACGATCGAGCACCTGAGACGCGACCTGGCCGAGCTCATGACCCCGCTCTGGGGCGTTCTTGCGGTGGCGGGGCTACTCGTGGTCGCCTTCACCCAGCGAACCAGGCGCTGGGGAACCTACCTTCTCTTCGGGTTGCTTTACTTCCTGACCCTGGTGCCGGTCTTTTACGGAACGCGCTTCTCACTCACGATGCTCGCATTCTACGCCGCGCTCGCCGTCGCTCCCTTCGGCTGGGAGAAGCTGTCGGCGTGGGTCTCCGGAATCGAGCGGCGGTTCCCGGCCCGCGCATTCGCGTTCCTGCTGCTCTGGCTGCCCGGCGCCGTGGCCGCGTATGGCAAGACCGAGGATTTTCGAAACCCAGAGGGGGTACAGGCGGGGCCGTACGAAGTATTGGAGGCCGCGGCGTACCTCAAGGCGCACGCGCAGGGAGAGGCGCTTCTCGCGCGGAAGCCGCACGTGGCATTCATCGCGGGGCTCAGGTTCGTCCCGATTCCGCAGATCGATTCTCCTCGGGCGCTCCATGAGGTCGCCGTGCGCTCGCGGGCGCGCTACCTGCTCATTTCGTCGGCGGAGATGGCGCTCCGCGCCGCGGTGAGGCCGTTCGCAGAGCCGGGAGCCCAGATTCCGGGTTTCAGACGCATCTTCGAGAGCGAGGGCGCCTTGATCTACGAGGTCGTCCCCGACAGCTTGGGCAGCGTGCCACCGACCCCCGCGCCGCGCCCGTAAGGCCTTGACTTGCCGAGGACCTTGGCTAGAATCGTGGCGACTAACTTGCTCAATAACGGCAGCAGGGGAGGGCGATTAGCTCAGCTGGCTAGAGTGCCTGCTTGACATGCAGGAGGTCAGAGGTTCAAGTCCTCTATCGCCCACCACTTCACGATGCCCTCCACAACCCCAACCGCACAGAGCCTGATGAAACTCGAGATTGACGGCCGTTCCTTCGAGGCTAGCGAAGGCACAACCCTGGACCAGCTTTTCGTGAAGAGCTTCAAGGAGGGTTTCAAGCAGGGGATCGCCGCGAAGCTGAACGGGAAGGTCGTCGATTTCCATACCCCGATCCGCGAATCGGGGCGGGTGGAGCTGATCCCGCTCGACTCCCCCGAGGGGCTCAAAGTCCTCCGCCACTCCACCGCGCATCTCATGGCGTCTGCGGTCCTGAAGCTCTTCCCGAACGCGAAGCTCGCGATCGGGCCGGCGATCGAGGAGGGCTTCTACTACGACTTCCAGGTGGACCGCCCGTTCCAGCCGGAGGATTTGGCGGAGATCGAGACCTGGATGCACACGATCGCCGAGGAGGATCATCCGTTCGTCCGCGGGGAGATGAAACGCGACGATGCCTTGCGGGAGTTTCGCGCGAAGCAGGAGCCGTTCAAGGTCGAGCTGATCGAGGGGATTCCCGACGATACGGTCAGCACCTACACCCACTCCTTCTTCACCGATCTCTGCCGGGGACCGCACGTGCCGCGCACGAGGGTGCTCAAGATCTTCAAGCTGCTGAGCGTCGCCGGGGCCTACTGGCGGGGGGATTCCAACCGCCCGATGCTCCAGCGGATCTATGGCACCGCGTTTCCGAACAAAGTCCAGCTCGAGCAGCACCTGGCCCGCATCGAGGAGGCGAAGAAGCGGGACCACAGGAAGCTCGGTCAGGAGCTGGATCTTTACAGCATCCACGAAGAGGCCGGCGGCGGCCTCATCTTCTGGCATCCGCACGGCGCCGCCATGAGGCGCGTCATCGAGGACTTCTGGAAGGACGAGCACGTGCGCCGCGGGTACCAGATCGTCAACACGCCTCACATCGCCCAGGTGGACCTGTGGCAGCAGTCCGGGCACACGAACTTCTACCGCGAGAACATGTACTTCCTCGAAGCCGACGAGAAGGAGTACGTGCTCAAGCCCATGAATTGCCCGTTCCACGTGCTGATCTTCAAGCGACGGAAGAACTCCTATCGCGACCTCCCGACGAGGATCGCGGAGCTGGGGACCGTTTACCGGCTGGAGAAGTCGGGCGTGCTTCACGGGCTCGCCCGGGTTCGCGGCTTCACCCAGGATGACGCGCACCTCTTCTGTACCCGCGATCAGGTAGAGGCGGAGCTGGCTCAGGCGCTCGACTTCGAGCGCTTCATGCTCCAGACGTTCGGGTTCAAGGAGTACCAGGTGGACCTGAGCGTGCGGGACGCGAAACGGAAGCAGGACTACATGGGGTCGGACGAGGACTGGGCGCTCGCCGAGGGCGCGCTCGAGCGGGTCGTACAGGCCTCCGGCCTTCCGTACCATCGCGCGGAGGGAGAGGCGGTGTTCTACGGCCCCAAGATCGACATCAAGCTCACCGACGCGATCGGGCGCCCGTGGCAGTGCGGCACGATCCAGTTCGACTTCAATCTTCCGCGGCGTTTCGACGTAAACTACGTGGGCTCCGACGGCCAGGAACACCAGGTCTTCATGATTCACCGGGCGCTCCTGGGCTCCATGGAGCGCTTTTTCGGAACCCTGATCGAGCACTACGGCGGCGATTTTCCCCTGTGGCTGGCACCGGTCCAGGTGCGCCTCATCACGATCGCCGACGCGCAGATCCCGTACGCGGAAGAGATTCGCCGCACCCTGATCGACCGCGGCATCCGCGTGGAAGCCGATCTGCGCGAGGAGAAGATGGGCGCGAAGATCCGTGACGCCGAGCTTCTCAAGATCCCGTACATGCTTGTCCTCGGCCGCCGTGAGGCCGAAGAGAGGACCGTCTCCGTTCGCGGCCGCCACAAGGGGAACGAAGGGGCGGTCAAGCTCGAGGAATTCGTGGAGAAAGTGGTTGCCGAGTCCGCAGCCAGGCAGTAACATCCGCGGCACGACACGAAGCAGGAGCCGCCGGCTTCTCACCCCGAGGCGCAACGCTACCGGGGTTCTCGACAGGAGAGTTCCGTCGCCGATCGCGGCGGAAGGCATTGCCGACGGGCGCACGATGCGGAATGGAGGCATCGTTCGCCCGCACTCTTTTGACCCGCCGGCTTCGCTTCACTACCTGACCCCGCGCTGAGAGGAGGAACGACCTATCACCACAACCAAAGAGGTCCGTGTCAACGATCGCATCCGCATCCCCACGGTCCGCGTCATCGGACCGGATGGAGAACAGGTGGGCATCCTGGGAATCCGAGAGGCGCTCACCTACGCGCAGGAGCGCCAGCTCGATCTGGTGGAGGTTTCACCCACGGCGCGCCCGCCCGTATGCAGAGTCATGGACTTCGGGAAGTACAAGTACGAACAGAACAAGAAACTGCAGAAGGCGCGCAAGAAGCAGCACGTCACGCATCTCAAGGAAGTCAAATTGCGTCCGAAAATCGAGGATCACGACTACCGATTCAAGGTGAACAACGGGCGCCGCTTCCTCGAGCTGCACGACAAGGTGAAGTTCACGGTCACGTTTCGCGGTCGCGAGATGGCACACACGGACGCGGGCTTTCGCCTCCTCGAGCGCGTCGTGAAGGATCTGGAAGAGGTGGGACAGGTGGAAAACCCGGCGCGTCTCGAAGGACGGAATCTCGTCCTCCTGATGGTGCCGCGATCGGCGGCCGGGAAGGCGCCGGAAAAGAAGCCGATCCCGGCGGCGGTCAGGCGACCGGCGCCTCGGACCTAGGAGCCGACGATGCCGAAGATGAGAACGAACCGCGCGGCCGCGAAACGCTTCAAGCGGACCGGTACGGGAAAGATCAAACGGGCTAAAGCGTACGCCAGACACCATCTGGGGTTGAAATCACGGAAGCGGAAGCGCCGTCTCCATGAGCCGGCCCTTATCGAGCCGACCGAACGTCGGCGCTTGCAGAAACTACTTCCATACGGCGCCTGATCCGGGTCTCCGGCAGCCGCCCACCATGAGGTAACAAGCCATGCCACGTACAAAAACCGTCGTCCCGGGACGGAAGCGCCGCCGTAAGGTCATGATCGCCGCGAAGGGGAATCGCGGCGGCCGGCGCAAGCTCTATCAGACGGCGCGCGAGACGCTGATGCGCAGCCTCCAGTTCGCGTATCGGGATCGCCGGGCGAAGAAACGCGATTTCAGGAGACTCTGGATTGTCCGCATCAACGCGGCGGCCCGACTTCACGGGCTCTCCTACAGCACCTTCATCCGCGGACTGAAAGTCGCGCAGGTCGACATCGACCGCAAGATCCTGGCCGACCTTGCCGTTCGCGACGAGCAGGCATTTGCGCGTCTGGCCGAGGTCGCGAAACAGGCTCAAGCCGCAGCCTAGGCGCCCGCCCTGTGATCGAACGGCTCGACGCCCTGGAGGCCGAAGCGGCGCGGGCCCTTGACGCCGCGCGGGATGCGGCCGCTCTCGAAGAGGCGCGCGTCCGCCACCTCGGCCGCAAGAGCGAGCTCACCCAGATCCTTCGTGGACTGAAGGACCTTTCCGCCGCGGAACGGGCTTCCGTCGGCGCGCGGGCCAACCGTCTGCGCGAGACCCTCGAGCGTTGCTACGAGGAGGCTCGCGCGAGACTCGAGACCGCTCCGACCGTCGGGGCGCGGGACGTCACGCTCCCGGGCCGGAGCATCCCCCGCGGACATGAGCACCTCATCTCGCAGGTCCTCGGTGAGATCCGGACCATTTTCCTCGGAATGGGTTTCGCCCTCGCCGAAGGTCCGGAGGTCGAGGATAACCGGCACAACTTCGACGCGCTGAACATGCCCGAGGGCCACCCCGCACGCGCGACGACCGATACCTTCTATCTTGGGCCCGACGTGCTACTCCGGCCCCACACCTCCTCGGTGCAGATCCGCGTCATGGAGTCCCACAAGCCACCGGTGCGCATCATCTGTCCCGGGCGCGCGTACCGGAACGAGGCGGTCGACGCGACGCATCATTTCGAGTTCCACCAGGTCGAGGGCCTGTACGTCGACGAGGACGTGAGCCTCGCGGACCTCAAGGGAACGCTCGATCGGTTCCTGAAGGAGTTTTTCGGTCCGGAGACCGAGCTGCGCTTCTCGCCTTCCTATTTCCCGTTCGTGGAGCCGGGCGCACAGGTCGAGATCCGCTGCTTCTTCTGCGGCGGGAAGGGTTGCAGCGTCTGCGGTCCGCTGTCGGGAGGCTGGCTGGAGGTGCTCGGCGCCGGCATGGTTCATCCGAATGTGTTTCGCGCCGTCGGCTACGATCCCGAGCGCTGGACCGGATTCGCGTTCGGCGCGGGGATCGAGCGGCTCGCCATGCTGCGCCACGGCGTTCCCGATATCCGTCTCTTCTACGAAGGCGACGTTCGCTTCCTCCACCAGTTTTAGGGGGCCTGCATGAAGGTCACGTGGGGCTGGCTGGCCGATTGGGTCGACCTCCCGCCCACACCGGAAGCTCTGGCGCACGCCCTTGCCATGCGCGGATTCCCGGTCGCATCCATCGAGCAGCGGATCACGCTCGATCCAGCGATCATCGTGGGGCGCGTGCTGGAGGTGTCACCGCACCCGAACGCGGACCGGCTGCGCCTCTGTGTCGTGGACGTCGGCTCGGCAAAACTCTCGATCGTCTGTGGCGCGTCAAACGTCGCCGGGGGGCAGTCGGTCGCGGTCGCGCAGATCGGCGCGCGACTTCCGGATGGAACGAAGCTCCGCAAGACCAAGATCCGCGGCGTGGAATCGGAAGGGATGATCTGCTCCGAGCGCGAGCTCGGGTTGTCCCAGGAGGCGGAGGGGATCTGGGTTTTACCCGACTCGCCGCCCCTCGGCTCGCCGGTGCAGGAATTGCTCGGCGCCGGAGATGCGATTCTCGACGTGGAGATCACCTCGAACCGCACGGACTGCATGGCCGTGCGGGGCCTCGCCCGCGAGATCGCCTCGATCGGAAGGCGAGCGCTGAAGCCGGTTCCGGCCTTGCGCGCGAGCGGAAAGGCGGCCGTGCCGCGCGTCACGATCGAAGACTCGGGATGCAGGCGCTACATGGCGCGTGTGGTCGAGAACGTGCGGATCGCGGCCTCCCCCGACTGGCTCAGGCAAAGGCTCGAGGCAACCGGATTCCGCAGCATCAACAACGTCGTGGACGTGACCAATTATGTGCTCCGCACCCACGGCCAGCCGATCCATGCCTTCGACGCTTCGAAGGTCGGAGGGAAGGAGATCGTGGTGCGCCGCGCTCGCGCGGGGGAGGGGCTCACGCTTCTCGACGGTCGGAACGTGGCGTTGTCGCCCGACGTGCTCGTGATCGCGGACGGGTCGCGCCCCATGGCGCTCGCGGGAATCATGGGCGGACTCGATTCCGGGGTAACGGATCAGACGTCCACCGTCGTGCTCGAATCGGCGGAGTTTTCGCCCGAGCTGACGAAAGCGGCGGCGCGAAAGCTGGGGCTCGACACGGACGCTTCGCAGCGCTTCATCCAGGGGGTGGATCCCGAGGGCGTGGCGCTCGCGCTCGATGAGACCGCGCGCCTCCTCGCGGAGGTGGCATCGGGCGTCGTGTCCAGGGCGGTCGTGGACCTCTGGCCGGGAAAGGAGCCGCCCACGCGCGTTCGTCTCCGGCGCGGCAGGCTCATTCGACTCCTCGGGATGGACGTCGACCGTGCCGCGATCACAAACGGCCTCATGAGCCTCGAGATTCGCCAGACGAAACCATGGCACGGGGAGGACGAATCGGCGGAATTCGGAGCGCCCTCGTTCCGCAAGGATCTCGGGATCGAGGAGGACTTGATCGAGGAGGTCGCCCGCGTCCAGGGATACGACCTGATCCCATCGCTCGTGCGCAGCCGAGGCATGACCGGTCTCCCTGAGGTGCAGGGGTCCCACCTCGTAAGGCACATGGTTCAAGTCCTTTGCGGCTTTGGGTTCGACGAGCTTCTAACCAACGCCCTGGTCGGGGAGGTGCCCGCCGAAGTGCTTCCCCCCGGAGGGACGGCGGAGCTCTGGGAGATTCAGAATCCCAAGAGCCGTGAGCTCAAGCATCTGAGGCCGAGTCTCCTTCCTGGGCTGCTCCAGGTCGCGGCGCGGAATCTGCGTCACGGAGCCACCGAGGTACGTCTGGTGGAGGCGGGGAAAATCTTCCAAGCCTCGCCTCCTCCCCTCGGGTCCGAGCGGCGCGAGATCGGCCTCCTCCTCGTGGGGACGCCCGACCCGTGGATCCAGCCCCGAGCCGATCAGGACCGGTACCTTGAGTTGAAGGGCGTGGTCGAGGCTTGTCTCGAGGCTTTGGGAATTGACTCGCGAAAGAGCGCCCCATACCATGAAACGTGCTGGGCGAGCGGGTCGGGCGCCGCGATTGAGTCGGGCAGGAAACGGCTCGCGCGGCTCGGCCAGGTAGCGCCGAAGCTCGCGGCGGCGGCCGGTCTGGAACGGCCCGCTTGGGCGGCCGTACTGGATTTCACAGCGATCGCGGATGCTGTACCTTCGCGAAGACGGTTCCAGCCGCTGCCGAAATACCCCGCCGTGAAGCGGGACCTCGCGATCCTGGTGGACCGCGCGGCTTCGCACGGTGAGGTGGAAGAAACGATCCGGAGGAGCGGAGGAAGGCTCCTCGAGAGCGTCAAGCTGTTCGACGTTTTCGAGGGTGAGCAACTCGGATCGGACAAGAAGAGCCTGGCGTACGCGCTCGAATTTCGTTCACCCGACCGCACACTCCAAGATCGGGAAGTCGACGAAGCTGTTCAGGACATTGTCCGCGCGCTGGGCTCAGCTGTGGGTGCTACTCTAAGAGGCGGCGTGGAATCGACCGCCGCGGGACGACCATGACCATGATCGCCGAACTCGACCAGCTGGAACGCAAGATCCAGGCGGCCGCGAAAATCCTCGACCGGCTCCGTGAGGAGAAGCGCGCGTTGGAGCGGGACAACCGCGAGCTCAAGGAGCGCGTTCGTGTCCTGGAGAACTCGGTCGGAAGGGAAAAGTCGTCATCGGACCTGAAGCCGCGGCTTCACGACCTCGAGCTGGAGCGGACGTCGCTGCTTGATGAGAGGCGAGCGATCGCCCGACGCGTGGAGGAGATGTTGGTCAAGCTTTCCATTCTGGAGAAGGCGGTACACGCCTAAGGTACAGAGTGGTCCTACGGCCCGGCGCCTCCTGGCCGGGACCGTCGCCGACCAGAGATCCGAGGGGATCGCGATGGCAACAGAACCGGACATGCTCAGCGTGACGATCTTCGGAAGCGAATACAAGATCAAGGGCGCCGACCCTGAGTACATCGGTGAGGTTGCGGCGTACGTCGACGCGAAGATGCGCGAGCTCGACCGCCGCCTCTCCTCCGGGTCCCCGGCCAGGATCGCGATCCTCACCTCGCTCAACATCGCCGACGAGCTCTTCCGGGAACGGATGGAGAAGGATCGGCTCATGACGGATCTGAAGGGCAAGGCCCGAACCTTGGGATCCGCCCTTGACGCTTGCCTACGCGAGGAGACCTAGGAATTGGCGACGCGTTCCAGACCAGGAGGAGGGATCTCGTAAAGGACACGATACAGACCTGACATAAAGGCGCCCTGCCATGTACGTGATGCACCAGGCATTTTTGAGCCACGACTCAAAAGCCGGGAGCCCGAAACTTCGGCATAGTGGAAGCCCGGCCTCACGCGGGCGGCGCGAACCCGAAGCTGGGGAGCCCACCTGGAGAATCCAGGTTCAAAAGTCTCGTGTGAACGGCATCGGCGGGGCTTTTTTTATATAAGGGAGGTTCAACTCACATGCTATCCCCGCTAGCAACAATCCTCGTCGCGCTTGGCACAGCCATCGCGGCGCTCTTCCTGGGCTGGACCGCGCATCGGCGCATCGGAGAGGGCAAGGTTCTCCGGGCCGAGCAGCTGGCCGAGAAGATCGTCCGTGAAGCCGAGCGCGAGGCAGAGAACCAGAAAAAGAGCGCCCTTCTGGAGGCGAAGGACGAGTGGTTCCGCGAGAAAGCCAAGCTCGATCGCGAAACCCAGAGCCTGAAGAGCGAGATCCTGGGAGTGGAACGGAAGCTCCAGGAGCAGGAAGGAAACCTGAACCGGCGAGCCGAGGTCCTCGACAAGAAAGACCGGGATCAGAAACGGCTGGAACGGGAGCTGGAGACCAAGACGGTCCAGGTGGACGAGCGGGATAAGGAGCTGCAGCGAGTTCTGCTCGAGCAGAACGCCCGCCTCCAGCGGATCAGCGGGATGACTGCCGACGAAGCGAAACAGCAGCTCATCACAAATCTCGAGAACGAAGCCCGATCCGAAGCCGCGAAACGACTGCAGGAAATCCGCGAGGACCTCAACCGGAACGCCGAGCGCGAGGCGCGTGAGATCATCACGCTCGCGATCCAACGATGCGCGGCGGATCACTCCGCGGAATCGACCGTCTCCGTGGTCCACCTCCCGAGCGATGAGATGAAAGGCCGCATCATCGGCCGTGAGGGAAGGAACATTCGCGCGTTCGAGACCGTGACGGGGATCGACGTCATCATCGACGATACGCCGGAAGCGGTCATCCTTTCCGGATTCGACCCGGTGCGCCGCGAAGTCGCGAAGCGCGCGCTCGAGCGGCTCGTCACGGATGGACGGATCCATCCCGGTCGCATCGAAGAGGTGGTCGCCAAGGTCCAGAAGGAGCTGGACGAGCAGATCATCGAGCTGGGCGAGGCGGCGGTGCTGGAGGTGGGTCTGCACGGTATCCACCCCGAGATCGTGAAGCTTCTCGGGAGGCTCCAGTACCGGACGTCCTATGGCCAGAACATCCTCCAGCATTCGAAGGAGGTTGCCTGGATCTGCGGCATGATCGCCGCGCAGCTCGGCTTCGACGTCCAGATCGCGAAGCGGTGCGGCCTTCTCCACGATCTGGGCAAGGCCGTGACCCACGAGGTCGAGGGTGCGCACGCGCAGATCTCCATGGATCTCGCGCAGAAGTACGGCGAGCCGGCGGACGTCGTCAAAGCCGTGGGGTATCACCATCATGATCCGACGGCGGAGAACCTCTATGCGGCTCTCGTCATGGCCGCCGACGCAGTCTCCGGCGCGCGGCCCGGCGCGCGGCGCGAGAGCATCGAGAACTATGTGAAGCGCCTCGAAGCGCTGGAGAAGATCGCGGACAGCTTCCCGGGCGTGGAAAAGTCCTTCGCGATCCAGGCGGGTCGCGAGATTCGGATCATGGTCGAGCCCAAGCACGTGGACGACTCACGCGCGCTGCAGCTCGCCTCCGACGTCGCGCGCAAGGTGGAGAAGGAGCTTCAGTACCCCGGCCAGATCAAAGTGGTGGTGATCCGCGAAACGCGGGCGATGGAGTACGCCCGCTAGGGCTTCTCGTGAACATCCTCTTCGTCGCGGATATCTTCGGCTCGCCGGGCCGGAGAGCCGTACGGGACCTTTTGCCCGAGCTCGTCTCCTCGATGGGGATCGATTTTCTGATCGCGAACGTCGAGAACGCGGCCGCGGGCTTCGGGGTCACCAAGGACATCCTCGAGGAGTTGAAGTCGCTCGGCGTGGAGTGCATGACGAGCGGGAACCATATCTGGGACCGCAGGGAAGTGCTCCCGGTTCTGGATCAAGAGCCGCTCCTTTTGCGACCCCATAACTATCCGCCCGGCGTTCCGGGCTGCGGCGCGAAGCTCTTCCGCACGCGCGCGGGCGTTCCGATAGGCGTCTTGAATCTGATGGGACGCGTGTTCATGAACGACATCGAGTGTCCCTTCCGGGTCGCGGACCGCGAGATCGCCGCGATGCGAGACCAGACGAAGGTGATCTTCGTCGATTTCCACGCGGAAGCGACGGCGGAGAAGATCGCCCTCTGCTGGTACCTGGACGGACGCGTTTCCGCCGTGGTCGGAACGCACACGCACGTCCAGACGGCGGATGAGCGAATCTTTCCGAACGGGACGGGTTACATCACGGACGCAGGCATGACCGGCCCGCACGATTCCGTCATCGGGGTTCAAAAGGAACTGGCCATCCGGAAATTCCTCACCCAGCTTCCCACGCGTTTCGAGCCCGCGACCGGCGACGTGAAGCTCCACGGCGTCCACCTCGACGTGGACGAAACAACCGGGCGCTGCCGCCATATCGAGCGGGTGGCGGTGGATCTGGACTCGGCCCCCGGCTCGGGAGCGTCGTGAAGGACACCATGGCCGCGACGCTTCTCTCGGGCAAGGAAGCGGCTGCTGAGATCAGGGCCCAAGTAAAGGAACGCTTCGACCGGATCGCGGCGCGCGGCATCCAGCCTGGATTGGCGATCGTCACCGTCGGCGAAACGCCGGCGGGGAACCCTTACGTACGCTCGAAGAGCCGCGCCGCGGAGGAGCTGGG
>Ga0075424_100003505_pt1 | contig 14714 bp, 11 predicted proteins | sample SoiMethybrSBSTD3_FD_75301 | JGI IMG/M metagenome (GOLD analysis project Ga0075424, IMG submission 75301) | Bulk soil microbial communities from a Populus tree surrounding site in Tennessee, USA - Soil MetaG P. TD hybrid SBSTD3 | ecosystem: Environmental > Terrestrial > Soil > Tree plantation... | reverse complement strand
GCGACGAGCCCGGCGAGGATGGCGATCACCGTGATCACGACGAGGAGCTCGATGAGGGTGAACCCGGACGCGGAACATGGAACGCGGAACGCGGAACGAACAGCCGCCCTCCTGTTCCGCGTTCCGACTTCCGCGTTCCGCGCTTGCTCAGCGGTCCGTAACACGCAGCACCTCCTCGACAGTGGTCAGCCCCGCCTGCACTTTCCGCCATCCGTCCTGACGCAGGGTGGTCATGCCCTGTGACTGGGCGATGTCACGCAGTAGCCCCGCGTTTGGGCTCTTTAGAAGCGCCTGCTTGATCTCGTCGGTAACGAGGAGCAGCTCGAACAGGCCCGTGCGGCCGCGGTAGCCGGTGTGGCGACAGGCCGCGCAGCCGCGCCCGCGCTCGAGCGTTACGTGTCCCACGGGCTGCTGCGCGAGCAATGCGACTGCGCCGGGATCGGGCTTGTAGCGCTCCCGGCAGTCGGGGCAGATTTTTCTGACGAGGCGCTGGGCGAGCACGCCCTCGAGGGTCGCGGCGGTCAAGTAAGGCTCAACCTTCAGGTCTACGAGCCGGGTCATCGCGCTCGGCGCGTCGTTCGTGTGCAGGGTGGAGAACACGAGATGACCTGTGAGCGCCGCCTGCACGGCGATCGCGGCCGTCTCTCCGTCACGCATCTCGCCGATCATCAGGACGTCCGGATCCTGCCGCAGGATGCTGCGCAGCGCCCCCGCGAACGTCATCCCGGCTTTCACGTTCACGGGTACCTGCGTGACGCCTTCCAGGTGGTATTCGACCGGATCTTCGACGGTGATGATTTTCTCCGCGGTCCGGTGGCGCAGCGCGAGGGCGGCGTAGAGCGTGGTTGTCTTGCCGCTGCCGGTGGGGCCGGTCGCAAGCAAGATCCCGTGAGGTTTCTCGGCAAGGCGCCGGAACGTGTCAAGCGTCTCTGGTGCCATGCCCAGCTCATCGAGCCCCACCGGCCGCCCGCCGCGGTCTAGTAGTCGGAGTACGACGGACTCCCCATACAAGGTGGGAACCGTAGACACTCGGAGGTCTAGCTCGCGCTCCTCGAGTCGCACGCGAATGCGCCCGTCCTGCGGCGCCCGTCGCTCGGCGATGTCCAACTCGGCGAGCAGCTTGATCCGCGAAACGACCGCCGCCTGGAGGCCTTTAGGGGGACTCGGCAACTCGGTGAGCACGCCGTCGACGCGGAACCGCGCCGAGAGACCGTCTCTGTTCGATTCGAGATGAATGTCGGACGCGCGTGCGTCGTGGGCTTCCCGGATGAGCAGGTTTACGAACCGGATCACGGGGGGTTGGTTCGCGAGGTCGCGGGCGTCAGCGAGCTGGTCGTCGCCTGAGTCGGCGGCCGGCGCTAGCTCAGCGTCCAGATCCTTGATCAACTCAACGACGGACTCCGAGGCGGCGAAGGTGCGGCGGATGCTGGCGAGCAGCTCTTCTGGGGAGACGGGCAGCAACTCCACCGAGGCACCGAAGGACTGTTCGAGGTCCTCCAGCACCTCGGCCGCTGGTTGCCGATCAGTGATGACACGCAGGCGGTCCCCGTCGATGTCGAGCGGAAGGATGCCGTAGTACTCGAGGTAGGCCGGCTCGAATGACTCGGCGAGCGGCAGTTTGGAGATGAGCGTGTCCACGTGCGTTCATCGAAGCACGCGCCGTGCCACTCCCCGTTCCGCGGAACTGGAGCCGGCTACCCCGGACCGGACGGGTCTGGCCTGCACAATTTGCCCAATTCGACCACCCGAATTGTGCAATCGATCGACCCCGATTTCCGGTGGTTGCACAATTCGACCTCGCAAGCTGTGCAACCGGAGAGCGCCCTGCGGCTACGGCACGGTGGCGCAAGGACCGGCACGCAACGTGCGTCCGCGACGCCCGACCTCTTCGCGGAGATCTCCATGGTCGCTCGCGGCTTGGTTCCCTGCGCAGTAGCCGTGTGCCTCGTCGCGTTGGTCTCGGCGTGGACGTTCACTCCGCGGTTCGGGCCGTCGCACATCTGTCCGACGAGCCCCAGTGGGACCTTGGAGGACGACGGGATGGTCCAGTTCGCGGTCTCGGTGACGCCCAAGGGCTCCACGGTCACTCAGCCTGCGAACACCAACGGCCTCACGTCATATTTCACCGTTAAGAACACCGGAACCTGCGCGGACACCTTCAACGTGACCGCCTCACGAGACGGGCGGATCACTGTCGTGTCTGTCAGCCCGAGCAGTATCCCCAATTTGCAACCCGGCGCGAGCCAGCAGGTTGCGGTCACATACAGCGCAGGCGCCAGCGGCGCTGGCACCCTGATCCTAACAGCAATCGGCGGCGCGGGCGGTGAGTCGGACAACGGCAACTACAACGTGACAGTGCAGGCGCAATACTCCGTGGCTGTGACGCCAGACGGCGCGATGAGCACCACGCGCGCCGCGAACGGGACCTATACCGACACGTTCACCGTCCAGAACACGGGCTATTACACCGACACCTATAACGCAATCACGTGCAGCGGGTACGTGAACGTGACGTGTACGAGCGCGACGCCGGGGAGCTTCCTCCTCGGCTCGGGAGCCTCGCAGAAGGTGGCGGCATCGTACACCGTAGCGGGAGCGGGAACCGGCCGGCTTGGCCTCACTGTGGCAAGCACGAATGCTAACGATGGGGCGTGGTACAGAGTGCCCGTGACCGCCGTCCCGGGTGCTCCGCTCGTGGACCAGACGCCTTACAACTACCCGAACCAAGAGTATGGCCGGTGCGCCGTTGCGTGCTTCGCCACGGTATACATCCAAAGCACCGTGCCCTATTTCTCCTTCGACACGCCGCGTAGCGTGACGCTCGCGTACAACAGCGATCGGGTCAACCCGCGGCCGTTCGTGCACGTGAACGTGACGCCCGACCTCAGCTACGGCCAGACGCCGACCGAATACCGGCTGCAGGTCAAGGTCAAATGGGACGGAGTGAGCCCGACCCTCGTAACGTTCCTCAACGGAGATTCGACGTTGCGGTTCACCTACCCGGGGTCGGCCCCCGTGCGGCTCGGAGCCCAGTTCGACGCGTCGGCCTACGCGACGAAAGTATACCCGATGGATATCCTGGTCTCGGCGTACTATGCCGGCACGAACACGCTGCTGACGAACGATATTGCCACGAAGCTCGTCGTGGTGAACGAGACGAGCTCGCCGATCGCCGCAGGGTGGACCATCGCTGGGGCCGCGCGGCTCTATCTCCAGTCTGACAGCGCGGCACTCATCACGGAAGGCGACGGCAGTGCAGTCTACTTCACACGCGTCGCGGGAGCCTACGTCTCGCCGGGCGGTGAGTTCTCAAAGCTCGTGCTCAGCAACCTGAGCGGCACGAACGGGTGGGCCCGCGTTTTCCCCGACTCTTCCAAGACCGTATTCGACAACACGGGCCGCACAGTCCAGGTGCGCGACCGGTTCAACAATTTCACGACGTTGGCGTACGATGGCAGCGGCCGCCTCGTGAAGGTCACGGATCCGGCGAACCTCGCCGACACCCTGACGTACGGGCCGAACGGGCTGGCGAGCATCCGGGATCCTGGGAGTCCGCCCCGGACCACGACCGTGACCGTGGATGCGAGCCGGAAGCTCACCGCGATCGCCGATCCCGACAGCGTAAGCACGCGCTTCGTCTTCGACACGAACCTTGAGCTCACGAAGACGATCGACCGCCGAGGGGATACAACGGCCTTTGCCTACCACACTGCGTCCAGGAAGCTCACCACCATCACCTATCCGCCGGTGCCCGTATTCGGCGTTGGCACGGTTTCCCTGACCGAGACCCGGGCCGGCTGGCAGCTCGTGGGCGTGCCCTATACCTCAACTGGGATCACCGCAGCCCCCGCGCCCCTCGCTGACACAGTGCGGGCGCGTACGACTGACGCGCGCGGGTTCGCCACGGTACTCCAGGTAGACCGCCTCGGCGTCGTCACGCGCACGGTCGACGCGCTGGGTCGGAGCGCGAGCTTCACATTGGACACGAACTCGCACGTCGTAAGGGACAGCACACCGACGGGTCACATCGTCCGGCGTGCCTGGAGCGGCTCACATCCCACCCAGCTCTGGGATAGCACCACGGGCCGGGTCATCACGTTCGCGTACGACCCCATTTGGAATCAACTGAGCCAGGTGGTCGGCGACGCGGACTCGCTCTGGAGCTACTGGTCGAGCGGCCATATGGACAGCACGGTTTCGGGCACGCGGGCGACGAGCAGCCCGCTCAGGCGCCTGACGAAGTTTACGTACGACGCGTTCGGTCGACCCGTAACGATCACTGATCCTTTGAATCACGCAGACACCACCTTCTACGACGCCACAATCTGGCGGAATAGGGATTCCACGCGGGCTGGCGGGCGGCGCACGGCACGCCGTTACGATGGATATGGTCGGGTTATAGCAACGAAGACGCCCAGGGGCGACAGCACCATCACGTTGCACGATCTACTCAATCGCCAGACGACGGTGATCGGTCCCGTCGGGGATACCACGATCTTCACCTACGATTCGCTCTCTTTGCGGCAAGTGCGAGACGCCATCAGGCAGACGTACCAGTTTGGCCTCAACGCGGCAGGGTGGCTAGTGAATCGCACCGATCCTACTGGCCGCCAAGACCAATATCAGTACGACCAGAATGGGAACCCGCGGCAGGTCACCAATCGGCGTGGTCAGGTATTATCGTTTGGCCCGTACGACGCTTTGAACCGTCTGACCGCGCTCACGGCGGACGGGAAGACGACCAAGTTTGCCTACGACCCACAGGGCCGCTTCGTCGTGGACTCGAACGCCGAAAGCATCGACACAGTGAAGGTCGACGTCGCAGGGCGGGTACAATCTCAGATCAGCATTCGCGCGGGGACGCGCTATGAGCTCGCGTCCCATTACAGCTGGCTTGACCTGCAAGACACGTTGCGGAGTACCTCGCCGTGGGCGGACACCATCGCGTATCACTACAATGCCAGCTTCGCACTTGACACCCTGCGAGATGTCGCCGGCGGGCGGACGGTTCTCGCCTACGACCGACACCTCCTGGACACGCTCGTCACGCTCCCCAACGGTCTCACGATCACGGGGCAGTACCCGTCCGTGCACCACACCGCGCAGGTCACGTATAACTTCGGCGTGGTGGCCGCTGCCATCGGCGCGAAGTACGACTACGATAGCCTCGGCCTCGTGACTGACCGGCACAACCTGGCGTCGAACGATACGATCATCAACACGGGCAGGGACTATAGCGCCGACCCGCTGGGGCGGCTCACGCGGTACGGCGACTATACGCAGGGCGCACCGCAGCATTGCGAGCCCTACGACCCCAACACTGGATGGGTCTGCTGGGGCACAGGCAAATCGTACTCAGCCCAAGAGGTCTACACTTACGATAAAGTCGGGAACCGGAAGGTCGTGGCGGGCGACACCGTGGCCCTTGGGAACCGCCTCGTGCGGTTCAACGGCGACAGTTTGGTCTACGACTTCGACGGAAACCTCACCGCGCGGATCCACTCGGGGGCTCCGACCCAGCTACTGTACTGGAGCAGCCTCGGCCGGCTGGACAGCGTCTGGACCAGCGGCGTGGGCACTGTGACCTTCGGCTACGACGGCGCAGGCCGTCGGGTGCGGAAGACGGGGGCGTCGACGACCGTGCGATATGTGTACGACGGAGACAATCTTTTCGCCGAGGTGGACGGGGCGGCGCCGACCACCCCGCTCGCGGAGTACACGTCGTACCCGGGGATCGACGCTCCGCACAGCGTGCGCCGCCGGATGCGGAGCGATTCCGTCTTCTACTACGCCCAGAATTTCCCCGGCAACGTGGTGGCGCTCATCAACGGCGCGCAGAGCCTGGTGGCCCAGTACAAATACAAGCCCTATGGCGGGGATGACGGCTCGTCGCCTAGCAGCATGCCGAACTCGTTCCGCTTCGCCGCCCGTCAGCTCGATACTGAGACGGGCCTCTATTACATGCGGGCACGCTACTACGATCCGGGGCTAGGGCGGTTCATCTCGGAGGATCCGATCGGCCTCGCGGGCGGGATAAATCCCTACACCTACGCCGCCGGTAACCCGGTGAACTATCGCGATCCCACAGGGCAGGAAGCCTGTTCGGACAATGGCGGCGGGGGCGCCTGGGCCGGCCCGCCGCCAGGCCTGCGGTACACAGCCCCTGCCCCCGGTGCGAGTCTGTCTGGGGACCCGTTCCCAGACTGCACGGCTGATGGCACCGGCGGTAGCAGCGGCGGATCATTTAGGAGCGTGGCTGACGTCTGGTCGTTCTACATCTGGGCAATGGCGCAGCCTTCGGGCCTCGTTATGTCGGAAGAGTGGATCGCGGCAGGGAGGCCAAAGCCGTATTGGCAAGGGTGGTACAAGAACTGGGATCCCAATAAGCCACCACCAAGCCTAGCTCCTGTAACAGTGCCCGTGGGAAACGAGCAACACTTTGAACCGGGCTTTTGGGTCTTTGATAAATTCGTCAGGGAGACGAGTAAGGTTAGATTCGAGGAGAACCTGCCCGGTGTTAACCTTGCCGACATGGGACTGTCTCCGGTCGCTGAGTACAGTGGCTACTTCGTGAGCATCAGTGGATACGTCCATGGGGCCGGCATCGCTTACCGCTTCAAGGCCAAGGCGTACGTATATTCGAATGGTTACGCGCAATTCCAGGCGGACCCGGATCAGTGCGATTGTCCTTGATGAAGAGTGAGATGCGCCTGGTCGTCGCGGGCGCTCGCATTTGGAGCTTAGGATTGCTGCTCATGGCCCCCCGGGGGGCGATCGGCCAAGGAGGTTTGATGAGTGCGACTCCTCCTCAGGATAGCGCCCTATCAGCGGCTCAGGTGGAGCTCTTCATTCTCCGCGCGTCCATCCCACCAACTGCGACGTTGAGTGGGGGTCTGGTGGCCATCGGCCCAGATAGCGTCCCGTTGGCAGCCGACCGCGCTGCCGAGATCTTGGCAGCTACGCGGAAGCCCATCCGCTGCGTTGCCCGCGCGGCGCAGGATGTTCTCTCCGTGGAATGCGTTCAGCTATCTGGGGCACATGACAGCGCCTTCCACACAGAGTACGTGAAGATCATGGAGGAACAGTTCATGTCAGCCCGTGGGTCAACGGCATTCCCCGGCTTGAGCGACATGGTTCTGCTTCGAAGCGCCGGAAGGCGTGGTGAGGAACTCTCAGTGCCGGAAGTCACGTTCGCGCGCTGGTATCGAGAGTATCAGCTACCGCCTTCTATCACGTTTGGTATTTGGCCAGCGGTGCGGACTCAGCGGGCCGAGAGAGCCCAACCCATCTTCGAAGTGCACACAATCGAACCGCTAGATCTCAAGAGTCGGCCCCCGGATTTCCGCTCACCCTGACGAGAGCGTTGTCGTGGTGATTCTAGTCATTTGCCGGTAAGGCCTCGGGGAGTTCGAGGGGAGAGAGAAGGCGGCGCTACAACGCAAAGCAGAGGTTGATCTCGACGATCGGCAATGCGCTGGTGGGCGTTGCCCGACAGGTTCCCGGGTTCTCGTACGCCCTTGCCCTAACCCCAATCCTCCTCCGTCTTGGTGAATCGATGCGCTCGTCCTCGAGGCCTCCGAGTTGTCTCGGAAGGCCCGGCACTGAAGCACAGCCCAGGGCTCTCAAGACGCAGCAGTCTCAACATCACCGGCACCGGTCGAAGTGAGTCCGGCGACTGAGGCTGCAGTTGCCTCGCGCCGCAGCACGGTTCGTAAGGCCGAGACGGTGTTCCGACTCGCTCCGATCAGCTGCGCAGCCCTCCCCACATGGTCCCCCGTCCGCCACAACGCCCACTCGACGATACGCAACTGAGCGGCCCGGTCGGCCCGCGGCTCGAATCGCAGCGACACGCGGGCGGATTCTGGAAGGTGCTCGGCCTTGAGTTCCTCGCTGCCCCGCCCCAGCAGATACGCCGCCCTGATCCTCTCCCTCAAGTCCCGAAGGTTGCCTGCGTAGGTACCCGCCTCGAGCACCGGCAACACGTCAGGAGCAAACCGGTTCGGCCCGTCGCTGACGCCCGTGGCGCCGGGGCATTGCTCGAGAAAGCGTTGCGCGAATGGGGCAATTTCGACCCGTCGCTCCTCAAGACGCGGAATACGCACAACACAATGACCCAGCCGATGTCGCAGGTCGGCGAGCATGGCACCACTTGCCACGAGCTCGTCCAAGTCACGCTGCAGGCCAACCACGAGACGGCACGTTACGGGCAGGTCCCGGTCCGCGCCCACGGGGCGAAACACCTCATCCTCCAGAGCGCGCAGCAATATCGCCTGCTCGGCCCGGAGCAACAGGTGGAAATCATCGAGCAGCAGCGTGCCGTCGGCGGCGTCCGCGAGCAACCCCACGCGCCGGTGGACCGCACCGGTGAACGAGCCGCGCACATGTCCGAACAGCTGGTCGTGCGCCAGGCTATCGTGGATCTCCCCTGCAGTTACGTCGCAGAAGCGCCCTGTGCGGCCGCTCACGTCGTGCAGGACGCGCGCGAAGAACGACTTCCCCGTGCCCGTTTCGCCCACGAGCACGACGGTTGTGCTTGCTGGCGCGAACTGGTGAATGCGATGAAGGACTTCGGTCATCGCCGCCGAGAGGGCTATGACAGTGCCGAGGACGCTTTGCGCGAACGGCGCGGGGTGCGCGCCGAGAGTCTGGGTGAGAGTGTTGCGATCCCGCGCCGGCATCCGCCGCCTCCACAAGTCGCGTTCGTTGCCGCAACAGTCGGACCAAATCTGAGGCGGCAGCGGCTTGGCCGCGAGGTCGGCGGGCGTAAGCATCGATATCGCAATTTGGAACAAAGGGATGTCGGACTGTCCAGACGCTGTGATGCGAATGGGCCACACCCCATTCTGAAGGCGTTGCACCCGCGCGACACGGGTCGTCCTAGCGGGTAAATGGCAAGCCTAGGGCCATCGTCGTTCGTGTTAGCCACAGTTTCCCGCATAAGTCTCTTCGATGTGCTGTGGGCGCGACTCGGCCCTCCGCTTGACATGTGGATGTGCAAGGATGGACCTCCGACCGGCCGTTCGGCGCTCATGCCGAGCGAACACTTTTTGTACGTACGCTGGAGCCGGCCACGCGCCTCGGGCGAAAGGAGGCGTCTTGGTCATCGGCGCTCGCTCCAGGGATCGGGGTCCTGGTAGGCGGCCGCGCGGCGGCGTGCCTGTTCGTCGCCAGTGAGCTTCTGGTCGAGCTGCTTGGCCTTCCGGCGGATAGCGGCCCGGGCCGCGTTGCTCAGGGGCTGTTTGGCCGGGCGCGTGCGTTTGGAGGGCTCGATCGGGTAGTACTCGGCGAGCATGTCGGGCGTGATGCCGGGGTCGAAGGTCATTAGGAGCTGGGTCCTGGGTTATATGGGTGGGGCTGCGATTATGGAAAACGCCGGGCCGGTCTGACAGGTCCAGAGCCGAGCCTGCCCCCGGCCAGGGGGTAATGACCAGGGTGCATGTTTATCCAGGCCCCGGACCCCGATCATGGGTCCTAGGACCTTGGGGCCGCTCGATTGCCTATCAGGGCACCACGTGGAAGGCCTTGGCACGACTGGGGATTCGGGGCCTGCTAATGTTCTGCAAATCTTCGGGAGTTGGGACCTGGGTCCTTCGAGATCACAAATCTCAAATCTGTACCAGCGACTATTATACTGATCTGCGGGTCATTAAGGAAACACACAGCTCATGCACGTGCTCCTAAAAAACTCGTCGCTCGCTCCCTTGCGGTCGCTCGCTGCCGGACGCACGTTCCCAGGACGTTCCCGTTCATTCGATACGGAACGCATATGGGACGCCGTAAGTTATTATAATCACGAGAGTTGACTCGTTTCACGTTCTCCCCCCAGACTAGCGCCGAGCCTCTAGCGAGGCGGCGACGTCTGGGGAGACGTGTAACGATCTCCGTGCTCAATTTCGAGTCGGGTAGTCGACTGGTTCATTCGTCGACCTTGATCCCCTTCTCCGTGACGATCAGCACGCCCTCCGCAAGCAGGGTCTTGATCCGTGCTAGGATGCGATCAGCCCGCGCGCCGCGGACCTTGTTGCTCAGCTCCTCCACCGTGGCCGGTCCACGCTGGTGCTCGCGCCAGAACGTGCGGCATCGTCGCTCGATCCGCTCATCAAGCTTCGTGTCTGTGAGCGGACGGCGCCCGGGCTTCGCCACGGTCTTCGGTTCCGCGCTTCGCCCGTCGGTCGCCTGTCGCTCCGTGTCGAGGTTTACGGACCCCGGACCGCCAGCCGGCGCCAACGTCCAACGCGCCTCTTCGTCGGTCAGCTCGTCTTGGAGCGGAAGCGGCAGCATACCCCGAGGCTTCGTCAGGACATCAAGGACCAAGGATCGCAGGGCATCACCCTGTGTCCGATCAGCGGCTGCCTCTGCCTCGATGCGCCCAGCGAGCACCCACCGCGCGCAGCGGGTTTGAATCGAACCATCGGGAACGGCATACGTCTGTTGCCATCCCCAACGGTTGCCGTCGGCGGCGAGTGTACCGAGGGCCTCACCGAAGACTATGCCCCAAGTGTGCGCGGGCGCCCCCCAGCCATCGAGCGCCACAAACGCCGGCTTTTTCCCGATGACTTCTCCTTCCCACTCCACAGCATGCTCAAAGACCCGCCCCACCGCGAGCTGGTACTGTCCGGCATGGGCCACGAGCCACCGGGCGACGGCATCGGGGTTGCGGAACTGCTCGACGGTGATCGGTTCGGGTACGAAGAGCGGAGTCTCACCGGACACGGTGCGGGTATAGCGCGTGGCGCGGTTCGCCGCTTCGGCCGTCGCCATGGAATTCGTGCGCTCGGCGATCTCGGCATCAAGCGCCTGACCAGCCGTTCGGAGCGGCACGAGGACACCCGGATCAATCTCCATGCGGATCAACTGCAATCGGGTCCCGTGTCGATGCCACGCCACGACGGCGCGAAGGGACGCAGGGTCCTCTCCCGCGCGTTGCACAGGATCGGCGAGGATCTCGGCAAACTTCGCGCGAGCCTCTGAAACAGCGAGTGTGCCCACAACGACCTCCAGAATAATGGAGAGGAAGCCTGGCCCCGAGGATCGGGCCACGTTGCGCGCGTGGGGGGCTGGAGGTCCCACGCCCGGCCGCTTCTCCGATGGTGTTAGATGTGTAACCAGCGCCGGCCCGTCTCTGGGTCACGGCAGTACGTCGTGTAGCGCGGATCAGTCCAGATGTCCGTATGGGTCTCGGGCGTGCGGTCAGTAACAGGCTTGTGTGTAAGAGGCGTCATACGATCTCCGTGATAATGATTAGGGACGACAACGGACAACTGCGGGATCAGCGGAGGGAAACCCCCTGTGAGTTCACAGGGGGTTTCCCCGTTTTCAACCCTACGCGACGGCCTGCTCCAACGTCACGAACTTGGCGAGCTTCGCCACACCCTCGGCCTGGGCGGCCGCGTCGACGATGGCGTAGCGGCGGTACACCGACTCCGTCTTGTGGCCCGTCAGCTTCATGGCGACGGAGCGCGACACGCTGGCCCGTTCGAGCTGCCGGACGGTCGAGCGCCGCAGATCGTGCATGATCCGGCCTTTCGCGCTCGGGACCTGGGCACATGCGGCCTTCCAGACGGTCCGCAAGAGCTTGTACGGAATCTTCTGGCCGTCCCGGTGGAACACCCAAGGCGATGAGTGCGCCTCACCCGAGGCGAGCTGGGCTTCCAAAAGTCTCTTCAGCGGCGGGTAGTTCCCGAAGGGGAATTCCCGGCCGTCCTTGTTCTTCGTCGTGCCCGGCTCCAGGCGGATCACCTGCGCCCTCCAGTCGACATTATCGCGCCAGCGAAGCAACAGCGTCTCGCCCCGCTTCTCCTTCGAGCCGACGCGCCAGCCGGTGAAGAACTGGAACAGGACGACCGGCCGCGCCCAGAGCGGCAGCTGGTCGAGCACGGCCTTGAGCATCTTCTCCTCGAAGAAGCCTTCGCGGGCGTTGTCGGGCGTCGGCGTCTTGATGACCGGCATCGTGGCCAAGTGGCCCGCTTCGAGAGCGAGCCGGAACATCCGCCGGAGCGCGGCCAACTCGCCGTTCACGGTCGAGCGGCTGGCACCAACGGCGAGCCTGTCGGCTTCGTACTCACGCACCGCGCTGGTGGTGATGCTCTGTGCGCGCCAATCGCCGAACCGCTCAGTCAGGTGCGTGAGCTGGGGCTTTGAGACGTTCTCCTTCGCCGTGTAGTCGGCCAGGAGCATCTTCTTCAGGTCGTCGAAGGTCAGGCGCCGCGCCCCGGCGATCAGCACGCCGTCGTCCCGCTGCACCCGCAGGCGATCCCGCTGCTGGCCGGCCTCGCGCTCGCTCTTGGCCTTCGTCCGAATCCACACCGTCTTGCCGTGCTGGCGCAGTACCACGTACCACGTCTTGCCGCGCCGGCGTAACCCGTCGCGCTTCTTGTACTCCCGCTTGGCGGTCATACACTCCTTCCTTTCATGAGGACTTCACGGAGCAAGAATTCACATTCCTTAGTGAGCGAACGCCCGTCCGCAAGCGCACGGGCTTTTAGGGCGCGATAGACCACGGGGTCGAGCCGAAGATGGACCAACTGACCCCTGTGACTCGGGGAAATTCTTGGGCGGCCGCGGGGGCGCGGGGTCATGCCTCGTGGTCCTCAGTATGGGTCAACAGGTTATTGGCAAGTTTGCGAAGGGTCACGAGTTTCCTCTGGTTGGGGTGCCGTTCTTGTAGAGTCGCCAAGGCCTCAAGCGCGTGGCCGAGCGGCTCGGCCAGCTTGCGTACAACGTCCCAGAGATCGGCATCGGTCGCCGGGGCGGACTCTATGGGCCGCTCCATTGTGCGCTGCTCGAAACCGCGGCCACGGGAGCCGTGATAGCCCAATCCGCTGGACACGGGGGTCCCGACGTTGAAGACCGGGGCTTCTTTTGGCGTGGCGAGCAGTTTCATGGCGTCGCGGTACGACAAATCCGCAACGCGTTGCGCTTTTGCCGGGTCCGTTTTGGCTAGTATGCGCAGCCGGTCCGCGAGCCGCATGTAGTTCTGGGCGGACCGGGGCTTGAACGGGCAGTTCCGGATGATCCAGAGTCGAAACTCACCGTGCGAGAGGTTGTTTTTTACGACCGTCAGAATCTCACCAATCTTGATGACTTCGAGGATCGTGGCCCGAGCATGCTCGCGCCCCGTCTTCCATGCGGCGTTGATTTCGTCCGCCGCGACCTTGGCGTCATTGGGAAGGTATGTATTGATGTCGTACACCTCCTGGCTATCTCCGCCGGCGTAACTCCGAACCACGACTTTAGTGTCCTTGTTCATTGGTTCCATCTCCTTGATACACTAAAATAGCCTATCAATGGTGCCCGACGCAAGCCCTGCCAGGGTGTGCGCATTGTGCCGTATCGTGCCGTATGATGCCTAACGGCCGAGCCGGGCCAGGAGCTTAGACCGCTTGAACCGCAGCCGTGCCTTCGGTCCCGAGCCGAGCCGGATCGCGCCCAGCTCCCGGGAATGGCTGAACACGTAGGTCTCACTGACCTGGAGCAGCTTCGCCGCCTCGGGGACGGTCAGGAGATCGTCGCAAACCGGTGACATCGTTTCACCGGTTTTGGGCGCCGCTACGAGACGGGCGGAGAGCCGCAGGATCGCGGCCGGCACGTGCTCGACGGGGATTTGATCGAGGGCGGCGCAGTTAACCTCTGTAGAGGCTAACTGAGGGGTAGGCTTGGGGGGCACGGGGGAGACTCCGCAACCGCCCCCACGAATGGGGCGGTTTCAGCAAACGAAAAAGCCCGGAGCAAAAGCGAAACATGTTTCGCTTTCAGCTCGGGGCATTCGTCTCCGTGGCTCCCCAGGATCAGCGGTCAAGCGCGCACGGGCATCGTGGCCGCTGGGCAGCTTGTGGAATGCTTTCCCCAAGCTGACGACACAATTCTAGCGAACTCTAGCGGTTTTCCGCTACCCCCAAGTCGCTAGAATTGCCGCTAAATGATGGAGCAGCGGAATCCCCGCACGAATCACGGGCAAAGGAGCATGGTGCAACAGTTGCACCGCGTTCGCGGCGCTCGCGCGCCGTCAGTTCGGTCGTTGCGAGCGGACCCACGCAGCCGGCTCTTGCAGCGGTCGATCGAGGGGCGCCGCCAACTTGAGCGCCTTGACCAGCTCCGTCATCTCCTGCGGATCACGCGGCTTCTCTTTCCCCTCATGCTTCACCAACGCGAGTTGGCCGACGCTCACGAGCTTGTGCAGCGCATCCGCCTCGCGCACCGACAGCGCCATGTTGTACGTGGCCATGTGCATCCCTTGTCAAAAAGATTAGCAAAGATTAGCAAACCGGGCTTCCTGGCGGGTCGAGCGGGAACCTAAGTCCTTGTCCTGCAAGAGCCACCGGTCGGATTTGAACCGACGACCGCTCGATTACGAATCGAGAGCTCTACCACTGAGCTACGGTGGCGGCCCCCTAACTTAGCGGCGTGCTGCTCCACGCGGTACTCCACGGGCCGCGGCCCGGGCGCGTGTGGCCGAGGTGGGAGGGCGTTGCATGGTTCCTCCCTGACGTTGACGGGGGCAGCTCGCGCCGCCCCCGTGGATGCGTGCCCTAATCTATCACATGGAAAGTGGTCCGGTTGGCGTTTCCCGGCGGCGCTGGGGGTGCCTCGCGGTTCCAGTAATCCACGAAGCCCTTTGAGGCCGTAATCCCCTCGAACACCGCGTGCGGCGTTCCCACCAGGTCGCAGCTCACGACGAGTATACCCCCGCTCCCATCCGAGTAGGCGATCTCGAC
>Ga0075424_100003504_pt1 | contig 14714 bp, 14 predicted proteins | sample SoiMethybrSBSTD3_FD_75301 | JGI IMG/M metagenome (GOLD analysis project Ga0075424, IMG submission 75301) | Bulk soil microbial communities from a Populus tree surrounding site in Tennessee, USA - Soil MetaG P. TD hybrid SBSTD3 | ecosystem: Environmental > Terrestrial > Soil > Tree plantation... | reverse complement strand
CGGCTGCCCGTGCCGGGCCGGCTCTCCACCGTCACGCGGCCGCCGTGCGCGTGCGCGACGTGGCGCACGAGCGCCAGGCCGACGCCGCTGCCGCGGCGGCCCTGCGTGTCGCTGGACCCGACCCGATAGAACTTCTCGAAGATGTGCGCGTGCTCGGTGGCGGGGATGCCGATCCCGTCGTCGGCCACCTCGAGCCGGATCTCGTCGCCGACGCGGCCGGCGCGGATCTCGACGCGCCGGCCATCGCCAGAATACTTGATGGCATTGTCCACGAGGTTGGCGAGCGCCTGGGCCAGCGCATCGGCATCCAGGGGCAGCTCGGGGAGATCGGGCTCGACGCTCACCTCGACCTTGAAGCCGGCCTGGGCAAACGGGTGCCGGAAGACGTCAAGGACGTCGTGGATCACCGGCTCGACGGGCCGCCGGACGAGCGCGTAGCGCTGCGCGCCGCTCTCGATGCGGGAGAAGTCGAGCACGTTGTCGATCAGGCGGGTGAGGCGCTCGCTCTCGCGCGTGATCACGCCGTAGTACTCGTGCCGGCTCGTCTCGTGCGGCACTCGATTCATCTCCAGGGTCTCCGCATACATCCGTATGAGAGCCAACGGGGTCTTGAGGTCGTGCGAGACGTTGGCGACGAAGTCGGACTTGAGCCGCGCCATCTCCGATTCGCGCCGGACGAGCCGATAGCTGGCGGTGAGGCCCACGCCGATCACCCCCAGGAGGAGCACGAAGACCGCGGCGAAGAGCGTGGCCTGGCGCCGTACCGCGTTGCGGGGCGACAGCCCCTCGGGCTCGTAGAGGGCGAGCCGCCAGGTGGGCAGGGCCTCGCCGAACGGCACCGTGATCACGCGCTGGGCCCGATCGACGGGGCGAGCCGCGAACACGGGACGATCGGACCCATCCAGCACCGCGAGCAGGTTCTGCCCCTCGAGGCCGGCCAGGGTCTTCTCGAGGACGCTGCGCCGGAGCTCCGACTCGCTGAGCCGGAGGACAGCAAGGACGGGTCCCAGCGACCCCCCCGGGAGCGCGGCGACGAGAGCGACCCCATCGGGAAGCGGCACGTGTCGTCGGCTCTCGCGTTCCCAGAACCCCGGCGGGATCTCCGCGCGCAGGGCGGTGAAGGCGGCGCTCTCCTCGGGGGACCACTGCTGCGGATAGAGAACGCTTCCGCCACGACTCAGGACGTACGCGCGCTCGAAGAAGGGGGTCGTGCGGAGCCAGGCCTGCACGGGCTGTGGACGACCCGCGGCGAAATCGGGATCGAGGATGGCTCGTCGCAGGCCAACGAGGCCCTCGTCCTCCGTCTTGAGCAGGGCGGTCTCGATCTTCTCCACGCACATGGTGGCCATGTCGCGGGCTTGCTCACGCACGTGCCGCTGGGCGGAGGCTTCCCACCGGCGCAGTGAGAGCGTGGCCAGCACGGCCAGGATGGCCGAGGCCAGGAGGACCGCCCCGAAGATCAGCAGGTCCCGGCGCTTCAGGGCTCGGCCAGCAGGCGCTGTATCAGCTGCTCCATCTCGGCATATCCGCCCTCGCCGACGTGGGTGAAGCGGATCACGCCCTTCTTGTCCACGACGACCGCGGCGGGCCAGTAGCGGTTCGTGAACCGCTTCCAGATCGCCAGGTCATTGTCCTGGACCACCGGATAGGCCACGCCGAGCTCCTTCGTCGCGGCCACCACCCGCTCGTAGGGCTTCTCCCAGCTGAATTCCGGCGTGTGTACGCCCACGATGGTGAGTCCCTTGCCCTGGTACTTCGCATGCCAGTCCCGCAACTGCGGGATCACGTTCTTGCAGTTGTATCAGCCGAAGGTCCAGAACTCGACGAGCACGACCCGGCCGCGGAGGCCGGCCATGGACAAGGGCGCGCTGTTGATCCAGCGATCGCCGGTAATCTCGGGCGCCGCGTCGCCGGCGCGGACCGTGAACGCGCCGGCCAGCGAGGCGGCCCCGAGGAGGCCGGCGGCCAGGAGCAGGGACGCGAGAGCTCGGCGTGCCATGCTAGGGCTTCTTCTCCATCTTGTCCTTGTCTTGCATCATGCCCTTGTCCGGCATCTTATCGCCATCCGTCGCGCCCTTGTCCATCATCTTGCCCTTCTCACCCATCGCCTTGCCCTTCTCCATGCTGCCCTTCTCCATGGGCATGGCGCCGGACTTCTCCATCATCTTGTCCTTGTCCATCATCTTGTCCTTGTCGTTCATCGCAGGGGTCTGCGCCCAGACTCCCGAGCCGAACGCCATCGTCGCTGCCAGTGCCATTGCCACGCTCGAAGCCATTCGCATGTCGTCACCCTCCCAGGGGACACGGTGAGTGTGCTGCCACGGGTCTCATCGTGCTCTCACTGGGGCGGTTGGTTGTCACGAGGGTGTCAATTCTGCGTGCGCTCCAGATCGAGCAGGCGGTCGAGCGAGATCGGGCCTCCGCCGCGCGTCAGCAGGAAGGCCAGAATCGAGGCCCACGTCAGATGCTCGGAGTAGGCGTCCGGATAGACGAAGAGCTGGATCACGCAGATCATGCCGAGCAGCGGCAGCGTAGCCAGCCGTGTCGCGAGACCGGCGATGAGCAGGGCCGAGCAGCCGATCTCGAAGCTGCTGGCCATGGTCGCGGCGATCTCCGGCGGGAGCGCCGGCACCTTGTACTCGTCGCGGAAGAGCTGCACGGTGATCTCCCAGGAGGCGAGCTTGTTGAGTCCCGCCTTGAGGAACACGCTGGCGATGGCCAGGCGGAACGCGAGCTGCAAGAGCCCGAGCGGCACACGGCCCAGCAGCCTGGTGATCGGGGCGACGCGAGCCCGGAGCCCGGAGGTCGGGACAGCGGACATGGTCTGCGTGGTCAGCATGGACGAGTCTCCTCTCGTACTGGGGTGAGGGTGAAATCGACGAGCAAGCCTTGGGTGAAGAGCGCGCTGAGCGCGTCGGCCAGATTGAGCTCGGCGTCCGCGGTCGAGGCCTCGGCGGCCGAGTCCTCGAGCGAGCGCCCCGCGGCGAGCCGCGCGCGCAGCGTCCATTCGCCGAGGGGGAGGCTGCGGAACACCGCCTGGTCCCGGGTGCGGCGGACTTCGAGATGGACGGAGCCCGCATCGAGCCCCACGGAGGCCTCGGGGTCGGCGCCGGGCTGATTGGCGCACCAAATGCGATCGACAGGATAGGGCGAGGCGAGGTACCGGACGGACGGGTCGACGGCGAAGACGATCCGTGCCGTCTCATCGCCGGTGAGCGCCGCCAGTGCGCGGGCGAGCGCCGTGCCCGCGGGCAGATTCACCGCGGGTGCGTGACACGCCGTGTGCAGGGCCCACTCGAGACGCGCGACGTCGGGGAGGTAGGGCAGGCCATGACAAGGCGGAAAGCTCGCGAGGAAGTCCGCAAAGCCCGCGCCGTAGACGAAGAGCCGGGGCTCTGTGGGCGGCTCGGCCCGGACGTAGGCGTCGGCGGCGTAGCCGAAGAAGCGATCGTCCACCAGACGGCACACGACGGGATAGGCGTCCTTGAGCACCGCGGTAAGGCTCGTCCGCACGTGGTGCCGGTAGATGGCCAGGCGGGCCTCGGGATCGAGCGCGTCGGGCGCCACCGCCGCGCTGACGGCCTCCGCGTCGCCGCCGAGGAGCGCGGCGGCCATGGCCCGCTGCAGATCAGCTAGTGTGAGCATGGTGTCCCGCGCCGCGCGACGCTGCGAGCCGGCGCTCCGCGGCCGCGGCCTCCTCCTGGAGCACGGCGAGGGCCGGCAGGTCGGTGTCCCACTCGATCAAGGTCGGGACGCTGCCGAAGCGGGCAAGCGCCGCCTCGTAGAGGTCCCACACGGCCGGGCGAACCCGCGAGCCGTGGTCGTCGATGAGGACGGTCACGCCATCGGCGTCGTTCTCGGCATGACCGGCCAGATGGATCTCGTCCACCGCGTCGGCCGGCAACGCATCGAGATAGGCGAGCGGCTCGAGCCCGACGTTGACCGCGCTCACGACGAGATTGTTGACGTCGCAGAGTACCCCGCACCCGGTGCGGCGCGTCAGCTCGGCGACGAACTCCGCCTCGGGAATGGGCGAGTCCAGGAAGCGGAGATAGCTCGACGGGTTCTCGACGAGGAGGCGCCGCCCCAGCCGATCCTGCGCGCGCCGCACGTTGTCGCTTACAACGATCAGCGCCTCGTCAGTCCAGGGCAGGGGCAGGAGATGGTTGAGATACACGCCGCCGCTGACGCTCCAGGCCAGGTGCTCGGACACGAGGCAAGGGGCCAGCCGGTCGGCGAGCGCGTGGAGCCGAGCCAGATGCTCGAGGTTCAACCCCTCGGCGCTTCCGAGCGAGAGCCCGACGCCGTGAAGCGAGACGGGATAATCCTGGCGGAGCGCTTCCAGCCTGGCGAGGGCGGGGCCGCCGCCCATGTAGTTCTCCGCGTGGACCTCCAGCCAGCCGAGGTCGGGACGGGTGGCGAGGATCTCGTCGACATGCGGGGCGCGGAGCCCGATGCCGGCCCTGGCCGGCGTCCCGCTCGTCATGCCGCGCATGCGCCACCCGTCCCGGCGGGGGCGCGCCCTACGCCTGCTTGGCCTGGAGGCTGCCGCCCACGATCTTGTCGCAGGAGCCCTTCGGCATGTAGATCCAGGCGTCGCCCTGGTTGTCCTTCTTGGACGTGCCGGCGCACGACGTGTTGGCGGTCTGGCAATCGTTCTTCCCGGCCTTCGCCACGCCGTAGCACTTCTCGGACTCGAACTTGGGCACCGGAGCCGGACCGGCCTGAGCCAGCGAGAAGTAGGGCAGGCTGAGGGCGGCGGCAACGGCGGTGATCACGGCGGCCTTGGACGTCTTGTTCATGAGCGTTCCCTCCTCATGGGTTGGGGCGGACTGCTTCCTCTTGGACACGTGGGCTCCCCCGCAAGGTTCGCCGGACGGAGCCGGGGATTTGTCACGGCGCCGTCAAATCTGCCGACCTCCCGACCGTGAAGACGGCGCAGAGCACGAAACCCACCGCGAAGGCGGCCAACATTCCCGCGACCAGTAGGGCCATGACGTGTCCTCCTCGGCGCCTTGGACGCCCCGAAGCGGTCGGGAGATCCGCGGGGACGGATCAGGGCCCACGGCGAACCCGCCGTACCCCGCGGCGAGTCCAAGGGGCCATGGAAATCGGGAAAGCCGAGGGGGCGCGGGCGACCGGGCGTATCCTGGCCCGGCCCTCCACGTCGCTGGCGCCGCGCATCGTCGTGGTGGGAGGTGGCTTCGCCGGGGTGACCGCGGCGCTCGAGCTGGGGCGGCGCTGCTCCGGCCAGCTCCCTGTCCACGTGACCTTGCTGAGCAACCGCAACTTCCTCCTCTTCACTCCCATGCTCGCAGAGGCCGCGACCGGCGCGGTGGAGAGCCGCCACGTGGTGCATCCCCTGCGTCCCCTCTGCGGTCGGTGGGGCGTGGAGTTCGGGGAGGTGGAGGTGGAGGCGGTGGACCTGGCGCGACGGCAGGTGACGGTGCGGCACCATCGCTCGGTGGTGCGGCAGCGCGTGCACTACGACCGCCTCGTCATCGCGCTCGGCGCCAGCCCCAACACCGCAGTGGCCGCAGGGGCTGCCGAGCACGCGCTCACCTTCAAGAGCGCGGGGGACGCCATCCGCATCCGCAATCACCTGATCGACCTCTTCGAAACCGCCGCCCTCACCGAGGATCCGTGGACACGCCGCCATCTCCTCACCTTCGTGGTCGTGGGCGCGGGTCACGCCGGGACGGAGCTGGCGGCGGCGGTGGAGGAGCTGGCGCGCGGCATCCTGGTGCGTCACTACCCGACGATCCGTCCGGAGGATGTGCGGCTCGTCCTGGTGGGAAGCGCCGTGCTGCCCCAGACCGCGCCCGATCTGGCCGCCTACACGAAGGCGCGGCTGGTCGCCCGGGGGATCGAGCTCGAGGTGGGCCGGGCGGCGCGCGTCTCGCCCGAAGGCCTCACGCTCGCCGACGGCCGTCTCCTCGAGAGCCGCTGCGTCATCTGGACGGCGGGCAACCGCGTGAGCCCCGTGGTCGCGGCGCTCGACCTGCCGAAGTTGAAGGACGGGCGTCTCATCGTGAACGAGCGCTTCGAAGTGGAGGGCGCGCCGGGTGTGTACGCCCTCGGCGACAACGCCGCCCAGATCGACCCCCACTCGGGGCAGCCCTATCCCGCCACGGCGCAGGTGGCGCTGCGCCAGGGGCGGGCGCTGGCGCAGGTGATCGAGGCGCAGCTGACCGGGCGTCCCGCTCGGCCCTTTGCCTTCCGGCTCCTGGGCGAGATGGTGCCCCTCTCCCGCCGCACCGCCGTGGCGGACCTGCGCGGGCTCAAGCTCTACGGCTTCCCCGCGTGGCTCATGTGGAAGACGGTCTATATGTTGAAGCTTCCGACCCTGGCTCAGCGGCTCCGCGTCGTGCTCGACTGGACGGTCGAGCTCTTCTTCGAGCGCGACGTGTCCGAGCTGTCCGTGGAGGAAGAGGCCGGGGCCCCGAGGTGACGCCCATGAAAGCTCCAGCCGTCCGCCTGCCCCTCTGGCGCCGCCTCGCCGTCCGGCTGGCCGCGGCCTTCGCGCTCCTGGCCGGCGCCGGGATCCTCGTCAGCGGCTTCGTGCAGTACCGCGCGGAGGATGCCGAGCTGCGGCGGTCGCTCGGCGCCCTGCTCCTCAACATCGCACGCACGGGGAGCCTGCTCGTGGACGGCGATCTTCACGCTCGGCTCGGTCGGGATGGGGGGGCCCACGCGGCCATCCGCGATCGGTTGCTTCTGATCCAGGAGGCCAACGGACTCGACGAATCGCTCTACACGCTGACCGATGTCCAGGCCGATCACGCGCGTCTCGGCGTCGTCGGCAACGGCCTGGGCGCGGTGGGGTCGGACTACCTTCTCCAGCCCGGCATCCAGGAGGTCGTCCGTCACGCCTTCGTCGAGGGCACGCCGGGCTTCACGGACATCTACACGGGCCCCGACAGCGCGTGGATCAGCGCCTTCGCGCCGATTCGCGACGGCTCGCAGACGATCATCGCGGTGCTGGCGGTCGACTTCCGCGCCAATACTTACCTGGGCGCCCGCGACGCCGTGCGGCGGCGGCTCTACTGGAGCACCCTCGTGGGGGCCGCGCTCGCCCTGATCGCCAGCGTGGCGCTGGCCCGGCACATCACCCGCCCGCTCGCCGACCTGCAGGCTCTCGCGCACGGTGTGGTGGAAGGCGATCTCATGCCGCGCCGGACGGTCCGGACGCGCGACGAGATCGGTCTCCTGGCCAACGTGCTGCACCTCATGGTGGAGCGGCTGCGGGTGTCCCAGCGGAGCGTGGTGGAGGTACTCACGCGGGCGCTCGAAGCGCGCGACGGCCGGACGGGATCTCTCGACCGCCTGGCCGCCGCCTCGGTCGCGCTCGCGGCAGGCCTCGGCCTGACTCCCGCCCAGCTGGAGGCGCTCGAGCTGGGCGCGCGGCTCCATGACATCGGTGAGGTCCAGACGCCCGAGGCACTGCTCGCCCATCCCGGCCCCCTGTCGCCGGCGGCGCGGGCTGTTGTCGAGCGGCATGCCACCGCGGGCGTGGAGATCCTGGAGCCCGTGGCGCCGCTGACGCCTGCGCTCGACGTCGTGGGCGGCCACCACGAGCGCTGGGACGGCGGAGGCTATCCGCAGGGCCTACGTGGGGAGGAGATCCCACTGGCCGCGCGCATCTTTGCGGTCGTGGACACGATCGACGCGCTCACGCATGATCGTCCCGATCGGCGCGCCTGGGAGGTGTCGGAGGCGCTGGCGATGGTGGCGGCGGAGGCCGGCAAGCAGTTCGACCCGCGAGTCGCCGCCGCCGCCCAGGCCATTCCGCCCGCGCGCTGGGCCGAGCTCCTGCTCGATCGCACCGCCACGGCCTGATGGCGTGTCCAAGGGACATGCCGGGAGAGACCATGAACGCACAGCCACTCAAGGGACAAACGGCGCTCGTGACCGGGGCCAGCTCCGGGATCGGGGAGGGCGTGGCGCGCGCACTCGGCGCGGCCGGGGCCGACGTCGTCGTGAACTACGTGACCAAGCCCGAGACCGCGGAGCGCGTGGCCGCGGAGATCCAGGCGGGTGGCGTGCGCGCGCTCGCCATCCGCGCGGACGTCTCGCGCGAGGACCAGGTCCAGGCGATGTTCGCGGAGGCGGCGGCGGCGTGGGGCGGCGTCGACATCCTCGTCAATAACGCGGGGCTTCAGAAGGACGCCGCTTTCGCCGACATGACCCTCCAGCAGTGGAACACCGTGATCGACGTCAACCTCACCGGCATGTTCCTCTGCTCGCGTGAGGCGGTGCGCGGGATGATCCGCCGCGGCATTCGCGTGGCGGTGTCGCGGGCGGCGGGCAAGATCATCTGCATCTCGTCGGTCCATCAGCGCATCCCGTGGGCTGGCCACGTCAACTACGCCGCCTCCAAGGGCGGGGTGATGGCGTTCATGGAGTCGCTGGCCCAGGAGGTGGCACCCCACCGGATCCGGGTCAATTCCATCGCGCCGGGGGCCATCCAGACGCCCATCAACCGCGCCGTGTGGGAGACGCCGGCCGCGCTCAAGGAGCTCCTGCAGCTGATCCCCTACGGCCGCATCGGCCAGCCCGACGACATCGGCAAGGTGGCGGTGTTCCTCGCCTCCGACGACTCGGACTACATCCACGGCCAGACCATCTTCGTCGACGGCGGGATGACGCTCTACCCCGAGTTCGCGCGCGGAGGCTAGACATGGCGCACTACGACGTGGCGATCATCGGCAGCGGGGCGGGCGGCGGCACCCTGACCCACGCCCTCGCCCCCACCGGCAAGCGCATCCTGCTCCTCGAGCGCGGCGGCTACGTGCCGCGCGAGCGCGACAACTGGAGCACGCGCGCCGTCAACCTCGGGGGCAAGTACCAGACCCGCGAGGTGTGGCGCGACGGGCAGGGGCGGGAGCTTCACCCCCACACCAACTACTACGTGGGCGGCAACACGAAGTTCTACGGGGCGGCCCTCTTCCGCCTGCGCCGGGAGGACTTCGGCCAGGTGCGGCACTGGGGCGGCATCTCACCCGCCTGGCCCATCGGATACGACGAGCTCGAGCCCTACTACACGCAGGCCGAGCGCCTCTACCACGTGCACGGCCAGCGCGGGGCAGATCCCACGGAGCCCCCGGCCAGCGCGCCGTACCCGCATCCGCCGGTGAGCCATGAGCCCCGCATCCAGGCCCTCGCCGAGGACTTCATGCGTCAGGGCCTCCAGCCGTTCCCCGTGCCCCTCGGGATCATGCTGGACGAGCGGAGCCCGCGGAAGAGTGCGTGCATTCGCTGCGCGACCTGCGACGGACATCCGTGCCTGGTCAACGCCAAGTCCGACGCGCAGGTAGTCTGCGTGGACCCGGCGCTGGAGCATCCGAACGTGACGCTCCTCACCGGAGCGTTCGTGGAGCGTCTGGAGACGAGCGCATCCGGACGCGAGGTGATGCGCATCGTGGTGGGGCGCGACGGCCGGCAGGAGGTGCACTCGGCGGACATCGTCGTGGTGTCAGCCGGCGCAATCAACTCGGCGGCGCTCCTGCTCCGCTCGGCGAGCGGCATGCATCCGAATGGGCTCGCCAACCGCTCGGGCGTGATCGGCCGGCACTACATGGGGCACGTGAACTCCGTCCACCTGGCGCTGTCGCGCTGCCCGAATCCGACGGTGTTCCAGAAGACGCTGGCCGTGAACGACTTCTACTGGGGATCCCCGGATTGGGATTTCCCCATGGGCCACATCTCGTTCGTGGGCAAGGTCGACGGGCAGACCCTGAAGGCCGGCGCGCCCGCTCTCGCGCCGGGCTGGACCCTCGAGCTCATGGGTCGCCATTCGCTCGACTTCTGGCTCACCTCCGAGGACCTACCGGATCCCGACAACCGCGTGACCCTCGACCGGAACGGCAGCATCGTGCTCCACTACACGCCCAACAACACCGCCGGCCACCAGCGCCTCATCGCCACGCTGGAGCGGCTGATGCAGCAGCAGACCAAGTGCGGCCTCCACGGTGACGAGTGCCACCAGGGGCTCTTCGCGCGGAACCTGTTCGTCGGCGAGCGTATCCCGCTGGCCGGCGTCGCGCACCAGAACGGCACCGTCCGCTTCGGCCGCGATCCGCAGACGTCCGCGCTGGATCCGTTCTGCCGCGCCCACGAGGTGGACAACCTCTACGTCGTGGACGCGAGCTTCTTCCCCTCCAGCGGCGCGGTGAATCCGGCGCTGACGGTCATGGCCAACGCGCTGCGAGTCGCCGATCACCTCAAGACGCGCCTCGGGTGAGCGCGCACGCCGGGAGCCTCGTCATGCGGGACGCGCTGGGACGGCACTGGCCGGAGTATCTGATGGAGGCGGCCGGGCTCGGGCTCTTCATGATCTCGGCCTGCCTCTTCGCCACCCTCATCGAGCATCCCGCCTCGCCCGTGCGACAGGCGATCGCGACCCCGATCCTGCGGCGGGTGCTCATGGGGCTCGCCATGGGCCTGACCGCGGCAGGTATCGTCTACTCGCGATGGGGACAGCGCTCGGGCGCCCACCTGAACCCGTCCGTGACGCTCACCTTCCTGCGCCTCGGGAAGGTGGCGCGCTGGGACGCCGGCTTCTATGTGCTGGCCCAGATCCTGGGCGGCGCGGCGGGTGTCGCCGTGGCCGGGCTGGCGCTCGGTGGCCTGCTCGATGACCCCGCAGTGAATCACGCCGCCACGCAGCCGGGCGCGCCCGGCGTCCTGGTGGCGTTCGTGGCGGAGGCGGTGATCTCCTTCGTCCTCATGTCGGTGGTGCTGGCGGCGTCCAACGCGATGCCCCTCGCGCCCTTCACCGGGCTCTTCGCCGGCGCGCTCGTGGCGACGTACATCACGCTCGAGGCGCCGCTCTCTGGGATGAGTATGAATCCGGCCCGCACCCTGGCCTCCGCGCTGGGCGCGCGCGTCTGGCACGCGCTCTGGCTCTACTTCATCGCGCCCCCCGCGGGCATGCTCCTGGCTGCCGAAGTCTATCGCCGCCTGGCCGGACCGCGCAGCGTCATCTGCGCGAAGCTCCATCACACGCATGGGCAGCGCTGCATCTTCAAGTGCGGCTACGCGATGGGCGCGCTGTGCTTGGTCCTGCTCGGCCAGGTTGGCGGGGCCTCGGCCCAGGGGCCCGGCACGGCGGTCCTCGAGCCGCGCGCGGCCGCGGTCACCGTGGTCGGCATGACCGTCTCCGACCTCGATCGCTCGGTGGAGTTTTACTCCCGCGTCCTGGGCTTCGAGAAGGAAGGGGAGACGGAGGTAATGGGCGAGGCGTACGAGCGTCTTCAGGGACTGTTCGGCCTGCGCACGCGCGTGGCGCGGCTTCGCCTGGGCGAGGAGCGCATCGAGCTGACGGAATATCTGGCGCCGTCGACGGGGCGCCCCATTCCGCCGGACTCGCGCAGCCAGGACCGCTGGTTCCAGCACATCGCGGTCGTGGTGAGCGACATGGACGCGCGGCCTATCGGCGGCTACGCGAGCATCGCGTGCGCCACGCCTCGTCGGGGCCCCAGCGGCTGCCCGACTGGAATCCCAGCGCCGGCGGCATCCAGGCCTTTTACTTCAAGGATCCGGACGGCCACGTGCTGGAAGTGATCGCCTTCCCGCCCGGCAAGGGCGACCCGCGCTGGCAGCGGCGGTTCGGGGCGCTCTTTCTCGGCATCGACCACACGGCCATCGTGGTCGCCGACACGGAGGCGAGCCTGGGATTTTATCGGGATACCCTGGGGCTCGTCGTCGCCGGCAGGAGCGAGAACTACGGGACCGAGCAGGAGCACCTGAACAACGTGTTCGGCGCCCGTCTCCGCATCACCACGCTGCGGGCGGCGGCCGGGCCCGGCATCGAGCTATTGGAGTATGTGACGCCCGGCGACGGGCGCCCCATGCCGACCGATGCCCGCGCGAACGATCTGATGCACTGGCAGACAAGCCTCGCCGTCGGTAACCTACGGGCGGCGGCGGCGCGGTTGGAGCAACGGCCAGCATCCTTCGTGTCGCCGGGCGTGGTGGACCTCCCGGACGCCGCGCTGGGCGCCTCGTCGGGCCTGACTGTGCGAGATCCCGACGGCCACGTCCTGCGGCTGGTTCCTTGAGGAGGGGTGAACGATGGCGAACGGCGGCGCCGAGGTCCGGCGGCTCTCGGAGGCGGAAGCCCGGACCGCGCACTGGAAGCGCTGGGGGCCGTATCTCGCCGAGCGCCAGTGGGGGACGGTGCGGGAGGACTACAGCCCCCACGGCGACGCGTGGGACTACTTCCCCCATGATCACGCGCGGTCGCGAGCGTATCGCTGGGGCGAGGACGGGATCCTCGGCATCTCGGACAACCATCAGCGCCTCTGCTTCGCGCTCGCGCTGTGGAACGGCCGCGATCCCATCCTCAAGGAGCGCCTCTTCGGCCTCACCGGCACCGAGGGCAATCACGGCGAGGACGTGAAGGAGTACTACTTCTACCTCGACTCGACGCCGACGCACTCCTACATGAAGGGCCTCTACAAGTACCCGCAGGCGGCGTTCCCGTACACCGCGCTCGTGGAGGAGAATCGGCGCCGGGGCCGTGACGTCCCCGAGTTCGAGCTGATCGACACCGGTGTCTTCGAGGGCAACCGCTACTGGGACGTGACCGTCGAGTACGCCAAGGCCGCCGTCGACGACATCCTCGTGCGCATCACCGCGGCGAACCGCGGGCCCGAGGCGGCCGAGCTGCACCTGGCGCCGACCCTCTGGTTCCGCAACACGTGGGCTTGGGAGGTGGGCGCCAAGCGGCCGCGGCTGGCCGCGGGCGCGCGGGGAGCGGATCACGTGACGGTGGACGCCGAGCATCCCACGCTCGGCGCGCGCCGGCTTCTCTGCGAGGGCGCGCCGTCGCTTCTCTTCACCGAGAACGAGACCAACGCGGCGCGTCTCTTCGACACCCCGAATGCGACGCTCTACGTCAAGGACGGCATCGGCCTGGCCATCGTGGGCGGGCACGCGGAGGCGGTGAATCCCGCCCAGGTCGGCACCAAGGTGGCCGCGCACTACCGCGTCACGGTGCCGCCTGGGGGCGAGGCGGTGCTGCGTCTCCGGCTGAGCGATCACGCGCCGGCCGCGGGTCCCTTCGGGGCGGCCTTCGACACGGTCATGCGCGCTCGGTGCGAAGAGGCGGACGCGTTTTACAAGGCGCTACTGCCCGGCGAGCGCTCCGAGGACGCCGGCCGCGTCATGCGCCAGGCCGCGGCGGGCCTGCTCTGGAGCAAGCAGTTCTACCACCTCGACGTGCGACGCTGGCTCGCCGGCGACCCGACCCAGCCGCCGCCGCCGCCCGCGCGGACCGCCGGTCGGGACCACGAGTGGACGCATCTCTACAACGAAGACGTGATCTCGATGCCTGACAAGTGGGAGTACCCGTGGTACGCGGCGTGGGATCTCGCCTTCCACACGATCCCGCTCGCCCTGCTCGATCCCGAGTTCGCCAAGGCGCAGCTCATCCTGTTCCTGCGCGAGTGGTACATGCACCCGAACGGGCAGATCCCCGCCTACGAGTGGAACTTCGGCGACGTGAACCCGCCCGTCCACGCGTGGGCGGCGTGGCGAATCTACAAGATCGAGCGGCGGCTGCGCGGCCAAGGTGACCGGCAGTTCCTGGAGAAGGTCTTCCACAAGCTCTTGCTGAACTTCACGTGGTGGGTGAACCGCAAGGACGCAGAGGGCAACAACGTGTTCCAGGGCGGCTTCCTCGGCCTGGACAACATCGGGGTGTTCGATCGATCCGCCCCGCTGCCCACGGGCGGGCACATCGAGCAGTCGGACGGCACCAGCTGGATGGGCATGTACTCGCTCAACATGCTGGCCATCGCGCTGGAGCTGGCCCAGCAGGACCCGGCCTACGAGGACGTGGCCAGCAAGTTCTTCGAGCACTTCATGTACATCGCCCACGCCATGCACCATCTGGGTGGCGACGGGGGCATGAGCCTCTGGAACGAGGCGGACGGCTTCTACTACGACGTGCTCCACGGCGACGGCAGCGATCCCGTTCCCCTCCGCGTCCGCTCCATGGTGGGGCTGATCCCACTGTTCGCCGTCGAGACCCTCGAGCCCGAGCAGGTGGACCGTCTCGAGGGCTTCAAGCGGCGCATGCAGTGGTTCGTGGACAACCGTCCGGATCTGGCCGACCACATCGTGGAGGCGCAGCGTCTGGATGGAAAGATCCGCCGGCTCCTCTCGATCGTGACGCAGCCCCAGCTACCGCGCGTGCTGGGCTACATGCTGGACGAGCGCGAGTTCCTGTCGCCCCACGGGATCCGCGCGCTGTCGCGCTATCATCGCGAGCACCCCTACGTCCTCGAGCTCGACGGCATGCAGCACCGGGTGGACTATGAGCCGGCGGAGTCGTCGATCCCGCTCTTCGGCGGCAACTCGAACTGGCGCGGGCCGATCTGGTTCCCGGTGAACTACCTCCTCATCGAGTCGCTCCAGAAGTTCCACTGGTTCCTGGGCGAGGGGCTCGCGGTCGAGTGCCCGATACGATCGGGCCGGCGCATGAATCTCTGGGACGTCTCGATGGAGCTCTCGCGCCGCCTCTCGCGCATCTTCCTGCGTGGGCCGGACGGCCGCCGCGCGGCGTTCGGCAGCGTGGAGACCTTCCAGCGCGATCCGCACTGGCGCGACCTCATCCCGTTCCACGAGTACTTCCACGGGGAGACGGGGGCCGGCCTCGGCGCCAGCCATCAGACGGGCTGGACGGGGCTCGTGGCCAAGCTCATCGC
>Ga0075424_100003501_pt1 | contig 14720 bp, 17 predicted proteins | sample SoiMethybrSBSTD3_FD_75301 | JGI IMG/M metagenome (GOLD analysis project Ga0075424, IMG submission 75301) | Bulk soil microbial communities from a Populus tree surrounding site in Tennessee, USA - Soil MetaG P. TD hybrid SBSTD3 | ecosystem: Environmental > Terrestrial > Soil > Tree plantation... | reverse complement strand
GCGCGCGCGTGGATGATGCGGTCGCGGTCGCGCGCATATTCGGTGCGATACGGGTGGCGAGTCTCGGGAAAGCGGCGGCCACGCGAAAATTCTTCGCGCATGGCCAAGGCCGAGAGTGGAGAGGAGTTCGGGATAATCCGCTCCGTTTTGTGCTGGTGACTGAGACTGATTAGGACTTCGGCGCGAGCAAATCCAGGCCGCGGTCGGCGCGGTCGGAAATCGCGGAGTTTGTGGGGTAGTCCTTTTTCACCTGTTGATAGAGCGTCGTGGCTTCCGTGGGATTGCTGGTGCGAAGCAGATCGGCCAGTTCGAGCAACGCCAGCGGACGCGGTACGAGGGCGGACTTGGAATCGGCGACGGCGCGATAAGCTTTGATGGCATCGTCGGTTTTTCCGGTGCGCGCGAAGACGGTAGCCAATTGATACTGCGCCATGGCGGAAAGTTCCTTGTCGCTGCTGCCCACGAGCTTCTTCAACTCCTCGATGGACTGACTTTGCTTTCCGACGTCGAGGAGCGTCAGCGCCAGATAGTAACGGGCGAGCCTGCCCGGGTTGGTGTGGGAATATTTGTCGGCGACGGCCGCGAATTTTTGAGAAGCATCTTGCGAGCGCTTCTGGGGGTCGGTGTACGTAACTGCACCGGCCTCGACAGGCTCGTTAGCCGTGCGGAGAGGCGCGTTGTAAATCTTCATCGCTTCATCGAGGCCGGCGGAAGCCTGCAGCGTCTGGCGATCATTGTAAAACCTCCAGCCGCCGTAAACGAGGACGACGAGGAGCACTGCACCTACGGCAGCGGCCGCGACTTGGCTGTGCGAGTAGACCGCTTCGGCGCCATGTGCGATGGACTCGCGGATTTTGTCCTGTTTGAGTTCCTTGCGTGAAAGATGCTCCGACACAGCACTCTCCTGTATATGTTCGTGAACTGTTTATGGTAGCACAGGGCCGTGACGAAGTTTCGCTTCACCAGGCGGAGGTTTCGTTCGGAAAGACTGTGAGATACTGTGCTGCCAGCCAAGCCCCGCCATGAATCGCATTTCCGCGTGCATCATAACCCTGAACGAGGAACGCAATTTACCGCGATTGCTGGAGTCGCTGCGCGGGATCGTAGACGAATTGGTGGTGGTGGATTCCGGCAGCACGGATCGCACCGGCGATATTGCCCGGGAATTCGGCGCGCGGCTTGAGTTTCGCGAATGGACGCAGTTTGCGGAGCAGAGAAACTACGCAGCGAGTCTAGCGAGTACGGACTGGATTTTGTCGGTCGATGCAGACGAAGTGTTGACCAGCGAGCTGCAAACGGCATTGCTGGACTGGAAGAAGCGCGTGCCACAGTTTGAAGTTTATGAAATGGCGCGAAGGACGTGGTATCTGGGCGAGTGGATCCGGCATTCGGGCTGGTATCCGGACTTCAAGAAGAGGCTGTATCGCAAAGACGCAGCACGATTCGCGGGGAGCCTGCACGAGTCGCTGGAGTATGAGGGAAGACGCGGCAGGTTGGCGGGCGACTTGCTGCACTATACGATTCACGAGTTCGCGGAACACGAAGAGAACGTAGAAAAGTACTCAACGCTGGCCGCTCGGCAAATGTACGAACTTGGTCGGCGGAGTTGGCGCGGGGCGTTATGGTTCGCGACGCCGTGGAGCTTCTTTCACACGTATGTGGTGCGTCTAGGGTTCTTGGATGGCTACCGGGGAGTTTTAATTGCGCGAATGGCCGCAAAGACAGTGCGCTTGAAGTACGCGAAGCTTGGAAAATTGTTGGCGGCGGAGAGAAAGCCGAGTGAACAAGCCAAATGATTCCATTGCTGGTGGACTTGGAACGCGAGTGGCGAGGCGGGCAGAACCAGTTTCTGTTGCTGCTGAAGGGCTTGTATGAGCGAGGGCACGCAGCCGAGCTGTTAGCAGCGAAAGGGTCATCGTTAGGCCATCGGGCGGAAAAAGCCGGCATCTGCGTGCACTACACGTCGCGGCACTCGCTGCTGACGGCGGGGCAAAAAGTGCGCACTCTGATGAAAGACGGGCGATTTGATCTGGTGCATGTGAATGAGGCACGCGCGCTGAGCGCAGCCTGGCTGGCGAGAACACACCGCAAGGTCCCGCTGCTGATTTCCCGGCGGGTTGGGTTTCCACTTGGAAAAAGTTTCTTTTCGCGCGCGCGGTTTCGCGCCGCGACGCGGATTATCGCCAATTCGAACTGGGTCGCGGAGCAGGCGGCGGCTTCAGGCGCAGCACAAGCGCAGCTTACCGTTATTTATGAAGGAGCAGAAATTCCATTACTTTCCGGCGCGGCCACGCGACACGCAGACCGGATACGCTGGGGAGTTGGCGACCGGGATCGCTTGCTGGGGTGTGCGGGAGTTCTGCTCGAGGATAAGGGCCAAGAGTGGGTGATCCGAGCCCTGGCGAAACTGCGCGCAGAATATTCGGACTTAAAGCTGCTCCTGGCGGGCGAAGGGCCGGACCGAGCCCGATTGCAGAAGCTTGTTGGTGAACTCAAGCTGCAAGACGTGGTAATTTTTGCGGGCTTCGTCAAGGATGTAGAGGCGTTCTATCGAGCGATAGACGTGTTTGTATTTCCGGCGCTATTTGAGGGTCTGGGCACTTCCCTGCTCGCGGCCATGGCGCATGGCGTGCCATCGGTGACGTATTTCGGATGCGCGCTGGGAGAGATCGTGGAAAACGGCGAGAGCGGCTTGCAGGTCGAGCCACGAAATCCAGAGGCACTCGCCGGCGCGCTAAGAAAGATTTTGGCCGACGCGCGATATGCGTCGGAAATGGGTGCCGCGGGGCGGCGTAGAATCGAGAGCAATTTTTCAGCGGACCGAATGGTGGAAGAGACGCTGCGCCTGTATCGAGAAGTTTGCGGGTAGGACTACGTCCGCCGACCTTAGGACTAAAAAGCTTGCCTCCATGTCCTCGCCCATGGACGGTTAGCTCGAATGCCTGGAGACGGAGATGACCATGTCGAAGCTCGTCCGTTTTCTTCTGCTGTGTTTCGTAATTAGCAAAATCACTTTCGCGCAAAGCGGCCACTCACTCTCGGGAAAAACCGCCGATCTCAGCCTGACCGCCGTTGGGCGGCAGCACCATCCCATCCACACCAAGAGCAAGGAAGCTCAGGAATATTTCGACCAGGGGATCACGCTGGTGTACGGCTTCAACCACGAGGAAGCAGCGCGCGCTTTTGAAAAGGCGGCGCGGCTGGATCCGGCTTCGCCGATGCCGCTGTGGGGAATCGCGCTGGCAGTGGGGCCGAACTACAACCTCGATGTGGACGCTGAACGCGAAAAAAAAGCATACGAGGCGATTCAGAAGGCACGCAAGCTGGCGGAGAGTGCGGCGCGAGTCGAGCAAGACTACGTGAACGCACTTGCAGCCCGTTATTCAGGCGATGCGAACCTCGATTACAAAAGGTTGGCGCGTGACTATGCCGCGCAAATGCGAGAGTTGGCGAAGAAATACCCCGACGACCTTGATGCGGCAACGCTTTACGCCGAAAGTCTGATGAACTTGAATCCGTGGAAGCTGTGGAGCCTGGACGGCGCGCCGGGAGAAAACACTGACGAAATCGTCCGTGTGCTGGAGAGCGTTCTGGCGCGCGATCCGATGCACGCTGGAGCCAATCACTACTACATCCACGCGGTTGAAGCCTCGTCTTCCCCACAGCGCGCGCTATCCAGCGCGGCGCGGCTCGAAGAGATGGTTCCGAAAGCGGGACACCTGGTGCATATGCCTTCGCACATCTACTCACGTGTCGGGTATTTTTCCGATGCGGCAGAAAGCAATGTCAAAGCGATTGCAGCCGACAGGAGCTACGCCAAGGAAGCCGTGCAGAGCGGAAGTCTCTACGACCTGATGTATCACAGCCATAACGAACACTTTCTGGCCTTCGCCGCGGCGATGGAAGGCCGCTACACGGAAGCCAGAAGAGCGGCTGATACGATGGCAAAGCGCTTGCTGCCTCATGAGGACACCATGCCGATGCTCGAGTCGTTCCTGTGGACGCCCATCTGGGTGGATCTGCGCTTTGCCAAGTGGCAAGAGATTCTTGCGCGTCCGGAACCGCCGCCGAACCGAAGAGTGCCTCACCTGATGTGGCGATACTCGCGGACGCTTGCGTATGCGGCCCAACAACAGGGCGCAAAAGCAGATGCGGAACACGCGCTTTATACCAAGGAAGCCTCCGCGCTGCCAAGTGAAAATCCCATTGGCCAAATGAATCCGAATGAGGCGATGCTTGCCGTAATGAATGCTGTCGCGGCAGCAAAACTCGACGCCGGCAAAGGGAATGCGGAGGCGGCAATCAAATACTGGCGCGCCGCGGCAGAGGCGCAGGACAAATTGAACTACACCGAACCTCCGGATTGGTATTATCCCGTACGCGAATCGCTCGGTGCGGCGTTACTGGCGAGCGGCAAAGCCAAGGAAGCCGAAGAAGTTTTTCGCGACGACCTGCGCCGCAACCCGCGCAACCCGCGCTCGTTATTTGGATTGAAAGAAAGTCTCGCGGCACAGCATCTGGACAACGACGCAGCATGGGTGCAGCGCGAATTCGAAAAGTCGTGGAAGAATGCGGAGGCGGGTTTGAAGATAGGCGATTTGTAACATGCGGAAAAAAAACATTTCCAAAAAGACTGAAGCGCCGCATGGGCTCCTTCTCAGTCCACACGGCGCTTCAGTTGCGCTTAGTATCTGTTTCCACGAGTTCCGTCTGTTCCCCTCCCTTTCCGCCTTGCCGTTCGGCCTAGCTAACTAGCGTTTTGAACAACCCATCGTCCTCGCGGCTCGAGGAATTCCACCCCGATCGCAAAGCCGTCGCCTTGCATCGGCTGGCAGTAAGCCACTCGGGCCGAGGAACGAAACTCTCCGGAACGCGAGGTAAATGTGAGCCGGTCATTGGGCTCCCAGCGCCGCACGCTGACCACGCGCGCGCCACGCTCGCTGACGTTTTCCGTAAATGTGGATTCGGCACCCGGCACTTGCCGGTTGCCTTCGAGATAGACGCCAATCTCCATGGGGATGCGGCGTTCTGTACGATGGAAGGGGAAGGCATTGCCGCGTGGTGAGCTCATTGTACGTTGGTCCTCACAAGCACGCTGCGATGCGCGAGAGATTTTGAATACTGCTGCCGCGATGCTTCATGCGGTAAAGAGCCCGGTCTGCGGCCGCCAACAATTTTTCGGGCGTGTCGCCGTCTTCCGGGAAAGTTGCTGTGCCGGCGCTTGCGGAGAGGGCGGGTGATTCAGCCTCGGAAGCCATTTTTTCGTGGATGCGGCCAACGATGCGCGTCGCGATATCCGACCCAGCTTCGGGAAAAACGATGGCGAATTCATCGCCGCCGTAGCGAGCCGCGGTGTCAATGGCGCGGCAATGGTTGCGAAGAATTTTGCCGAGACGAACGAGAGCGCGGCTACCCGTGAGATGCCCGTAGCGATCGTTGATCTGCTTGAGACCGTCCATGTCGAACAGAACCACGCTGAACGGGCGCTGCGTGCGGTGCGAACGATCGAGTTCGGCTTCGATGACGCTGAGCAGGCGGCGATAGTTGGCGAGACCGGTGAGCGGGTCACTGACCGCGAGCGTTCGTACCTGGTCGAATAGCCGCGCTTGCTCGAGCAGCGCGCCAGAAAGCATCACCAGGTAGCTGGTCGTCTTCGCCAGTTCGGCCAGGAAAAACGGCCCGTCGAGAAGATGGCGCGAAAATGCAGCCGCCACGTGGCAGAAGACGTTCAACGAGGCGACGATGAAGAGGGAGTAGTCATACACCGAAGCCGACTTGGCTTCCCTTCGCAGCCGCCAGCGAAAGGCCATCGCCGCAGCAAAAAACAGCGCCGCAGGGAGCAGATCCCAGGAGCGCGAAAGCAAACGCGCTGGATGAGAGCTTGGTGCGGACGGGGCGGCCAGGAATGCTGCGCTTGTTCCGTAAGCGCAAAGCGCGACGACCAAGAGGGCGATTGCGATTTCCTTGCTCGGCTGCCGTGCAGTCGGGGTGTAGGTTTCGACCGCCAGGGCGGCGAGGAGAAGAACGGCGAGCAGCGTACGGCTGACCATCCAGCCCAGAGGAAGATGCAGATAGGCACTGCTGCCGGCGTGCAAATATTGGCCGAAATGGAAGTAGCCGACAGTTTCAATCAGCCCGGACAGGACAAATCCGAAGGAAAGGATCAGCGCGATGCGATCGTGTGTGCCGCGGAAACGCACCAGCGCATTGGCGGCGTAGCAGAAGCTCAACAGCGTTCCGCCGACTTCCAGATACAAGTAAGTCTGGTAGCTGCCGGTAATGTTTAAGTTGCGCAGATACACCGCGGCGGGCAGGAACGCTAGGGCGACGACCAAAAATCCCAGGGTCCAGGCAGCCAACGGCCAGCGGCGGAGAAACTCGGCGATTCTGGTCCAAAGTCGCAAGAAAGCCCTCAGATACCCAACAAAAACCGGCAAAGCCGGAAGAGTGCACGCGCATTACCTTTTGGCCCTTGCGTGACGACCGCCGTAACCCATTGAAATTGTTTAGCTTATTAGCGTGCCGGCAAACGTGTATGTACCCTTTGGTCGCATTGCGAGACACATGACATCGCTCGAAAACTACTCGGTTGCATGCGTAAGGCTTTTGTTTACAGAGAGTTACGTCCAGGTTGAGCACTTTCCCTCAGCCGTCCGACAGTGTCTCAAGGTGAGACTGTCTCAGGCTTGGGCAAAAGCGTGCCGTTCTAGACTTTGGGCTTGGGGGCGGGTAGCTCGCGGGCCACAACCGTGTCGTTGAAACCGACCGTCTTATGTGAGCCGTCGCAGAACGGCTTATTCGCCGAGTGGCCGCAGCGGCAGAGGCTGATCGTAGTCCTTCCGGCCAAACCAAACGCTTGGCCTTGCGGGTCGCAAATCTCAAAATCGCCTTCGACCTTGATCGATCCGTTGTTGTTGACGGTAATTTTAGTCGCTGCCATCTGTTCTCCAGTGCGCGCTATTCCGATTTCACTTCGCGCAAGCTGCCCCGCTTCACATCGTAAACAAAGCCGCGCACTTCGATCGGTTTGGGCAGGAACGGATCATTCTTCACGCGGGCCACTTGTTCGCGCACATTGCGATCTAAATCACGAAATGCATGAAACTGCATGTGCGAGGCGTCCTTGCCGGCGGATGTCGAAAGCCGCCAGCGAAACTCCTCGTCGGTGATTGACATGAGCCCGCATTCCGTATGCTGAATGATGGCGATCGAACGCGTTCCCAACAGGTGCGTCGACAAAATCAATGAACGCACAGCATCGTCCGTCGCCAGTCCTCCGGCGTTGCGAATCATGTGGGCATCGCCCACACGCAAGCCAAGCAACTGCTCCAGATCCATGCGCGAATCCATACAGGTAAGAATCACCAGCTTGCGAACTGGCGGCGTTTGAAGATGGCCAAGGTCAAAGCGCTGCGCGTATTTCTCATTGTGCGCGACCATCTCATCGAACACAGTCATTGCTTTTTGCGCTTGAATAAGCCCTAGTCTCCCACTCAGTATTTGGGAACGCTCGAGTCCACGTCATCGGACCACGCGAGGATTCCGCCCTTCAAATTATGTATTTTACGGAATCCGGCCTTGCGAAGGAAATCCACGGCTTCCGCTGAGCGTTTGCCGCTGCGGCAATGTGCGACGATTTCTCGCGAGGAATCGAGCTCGTGCACGCGCCGCGGCAATTCACCGAGCGGCAGTAAATGGCCTTTGATGTTGCAGATCTGGTATTCGTGCGGCTCCCGCACATCGAGGATATAGAGGTCATCGCCGCGATCGAGCCGCGCCTTCAGTTCGCGCGGCGTGATTTCGGGAACCTGTAGATCGGGCGCCGGCGCTTCTTCACCGCGAACCCCACAGAATTCGTAATAATCGATGAGCTGATGTATGGTCCGGTTTTTGCCACACATCGGGCAATCCGGATTTTTGCGCAGCTTGAGCTCGCGGAACTTCATTCCCAGCGCGTCAAAGAGCAACAGGCGTCCGACCAGGCTGTCGCCGCTGCCAAGGATCAGCTTGATCGTTTCCATGGCCTGGATCGAGCCGACAATGCCTGGCAATACGCCGAGTACGCCGCCCTCTGCGCAGGATGGTACCAGCCCCGGCGGGGGCGGTTCGGGATACAGGCAGCGGTAGCACGGCCCGTCCGGCATTCCGAAGACCGTAGCTTGCCCCTCGAACCGGAAAATCGAGCCATACACATTCGGCTTTCCAAGAAGAATGCAGGCGTCGTTCACCAGGTAACGCGTCGGAAAGTTGTCCGTGCCGTCCACAATGATGTCGAAATCCTTGAACAGTTGCAAAGCGTTTGCGCTCGTCAGTTGCGTTTCAAAGCTTTGAATCTCGATGTCCGGATTCAGGTTCGAAAGCCGTGCGCGTGCCGCTTCGCTCTTGTGCTTTCCGACGTCGCTGGTACCGAAAGTAACTTGCCGTTGCAAGTTGGTGAAATCCACTACGTCGAAATCAACCAAGCCGAGCTTGCCGACTCCGGCCGCGGCCAAATACAAGCCGAGCGGCGCGCCCAATCCACCCGTTCCGATCAGCAGCACCTTTGCGTTTTTCAGCTTAAGCTGACCTTCCATGCCTACTTCCGGCATGATCAAGTGGCGGCTGTAGCGAAGAATTTCTTCCTTCGACAAGCCGGTCACTGCTGGTTTGTCGTTCAGCGTTTGCGTTTTTGTGGCCATAATCTCCTGCCCTGTCCTCGTGCACTATCGGCGTTACGCCGAGGCACAGCCTCCCGCAATCGAAGGTACGATGCTCACTACGTCACCGTCTTTCACTGGCGTCGCCTCTTTTGCCATATAGCGAATGTCTTCGTCGTTCAGGTAGACGTTCACAAAGCTCCGCAGCTTCCCATCATCCGTGAAGAGATGCTTGCGCAGGTCCGCAAATTGCGTCGTCAGACCGCCCAGCGCTTCACCGACTGTCTGCGCCGAAACCTCAGCGGAGTCCTTCTTCGCCGCGTAAACACGCAGCGGGGTTGGGATAATCACTTTCACCGCCATATTTTTCTCCGTCTCTAGATTCTCGAACCTCAAACCGCCGCGCGGTTGCGGATTTCGATCCGTTCCGGCGTGTAGTCCTGCCTGTCGTCGTTCAATCGCCACGACGTCATGTCCGCGGGCTTGCCGCTCAGCACACTGACAATGATGTAGCTGTACCACGGCCACGCGTGTTCACGATCGAACTGGCTCGGCCGCGCCGGATGGTCAGGGTGTGAGTGGTACCAGCCAATCACATCCAAGCCGTGTTTGCGCGCCGCCTTTTCAGCTTCGAGCACGTCTTCCGCCGTCACCGCGAAGCGGTTGCGCGGTGAATCGTCGCGGCGATTTACCAGCGGAAACAGCTCCAGAACTTCGCGCGACGAAGCTCCGCCGGCATTCTCCTCAAATGCCGAGTCGCGCCCGAGGAGCGCTCCGCAGCATTCGTGCGGAAAGGTCTCCGCGCCGTGGTTTCCGATGCGCTCCGCAAGTTCGTAGCCGATATTCAGCTGAAATTCGTCCACCATTTCTTTTCCAGTTTAGGGTCTGTAAGTACCGACCCTAAAACCCGTCTTCATCCCAAAAACGCTCACTCAAATATTTTGCCGCAGAATCGGCAAAAACCGTAACCATCACCGCTGGCTCGCCGCTGGGAATTTTCTCCGCCACAGCCAGACAGCCGACCAAGGCCGCCGCCGCACTGGGACTAACCAACAGTCCTTCTTCGCGAGCCAATCGCTTCACCATGCGGTACGATTCTTCCGTCGAAACTTCCAGATTCTCGTCGGCCAACGTGTCATCGTAAATCGCGGGGCGCAAGGCCGTCGGCATGTGCTTCCAGCCCTCCAGGCCGTTCCATGGACCATCCGGCTGCAAACTCACACAACGAATTTCGCGATTCAATTCCTTCAGTCGCCGCGTCGTGCCTACGAATGTTCCGCTAGTTCCCAGCGCAGCAACAAAATGCGTGATGTGGCCACCGCTCTGCTCCCAAATTTCGTTCGCGGTACCCTGGTAATGCGCTTGCCAGTTCGCCGGATTGCTGTACTGATCGGCGTAGAAATATTTGTCTGGCTCGGCGGCAGCTAATTCGCGCACGCGGCGAATCGCGCCATCGGTTCCTTCGTCTCCCGGCGTCATCACCAGTTCGGCGCCATACGCATCAAGAATTCGTTTGCGCTCTTCCGACGCGCTATGCGGCAAAAACAGTTTCACCGGATAGCCGAGCGCCGCGCCGATCATCGCGTAGGCGATGCCCGTGTTGCCGCTGGTCGCATCAAGAATCGTCTTGCCCGGCCGCAGCGATCCGCACTGCAGTCCAGCCTGAATCATGCTCAGGGCTGGCCGGTCCTTTACAGAGCCCCCTGGGTTAAACCACTCCGCCTTTGCGGATATTTCCAGGTTTGGCAAGTGCTTGGCGATGCGCCGAATGCGGATAAGCGGTGTGTTTCCAATGCGTTCGAGCAAGTTCTGGCCGGCCTTCTTTCCGCTTTGCAAAGACAGCGCCGCGCCGACTTGATACCTCTGAGCCAATGCAAATCCTCTAGACGTTATTGGACGTCCCAAGTAGCCGAAGATATCCGACAGAGTTTACTCCTATTTGGATGCTTTGGCCGCTTGTAAAGATAAACCGCCGCGGCGCGCCTTTCGGCGCGAGCAGGTTCGGTCCGGCTAATTTTTCGTGAGCTGCCGAATCAGGTCCGTCTCTCCCTTCTTGTAGGGCTCGCCGTCAGTTCGAAAGATTTCGTGGAACCAGACCGTCGGCTCGCGGTCGGTATAGGGCTGTTCCCAGGAATCCCAAGGCAAAAAAGTCTGCGCCTTTCCTGCCACCAACCCCCAGTTGATCGCTCCAACGCGTTCGCGCTTGGCAATTGGCAAGGTTCCTTCGAACGTACTGCCGTTGCCGCGCGCCATGTACTCCGTGCAGATTAGCGGGCGCTGATACGCCTGCAGCCATTTCACGCGCTTTTCAAATTCATCGGGTTTATCGTAGTTGTGGAACGAGATGACGTCCGAATTTTCGAGCTGAATCTTCTCTGTCGCGCTCAACATTTCGGCGGATGACCAGTCACCCTTCCACACACCGCTGGTCAGTGGTTGCGTCACTCCAGCTTCTCGCGCCCAGCGAAAAACTTGCGGTAGCAAGGTTTCTACGCGCTGCACTTTGTCTGCAGGCTCCTGCGAGTGATATGACCCGCCGTTGGTGTTGTCCGGTTCGTTCCAGACATCCCATGCCAGTACTCGATCGTCTTTGCCGAACGCCTTGACCACGCCTTTCACATACGCTTCGAGGCGCGGATATTGCGACGGATCCTCGAGAGCCGCGGCTCCGGGACTCTGGACCCAGCGCGAATTGTGAATGCCCGGCCGCGGCGGCAATTGCGGTCCCAGACGCGGAGCAGGATCCCAACACGAATCGAACAGCACGAACACCGGTTTGATGTGATGCTTCTTCGCGATTTTCAGAAACTGGTCAATTCGTTGCGTAAACCCTTTGGCATCCTGCTGCCAGACCAGATCATGCAGAAATACGCGCATCGTGTTGAGACCGATGGACTCCGCCCAGCCAAGTTCCAAATCAATCCGCTTCGGATCAAACGTCTCTGCCTGCCACATCTCCAGCTCATTCGAAGCCGTCGCGGGCAAATAGTTGCTGCCCACCAGCCAGCCCTGCTTCGCATACCACGCTTTAGCCTGTTGCTCGCTCCAGCGGGATGGGACGTCCGCGCTGCTGGCCGTCACGGCCGCGAAACTGACGAGAACGAGCAATAAGAAAATTTGCTTCATCGTGAGACTCCCCTGTTGCGCCGAATCCGACATCAGTTCCGGGAAGGATACAACTGAAATCGCCAAAAGCGGCATTGTCGCTCGCGCTGCCCCACTTTACAGATGTCGCCGCATTCTTTAACCTTGTTGCACCATGTGGAATGTCGAACAACGCTTTGATCCCAAAGCCATCGAAGGCTTGGCCGCGCTCGGATTTTCCGTCGGCAGCACGCGCGGTGTCGTTCGCGTCGAAAAGTACGGTTGCGGTGCAGAGTTTCGCCAGGGCACCGATTCCCGTTATCAGCTCACTATCCTGCCCACAATTATGGTGAAGGGCCAGTTCGCGCGCCTATGGGATGCCGGCTACCAAAAATTCTTGCTGACCGACGAGGGCATCAAGCTTCCGGCGCTTGCCTCGCATTTGCAGAATTTGCGCAAGTTCAACGAAGAGCTGCGCACCGCCCTGGGCATTCCGACTTTCTACAACGAAGCCATCGGTTCCGTCAGTCAAGTTTCCGTCTACGATCGCGTCAAAGGCCGAGCGGGCGACGTCCCCGACGAAACTGTCGGCGCGCACAGCCCCAGTTCCGGCCACTAGCCTGTCCGGCGGCCTCGATGGCTGCGCTTGTCATGGCATCGGCGCCGGAGCTTTCGGCATCTATTCTTTATCCGCTTCCAGGAGACCCGTGAACGATGCCGCGCGTTGTAGCCTACATGGATGATCTCTTTTTTCAGATGAAGCTTGCCGAAACCGCTAAGCAACTCGGCGTCGAGGCAAAAGTGGCCTCCAATGCGGAGTCTCTGCTTCAGCTTCTTGATCCGCTGCCAGCCTTGGTTATCGTCGATCTCAACGCACGATCTTCTCCTCTTGATGCCGTCCGGCGCCTTCGTGCTGCACAGCCGAATCTCCGCGTCGTGGGTTTCCTTTCGCACGTGCAGACCGACCTCGCGGCGAAAGCGCAGTCGGCAGGGTTCGATGAAGTAATGCCGCGCTCGAAGTTTTCCCTACACTTGCCGCAAATCCTTGCCGCGGCCGTCAGAGAACAGAAATTGCCATGACGGCGCGCAGCACCTTGTTCTGTGTTCTTACTCTGTTTGCCGCGCTCGTCCCGAATCGCATCCTGTCTCAAGAATCCAGTTCGCATGCGCCGGCACCGAGTGTCTCGCCGTTGCCCGACTCTCCCTCTTCCGCTCTCCGCGACCTCCTCGTGGCTGCTTGCGCTCACGACGAAACACGATTCGAACAGTTTCTCACCGCCCGCAACGCCGAGTCTTTCTCCCGCCTCACTCCCGCAGCCCGAGTGGAACTCATGAAACGTTTTGTTCTTCTCGACGGCGCGGGGAAACCCGCTCTTTCCGCAAATTCCGGCAGGCCTTCGCTGCGCTGCGCCACGCCGGACGGCGCTGCGGACATCCAGCTCGGAGGCACAGATCTCCGCGACAACCTTGCGTTTCTTCCGATCGACATCCGCGACGCTTCCGACCCTAACGCCCCCATGGGCGAACCTCACCACATCCTTATGGGCCTGGTTCGCGAAAATTCTTCCTGGAAGATCGTCTCGGTCGGGATGCTTTTTCTGGACCTACCTTCCCTCGAACTCGAATGGGACCAGTCCGCAATCAGTGGCAATGAACAGCAAGCTCTCGCCGACCTGAAAACCATAGCCGCCGCCGTCGAGACTTATCGCACTACTTACTCCCGTCTCCCGCAGTCACTGGCGAAACTTGGCCACGCTGCGAAGACTTCCGCTGACTCTGCGGGTCTGCTCGACGCGCAACTCGTGGGCGGAGAGCGCAACGGCTACCGCTTCCGCATGGTCATCGTCGGCGCGAGCGATATTGGCGCTCCTGCTCGATACGAACTTTCTGCCACACCCGCCATCTATGGCCGCACCGGCCGCCTCTCCTTCTTCCGCGACAGCAAAGGCAAAAATCACGCAGCTGACCATCGGGGCGCCGTCGGTCATTCTCTCGATCCGGTCGTTGACTGACACTTCCGCGGTTCACCCCGTTTTCAGTTCGCCACAACGTTCGCGATCTTTCTTGTGTTTTCGGACGTCCATTCCGAAAATACATCAGGGTCGTCTCTCCAGTCGCGGTTACGCCGCGAAATTTCTTTCTTGATTCTCCTTCGCAAGTTGCAAGGAGATTCGGAAATGCCAGGCACTATGCAAGATCGCCGCGATGCCCAGCGCTTACCGTTGATCCTTCCCGTGGAAGTCGTCGAAGCCGCCTCGGGCACTCGCCTCTCCGCTCGAACCAGCGACATGAGCCGGACGGGCTGCTACGTTGACACGCTCAATCCCACTCCCACTGGAACCGTTGTGCGCGTCAAGTTCAACCACAACGGCGAGGAGCTCGATCTTCTGGCGCGAATTGTTTATGTAAGCCCGCGTCTCGGCATGGGTGTTCGCTTCGATGAAAGCATTTCATCTGAACATCTGGCGATTCTCGACCGCTGGCTTTCCGAGTAGTGGTCGGTTCCACGCCGCTCCGCAGCTATCCGCTTTCAGATGTAGTTTGCCGCCTCTATCGGTTGGCGCTACCATCATCATTCATCTCATGCGCATCTTTTCACCGCCCATCAGCCTGATTGCGCGTATTCTGCTCTTCGGCGCCGGCCTTTTCGCCGCATTGCCGGCACCGGCGCAGGACGAGCCGCCTTCGATCCCTCTTCCCGTCTTTGAGTTTCACAGCGGCTTCTGGATCAATCTCCACCACACGCTCTATCGCCAGGCTCGCTTGCAGCGGTCTTCCGCGGCGGGTGCCAATGCGGTTACCACCGCGGCAGGAATGAGCAATCTGTCCCCAGCAGAAGCGCGCGCCTGGAACGCTGCGCTCGCCTTTTACGCAAAGACTTACGCCGACAAAGACCTCACGGTCGGCCTCGAAATGATTCTCATCAAGAATCAGCTCGGCGACTTTGAAACCTGTCAGGATCTTTCCGGCCTGAAGAGAAAAACCTGCGACGCCGGCTTA
>Ga0075424_100003498_pt1 | contig 14722 bp, 13 predicted proteins | sample SoiMethybrSBSTD3_FD_75301 | JGI IMG/M metagenome (GOLD analysis project Ga0075424, IMG submission 75301) | Bulk soil microbial communities from a Populus tree surrounding site in Tennessee, USA - Soil MetaG P. TD hybrid SBSTD3 | ecosystem: Environmental > Terrestrial > Soil > Tree plantation... | reverse complement strand
TTTTTAGAAATAACCTTTATTCAAAAATTTTTGTTGCTACTTGGAACTCCTATAATGGCGCTAACGGTGATACTATTTTCAATTCTACTAAGTAGCGGAATAGGCGCGTATCTTAGTGGAAGATTATTTGGTAAAAATCCTTACAGAGCGGTAATTATATCAATACCGATTTTGGCTGGAATTCTGTTGGCACATTATATGTTCCTTCAAAACATTATAAGTTTTAGCATAGTTTTGCCTCTATATGAGAGAATCGCAGTCACTTTTGCACTTTTATCACCTGCAGGTCTTCTCATGGGATTTCAGTTCCCATCCGTTACTAGAATGGCATCTGAATCTTCCTTATATTCACTAAAAAGGCATCCTAGCAATCAGGATATCACACTATTGTGGGGGGTAAATGTTATTGCATCAGTCATAGGAACTGTCATAACTACTTTATCATCTATGGTAATAGGTTTTAATGGTAATCTTCTAATTGGTCTGGGCCTGTACGTAAGTGCACTAGCTGCTGCGATTTCAGCAACAAAAATATCTAGGCGAGTCGATAGCCCACAAGTTGTTAAATAAATATGCCCATACAATCAGACAGTGAAAGTGTCTTGATCGCTGGAAAAAAATGCAATATTTCGAACCATTGTCGTACAATGTCTAAGGGAAGGTCTAGGAATGTGTTAGGTTAGACATCTTATCTATATTTTGAATATTAGAATAAGTATCGTACTCATGTTTGGTGAGGATATGGCATCATACTTGATATTTCCATTAACTATCAATGCGAATAATTGATAAACTACGTAGTATAATTGTTTCTGACGAATGCCAAATGTACAAGAACAGGCAAACAGTATACACTCACCGATTTACCAGGCATTAACAAATTCCCAATGTAATAAATGTGGAGCAAAACTAGAAAGGAGGGCTGAATTTACCGATACCTAAGCCCCTTAAAAGGGATATTTAACAATACTTTGAGACCTAAACCAAAGCAATCAAATTAATCATATATCTTATCTATCTATCTTCTGCAGCAATATTACTTCCATCTCCTAATTTTGCTTTCTTTTGTAGATAATCTTTATTTTTCAAGTCTTCTGCCATGATTATAGACTTTGGTTGTTGATTCTTCTGTTGCTTGTCCTCCTTATGAAGTTCGTTTCTGAGACAGTCCATACACAAATAGCCTGAATTACGCAAGCCGCCACCTTTGTCATAAACAACACATCTACATCTGGATGTCCTCTGTTGCAATTAGCACATCTACCGTTATATGATAATATCCATGACATCGATTGAACGTACAGTGAAAATATCTATTAATAATATATCTCTACAAAGTATTACTAACTTCTCAACTGACTATCAAAAAGACTACAATAGCTATTGGCATCTTTACTTACTTTTATTAAAGAAGATGCCACTATTACTCAATTTTTTGGGCAGTGGAGACTTTCTGAATGAAGATGATGGTTTTGTTCCGAATGAATGCGGAATAACTGAAACTCTCTCTATGGTTGGGATTTTAGAACGGATTCCCATCTCTATCTTTAATGATAACAATTCTACATCCGTTAACGGCTTATTGCCGTCTACTTCTATATGGACTTCTGCTTGAGCAACCATTCCAGCAGGTCGTAATAATACCGATCTAACCTTGATCGACTCTTGGCTAAATTTCTCATCGATGTCTTTTCTGATAATATCTGTAGCCTTTGGATTTTGCCAAGAATCCACCAAAATGAGAGAGGATCTTTTGAGGGAAACATACGATACTGAGAAAATATATCCAGCAATTATTATGCCTCCTATAGCATCGGCTTGTAGGAAGCCAAATTGTGATGCAACAAATACACTAAAAAAACCAATTACTGAGGCAGAACCATCTTTTATTGAATTCTTAGCATCTGTCTTCAGTGAGAGTATGTCATATCTATTTGCGATCCTTCTCATCTGAAATGCTCTGTGTAATGATATTACGGCTGCTGATGCTAATACTATCATTGTCAAAATCGGTTGCTGAATTTCTCTTGGATGTGTTAGTACCTCGTAAGAATGATAAAATATAACGGATCCGATTACAACCATTCCTATAGCAGCCATCAAAGCTGCAAAGCTCTCTACCTTATGATAACCAAAATGAAATGTCTTGTCAGCGGGCCTCTGTGCAATTCGTAATCCTAGCAATACTATAAACGATATCATCGCGTCAGACAAGGAGTCGATGCCATCTGCGGTAGCAACAACACTGCCACTTATATGCCCAATTACGAGTTCCGCTATGCCTATGCTTAGTAAAGTCATGACAGAAATTTTGGCAATTTTCTGTCCTGCTAGTATACCTTCACTCAACAAATCGGCATAGGAAGTTCCTTTATCACTTTGATCCTTCTCTGTTGAGGGTTTTAAATCGTTATTGTTACTATCAGATTCTCTTGTTATGTCAGAATCATCCAACGTTTATGAATACGTTTAATATTATTGTCAATAATATTTAAAGATTTGAACTGAACTGTTTTATCTAAAATTAATGATACATATAGGAAACCGACTTTAACGATAGTAATATAACGTGGGTCTCGATGTGACGTTATTTTTCAAAATCGGAAAGGGTGTTCTGGCCAAAATAATATAAAATAATAATACCTGGTAGCTGTCTCTGTCTAGCATTTCTGTGAGTCAGATGATTTAATTGAAAATCATAAGGGCTGGCCAAATTATCGATATAAATATTATAAAATCAATCATTGGGTTTACATATTGCTTTTATATTAAGGAAAATGAATAGATCTATCTTGGGCACATATGCAGAGCGGGCAACACCTACACAGATAATACATGGTGAACAGAACGTAGTGAATACTTTAATGCAAATTATTTCTAATACGAAACATAAGATTGATGCCTGTGTAGATTACACACGGCCATATTTAGCCATCCATATTAATCAGCTAAGAGAAGTCTTCCTTAATGCAAAGAAAAGGGGCATAAAGGTGAGATATCTTACTGAAATTAACAAAGAAAACCTTTGCTATTGCAAGCAATTATTGACCATGGTTGATGAACTCCGTCATCTAGCTGGCATTAAAGGGAATTTTTATGTAACTGATGAAGAGTATGGCGCACCTGCCACATATCATGAAAAAGGTAGATCTGCTGAACTGATGATTTATAGCCACCTAAGAGAAGTTGTAGAGCATCAGCAATATATATTTGAGAGTGTATGGAACACATCTATTTCTGCTGACAGAAAAATAAAAGAAATTGAAAACGAAGATAATATTGTTTTAGGTGTAACGCAAGTCATTGACAGTCCACTACGGACTCAAGAGCTGTTTCTTGATCTGATTAAATCTGCAAAATATGAAATACTATTAATTATGCCGACAGTCAATGCGTTTATACGTGAACATAGCATAGGCGCAATCCAAGTACTAAAAGAGTTAGCCTACGGCTATATTACAGAGCCAAAAAAAGCATCATCGGCAACGGCAAAGCGAAATTTACAAGAGTCAACAACAAGAAAAGAGCGTATGAGCATTAGGATCATTACACCAATTAATGATGCTATTAACAAAATAATTAATGATATGTACCTGATTGCACCTTCAAATTTGCCGATGCAAAGAACAAACGAAGAACCTGTAGGTCCTACTACCATTCCTTCCGTTCATCCTGATTACGCTGACAAAAGCAATACTCCTATTATTCAATTAAGACATCTAGAGTCATTGCCCAAGTATAACGTAACAACAGCAACAATATTGGTAGTTGATAGAAAAGCCTCATTAGTTTTTGAAAAGATAGATGATGCCAAGGAAAGTTTTGTGGAAGCAGTTGGACTATCAACCTTTTCAACAAGTGAACCAACGATAATGTCATATGTATCCATATTTGAAAACTTTTGGAACCAAGTTGACTTGTATGGAAAACTTAAAGAACACGATAGATTGCAAAGGGAATTCATAAATATTGCTAGTCATGAGTTGAGAACCCCTACTCAAGCAATTTTAGGATATTCAACATTAGTACGACGTCATCCTGAAATGAGAGAGGAGATGTTAAGCTATATCGAAAGAAATGCAGTTAGGCTTCAAAGCCTCATAAACAATATATTAGATGTCTCAAGAATTGAGAGTAGAACTTTAAAGCTAAATAAAGAGAAATTTAACATCAATGAAAAGATAAGACATGTTATAGATGATATACAATCAAAAGAAGAACAAGATGACGAAATAAAGATAATCTTCAATGAGCAAGAAGAGAATCCTATATTTGTAGAAGCCGATAAACTGAAAATCTACGAAGTCTTATCGAATCTGTTAGTTAATGCTGTAAAGTTTACAAAGAAAAAGCGTGTGGTTGACGCGAGCAATACAAGGAGTAATGGCAGTAACGTTGGCCACAACACGGATTACAATATAATAATCTCTAGCATGGTAAAACCTAATCAATTATACAACAAAGATAATACTGGTGATGTAACAGGACAGGGAGGAAGATTCGAAGTCGTTATTAGCATTAAAGACAGGGGCACTGGAATCGATCCCGATATACAAGATAAATTATTTTCTAAATTTGTTACAAAGTCAGATACAGGATCAGGATTAGGTCTCTACATTTCCAAAGGTATTGTTGAAGCTCATGGCGGCAAAATATGGGCTGAAAATAATAGTAGTGTCAATGGTGCCACCTTTACATTTAAACTTCCAGTTTCATAAAATTAGCTCGGCTTTAATGTACTTCCTATAGCAGGGCAATGGATTATGGACATGAGTAGATTACCTCATAATATTGCTTCAGTACGTACTTTGAAATTCACTGATGCTCTGATAGCTGAAACCTGCTCAAGGTATGTTTTGCCAGTTATAAACAATCATCCTGTTTTGTGGTTTTCTTCCTTGAAGATGTAACATGAGCAGATCCGCTGTAAGATTTCGTCAGCATCGTGTATGTGAAGAATTTTCAATTCTTGCCTGTCAATGGTAACCTGATCCTGACGACTATGTTCGTAATTAATACTACAACACAATTTTCTAGATTATTTACGTTGATTTTACGTCAGTTATAGTTATTGTCATCGTGATAAGAATGGTTTAAGTAAACCCCCTCCCGGTAATACACTCTAGGATTTATCTACCAAATTTGTTAAACTAGAATAATGGCAAGTATGCATGAATATATTACATCCTATATCAAACCGTCATATAGTCAATGTATTGACTGTAACAAAAGGACTACGCATATTTGTATTCAATGCCACTATTGTTATTCATGTCATTACAAAGTCGAGGATATGGATAAGCAAAGACAAAATGTAAAGACCATGACAACTAGCAAACGTTATCATACTCGCGGTTCTTATAGACCTATTTTGGCGCAAGAATATCCAGTAACATTTGTTAGCTACAAGATAAAAACCGACAAAAGCGATAAATAATCAAAGGAGTTAATTATCCTAGTTTAACAAAAGAAAATCTCTAAAACGTACTATCAGTGTTTGAAAACCCCGATCAGTTCAAGTCTGCTATATGCCCTACACTTCAGGAGAATAATAACTGCATGTTACGGTAGAGCATTTATGAGAGCTTTACTTAATGTTGAATTGTACCTGATACGAATTGATGGCATTCTTATAAACCGCATTCTAATACTAGCAGGCGATAGCTTGGTAGGCTTGTCTTGTCTACGTGAATAATCTAATGAATATGCTCTCGAATTGCATTTACTGCATATATACATCTGATTTGAAGGATTTTCTTTCTTCAGGATCTGACTTGGGGAAAGGAAAAGTGCCAACACGGTCAGGATCGATCTTCATCTAGGCAATATTCTAACGACATATTACTTATATTAGTTCTTTTAATATAAAGGACAAATCATTTACAATATATCATTCTTATTATTATAATGCTTATGCCGTGGAATATATAAGATATGAACTAGCGGCTATTAACAAGCCAATATCTTCTAATTCTTCCTCCACTTTGACGTGATGACCATCTATTCCTAAACCTGATACTTCTCCTACGGCCACTCCTCTATATCTCCTTAGCTTATGCTTTATGTGATGATCTAGATCTGACAAATCCGAATATGGAAAATTGTCTAGTCTAGATATATACCTAATACCACTAAGGTATTCATTCCAATGTTTTCCTTCAGGATGATTTGTAAGCATATAGAACTTGTCCTTGTACTTGAAGAGATGTTCCCTCACAGTTAAGACGTCTTTACTGATAATATGGCCATTATTTTTATTTTGATCCAGCACAGAGATTGAAAAAGGGCGAAATTCGCCATGAACCTTCTTAGTAAGGGTCCATTCGTGACCGTCCTTCTTTCTAATTAGTTTGAAGCTTTTCTGGTCCTCTCCTTTCTTTATCTGGGCTATTTCTTCACCATCTTTGTCACCTACCAGTATCTTAGCTTCCCATGGTCTTGGACCTATCACGACATACTCGGAACCCAATGGTCTATATCTACTAAATTGGCAATAAAAAATTTATGTCTTGGCCAAACAAGGTTCATTTTATCCAAGTGCTTCTGGATGAATGGGTAAAGTGCTTTTAAACAATAATATGAACTACACGCTGCCAGTGTTCAGAACTGTAATATCTACATGAACCTCATAGTTCAATTCCAAACAGATTTAATCATGTTTACTAGCTAACAGTCAAATTTGTTATTAGCTGACGTGAGACAGAATTCTACTCTGCATTTGCGACTTTGAAGTAACCCCTACAAAGCCATCTATATTCCTGCCATTCTTGAAGATAGCTATCGTAGGTATACTCTGTATTCCAAAGCTGTTCGCAGTTACGGAATTATCATCTATATTCAATTTTCCAAAAACCACTTTTCCGGCAAGTTCCGTCGCAAGTTGCTCTATTACTGGAGACATCATTCTACAAGGTCCGCACCAAGCTGCCCAGAAATCTACTACTAAAAGTGGATATTTATTTAAAGCATCTGTGAAGTTAGTGTCAGTCAATGTAATTGGAGTAGCAACTACCACTCTATTTTTATTTTCTTGACTATTGCCAGCACTGCTGTTAGTACCAATATTACGCTTAACTAAATCGTTCATTTTTCTTTCCATGATATTCTGGAGTTCATCGTCCCAATTCTGCATGATTAGCTATTATCATTGCATAATATTAGCCGGACTTAATAATATTACTCCTTTCAAACTTTACAAATGAATAAAACAACTAAACCTTGCCCACATGTATATAGAAGAAGAAACAAGATAGAGATCATCAGTTTTATTAGAGTGTATTGAATATTCCTTATCAATTGCATGAAAGATTTTTATATAATAAAGTAATAACTATTTGACGGATGCAAAAGCAGCAAGAATGGTATTGGAATGATCAAGAATATGAAAACCAAGATATTGAAATTCCGATTGTTTTGAGATTATCGCGGAATTTTAATACTGCTGCCATGGTTATTTCAGAGAAGCTTGGATTCAAATCACTGGATGAATATATTAGTGATATGGTTAGAGCAAATGTGCGGATGGAGTTAGAAGGTACTGGTGACTTTGAAAGAGAGCACATTGAAGAGATAGAGAAACAAATCGCTTTGATAGATGGAAACAGATAGACAGATCATGCTGGTCTATTCTTTGTCACCAATGATGGCAGAAAGGGAATCTGCGATTCTTGGTATGGGCCGATGGTCATAAGATCGCCAATATGAAATCCACTTTCAAACAGCCACTTAATTATTTCGTTGGTTTCGAGCAGGTGCAAAGAAACCAGGTCCAACAATTGTAGATACATTAGCAATCAGTGTCTTTAGCTCCTCATTTGACTTTAACTGCGTGGCCAAGTATTCCTATACCAGCCGCATAGCCTGTAATGACACCTCCTCTTTTTATCATAATGGCTACGCCTTGGTCTTTCACTTGACGTTCCATTTGCCTTGATTTCGGAAGGCTGCTCAGAAGGATAGCCATGTTTAGAAGAAATACTCAACGCTTTGCATCATTGTCTTCTATGGCCGAATCAATAGACTCATTCGTAAATTACAAATCGAATTTCTATAAAAGGTCTTTGTACTATACTAATCGGCATCAAATATTGCCGACACTTCAACAACACAACAGTTGGTTGTCTTGCTTTAATTCTGTCTTGTCCTTGTAAGATTCACTCTGGTAAGACTCACTTTTTGCTTGAAACTTGACATTAAATTCTCGAATCACTTACTCATAGACTATCAACTAGCTATTATAGGTAGCAGTCATAAGTGTATCCTGTGTGTATACTATAGTACCTGTACCTTATATCTCAACATGAGATTATTCCTAATAATAATGGCCAATATGTCCACAAAAGAAATCAGGAAATTCCTTCTACAAGGTACGTTAACAGGAAAACTCGCAACAGTTAAGAAAGATGGAAGCCCACATGTTGTTCCGATTTGGTTTATACTAGGTGATATCGATTACGACAATGGTGTCGATATCATCTTTGTGACTGGTAGTACGTCAGTGAAAGCAAGAAATATTCGTCTCAACAATAGGGTAAGCATTTGCATTGATGATCGGACACCACCGTTCTCTTTTGTGACGGTATATGGTGTTGCTGAAATACAACAATTTAACCGGAACGAACTTCTTAAATGGGCTACAAAAATAGCAGAACGATATATGGGAAAAGACAATGCTGAATCCTATGGCACTAGGAAGAGTGCAGAAGGAGAATTGCTGGTGAGGATAAAACCCGTAAACATAGTCGCAGAAAAAAACATAGCCGGGTGGGGTTAATACTTGTTATCATCAGCAGAAATATAATTATCTTATAAAACTATCTAAAGAAAATAATTATCATCAGCCTTATCTCTGTTGGCAAGCATATCCTGAGCGTTGTTGATTGGACGGCTATATTAACTCGATTGCCAATTCGGGAATTTATACAGAAATTATATATTTGTTGGCGACGCTAAAAACGGAAATATTTACCACTTTAAACTTAATGCACAAAGAACAGGTTTAATTCTTCCTCCTGGTCCACTCGCAGATGGTATCGCCAACAGTTCAGACGCTCTTGATCAAATAATATTTGGAAGAGGCTTTGGCGGGATCACAGACATCAAGTCAATCCTTATGATGGTTATCTGTATATTCTTACATTTGAGGGAGTTATATACAGGGTAGTTTCACTTCATAATTGATCTCAATGATGATATTCATGTCACTTTGGAATTTACCTAGTGACATCCCATTTATAAACTCACGAAAACTACTATCTGCCCTTTATCCTTCCATAAATCCAAAATCCTGCACCTACAATAATAGCCAAAATTATCAAACCGATCAGTAGCCTTATGGACGATACTTCGCTTTTGTCTTATTAATATATCACCAACCAGATCTTGAGATTCAATAAGTTCTAAGATCACCTTTGATGATCCATCATAATAAAATACCGTTGAGATGTACATTAGATACTTGAGAAGCATACCGATCCCATAGTCGTTCCCATGACCGCAAGATGGATTAATCAAATGAGATGCCAGGTATCACATTTGAGAATATGTTTAGGGGTCCAAAAGACTTATCCCCATGATAAGCAAAACAGCAAAAAAAGAGGAAACAAATAGTAGGCGTAAACTACCATCTAACAATAAGTCAACTTTATTTAATTAATGATGTAAACAAATTGTCTAATCATATTATATTGCAAGTACATGCGATTGTTATGTTAAAGAAGGTCATTTGATGGAAACTAGACCATTGGGCGTCACAATAATAGCGATCCTCAATCTAATTGTCGGTATAATCGGAATAGCGGTAGGTATTCCACTTTTGATAGTCGGCGTTGGTATTGTTCTCATAGTAATTGGTATAGCAAGTATTGTGATGGCTTATGGTCTGTGGAAAGGCAAAGGGTGGGCCTGGATTATAACGCTGATATTATCAGGAATAGGAATTATCTCCGGAATTGTTTCTATCGCTCGTGGACAATATGGGGCAGCGGCTGAGATAATCATTTATGCAGTAATCATATACTACTTGTACAGGCCAAATGTCAAAGCGTTCTTTGGCAAATGAATCTTCTGAACATTCTTTTAGCTGCTGTTTCAATTTGAAATGGGCTCCATATTTTGTCTATTTAACTATACTCGCAGTGATTGTCGCCTTCTATTCTTCGACTTGCGAGCAATTCGCTACTGTTTTTCAATTGCGGCGTCAGGTGTATTCCATGTTTAATCATATGGGGACAATCTTGTACCAATAGGGTATGCTAATAGATTTACTCAAGTGTTACAATAGAAGATGCAGGTCATTAGCCATTTGTAGAGAAGACTCCTGAAATATCCAACGATATTATAGAGGTGCCAACTAGAATGCTTTACGGAAAGTATTGATCAAGTATAAACAAGGTATAGGTGTATTGGGTATGATTTTTGCAGCATTGGGAGGTGTTGCATGGTTCATACAACAGAATATTGTAGCAATAATTCTCTGGGGAGCGGCGGGATTAATATTATTAAAATTAAATAAGCGTAACAGAAATATCCGAAGACACAAAAATGAACGACAATAATATCTTGACAATAGTGCTAAAACAAAAGAACTGTACGTAAATACAATTAAGAGAAGGAAGTGTATAAAAACAAGAAACAGTACTGTCATGTCATCACATACTACACATATGAAAACTTTTTTCAAGACAGGCAAACTATAGCAAAGATCTTGGAATTTGAATGCAAAAGTAAGCAGATGGCTAGATTGGATAGCAAGAAATGTATATTTTGCTTTTGCGAAAAAGAGTGAGACTAGAAATTATCCTGAATCCATTTTATCTTTAGCTTCAGTTGAAAAACGTCCAAGGACTTCAGGGGAAATATTAGCTGCTTCCATGAAGCTAAGATGACAATCAGCTTTTTCATGACGAAACCAGATGATATTACCATCGAGATCTATTTCTAAGCTTTTAGATTTTACCAAATATCTGAGTATTGCGTTTATCTTAATTAGGTTCAATTTTGGACCAAGTATTTTTTGTAAATCTCTGACCTTTGGATATCCATTGTATCTTTTAATACCGGTCATAAAAAAGTTTAAGTCGTCTTCCGTAATTTCATTAGCGGCTCGTATTTTTTTTTAGAAAATTTCCTGGGTTTAATGTAAAGTACCAACGTACTACCGGTTTAAAAGCTTATGTAAAAGCTTGACATGCTTTTTAAAAGACCAATAGTCATTGTTAATTCCGCCGATTAGAATAGCTAATATTACTTAATTGCTTATGAACATCTATGACGAATCAGGCTCCAATTCTTTTGATAATAGTCATCGTGACATTTGTTCCAACATTATCCTTTGCTCAAGGTCAGCAACAAGATAACTTGCAACATGAATATCAAGTAGTTAAGACAAAAAATATTGAGAGATTCGTTCTACCATTTACAGCAGCAAATACTGATAGAAAAACTCCGGTAGTATATGTCTACGATAAACCCAAAATTACTAATTGGATTCTGACAATGCAGAATAATCTGTCGTATGCTGTTAGGCAAGATGCAAAGGCTATTGTATTATTAAAGGAACCTCCTCCCAGTGAAAAATTCATTGAAATAGCAATGTTCAGTGATATCTCAAAAAAATTCTGGGCCGCTATAAACACACATGATGCAGGATACATTAGAGTTTACGAGCGAAATACTGATGGGTGGTCTAGGGACCAGCCTATAATTATAGCTCACGCAAATAATCAGGGGCTATCTATTACTAACGGTAAAAGGATTATTGTAGATAGATTATCGGTTAACGGCTTCAACCTCGGATCGATCGCGGTCTATGGTAAGGATGATCCACAAGCACCAATTAATGCATACGCAGGAAATATATCATTTGATGTGGCATTCGGTGAGCTTACAAATTCGCCAGTCTACTATCTGCCTCTTGGTATGTTATTGGGAGTAGGGGGAACGGTTGTTGCATTTTTAGTGGTCAAGAAGAGAGACAAGTCTTAGAATCAGGATTGATAAAACTTTGATAATATTTACACATATTTTTTAGATCACATAGTTTGCATTTTGGCTTTATTGGCGTGCAAATGTTTTGGCCGTACATAACAAAAGTCTGGTTTATTTTAAGCCAGTGTTTCCTATCTATAGCCAAACTAAGATCGATTTCGGTCTGTTCAGCAGTTCTTGTATCTACAAGTCCAAGCCTATTGGAGATCCTATGTACATGGACATCAACTGGGATCGCCGCTGTATTAAAGCCGTACGCTAAAACACAATTAGCGGTTTTTCTACCAACTCCTGGTAACTGTAAAAGATGTTCTATATCATGAGGAACGTTTCCGTTGAATTTTTCAACTATCAACTTCGAGACCCTTTTTATCGACATAGCTTTTACATTGTAAAATCCTACACTGCGTATTATAGCTCTAATTTCATCTATGTCAGCATCTGCTAATTCCTTGGCGTCCTTGTATTTTTGAAATAAGCTCGAGACGGCTTTTGTTGTGTTTTCGTCCCTAGTACGTGCAGATAGAATGGTTCCGATAAGTATTTTGAAAGGATTGCCTTGTTCCTCTAACTGCAATCTCTTAAGAGCAGTAACTCTTGGCAACTGGTGTTCACGACTGACTACCTGTTCCATCTTTTCGATTATGATGTCAATAATGTCCGTTGCCAACAATGATACAATCGTAAACAAGTATATACTTATTTTATCTAAGATGTCGCTTCAATAATTCTTAAAGTTTAAGGTCAAACAGAATAGGAAAATGAAGTACATGCTGCACCTTATCTTCTTTCTTTGAGTCGAGCCCGGCCAGTTTTTCTTGGAGAGATGTTTCCGACCTTTCGTCCAGGTGGAGTAGTCCTACCGACTGATGATTGACGACCAATATGCTGATGTCTTCCTCCACCATGGGGATGAAAAACTGCAGCCTGTGCAATGCCTCTAACTGTTGGATATAGTCTTCCACGTGCCTGCATATATTTTGCTTTATTGCCTGCCTTTAGAAATGGTTTTTCTTTTTTACCTCCACCTGCAACTATTCCGATCATGGCCCTACATTTCGGATTGATCGTTAGAAACCTGCCAGAAGGGAATTTTATTGTCACTCCTTCTAAACTATGAGCAAAAATAATGGCGGAGGATCCTGCAGATTTAATTAATTTGCCGCCGTCGCCAAAGTTCTTCTCAATATTACAGATTGGAGTTCCATCTGGAATAGATTCCAATGATAATATATTTCTGGCAGTCGCCGTAGCCCCAACTCCCACTTCTATTTTACTCCCAACGCTGGTACCATCAACAGCTGGAATATATGAGAATGTTCCATCGTCGAAGTGAACCTTCGCCAATGGAGCATCCCTTCCTCTTTCATGTATGATATCGATGACATTCCCAGAATGGTGTTCATCTAATTTGAAATTTGGATATTTGGCTGGAGCAATCTTCCCAACTATGATCGCTCTAAATTGCTTACCACCCTTACCTCTTCTACGTACTAATGTCCGCTTACCCAATTTTTGCTATCAATAAGTCAAACAATAGGTGATTTAAGTTTATGGTAGAATCAATTAAGAGATCACTGAAGAATTATGATATAGGTTGAATGTTGTTACAGTTAAATCATTGACTGTAAGGTAAAACAATTGATCGTAAGATAACCCTTCAACACAGATTGCTCTAAATGTTGATTGCTTTTTGGCTCTAAGCGATTTTCTCCATTGACTTTATGATACTGTATTAAAGGTCTATTTATTGGAGTTTGTATCCTCAGCAGTCATTATTTTTTTTCTAAATTTGAGCTGTTTGTTCGCCGCCTCTATATTGTCTTCTCTTATTTCGTCTATCTTCTCATAATCCCCACCTTGTTCAGAGACTTGATTCAAGCAACCATCCATTCGCAATTTTAAATATTAAGGGTTTAGATCTTAATCAAACAGATAGCTAAAAGTATGTAACAATATATGCTAGAATAACATGGGTCCACCATCAGAATCGGTATAATGATATTATATCGCTATTTTAGTGCTAATTTGATCATTGCCTAATGACGATAGCAAGTTATGCAACATAACTATTGGATAAAAGCTTTCTAGAGCTTGAGTAATTAAATAAATTCTTGCAATAACTATAGACAACATCAGAACCCATTTCTTTTTACGATCAAATCATGTTATGTATTACCATTTGTTTCTATGTTGATCTGATATACCTGATACATCCATCGATCATACACATGTGGCATATAGCTATACGATAATGCTTTAAAATTCGCCGCTTATAACTATACTCTCACTAATGATAATATTTAGCTACGGTATGGGCGAAAGGTAATAAAGGTATAAAGATAAGTAAGTCATAGGTGTCATTGTGAGCCAGAATACTCTGTCTTTAAAGGTACTTGAAGCTTACACCAGGGATGTGGGCCGTGGAGTTGCTCGAATTGACTATGATTCCATGGATTCTTTAAGTGCTTCCACAGGCGATGTTATCGAGATTAGGGGCAAACGTAGAACAGTTGCCAAGTGTTTACCACTTTATCCTTCGGACGAAGGCAAGGGAATAATCAGAGTAGATGGCCTTGTAAGGAATAATGCAGGGGTCGCTATAGGCGATACTGTTGTTGTAAGAAAAATCAAAGCGGTTCCAGCTGAGAAAGTTATAGTTGCTCCTTTGGAGGCAATACCTCCTATTGATGAACGATATTTAGCTGATGCTCTTGAGAGTGTTCCTCTTATT
>Ga0075424_100003497_pt1 | contig 14723 bp, 12 predicted proteins | sample SoiMethybrSBSTD3_FD_75301 | JGI IMG/M metagenome (GOLD analysis project Ga0075424, IMG submission 75301) | Bulk soil microbial communities from a Populus tree surrounding site in Tennessee, USA - Soil MetaG P. TD hybrid SBSTD3 | ecosystem: Environmental > Terrestrial > Soil > Tree plantation... | reverse complement strand
GCTGTTCGGGACGGACGGCAAGATCAAGTTCACGAAGAAGAATGTCGACTTCTTCTCGAACGGCTTCCCCGGTACCCCGAAGGATCCCGAGAAGCCCCAGGGTGAGCTCCGGCCTCTCACGGACGCGGACTGGAACATCACCGAGGCGAAGGACGACCTCCTGAACCAGGTCGACCCGCCCATGTCCGTCGACTTCTTCCGGGACTAGGCGCGCCGACGTCCGGTCGGCCGCCGCCGTGCCGCCTCGATGGCCGCGGACAGCCGCTCCATCCCCCGGCGCGCCGCGTCCGGCCGCACCGCCGCGAAGCCGAGCACGAGCGCATTGGGCGGTCGCTCGGGGCCCGCGTGATAGGCGGCGAGCGGCGCGACCTCCACGCCGCGCGCCGCCGCCTCCCGCGTCACCGCCACGGCGTCCGCGCCGTTCAGGTCGGCGATGGCGTGAAGGCCGGTCCGGGTGGGCCGCACGCGGAGTCTCCCGCCGCAGAAGCGCGCGGCCGCGGCGAGCAGCGCCTCCAGCCGCTCGCGATACGCCACGCGCATGCGGCGCAGGTGGCGGGCGAAATGACCCTCGACGATGAAGTCGGCCAGCACCGTCTGGTCGAGCACGGGCGGATGCTGATCGGCGGCGGCGCGCGCGGCCACCAGGCCGTCCTGGAGATCGGGCGGGACAATCATGAAACCCAGGCGTAGGGCGGGAAACAGCGTCTTGCTGAACGAGCCCACGTAGATCACCCGCCCGTCCACGTCGAGACCGTGCAGACACGGCATGGGCCGAGCGCCGTAGCGGAACTCGCTGTCGTAGTCGTCCTCGATCACCCAGGCGCTGGCGCGGCTCGCCCACTGGAGGAGCGCGAGCCGCCGCGCAAGGCTCATCGGCACGCCCAGCGGGTACTGGTGCGACGGCGTCACGTAGGCGAGCCGCGCGTCACCCGCGTGCCGCGCGCCCTGCTCGACCACGAGCCCCTCGCCGTCCACCGGCACCGGCACGATGCGCGCGCCCGCCCCCAGCAGCGCGCTCCGCGCGCCCGGATAGCCCGGATCCTCCATCCAGACGCGGTCGCCGGGATCGAGCGCCACGCGGCTGATGAGCTCGAGGCCCTGCTGGGCCCCCGCCACGATGAGGATCTGCTCCGCCCCGCAGCGGGTGCCCCGCGCGGCCTGCACGTGCTCAGCGATGGCCTCGCGCAGGACGCGCAGGCCCGCCGGCTCCCCATAGTCGAGCTGGGTCGGGGTGATCGTGCGCATGCGCCGGCTCGCGAGCCGCCACCAGAGCACCACCGGGAAGAGGTCGAGTCCGGGCGTGCCGATGCGGAAGGCGCGCGGCGGGCCGTCGAGCCGCCGAGCGCCTTGAGGTGCCGCCACCAGCGCGGCCCCTCGCCGCGACAGAGCTGGATGCTTGAGTCGGGCGGGGCGCGCGCTGCGACGGCTGATCAGATCATCGGGGAGCTCCGCGGCCACGTAGGTCCCCGAGCCTCGGCGTCCGGTGAGATAGCCCTCCGCCTGGAGCTGCTGCACGGCGAGCAGCGTGGTCGTGCGCGAGACGCCGAGGTCGTCGGCCAGCACGCGCGAGGAGGGAAGCCGCGTCCCGGGCGCCACCACGCCGTCCAGGATCGCGCGCTGGATGGACGCGGAGATCTGCCGCTGGAGCTGGCCGCGTCCGCGGCCGTCCAGACGGATCAGGAGGCTCGGGGATCGTCTGGAACTGGCCATATGGGGTTTTGCCGCACCTCGCCAGGCGATGATACCAGCCTCGCGGATTGCCGAGTGGCTCTACACGTTCCGCGGGAACTGGCTCTTCGGGCCCCCGCGGTCGCGGCGCGAGAATTCGGTCATGACCAGCCCGTCGGCACCGAGCCTCACCGTCTACGAGCTCCGGCAGTACAGCCAGAACCCGGGCATGCGCGACGCCCTGATCGAGCTCTTCGAGGCGCAGTTCATCGAGAGCCAGGACTGCGTCGGGAGCTATGTGCTTGGCCAGTTCCGCGACCTCGCCAATCCGAACCGCTTCGTGTGGATTCGCGGCTTCACGGACATGGGCGCGCGCACGCGGGCGCTGGACGCGTTCTATACGAGCCCGCGCTGGCTCGCCCATCGTCCCGCGGCTAACGCCACCATCGCCGACCACACCGACGTGCTGCTCCTCCGTCCCGCCGGCCCCCGCCTCGGCTTCCGCTTCGACCCGCGGCGCCGGCCGCCGCCGGAGGCCGTCGAGAAGCCGGGTGGGCTCCTCGTGGCGACGATCGCGCATCTCGGCGCTCCGCCCACGCCGGACGTCGTGGCCGCCGCGCTCGGCATCGCCCACGACGGGCGCGGCATCTGCCTGGCACGGCTCGTCACCGAGCCCACGCCGAATGGGTATCCGCGACTCCAGATTCGCGAGGACGCGAACGTGACGGTGGCGCTCGCCGCTTACTCGGGCCGCGAGAGCTACGAGACCGCCGTCGCCGAGACACCGGCCGCCACCCCACCGGGCGTGGCGTGCATGGAGCGACTGCTCCTCGTGCCGACACGGCGCTCTTACCTGCGCTACAAAGGAGACCCCACATGACCACGGCGACCCTGATCGGCTCCCGGCGCGACGGCGCCCACGACTTCGACTTCCAGACCGGCCGGTGGCTCATCCGCAATCGACGGCTCAAGGAGCGCCTCACCGGCTGCACGGAGTGGGAAACCTTCGACGCGACCCAGGAGGCGCGGCTCCTGCCCGGCGGCCTGGGCAACATGGACGACTACGTGACCGAGCACTGGTCGGGCTTCGTGGGCATGTCACTTCGTCTCTATAGCCCGAGCACACGGCTCTGGCGCATCTACTGGGCCAGCAATCGGATCGAGGGCTTCGAGCCGCCCGTGGTCGGCGCGTTCGACGAGCAGGGCATGGGCGTGTTCGAGGGGCGGCAGGAGCTGGACGGGCGGCCCATCCTCGTTCGCTTCGTCTGGTCGGGGATCACACAGAACACGGCGCGCTGGGAGCAGGCCTTCTCCCCGGACGACGGCAAGACGTGGGAGACGAACTGGATCATGACCATGACCCGCATCGAATAGGAGCGCGCCATGGAGCTCTACATCTTCGCACGCTTCCACGCGAAGCCCGGCCACGAGGGCACGGTGTCCAAGGCGCTCACCGAATGCATCGTGCCCACCCGTGGAGAGCCGGGCTGCGTGCGTGGGCAGGTCTATCGCTCGATTCGCGACCCGGGGCTCTTCTTCGTGCACTCGGTGTGGAAGGACGAATCGGCCTTCGAGCTGCACGCCACCTTGCCCCACACGGTGCGCATGCTCGGCATCGTCGAGCCGCTGATCGACCATCCGCTCGACGTCAGCCGCACGGAGCCGATCGGCTAGGCCGGGCAGCCGCTAACGCAGGATCAGCGCGACCGACGCCGCCAGCAGCACGCCCATCGCGACATTGAAGATCCGGCGGGCGCGCGGGGTGCGGAGGAGCCGCTGCGCGCCGGCGCCGAAGGCGAGCCAGACAAAGCAGCAGGGCAAGGACGCGAGCACGAAGAGACCGCCGAACGCGAGCGCCTGGGCGAAGGCGCTGCCCGAGGCCCCGCTCAGGTAGGTCCCGGCCGCGCTCGCGCAGACGAGCCACGACTTCGGGTTCACCCACTGGAAGGCGGCGGCCCCGGTGAAGCCGACCGGCTTGCGCGTCGTCCCCGCGTCGCCCCCCTGTGCGGTCGCGATCTTCCACGCAAGCCACAGGAGGAAGGCCGCTCCCGCCCAGTTGAGCGCGCGCAGCAGCGCGGGATGCCCCAGGACGACGCGGCCGAGGCCGTACGCCACCGTGAGCATCATCACGCCCATGCCCACGCTCACCCCGACGAGCGCGGGCATGCCACGCAGCACACCGACCTGGGCGCCGGTGGCGGTGAGCAGGACATTGCTTGGCCCCGGCGTGCCCGCCGCGACCACGGCGAAGACGACGAACGCGAGGGCCTGCTCCAGTGTCATGATGGCGCCATGGTAGGCAGGGGGCGGCGGGGGAATCTTGAACGATCGTGCGCGGCCCGGCCGGCCGACTGGATGCGCACCCGCGCCCTGGGCGACGGGGTGCAGGCTCTCCAGGCCTGGTTCGGCGGCCGTGGCTTCGACCGCCATCGCCACGACACCTACGCGATCGGGATCACCGACAGCGGCGTCCAGGCCTTCGACTATCGCGGCGTGGCCGAGACGAGCCTGCCGGGCCAGGTCGTCGTGCTGCATCCCGATGAGACGCACGACGGCCGCGCGGGAACGGGGGCGGGCTTCGGCTACCGCATCGTCTACGTGGCGCCGGCGCGCATCCAGGAGGCCGCGCGCGCGATTCGCGGCGGGCCCTCGTCGCTGCCGTTCGTGAAGGAGCCGGTCACGGTCAATCCCGCCCTGGCCGCCGCCATCGCGGAAGCGTTCCGGCTCGAGCCGGAGCCCCTGGCCACCGACGCGCTCGTCCTCGCGCTCACCGAGGCGCTTCTGGAGGCCGATCCCTCGTGCGCCGCCGACGCGCGGCCGCCCCGTGTCGATCCCGCGGCCGTCGGCCGCGCCCGGCACTTCCTCGACGCCGCGATTGACCGCGTTGTTCACTCGCGGGAGCTCGAGGCGGTGGCCGGCCTCACGCGCTTCGAGCTCGCGCGGCAGTTTCGCGCCGCGCTTGGCACGAGCCCGTACCGCTACTCGCTGCTGCGCCGCCTCGACGGGGCCCGCGAGCGGCTGGTCGCCGGCGAGGCGCCCGCCGAAGCCGCGCTGGCCGCGGGCTTCGCCGACCAGGCGCACATGAGCCGCCACTTCAAGGCGGCGTTCGGGCTCTCCCCCGCGCGCTACCGGCGGCTCGAGGCCAGGCTCGCCACCGCCACCACCAGTTCCGTGGGATCCACCGGCTTGGGGATGTGCATGCTGTACCCGGCGGAGAGCGTCCGCAGGCGGTCCTCCACGCGGCCGTAGGCGGTCAGCGCGATGGCAGGGATGCGGGCGAGCGCGGCATCGTCCAGCGCGCGCACGCGGCGGATCAGCGCGTAGCCGTCCTCGCCCGGCATCTCGATGTCGGAGATCAGCACCTCGGGCCGGAACGCCTTCACCATCTCGAAGGCGGCCGCGGCCGACGCGCAGGGCCGCACGTCGGCGCCGCTGTTGATCAGGATGGTGGCGGCGAGCTGGAGCCCATCGCGGTCGTCGTCCACCACCACCACGCGCACGCCCCGTACCGACGGGCCCGTGGTGGCGAGCGCAGTGGACGCGGTGGGGTGCACGCGGGCGAGGGCGGTGGCCCCGCCTCCCGCCGCGCCCTGACGCGCGATGGCCACCGGGAGCTTCACCATGAAGGTGGCGCCGCCCCCGGACCCGGGGCTCGTCGCCTCCACGGTGCCCCCGTGCAGCTCCACGAGATGGCGCACCAGCGCCAGCCCGAGGCCCAGGCCGGTGTGGCGCCGCGTGGAGGTGCTGTCGCCCTGCTGGAAGCGCTCGAACACGTGCGGCAGCACGTCCGGCGGAATGCCCTGGCCGGTGTCGCTCACGACGACCTCGACGTGGGAGCTCACGCGCTGGAGCTCGACCTGCACCCGGCCGCCGCGCGGGGTGAACTTGACGGCGTTGATGAGGAGGTTCCAGACCACTTGCTGGAGCCGGTCGGGATCGCCGGTGACGCCGGCGGCGCGCGGGTCGAGCACGGACTGCAGGCGCAGGCCCTTGGCGTCCGCGGCGGGCCGCACCACGTCGAGCGCCGCCTCCACCACCGCCCGGAGATCCACCGGCCGCACGTCCAGGCGCATCTTGCCGGTGACGATGCGGGAGACGTCAAGCATGTCGTCGATGAGCTGCACCTGGGCGTTGGCGTTGCGCATGATGACCTCGAGCGCCCGCGTCAGCATCTCGCCCTGGAGCTGGCCCGACTTCAGCATGTGCGCCCAGCCGTAGACCGCGTTGAGCGGGGTCCTCAGCTCGTGCGAGAGCACAGCGAGGAACTCGTCCTTCGCGCGGCTCGCCGCCTCCGCGCTCTTCCGGGCGCGCTGCTCCTTCTCGAGCAGCCGCGCGTTGTCGAGCGCGATGGCAAGCTGGGCGGCCACGCCGGCCATGATCTGCTCGAGGCGCTCGGGGAACATGCCGGGCTGCTCGTGCCCCAGGAACAGGCCGCCGAGCACCTCGCCGGTCCGAGAGACCACCGGCACCGCCAGATAGCTCGTGACGGGAAGATGGCCGGCCGGCATCCCGTAGTGGGGCGCGCTCCGGCCGTAGCTCGGGTCCTGTCGCACGTCGTCGAGACGGACGATGCGCTCGCCGCGAAACGTCCGCCCGAGCAGATCGGTGCTGCGGGGCAGCGGGAAGTGCTCGAAGGCCGCCCTGGACACGCCGGAGATCGCGGAGAGCGTGTGCGACTCGCCGTTGTCGGAGACTGTGTTGTAGAAGAAGGCGCCGAACTGCGCCCCCGCCAGCAGCGTCGCCTCGTCGGTGAAAGCCTGGACCAGGGCGGTCAGCTCGGTCTGGCCGGTGAGCCGCTGGCCGATGCGGCTGATCGTCTCGAGATCCTCGGTCTTCGCCTCCGCCTCGCGGCGTGCGGCCTCGGCGCGCGCGAGCAGCGCCTGCCGCTCCGCCTCGGCGCGCTCGCGCTGCTCCTTGAGCTTGAGGTGGGACTCCACGCGCGCGACGAGCTCGCGCGCGGCGAACGGCTTGGTCACGTAGTCGTCGGCGCCCGCCTCCAGGCCCTCGACCCGCGCCTCCTCGCCGGCGCGCGCCGAGAGCAGGATCACCGGCACGCCGCGCAGGGCCGCATCGGCCCGCACCGCGTTCAGCAGCGCGAAGCCGTCCAGCCCCGGCATCATGACGTCGGCCAGGATCAGGTCGGCGGAACGGGCCCGCAGCGCGGCCAGGGCCGCGTGCCCGTCGCCGGCCGCCTCCACCTCCCAGCGCGTGCCGAGCAGACGCCCCACGTACTCCCGCATGTCCGCGTTGTCGTCGGCGACGAGGATGCGCGGGCGGCGGCCGCTCTCGCCGGCTCCCCGCCCGGGCTCGGGCGCCGCGGCGGCGGCGAACGGCTCCGCGATCTCGTCTCCCTCCTGCGGCAGCCAGCCGAGCGCTTCCTCGAGGAAGGCCGCGGAGCTGGACGCGGGGGCGGCGACGGAGCCCGCGGCGATGTGCTCGGCGGGCAGATGCGCCCGGCCACGCGGCAGCGTGACGAAGAAGGCGCTGCCGCGGTCGGGCGCGCTCTCGACTCGCACGTCGCCGCCGTGCAGCCGCACCAGCTCGAGGACGAGGGCGAGCCCGATGCCGGAGCCCTCGTGGGTGCGGGCGCGCGCGGCCTGCACGCGGTGAAAGCGGTCGAACACGCGCGGCAGCTCGGCGGCGGGAATGCCGATCCCGGTGTCGCGCACCACCAGCTCCACGGAGGTCTCGCGGTCCACCAGCTCGACGCTGATGGTCCCCTCGAAGGTGAACTTGAGCGCGTTGGAGAGGAGGTTGAGAACGATCTTCTCCCACATCGCGCGGTCCACGTAGACGGGCTCGAGGCCCGAGGGCGCGCGCACCTCGAGCCGCAGGCCGGCCTGCTCGATCGCCGAGCGGAAGACGCCGGCCAGCTCCGCGGTGAGGCGACCGAGGTCCGTCGGCTCGTACGTCGCTCGGTGGCGGCCGGCCTGGATGCGCGAGAAGTCGAGCAGCGTGTTGACGAGCTTCAGGAGCCGGCGGCCGTTCCGGTGCATCAGGGCGAGCGAGTCGTGCTCACCCGGGTCCATCGTCGAGGCCGGACGCCGGAGCAGGTCCTCCAGGGGGCCGAGCATCAGGGTGAGCGGGGTGCGGAACTCGTGGCTGATGTTGCTGAAGAACACAGTCTTGGCCCGGTCGAGCTCGGCGAGAGCTTCCGCGCGCTTGCGCGCCTCCTCGTAGGACGAGGCCTGGGTCACCGCGACGCCGATCTGGGTGGCCACGAGATCGAGGAAGTCGCGATAGCCGCCCTCGAGGCCGAGGTTGCGGCTGGTCCCCACGACCATGAAGCCCGCGCAGTGCCCCGCGCGAACCAGCGGGTGTACCATCGTGCGCTCGGGCGCGGCGGTGTCCGGCAGCGCACGCGCCAGCTCGGGCGGCGGCGTCTTCATCACCACCGCCTCGCCGCTCCGCGCCACCGCCTCGAAGGGCCAGGCGGGATCGGCGAGCGCGATGCTCGCGGCCACCCGGGAGCCCACCTCGCGCAGATGCGCGCCGGCCTCGTCGAGCAGGTAGAGGCGCACGAAGGGAAGGTCCTGGCGGTGGGATGCGAGCGCGTCCAGAGCGAGGAGGCACGCCTCGTCCACCGAACGCCCCTCCTTGGCGCGTCCGAGATCGCGCAGGGCGCGGGGGCGCCGCTCGCCGAGGACGCGACCCGTGGTTTCGGTGACGATGCAGAACACGCCGTCCACCTTGCCCGCGTCGTCGCGCACGGGATCGTACGAGACGTCGAAATACGTCTCCTCGGTGAAGCCGTGGCGCTCGACGAGGAACAGCAGGTCGTCCGCCTTGAAGGCGTCGCCGGTCCGGACCACGCCCTCGAGGAGCGGCTGGAGCTGATGCCAGACCTCGGGCCACACCTCCCGTCCGGGGAGCCCGAGCACGCGCCCGTGCTTCTGGCCCAGGACCGGAATGTAGGCGTCGTTGTAGAGCTTGACCAGCTTCGGACCCCAGAAGAGGCAGATCTGCGCCTTGGAGGGGAGCGCCATGCTGACGGCGCGGCGCAGCGTCTCGGGCCAGGCGGCGATGGAGCCGAGAGGGGTCGCGCCCCAGTCGAGGCGCCGGATGCGCTCGCCCATCTCGCCTCCACCCGCCAGCCAGGGTGGCATGTCGCTGGTCATCGTCTTTCCGTACTCATATGAACGCGGCGACCCGGTAATTTCTCCCCGGCCCAGTTGAAAAGCGTTGATCCGGCTTAGCACAAACGCGGCGCAGCGGATTGGCATGCACCCGGGGTACCATCTCCGGGGAACCCCATGGACTCACTCTCGGAAGCCGAAGCCTACGCCGCCCGCCTCGCCGCCATCGTCACCAATGCCGAGGACGCGATCATCAGCAAGACCCTCGAGGGCCGGATCACGTCCTGGAACGGAGCGGCGGAGCGCATGTTCGGCTACACCGAGCGCGAGGTGCTGGGTCAGCCGATCACGATCATCATCCCAAAGGAGCGACTGTACGAGGAAGACGAGATCATCCAGCGCCTTCGCCTCGGCCAGTCCATCGAGCACTTCGAGACCGAGCGCATCACCAAGGATGGCCGTCTCATCCCGATCGCGCTCACCGTCTCGCCCATCCGCGCCCGCGACGGCCACGTCGTGGGTGCGTCCAAGATCGCGCGCGACATCAGCGAGCGGAAGCGTCTGGAGCGCGAGCGGGACGAGCTGCGGCGGCTGGAGCAGGCCGCCCTTGCCCAGGCCCGGCTAGCGAACCAGGCCAAGGACGAGTTCCTCGCGATGCTCGCCCACGAGCTGCGCAATCCCGTCGGCGTCATCGTCAACGCGCTCGCCGTGCTGGAGCGGCCGGATGCCGTGCGCCCGCAGCAGGACCGCGCGCGCGGGATGATCGGACGCCAGGCGCATCACCTGGCGCGGCTGCTCGACGATCTGCTCGACGTGGCGCGGCTCGGCGGCCGGCTGGTCGACCTCGAGCGGGTGTCGGTCGATCTGCGCGCCGCGGTCGAGCAGGCGGTGGAGATGGAGCGGCACCGGCTCGACACCAAGCGCCAGCGCCTGTCGGTGTCCGTGCCCGGGGCTCCCGTCACCGTGGCCGGCGATCCGGTGCGTCTGCAACAGATCATCGGCAACCTGCTGAACAATGCGCGGAAATTCACGCCCAGCGGCGGCACGATCCGGATCTCGCTGAGCGTCGAGGCCGGCGAGGCCATCCTCGTCGTCGTGGACAACGGCCCCGGCATTCCTGCCGACAAGCTCGAGATAATCTTCGATCTGTTCGCGCAGGCCAACCCCACCCTCGCCCGGACGGAAGGCGGCCTTGGCATCGGCTTGACCTTGGTGCGCCAGCTCCTGGAGCTGCACGGCGGGAGCATCAGCGCCAGCAACGAGCCCTCCGGCGGCGCCCGGTTCACGGTGCGGCTTCCTCTTGCGGCGCCGGGGAGTAAGGTGGACGCGCCTCCATCCGCCGCGCCGCCGGTGCGGGCGCAGCGCGTGCTCATCGTCGAGGACAATCACGACGCGCGCGACATGCAGGCCACCCTGCTCCGCATGCTGGGCCACGAGGTACTGGAAGCGGCCACCGGCGCCGAGGGCGTGGACGCGGCGGTGCGCCTCGCGCCTGACGTCGTGATCATGGACATCGGGCTCCCCGACATCGACGGCTACGAGGCGGCGCGCCGCATCCGCCGGCAGCGGGGCGACACGGTGCGGCTCATCGCCGTCAGCGGCTACGGCCAGCCCCAGGACCGCGCGCTGTCCCACGAGGCCGGCTTCGACGCACACCTGGTCAAGCCGGTGGACCCCTCCGCGCTCAACGAGATCCTCCAGGGCGCGCCCTAAGGCCGCCGGCCGCCGCCCCCGCCCCGGGGCTGCGGAACCCCCTGCCCGCGGGCCTGGAAACACGCTATTCTTGCGGGCGATTCGGGATCATGAAGGAGTCTGCCGTCAGCCAGCTCGATCGCCAGACCCGAATGGCCGCGGTCGTCTTCGCGGACATCGTGGGTTTCTCGAAGAAGTCCGTGCCCGCGCAGCTGGCCGCCAAGGAAGAGCTCGCCCGCCTGCTGCAGCGCCTGGTCACCCCGTATCCCGCGTCGAGCCGCATCGTCCTCGACACGGGCGACGGCGCCGCGGTGGGCTTCCTGGTGAGCCCCGAGTACGCGCTGAGCCTGACGCTGCGGCTGCGTCGCGAGCTCGACGGGGCACCGGACGATAGCCTGCTGCGCTCGGGCGATCTACGACTGGGCATCAACCTGGGGCCCCTCAAGGTCGTCACCGACGTGAACGGGCATCCGAACATGGTCGGCGAGGGCATCAACTCCGCCGAGCGCATCATGAGCTTCGCCGCGCCGGGCGAAACGACCGCATCGCGCAGCTTCCAGGAGGCAGTGTTTTATCTCGACGCGAGCTTCCAGACGCTGTTCGAGCCGCTGGGCCTGCGCGCCGACAAGCACGGGCGCGAGCACGAAGTCTTTCGCCTGAGCGCGTCAGCGCAGGCGATCGACGCCGCGCTGCAGAGCCTCGGCGCGGCAGGCCGCACGACGACCGCCGTCGCGACGTCGACGCGGAGCCGGTCCGTGGGCGCCGGGCTCATCGCCGCGCTCGCGATCGTCGGCCTCGGCATCGGGGCCTGGGTGGCTTGGCCGGCGCGCCAGGGCACGCGCGAGCTGCCCGCTGCCACCAGCGCGGCGCCCCGCGAGCCGGCGCCGCCGGCCGCGCCGGCCGCCGCGCCGATCTCCACGCCGGCGGCGCCGTCCTCCGCGCCCGTCACACCGCCCGCTCCTGCGATACCGGCGCCCGCAGCCACATCCGTCACACCGCCCGCTCCTGCGGCGTCTGCCCCCGCGGAGCGCGCTGCTGCGACCACGCCTCCGGTGGCGGCCACGCCCGCGCCCGCCGCGCCGCCGGCCTCGGCCCCCGCGGACGCTGCGGGCGCCCGGAAGCCTCGACCCGCGGCGCCGCCGTCCAAGAGCGTGGTGGCCGCGCCTCCCGCGCCGCACCCGGGCGCGCCGCCAGCCCCGACACCTCAGCCGAGCGCCCGCTGCTCGCGGCTGCTCCAGCGCGCCGCACTGGGCGAGACGCTCACGCCGGACGAGCAACGGGAGATGACGACCTCATGTCGCTAGCCCATTCGCGAATGGTGATGATGAGCGTCGCCTGGCTGCTCGCCGCAGTGGCGTTCTTCGCCGGCTGCGCGAGCCAGCCGCCGCCACCCCCGCCGGCCGCGGCGCCGCCGCTACCGGAGCGTCCCGCGCCCCAGCGCTCGGATCTCACCTTCGCGCAGGGCATCGCCTATGCGGTGGATGACCTCTTCATCCAGCTCCAGCGGCTGCCCGCCTTCGCCCCCAGGGCCGGCGGCGCCGAGGCCAAGCGCAGCGTGATCGTGGTGGACACCATCATCGATGCCGCGACGGGACAGCAGACGCAGGCGACGCTGCTCGCCGAGGCCTTCGTCTACGAGCGCACGCAGGCCAAGTTCAAGCAGTTCGACGTCTACGCGGCCACGCCGGAGTTCCTCAAGCGCGCGGAGTATGTGGTCACCTCTACGATGACCCCGGTGATGAACGAGAAGGGCCTCTATCGGCTCAACATGTCCATGACCGAGATCCGCGCCGGCCTGGTCGTCGCCCAGTCGGCCGCGCGTGTCCGCGACGACTCGGTGGACGTCACGCCCACGCCCTTCTTCCGCGAGAGCCCGGCGATCGCGAAGGATCGGGTGATCGAGGGCCAGATCAAGACCGCCGAGACCGCCGCCGCCCAGCCCGCCGACGCGGTCTACATCGAGCGGCTGCCGACCTCCGCGGTGGTGAACGAGGGGATGGCCGCGATCAACGTGGGCAAGTATGCAGAGGCGCTGCCCTACTACGAGGAGGCGGCAAAGCGCCAGGACGGTCAGCAGCTCCGAGTCTACAACGGCCTCTACATGATCTACTGGAACCTCGGGCGCGGCAGCGACGCCGAGGCGGCCTTCGGCAAGATCGTCGCCCTCGGGCTCGCCACCAACAATCTCGCCGTGAAGTTCCTCTTCCGCCCGGGGAGCACGGACTTCTGGCCCGACACCAAGATCAGCGGGCCGTATCCCGTGTGGCTGCGTCAGATCGCCCTCCAGATGAAGGAAACAAAATCCTGTCTAAGAATAGTCGGGCATACGAGCCGCACCGGCTCCGAGGTGAACAACGAGCGGCTCTCGCTGCGGCGCGCCGACTTCATCAAGGGCCGTCTGGTCACGGAGTCGCGCGAGCCCGCCTCCCGCATCGAGACCGCCGGGGTCGGCTCGCGGGAGAACATCGTGGGGAGCGGCACCGACGATCAGCGGGACGCGCTGGACCGGCGGGTGGAGTTCCGCGTCATCCCCTGTCCCGGGGCCTGAGCGTGACCAAGCTGCACGTGGAGCGGGTCGAGCGCGTCGTCATCCTCACCCTGGACGCGCCCGAGGATCAGAACCGTCTCACCCGCGACGTGCTGCTCGCCATGCAGAGCATCGTCGACGAGCTCGGCGCCGACGAGGGCGCCCAGGCGGTGGTGGTGACGGGCAGTGGCTCCGAGTTCTTCTCCATGGGCATTCTCAACCCGATGGTGCGGGCCGCCTACACCAAGGAGCAGATCCTCGACCTCGTCCGCATCGCCAACCGGCTCTACGATGCGCTGGAGGCGCTTCCGCAGATCGTCATCGCAGCATACAACGGCGCGGCCCGCGCGGGCGCCGCGGAGCTCTCCCTCGCCTGCGACATCCGGCTCGCCGCCGCGCACGCGACCTTCCGGCTGCCCGAGGCTCTGTGGGGCGGCTTCCCCGGCGCGGGCGGCCCCGTGCGCCTGCCCGACATCGTGGGCCGCGCTCGCGCGCTCGAGCTGATCTGCACCGGCCGCGAGATCGACGCGGCCGAAATGCTACGCCTCGGGCTGGTCCTCGCCGTCCATCCTGCCGATCGCCTGCGCGCGGAAGCGCACGCGCTGGCCGCGCAGATCGGCGCGAGCGGGCCCATCGCCATCCGCGGCGCCAAGCGCATCATGAGCGTCCGCCGCGCCGAGGGCTTCGCCGCCGCGCGCATGCTCTCCGACCGGCTCCGGCATCAGCTCGAGTGGAGCCGCGACGTCGACGAGGGCATGGCCGCGCACCGCGAGGGGCGGCCTCCGCGCTTCGCCGGGCGCTAGCGCGCCCCGCCGACGCCGCGGCCGCTCGCGTCAGCTCTTCACGCGCTCCACCATGATCTTGATGGGACGCCCCGACGTGTGGAGCGTCATCCCGTACAATTTCTCGCCCGAGCGCTGCAGCGGCGTCGAAGCGCCCGACGAGCTCCTGAGAGTCACGCTGTTTCCCCTCGTCTCGATCACGCCCGACTCGACGATGGGTCCCGCGCCCCAGCGCTTCGCGGTCATCTGATACGTGCCGTCGTCCTTGACCTCGAGCGTCACCTGACCCTCGAGCTGTGCATCCCCGCCGACCTGATAGAATTCGCCGCGCCAGATGCCGGCCAGCTCGGTCGGGCGCTGCTCGATGACGCCGGAGGTGGCGGGGGGCGTGTCCGATTTCGCCGCAGTGCTCGTGGTCGAGCAGCCGGCGGCGACGGCGACCAGTGCGAATGACGCAAAAGCGGCCACGATCTCACGGTGTTTCATTTCGAAACCTCCCAGGCCCAGTGGGGCAATGCTTCTACCCTTGCGATGCTGGGCGCCGGGCGGTCGGTTCTCCGGGAGCGATCGCCACGAAGATGTGATCTGCGCCCTTCAGGCGACGTCCTCGTACACGGCGGCGCGATGCGTGGCGGGGAGGAAGGCGCAGACGAGATGGCGCGCGCCGTCGAACGAGATCGTGTGCGCACCGGGCTCGGTCCGCACCGTCTCGACGCGTGAAAACCGCGTGGTGTCGAACACCTCGATGACGCCGGGATCCCCGATCGCGACGTAGACCCGCCCACGGCGGGAGTTGAGGAACACGACGTCCGGCACGCCGGCGATCCTCTCCGCGGTCAGGATCTCGCCTCGCTCCGCGTCGATCTCGAGGAAGACGCCGGCGTCGCAGGCGCAGTAGAGCCGCCGTCGGGCCACGTCGATATCGAGCCCGTGCGGCCCGGCATGCGGAATCGGAATCACCCGCCGCACCTCGAAGGG
>Ga0075424_100003495_pt1 | contig 14727 bp, 8 predicted proteins | sample SoiMethybrSBSTD3_FD_75301 | JGI IMG/M metagenome (GOLD analysis project Ga0075424, IMG submission 75301) | Bulk soil microbial communities from a Populus tree surrounding site in Tennessee, USA - Soil MetaG P. TD hybrid SBSTD3 | ecosystem: Environmental > Terrestrial > Soil > Tree plantation... | reverse complement strand
GTGTGAGCCGATCGAGCGGTTCCGGCTTGACGCCCCGGCCGACACCCTCGGGTCGCTCCTCCCCGTGCTTGCGCGGCTCGGCGGCGTACCCGAGCGGCCGGTCGCCGACGGATCGTCGTGCACGGTGCACGGCGACGTCCCCGCGGCGCAGGTGAACGAGCTTCGCCGCCGCCTGCCGGCCCTGACGCGAGGCGAGGGCGTCCTCGAGGCCGGCTTCGACCGCTACGAGCCCGTCAGAGGCCGGCCTCCGTCGCGGCCGCGGACGGACAACGACCCGCTCGATCGCAAGCGGTACCTGCTGCGCGTGAACCGCCTGCGTCCTTCGGCGGGCGTGAGATCGGAGCGCCTCGGGTAATGACGACGAATGCCCACGTTCGTCACCATCGGATACGGCGACCGGGAGGGGTACGAGCGCACGAACCCCTCGGTGCGCGACGCAGCGCACGAGCACGACGCCCGCCTGCAGGCCGAAGGCGCGCTCATGGGAATCGCGGGCGATCCGGTGCAGGTCCAGAACCACGAGGGGAGCGGCGTCCACACGCACGCCGGCTCGTTCATGCGGTCAGACCTCCCGGTCGCCGGGTTTGCGATCATCGAGGCGGGCACGCTCCAGGAGGCCGTCGAGCTGGCCGCACGGACGCCATGCGCCGTGGCGCACGGCGTGGTCGAGGTGTGGCCGCTCGAGGTGCCATCCTCGCAGCGCGCCTGACTAGCCCGCCCTATCCCAGCCTTCCTCCCCGTCGGACCACGCAACGGCGGTGTCGCGCCGGAAGATCAGGTCGTCGGCCTCGTTGCCGGCCCAGATCCCGATCTTGTCGCTGTCGGGATAGACGGAAACGGCCGGGACACGTGCGCTGGAGAAGAGCAGTGTCCGCGCCGGCGAGTCGCTGCGATTCATGATCCGGTGCGCGCCGGAGGGCCCGGGCGGGAAGCAGACGAGGTCTCCGCGCTCCAGCGTTCGCTCTCCGCCGGGCTCGCGGACCGTCACCGTTCCCTCGACAACGAGCAGCCACTCCTCCTCGTACTCGTAGTGGTAGGGGCTCGACGCCCGCCCCGGCGCCAGGTCGTACACGTACATCGCGGTTCCCGTCGAGCCCGCCGCGCGGGCGACGTCGATCCGGCCGTCGTCGTTCTCTGCGCTGAAGATGTTGATCACCGCTCCTCCTCGTTGCGTATTCCGGTCGCACGACGCTCGTTTCATCATCGCCCGCCCGAGGAATGGACGGTGCATGCGGCTCGAGACATTGAACGTCGGCCCGGTGATCCCCGTCTCGGACATGGCGGCGTCGCGATCGTTCTATGAGGGCATGCTGGGCCTCCAGGGCGAGGCGGCGCCCGGCGGCTATGCGCTCCGGGCCGGTGGAGACACCCGGATCTTCCTGCTCGACGGAACGGACTACGCGGGCAGGGCGGAGTGGCCGCTGGCCTCGTTCCAGACCGACGACCTCGCGGCGGCGGTCGAGGATCTGCGCGGGCGCGGGGTGCGCCTGGAGATCATGGGAGACGGAGATCCGTACCGCACGGACGAGCGCGGCATCGCCGACCTGGGCGACATGCTGATCGCCTGGTTCCGCGACCCCGACGACCAGGTCATCTCGGTGTTTCAGCTGAAGTAGCGGGCGCGGGCCCGCCGGCAAGAAGCGCGACGGGCACCGGGTCGAAGAGCTCGGCGACCGTGGGAGCGGGGCCGCGGACATCCGCTTCGGTGAGGACGTTCTCCCACGTGCCAGGCGCTTCGGCGGGGAGCGCAAGCCGCGTAGCCCCCCAGCCGTCCAGCCCGGCCGTCAACCGTGGCACGACCGCCACGACCCAGCGGCCCTCGTGGACGCGGGCGAATGCGACCACGTGCGCCGCCCGGCTCCCGACCGCCTCGATCGGGATGTACGACCCGTGGGCGAAGAGGGCGGGATCGCGGCGGCGCAGGTGCAGCCCGCGGTGGGTGACGGCGAGCTTGTCCACACCGCCGCCGGCCCCCTCGCCGATCGCCTCGAGCATCCGGGCGTGGGCGGCGAAGTCGACCGGCCGGCGGTTGTCCGGATCGACGAGCGACAGGTTGGGCAGCTCGTTTCCCCAGTAGACGTCCGGCACTCCCGGCGCCGCCAGCTTGAGCACGAGGAGGGCCAGCGAGCTGCGTGCGCCGATCTCCGCCACGCGGCCGGCGAGCCCGTCGAGGTCGGCGAGGAAGGCCGCGTTCCCCGGATCGAGGACGGCGGCGACGAAGTCGGCCAGGTCGCGCTCGTACTCGGAATCGGGCGCCGTCCAGCTCGAGTTGACCTTCGCCTCGCGCACCGCCTTCTGAATGTAGGCGCCGATCCGCTCCGGGAGCGGACCGCGGGCCGCGACGTCGAGCGGCCAGGCGCCCACCAGCGTCTGGTAGAGCAGCCACTCCTCGCCGGCGTCGGGCGCCGCGTCGGGCCGCCGCCGAAGCGCGCGGTTGAGCGACCGCCAGCGCTCGACGCGCGCCTCCCACTCGTCCGGAACCTCCGCCAGCGCCGCGATGCGCATCCGCACGTCCTCGCTGCGCTTCGTGTCGTGGGTCGAGGTGGCGTTCAGGGGGTGTCCGTGGCGGGCGGCGAGCCTGCGGTGGAGCTCCTCCGGCTCGGTGGCCGGCCAGCCGGGATCGCAGCCCGGCTCGTTGCGGGCCACGAGGGACGTGTCGACGTAGAGCGCGGTGTCCTCCACGCCCTTGGCGGCCACCGGGCCGGTGAGCTCCTGCCAGCGGCGGACGAACGGCAGCGTGCGCGCCGTCGGATCGGCGACGGCGGCCACGAGCCGCTCCAGGCAGCCGCGGGCCTCCGCGGTGAGCGCGGGCCGGGCCGCGGCGGCCGCATCGGTCAGCCGGTGGCGGCCGGCGCCGCCGAGCCCGTGCTCGTCCGCATACGTGCGGTAGACCTCCATCCGCACCGTCAGCTCGGCCAGCGCGGCGCGCAGTGCATCGGGGTCGCCGCCACCGAGGCCGGCCGCCTCCGCCAGCCGCGCGGCGTGCTCCAGGTCGGCTGGGAAGAGCTGGCAGAGGACGCGCCGCCGACCCGCCTCGGCGATCGCCGCGAACCCCGGCGGCAGGCCCGTCATCCGCCGGTGAAGCAGATGCAGCCGCTCCGCTCCGGCCGGGTCGACGAAGACGCCCCCGACGAGGGCGAGGAAGTCGTATCCGGTCGTGCCCGCCGCGGCCCAGTCCGGCGGGATGACCTCGTCGCGGGCCAGGATCTTCTCGACGACGACGTAGGCGCCGCCGGTCGCTTCCGCGAGCCGGGCCAGGTAGGCGACGGGATCGGCCAGCCCGTCGATGTGGTCGACGCGAAGGCCCGTGACGACGCCCTCCCGGAGGAGCCGCAGGACGAGCTCGTGCGTGGCCCAGAACACGTCCTCCTGTTCGGCCCGCACCGCCACAAGGTCGGCGACGTCGAAGAACCGCCGGTAGTTGACGGCGGCCGGCCCCTCCCGCCAGTCGGCCAGCCGGTAGTGCTGCGCCGCGACGAGCGCAGCCAGGTCGGCGCCGGCCCGCTCGCGGCTCCCGGGCGCGAGCGGGAAGCGGCGCTCGTAGTAGGCGAGCGCGGGCTCGCCCTCCCGGTCGCCGAGCCGGAGCTCGCCGCGGGCGATGACGTCCTCGACCGAGCCGTCGAGCACCGGCAGGACGACCCGGCCGTCGCAGCCGGGCGCATCCCAGTCGATGTCGAACACGTGCGCGTGAGCCGACTCGCGGCCACGCAGCAGCACGTCCCACCACCACGGGTTGCGATGGTCGGCGGCCATGTGGTTGGGCACGATGTCGACCAGGAGCCCCATGTCGAGCCGGGCGGCCTCCGCCGCCAGCGCCCGCAGCGCCTGCTCCCCGCCCAGCTCCGGCCGCACCCGGGTCGGGTCGACGACGTCGTAGCCGTGCGCGCTCTCGGGCCGGGCGGCGAGGATCGGCGAGAGGTAGAGGTCGCCGACGCCGAGGGCACGCAGGTAGGGCGCCGCCCCGCGGGCGGCATCGAAGGTGAAGTCCGGGGAGAGCTGCAGCCGGTAGCCCGACGCGGGGATCCTCATCCGGGTGCCGAGATGCGACGCTCACGCGTCAACCGGGCCAGGATGAACGAGCGCGACACCAGGTTCACGGCCTGCCCGCGGATGATCCGCCGGCCGGGCCGGGCCGTGTTCACGAGCTCCTCCCACATGCCCGGCTGGTCGGCCTGCGGCACGACGAACCGGCGCGAGCTGTCGCCGCCGTTGAAGAGCAGCAGCACGGTCTGGCCGGAGACCGGCCGCCCGCGCTCGTCGACCTCGTCGGTCGCCTCACCGTCTATCAGCATCCCGACGGCCCGCAGCTGGCGGTCGGCCCAGTCCTCGTCGCGCATCTCGCGCCCGAGCGGGTGAAGCCACGTCACGTCCTTGGTGCCGGCGCGCAGCGGCCGGCCCGTGAAGAACCCGCGCCGGCGGAACACCGGGTTCTCGCGGAAGATCGCGAGCACGTCGCGCGTGAAGCCGAGCAGCTCACGGTCGCGCGGATCGACGTCCCAGTTGACCCACGAGATCTCGTTGTCCTGGCAGTAGGCGTTGTTGTTGCCCTGCTGCGTGCGGCCGAGCTCGTCGCCGCCCAGGAGCATCCGCACGCCCTGCGAGAAGACGAGAGTCGCGATGAAGTTGCGCCGCATCCGCCGGCGTAGCTCGTCGATCGCCTCGTTGTCGGTCGGGCCCTCGACGCCCCAGTTCGCGCTCAGGTTGTCGTCGGCGCCGTCGCCGTTCCCCTCGCCGTTCGCCTCGTTGTGCTTGTGCTCGTAGGAGACGAGGTCGGTGAGGCAGAAGCCATCGTGCGCGGTGACGAAGTTGACGCTCGCGTAGGTGCGCCTGCCGCCGGCCTGGTAGAGGTCGCTCGATCCCGAGACCCGCGACGCCAACTCCGACAGGCGCCCCTCGTCGCCGCGCCAGAACGCGCGCACGCAGTCGCGGTACTCGCCGTTCCACTCCGCCCACCCGACCGGGAAGTTGCCGACCTGGTAGCCGCCCTCGCCGAGGTCCCACGGCTCGGCGATCAGCTTGACCTGGGAGAGGGTCGGGTCCTGCTGCATGATGTCGAAGAACGCCGCCAGCCGGTCGACCTCGAAGAGCTCGCGTGCGAGGACAGGCGCCAGGTCGAACCGGAACCCGTCGACGTGCATGTCGACCACCCAGTAGCGGAGGCTGTCGAAGATCAGCTGCACCGTCCGGGGATGGCGCATGTTGAGGCTGTTCCCGGTCCCCGTGAAGTCGAAGTAGTAGCGGGGGTCGTCCGGGTTCAGCCGGTAGTACGAGGCGTTGTCGACGCCGCGCAGCGAGAGCGTTGGCCCGAGCTGGTTGCCCTCGCCGGTGTGGTTGTAGACGACGTCGAGGATCACCTCGATCCCGGCCCGGTGGAACGCCTTCACCATCGACTTGAACTCGGCCACTTGGCTCCCGGGCCGCCGGCCGGTCGCGTAGCGCGCCTCCGGCGCCAGGAAGGCGATCGAGTTGTAGCCCCAGTAGTTCGCGAGCCCGCGCTCGACCAGGACGCGGTCGTTCACGAACTGGTGCACGGGCATGAGCTCGACCGCCGTCACGCCCAGCGAGAGCAGGTGGTCGATGATGGGATCGCTCGCCATCCCGAGGTACGTGCCGCGCAGCTCGGGCGGGACGCCGGGGTGGCGCATCGTCATCCCGCGCACGTGGCACTCGTAGATCACGGACCGGTTCCACGGGACGGCCGGCCGGCGGTCGTCGCCCCAGGTGAATGACGGGTCGATCACCACGCACTTCGGCACACATCCGGCGCTCGAGCGCTCGTCCTGCGAGAGGTCGGCGTCCTCGCTCCCGACCGTGTAGCCGAAGACGCTGTCGTCCCAGCGGAGCTCGCCTGCGAGCGCCTTCGCGTACGGGTCGAGCACGAGCTTCGCGGGGTTGAACCGGTGGCCCTCAGCCGGTGCGTACGGGCCGTGGACGCGATAGCCGTAGAGCTGCCCCGGGCGCACATCGGGCAGGTAGGCGTGCCAGATCAGGTCGGTGCGCTCTACGAGCTCGATCTTCTCGGCCTCCTCGGAGTCCGCCGCGTCGTCGTAGAGGCACAGCTCGACGCCGGTGGCGTGCTCGGAGAAGATGGCGAAGTTCGTGCCCTCGCCGTCCCAGGTCCCGCCCAGCGGGTAGGGCGTCCCGGGCCAGACCCGCAGGTTAGGCATCGGTCACCGCTTCCATGAGGACGAACGAGGTCGGCCTGACGCGAAGCCTGCGGCCCGCGAGCGAGCCCGGGCCGGGACCGGCGAAGCGGGCGTCGGCCGAGTCGAGGACGACCCGCCACTGCCCTCCGAAGGGGATCTCGAGGTCGGCCTCGGCGTCGCCGAAGTGCAGGCACGCGACGGTCTCCTCTCCCCCGCTCGCGCGCCGGACCCACACGACGGGCGGCTCGTCGCTTCGGGCCGTCTCGAGTGCGCCCGGGTCGCCGGCGGCCAGGGGGGCGAGCTCCCGCCGCAGCCGCAGGAGCTCGCGGTAGAACGCCAGGACGCCGGTGTGGCCGCCCTCGTCGCGGGCCTCCCAGCGCAGACGGGCCCTCTCGAACGTCTCCTCGGCCTGCGGGTCGGGCGGCTCCGCCTCCCAGCGAAACGCCGCGAACTCGGCGGCCCGGCCGCGCCGCACGGCCTCGGCGAGCTCGGGGCTCTCGTGGCTCGTGAAGTACGGGAACGGGGCCGGCTCGGCGTACTCCTCGCCCATGAAGAGCAGCGGCAGATACGGCGACACGAGCACCGCCCCGGCCGCCAGCTTCGCCCGCTCGATCCCGGCCTGCGCGGCCAGGCGCTCGCCGCGGACACGGTTTCCGACCTGGTCGTGGTTCTGGGAGCAGACCACGAAGCGGCGGGCGGGGATGCCCCGGGCCGGCGCCCCGTGCCTGCGGCCGCGGTACGCGGAGCGCACGCCGTCGATCACGAACGGCTCCCGGTAGGCCTTGGCGAGCGACGCGGTGCCGCCGAAGTCGGCGTAGTAGCCATACCGATCCCCGGTGAGCAGAGCGTGCAGCGCATGGTGGAGGTCGTCGCTCCACTGGGCGGCCATGCCGAGGCCGCCCGCGGCCGCCGGCGTCACCATGCGCGGGTCGTTCAGGTCGCTCTCGGCGATCAGGTGAAGCGGCCGGCCCAGCCGCTCCGCGAGCGCCTCTGCGCGGCCCGCCAGCTCGGCCAGGAAGTGGACAGCCGACATGTCGGGGATCTGGTCGGCGGCGTCGAGCCGCAGCGCATCGACGTGGAACTCCTCGAACCAGCGTAGGGCGGCCCCCGCCAGAAACGCGCGGACGCCGTCCGATCCGGGTGCGTCCACGTTCATCGCCGGCCCCCACGGCGTGCGATAGCGGTCCGTCAGGAACGGCCCGTACCGCGGCAGCACGTTCCCCTCCGGTCCGAGGTGGTTCAGGACGACGTCAAGGCACACCGCGAGCCCGGCGGCGTGGGCCGCGTCGACGAGCCGCTTCAGACCGGCCGGGCCGCCGTAGGAGTGCTGCACCGCGTACGGGAAGACGCCGTCGTAGCCCCAGTTCCGCTCGCCCGGGAACTGCGAGACCGGCATGAGCTCGATCGCGGTCACGCCCAGGGCGGCCAGCTCGTCCAGCCGGGGCACGATGGCGTCGAACGTCCCCTCCGGCGTGAACGTCCCGACGTGCAGCTCGTAGAAGACGAGCCGCTCGAGCGGCAGGCCGCGCCAGCCCCCGTCGGTCCACCCGAACGCGGGGTCGACGACCGCGGACGGCCCGAGCACGCCGTCCGGCTGGAGCGCCGACGCGGGATCGGCCATCTCGTCGGCGGCGTCGTCCAGCCGGCAGCGGTAGCGGCGGCCGGGCTCCACGCCGTCCACGTCCGCCCCGAAGCGGCCGTCGCCGAGCGGCTCGAGGCCGGCGGTCGCATCCGGCTCGAGCAGGTGCACAGCGACCCGGCGGGCGTTCGGGGCCCAGACGTCGAACCGGCAGCGTCCGCCTCGCATCGGTCTCGCGCCCAGCGGCGCGATGGGTGGGATCACGCCCCGTCCTCGTGCGCCAGGATGAGGCACGACAGGGGCGGCAGGGTGAGAAGCAGCGAGTCGTCCCGGCCGTGCGCCGGCTCGGCGGCCGACTGCACGCCGCCCATGTTGCCGGCGCCGCTCCCGCCGTAGTCGAGCGCGTCGCTGTTTGCGACCTCGCGCCAGAAGCCGGCGCGGGGCGCCCCGATGCGGTAGTTCGGGCGCACGACCGGCGTCAGGTTGAGCACGGCCAGCGCGAGGTCGGAGCCGTCGCGCGACGAGCGCAGGAACGCCAGCACGCTCGAGTCGCTGTCGGAAGCGTGCACCCATTCGAACCCGTGCGGGTCGCAGTCGAGCTCGTGCAGCGCGGGCCGGTCGCGGTAGAGCCGGTTCAGGTCGGCGACCCAGCGGCTGATCCCCTCGTGGGCCGGGTCGTCGAGGAGGTGCCAGTCGAGGCTCGCATCGTGGTCCCACTCCGTCCACTGGCCGAGCTCCGCGCCCATGAAGAGGAGCTTCTTGCCCGGCACCGCGTACATGTAGCCGTAGAGCGCCCGGAGGTTCGCGCGCCGCTGCCAGTCGTTCCCGGGCATCTTCGAGAGCAGCGAGCGCTTGCCGTGCACGACCTCGTCGTGGGATAGGGGCAGGACGTAGTTCTCGGTGAAGGCGTAGAGGCCGCGGAACGTGAGCTCGTGGTGGTGATGGCGGCGGTGGATGGGGTCGTGCTCGAAATAGGCCAGCGTGTCGTGCATCCAGCCCATGTCCCACTTCAGGCCGAACCCGAGCCCGCCCAGGTACGTCGGCCGCGAGACCATCGGCCACGCGGTCGACTCCTCGGCGTAGGTCTGGATGTCGGGATGCGCCTCGTACGCGCCGCTGTTCAGCGCGCGCAGGAGCTCGATCGCCTCGAGGTTCTCGCGGCCGCCGTAGCGGTTGGGGATCCAGTCTCCCTCCTCCCGGGAGTAGTCGAGGTAGAGCATCGACGCCACCGCGTCGACCCTCAGGCCGTCGCCGTGGAAGGCGTCGAGCCAGTGCATCGCGCTCGAGAGGAGGAAGCTCCGGACCTCGTTTCGGCCGTAGTTGAAGATGTAGCTGCCCCAGTCGGGGTGGAAGCCCTGTCGCGGGTCGGCGTGCTCGTAGAGGTGGGTGCCGTCGAAGAGGGCGAGCCCGTGCGGGTCCGTGGCGAAGTGCGAGGGCACCCAGTCGAAGATCACGCCGATCCCGTCGCGGTGGAGGGCGTCGATGAGCGCCATCAAGTCCTCCGGCCTGCCGTAGCGGCTGGTGGGCGCGAAGTAGCCGGTGGTCTGGTAGCCCCACGAGCCGGTGAACGGGTGCTCCATCACCGGGAGGAGCTCGACGTGGGTGAAGCCGTGCTCGCGCGCGTAGCCGGGAAGCGCGTCGGCCAGCTCGAGGTAGGTGAGCGGCCGGTCATGCTCGACCGATCGCCGCCACGAGCCCAGGTGGAGCTCGTAGATCGACACCGGCGCGTCGAGGGCATTGCGGCTGCCGCGAGCGGCCATCCACTCGCCGTCCTCCCAGCGGTGCTCGCCGTCCCAGATCACCGACGCGGTGCGGGGCGGCTGCTCGGCCAGCCGCGCGAACGGATCGGCCTTCTGGTGGCTGCCCTGGCCGGTCGCGATCGCGTACTTGTAGGCCGCGCCCCCGCCGGCCTCGGGCACGAACCCCTCCCAGATGCCGGAGCTGGCCCGCGGGCGCAGCGGATGGCGCTGGTCGTCCCAGCCGTTGAAGTCGCCCACGACGGAGACCCCGGTCGCGCTCGGCGCCCAGACGGCGAAATAGGTGCCGGCCGTGCCGGCCGCCTCCATGGGGTGTGCACCGAGCTTGGCGGCGAGGCCGAAGTGGGTGCCCTCGTTGAAGAGGTGCAGGTCGTCGTCGGTGAGCAGGGTCACCTCGGCCGGGGAGACGGCGCGCGTCATGCCGCGTCCTCGCGCAGCTCGGCGATCCGGCGCAGCCGCTCGGGCAGGCCGGGCACGCCGTCCAGCTCCTCTACGCCGTAGCGGGCCGTGCGGCGCCAGTTCGACCCGCCGCTCGTGCCGGGCACGTTCTGCGGCTCGCGCTCCCACCACAGGTCCTCGAGGTTGATCATGAGGCAGCGGGCATCGGAGCGGGCCAGCTCCTCCAGGCACGCGGTCAGCACCTGCGGGCCGTCGCCGGCCGCGTGGCCGCGGCGCTGCGCGGCCGCCGCGAGCCTGCGCGGCGCCTCGCTCTCGTCCCAGAATCCGGCAAACGTGGGCATGTCGTGCGTATTCATGCCCACCAGCGCCGTCTGGGGCACATGGTCGAGCGGATCGCCGTCCCCGCCGGCCTCGGCCTGGAGCACGAACGTACGCAGGAGGCCGTGCGCCGACATCGCCCGCCGGACCGCCGACGGGACGGTGCCGAGGTCCTCGCCGACGATCGTGGTCTGGGCGCGGTGGGACTCCAGGCAGAGGAGGGCGTAGAGCTCGGCGGCCGGATAGCGCACGTAGACGCCCTCGGAGGCGGGGAACCCGTCGGGCACCCAGAAGGCCCGGTGCAGGCCCATGACGTGGTCGATTCGGGCTGCGGCGGCGTGACGCAGAAGCTCGCGGAGGCAGGCGATCGGATACGCGTGGCCATGCTCGCGGATCCGCCCGGGGTGAAGCGGCGGAAAGCCCCAGCTCTGGCCGCCGGTGAAGAAGTCGTCCGGCGGGGCGCCGACCGCCGCCCCGTGTGCGAACGCGTCCCGGAAGCGCCAGGTGTCGTACCCGGACGCGTGCACGCCGAGCGGCATGTCGAGGTAGGGGCCGGCACCGCCCTCTGCGACCCGGGCGAGCTGCTCGGCGCAGAGCCACTGCACATACGCGTGGTAGCGGGCGGCCGGCTCGCCCTCGTCCCCGGCGTCCGGATCGCCGCGCCATTCGCGCCACCCGCCGCCCTCGCGCTCGCAGCGGGCCCGGAACGCGGCGTAGGCGCGCAGGTCGGGCTGGGCCTCGAGGTGGCGCTCGAACGCCTCGAGCCTGGGGCCGGCGAGGGCTGCGAGCAGCGCCTCGAGGATCGCCCTCTTGGCGACCATGGCGGCCGCGTAGTCGACCAGCGGCCCCGGCGCCGGCGGCCCGGCGTCAAGAAGGAGGCGGGCGGAAGTGCTCGCCTCCAGCTCGGGGACGACCGCGGGATCGACGTAGAGCTCGTTCCAGAAGAGCCGGCTCACCGGCGCGTACGGGCTGGGATCGAACGGCCGGTCGAGGAAGGCGGCGAAGAGCGGCGTCGACCCCACCGTCCGGCCGCCGTAGCCGGCCGTCCAGGCGGCGAGGCGGCGAAGGCCGCTGAAGTCACCCGGGCCGAACGGCCCCGGCAGGGCGTACAGCGGCAGGAACACGCCCCACGACCGGCCGGCCGCCACATGGGCCCGCCGCGGCGCCGAGACGACGAGCACCGTGGCCTCGGTCCCACCCGCCGAGAGTTGCAGGGTGTGGTAGCCGGCGGGCATCCTGGCGAGTCGAAGCGGCGCGCCCGGGGAAGCGGTGCCGCGCCGCTCGCCGCCGTCCTCGAGCGCGAGCGTCCACTCCACGATGCCGGGCGCCCGAAGCGGGATCGATGCCGAGCCGCCCCATGCAACCGCGACCGGCTCCGCCAATTGGCCGTCGCGCCCGGCCCGGAGCGACCGCAGCGCCTCCGCCGCGCCCGCCCCATCCGGGCCGACCTCGTGGCCGAGCGCGGTCAGCACCGCGGCGAGCGCTTCGTCCGATGCGCGTCTGCGGCGGCCGCGGACGTCGGTGTAGCTCCGCTGCACCCCCGCCTCGCGCGCCAGCGCCGCCGTCGCCGCAGTCCGGTGGCCGCTCACTCCGCCAGCAGCTCCTCGAGCCCGCGGACCGGGATCAGCACCCAGTCGGGGCGGTTGTCCAGCTCGTAGCCGAGCTCGTAGACCGCCTTCTCGAGCAGGAAGAGGTCGAGCAGGCGCCCGAACTCGGCGTCGTCCTCCGGCACGATGCCGGCCGGGGCGACGGCCTCGCGGTAGGCGCGCAGGAATGCCGCCGACACCCAGCCGCGCCAGGACAGGATCCACGCCTCGGGCAGGCCGCCGACCGCGTCCTCCCGGCCGCTCTCGCGGAAGACGGCGGCGTACGCGGCGTAGTGGAACGAGCGCAGCATGCCGGCGACGTCCTGCACGGGCGAGCGCTTCAGGCGCCGCTGGCCCAGCGGCCGCGCGGGCTCGCCCTCGAAGTCGATCATCACGACGTCGCGGCCGGTCCACAGCACCTGGCCCAGATGGAAGTCGCCGTGCGTGCGGATCCTGAGGCCGGTGAGCGGCCGCTCGAGCAGCGTCCGCATCCGCGCCAGCGCGCGCTGCTCGCCGGTCTTGACGCCCGAGAGCTCGGCGACGTCGCCGCCCGCCCGCCGGGCGGCTGCGAACACGCTCCGGATGAGCGTCCGCACGGACTGCACGAGCGCGCGCTGCTGGAGCACAGAGAAGGGCTCGGGCCTGAAGGCGGGATCGTCCCGGGCGGAGGCGAGCGCGACGTGCATCTCCCCGGTCCGCTCGCCGAGCAGGCGGGCGAACTCGAGGTGCGCGCCGATCGCGTCCCGGGCCTCGGCGGGAGGCTCGCTCCGCGATGCCTCGACGATCGACGCCGGTATCGGCGCGGGCTCCACATGCTCGCTGGCGAGCGCGCGCTCGAGGAAGCGGATGACCTCGTCGAGCGTGTACGACCAGGCGTCGCCCTCGTTGGGGACGTAGCCCTGGAGGAAGCCGATCGTGCAGGGCTCGCCGCGACGGCGGTGGTACTCGAGCGTCCCGGCGGCAGGCGAGACGTTCGGGAAGCGGAGCCGCGTGAGAAGGCCGGTCAGCTCCGCCTCCGGGTTCGGGCCCGGCTCGATCCTCCGGAAGAGCTTCAGCACGAGGCTCTGGCCGAACGCGACCGAGCTGTTGGACTGCTCGGCGCCAAGCGACGCGGGCTCGAGCTCGACGCCGTCGCCCGTCATCCGGCGCAGCTCCGGCGTCCGGGTGACGCTCAGGGCGCCGTTTCGCCCTGCCACCCTGCGGCCTCGGCGGATGAGCTCGAGCAGGCCGCCGGCGAGCGCCGGGTCGGCGGCCCCCGGCAGAAGCGCAAACCGGGTGCTCTGCATCTGGAGGATCGCCACCGTCTCGTCGGGCACCCGGCCCTCGTCCTCTCCGAGCTGCCGGGCGATGAGCACGAGCGAGTACGTGTCCGGCTCGCCCTCCGTGAACTCGACCTTCACGAGGCACAGGTAGCCGGCCTCGCGGCGGCCCGACCCGGGGATCCGCACCGCCTCGTCCAGGATGGTCCGGCGGATCCGGCGCGACTTGCCCGCGAACCAGCGCCGCGAGGGCATGAACCGCACGAGCGCCTCCTCGAGCTGCCGGCGGCTGCGGCCCTCGAAGACCGCCGGCCAGCGTCCCGTCACGCGGATCTCCGGAATCGGCCCCGCGGCGTGCTCGACCTCATGCTCCGGCGGCGTGAGCGCGAAGACGTAGAAGTCGTGCGGGCCGAGCGCGAGCGCGTAGGGCGCGTCACCCCGGACGGCGGGGAAGATGCTGTGCCCGAGGAGCTCCTCGGGGACGAGGCCGTCGAGGCGGCGCAGGTCGAGTTCGACGTATTGGGCCCGCCGCGACAGGTTGGCGACCACGAGGATGCGCTCGTCGGCCAGCTCGCGCAGGTACGCCAGCACCTTGCGGTTCTCGGGGAGGAGGAACTCGAGCGACCCGCGGCCGAACGCCCGGAAGCGCTTGCGCAGCGCGATCATGCGCTTCATCCACCAGAGCAGCGAGCTCGCGTTCGCCTGCTGGGCCTCGACGTTCACGGCCCCGTACTCCGGGTCGCTGATCACCGGCAGGTAGAGCTGCTGCGGATTGGCGCGCGAGAAGCCGGCGTTGCGGTCGGCGCTCCACTGCATCGGCGTGCGGACGCCGTTCCGGTCGCCCAGGTAGATGTTGTCGCCCATCCCCAGCTCGTCGCCGTAGTAGATGACGGGCGTCCCGGGGAGCGAGAGCAGGAGCGCGTTCACGAGCTCGATGACACGGCGGTCGTTTCCGAGGAGCGGCGCCAGCCGGCGGCGGATGCCCAGGTTGATCCGCGCCTGGGGGTCGTCGGCGTAGGTGCGGTACATGTAGTCGCGCTCCTCGTCGGTCACCATCTCGAGCGTCAGCTCGTCGTGGTTTCGCAGGAAGATCGCCCACTGGCACCCCTCCGGGATCGCCGGCGTCTGCGCCAGGATGTCGATCAGCGGGTAGCGGTCCTCCATCCGCACGGCCATGAACATCCGCGGCATGAGCGGGAAGTGGTAGGCCATGTGGCACTCGTCGCCGTCGCCGAAGTACGCGACGGCGTCCTCGGGCCACTGGTTCGCCTCGGCGAGCAGCATCCGGTTCTCGTAGCGGCGGTCGATGTGGTGCCGCAGCCGCTTCAGCACCTCGTGGGTTTCGGGCAGGTTCTCGCAGTTCGTCCCCTCCTGCTCGTAGAGGTACGGGACGGCGTCGAGCCGGAGCCCGTCCACCCCCATGTCGAGCCAGAAGTCGACGACCGCGAACATGGCCCGGCGCACCTCCCGGTTGTCCCAGTTCAGGTCGGGCTGGTGCGAGTAGAACCGGTGCCAGTAGTAGGCGCCCGCCGTCGCGTCCCACGACCAGTTCGAGCTCTCGAAGTCGCTGAAGATGATGCGCGCGTCGGGGTACGGGTCGGGCGAGTCGCTCCAGACGTAGAAGTCGCGGGCGTGGCTCCCCGGCCGGGCGCGGCGGGCGCGCTGGAACCAGACGTGCATGTC